>Ga0172364_10001774_pt1 | contig 16869 bp, 14 predicted proteins | sample LakKivSesite10cm_FD_114545 | JGI IMG/M metagenome (GOLD analysis project Ga0172364, IMG submission 114545) | Sediment microbial communities from Lake Kivu, Rwanda - Sediment site 10cm | ecosystem: Environmental > Aquatic > Freshwater > Lake > Sediment | place: Rwanda: Western Province, Lake... | reverse complement strand
GTTTTTTGTTATTCTTTATTCCCCTTTATCCTAAATTTCCCCTATTTCCAGTGGCGGAAACTTACGTTCATATTAGGTTGGAAGATATTTTTGTGGCTTTAATAGTAGGAATCTTTGGAATTCAGGTTATTTTAGGGAAAGATTTTTCTTTTTTTAAAAAGACAATTCCTCGGTTGATAATTTTATTTTTTGGAGTAGGTTTACTTTCGGTTATTAGTGGAATTTTTATTACCAAAAATATTGTTCCTCATTTGGCGTTTCTTCATTGGTTAAGAAGAGTTGAATATATCTTATTACTCTTTGTTACTTATTATAGTTTTAAAGACATAAAGCAATTGAAGTATTTCTGCATTAGTGTTTGGATTTCCACTTTAGGGATAATTATTTATGGTTTGGGGCAAAAATTTTATGCCTGGCCGGTTATCTCCACTATGAATAAAGAATTCTCCAAGGGAATGATTTTACGTTTAACTTGGTGGGCCAGGGTAAATTCGACCTTTGCCGGACATTACGATTTAGCTGCTTACTTAGTGATGATTATTTGTTTGTCAATTTCTCTTCTTATGATTATTAAAGATTTTAGAAAAAAGTTTTTTGTTCTTTTATTGGGTTGTCTTTGCTATTATCTTCTTCTTCTGACAGCTTCAAGAATCTCCTTCGGGGCTTATTTAGTTGGATGTTTATTTATTTTAATTGCCGCAAAAAAGAGGTGGTGGATTTTGTCCTTTTTAGTTCTTTCGATTGCAGGGATGTTTCTTTCTGAAGATTTAGGACAAAGATATGCGGCTACTTTTAAAGTTGACTTAAGCTTTTTATCAGGGAAAATGAAGGTTAAAACAGAAGAGATTGCCCTTGCCCCGACACTGACTCCTTCTCCAACAGCTGCTCCCATAGTGACGTATGTTCCCAGGACAGGAAAACCTGGTCCCACTTTGACTCTAACTCCCACCCCAACACCCGAGTTGGAAGCAACCCCTTTAGCTTATTTTGAACCAACTGCTTTGGCAGTAGGACGGTCAACCGATATCAGACTTAAAGTTGAATGGCCAAGAGCGATCCGAGCATTTTTGAAAAACCCCTTATTAGGAACTGGATATTCTTCAATTACCCTTGCCACTGATAATGATTATTTAAGGATGTTGGGTGAAATTGGAATTTTGGGTTTTTTGGCTTTTTTCGCAATTATTTTAGAAATTGGAAAAGAATTTTATTTTTTTCTAAAAGAGAAGAAAACCACAAATGAAGAAAAATTGATTATCTTGGGAATTGCTGGAGCAGCTTTGGGATATTTTGCCAATGCCACTTTTATTGATGTGTTTGAGGCTTCAAAAATTGCTTTCTTTTTCTGGATTATGATGGGGGTAGGACTCAAGATCATTGACATTAATAGACAAAATCTCAAATCTTAGATCTCAAATGTTAAATCTAAATGTTAAATCTTTAAATCTAATGAGGTTTTAAGTTTTTAGATTTGGTTTTGAGTTTTGACATTTGAGCTTTGAGATTATGAAAAAAGAAAAATTAATTTTAACAGCAATAATAGCTTTAGGTCTTGTTTTGCGTCTTTATAAAATTAGCATTCCTCTGGCTGATCATCACTCTTGGCGTCAGTCAGATACAGCGGCCGTGGCCAGAAATTTCATTAAAGAAGGTTGGAATTTTCTTAAACCAAAAATTGATAATTTTAGCCCACTCCATCCTGAAAAAATGAATGAGCAACGGTTGTTTATGGTGGAGCCTCCAATTTATAACAGTCTTGTGGCTGGTATTTATAAAATTTTAGGGGCCAAGGAAAAATGGGCCCGATTGGTTTCTATTCTTTTTAGTTTAGGTTCAGCCTTTTTTTTATATCTGATTACCAGCTATTATCTTGGAAAAAAAGTTGGATTTTTGTCGGCCTTTTTCTTTGCTGTTCTCCCATATAACGTTTTTTATTCCAGAGTGGTACTTCCTGAACCAATGATTATTTTTTTGACATTAGGAATGTTTTATTTTGCTATTAAGTGGTTAGAAACAAAATCAATTTTTCATTTTTCATTTTTCATTTTTCATTCAATGTTATCCTTTTCTCAAAAAAGTTTTCCTTTATTTTTACTTCTGCCTCTTTTATATCTAATTTTCAAGAAATTTAGTTTTGACTTTTGGAAACAAAAAAAATTATATCTTTGGTTTTTAATTTCCTTGACTCCCTTGATCTTATGGCGGTGGTGGATAAACTACTTCCCTGAGGGGATTCCTGCTAATCTTTGGCTTTTTAATCAAGGAAATATTCGTTTTAAGGGCGCCTTTTTTTACTGGATTTTTGCCAAAAGAATCGGGGAACTTATCTTAGGTTATTGGGGTTTACCCTTATTGGTTTTAGGCTTAATTTTAAGACCTAAAAAAGAAGGTTGGTTTTTCCATTTTTGGTTGCTGTCTATTTTAATTTTTATAACGGTTTTTGCCGCCGGAAACGTAACTCATGATTATTATCAAATTCCCTTAACTCCCATCTTTTGTATTTTCTTAGCCAAAGGTGCCAATTTTTTACTCTTCGAAAAAGACCAAAACTTTCACAAACTTCTTAGTTATTTACTGTTTATTGTTTGCTGTTTACTGATGATTGCATTCTCTTGGTATCAAGTGCGTGATTTTTATAATATCCAAAGCGGAGTAGATTTGGCTGGGAGATGGATCGATGAAAATACCCCCAAAAACGCTTTAATTTTGACTGGAGACAGTAATGATGCCACCTTGCTTTACAACTGCAACCGTTGGGGTTGGACTGGCGGCTATGCTTCAAATTTTCCAAATGAGCCACAGATAATTGAAAAAGTTAGAAAAATGAGCGCCTCTTATTATGTAACCACTAAATTTGATAGTAATTCAGAATTCGGAAAATATATGATTAAAAACTACTCAATTTTGAAAGAAACAAATCAGTTTATAGTATTCTCTTTAGTTAAAAACTAAAAAACTCAAATGTAAAATGGTAAAACTATATGGCAAATGTTAAATGTTTTCGCACTTTTGACATTTTACATAACATTTTCCATTTGACATTTAACTTTTAACATTATGAAGATTTTGATGCTTACCCCATACCTACCTTACCCGCCATCTTCAGGAGGACAAATTCGTTCCTATAATTTAATCAAGAATTTGGCAAAAAAACATCAAATTACACTTTTCTCTTTAATTAAAGATGAGAAAGAAAAAGAACATGTGGCTGAGTTGGAAAAATATTGCCATAAGGTAAGGATTTTTCGCCGACCATCCAAACCTTGGTCCTTAAAAAATATTTTAAAGACAGGATTTAGTCTTTATCCCTTTTTGGTGGTGAGAAATATGTCTTTGGAAGAGAAAGTAGGTGTGGCAGAAGAGCTTGATAAGGAAAAATACGACCTAATTCACGCAGAAACCTTTTATGTTATGCCTCATATTCCTCAAACAGAAGTGCCAATCTTATTAGTGGATCAAACAATAGAATTCCAGGTTTATCAACATTTTGTAGAGAGCGTCAAAAACTTAATATTAAAACCATTTTTATATTTAGATGTTTTTAAGATCAGATATTGGGAATTAAAGTTTTGGCAAAAGGCAAATAAAGTTATTGCCGTTTCAGAAGCTGATAAAGAGAAGATGCTTTCTTTGGTTAAAAATCTTAATGTAGGCGTAGTTCCCAACGGTGCTGGTGAAGATCTAATTGGGGTTTGGGGCAAGAAAGAACCTCCAAAAAATCCAATTATTTTCTTTCAGGCCAATTTCTTTTGGCTACAAAATGTAGAAGCGGCCAGGAATTTAAAAGAAAATGTTTTTCCTTTAATTAAAGAGAAAATAAAAGAAGCCGAATGCTGGATTTCAGGACAGGTGGCCAGACAGAAAATAGGCGACCTTGAACAAAATGGTGTAAAAATAATTGATTTGAAGGATACAGATATTGATGGAGTAATCGATGGGTTTAAAAAAGCTTCGGTTTTCGTTGCCCCTCTTGAGGGTCCAGGTGGAACAAGATTAAAAATTTTAGCAGCGATGGCAGCCGGAGTTCCTGTAGTTACTACTAAAGTAGGAATAGAAGGAATTGATGCCAAAGATGGAGAAGAAGTTTTAATTGCTAACAACTGGCCAGAAATGGCAAAAAAAACAATTTTATTACTTAAAGATAAAAACCTTTATCGTCGATTAATAGAATCAGCCAGAATATTAGTTGAAGAAAAATATAATTATCTTAAAATTGCTCAAGTTTTAGATAGGTATTATCAGGAGGTTAGTGGTGGGAAAAATTGATTTATCAGTAGTTATTTTAAGCTTTAATACGAGGAAGCTTTTAAAGAGGTGCCTGGGGTCGGTTGTTAGGTGTTTGGTGATAGGTGATAGTGAAGTTAGAAAAGCCACTAGCACCAAACCACTAGCACCTAACACCCAAATCATAGTGGTTGATAATAATTCAGATGATGAAAGTCCGGAAATGGTTAAAAAGGAATTTCCCCAAGTAAAGTTAATTAGAAGTAAAAAAAATCTTGGTTTTGCGGGCGGAAATAATTTAGGGCTCAAAAAGGCTTCTGGAAGATATATTTTATTTCTTAATTCTGATACTGAACTTTTTCCAAATACGCTGAAGAAAGCGGTTGATTTCATGGAGACAGATCAAAAAATTGGAGCGATGACACCGAAAACAATGCTTTTTTCTGGAGGAATGGATCCAGATTGTCATCGTGGTTTTCCAACTCCTTGGGCCTCTTTCTCTTATTTTTTGGGCTTAGAAAAACTTTTTCCCAAAAGCAGAATCTTTGGTCAATATCATAAATTATACCAAGATTTAAATAAAGCTCACGAAATTGATGCGGGGTTTGGAACTTTTATGATAATTAGAAAAGATGTTTATAAGGAGGTTGGCGGCTTTGATGACAATTATTTTTTTTATGGCGAAGATTTAGATTACTTTTACCGAATAAAGCAAGCTGGTTGGAAGGTAATGTTTTATCCAAAGGCCCTTTTAAGGCACCATAAAGGTGGCAGTTCCGGCTTAAGAAAAGAATCAAAAAATATAACTCCGGCGAGCCGATCAACCAGAATAAAGACGGCTAAAGCCTCAATTAAAGCGATGGAAATCTTTTATAAGAAATTTTACAAAGAGAAATATCCGGGGTGGGTGACGTTTTTGGTTTTATTGGCAATTAAAATTAAGAGTGTGTTTAGATTATTAAAACATTATTTAAGTTGATGGTAAATGTGAAATGGCAGATGAAAAATTTTTATGGTAAATGTTAAATGTTTTAACTTTTGCCATTTTACATTTAGATTTAACATCTTACATTTAACTTTTTACATTTTTAAACCATGAGAATTGGAATTGACGCCAGAATGTATGGCCTGGAACATGCAGGAATTGGAAGATATGTGGAGAACCTGGTTCAGAATTTGCTAAAAATCGATAAAAATAATCAATATGTTTTGTTTGTTCGAAAGGCGCAGAGTAACCAAATTAAAAATGAAAAAATAAACCTGCCTGCCGGCAAGGCAGGAATTAAAAATGACCCCGAAAAATTTGCTTCGCAAATTAACGGAGCAGGCAATTTAAAATTAAAAATTGTTATAGCGGAGGCGAGACATTATTCAATAAAAGAACAGTTTTTGGTGCCTTACTTGATTTGGAAAGAAAAAGTTAACTTAATGCATTTTCCCCATTTTAATGTGCCTGTCTTTTATTTTGGAAAATATGTGGTAACGATACACGATTTAATTAAACACACATTTAAAGGTATGGCAACTACCACCAGAAACCCCTTGTTTTATTGGTTTAAATATTTTGGTTATTTAATTGTTTTTTGGTTGGCGGTAAAAAGGGCAAAAAAAATTTTGGTGCCATCAAAAACGGTGGCACTTCAGTTAAGGAAAGCATATTCTTTACCAGAAAGTAAGGTGGTGGTGACATATGAAGGAGTTGATAAGAAATTACAAATTACAAATTACAAATTACAAATTACAAATATTTTGGAGAAATATGATATTAAAAAACCTTATTTACTTTATGTTGGTAGCGTTTATCCTCACAAAAATATTAGTAATTTGATAAGATCGATCTTGGTTTTTAACAGTAAATACCATGATACAGTTCATGGTAATTACTTAAGACTGGTGGTGGTTTGTTCGAGGAATGCTTTCTGGGAGAGATTGAGAAAAGACATTAATGAGTTGAATGCTCAGAACTTTGTTAACTTAGCAGGTTTTATTCCGGATGAGGAATTAGTAATTTTGTATAGACAAGCCGAGGCTTTTGTTTTTCCCTCCGAGTCGGAAGGATTCGGTTTGCCTGGATTGGAGGCGATGGCATCTGGCTTGCCAGTTTTAGCTTCAGATATTCCAGTTTTTAGAGAAGTTTATCAAGACGCAGCCTTTTATTTTGATCAAAAAAATCCTGAAGATATTGCTCAGAAAATTAAAAAATTTTTGTTTGACGAAAATCTTAGAGAGCAAACGAGAACTAAAGGACTTGAGCTAGTCAAAAATTATTCTTGGTCAAAAATGGCTCAAAAGACTTTAAAAATATATAAATGTATAAATATATAAGTGATATTGAGGAAATTTAAATTAAAATGAGCAGAATCAATCCAGAAGATTATTTTGATTTTGAGGAAATTTTTCAGGAACGAGTACCGAGAATAAAAAAAGGAAGGAAACCAACTAAGTCAGATAAAGAACAAAGAAAAAAAGAAATAGCAGAAGCTAAAGGAAAAAGGGTAAAAGAGGTAAAAGAATTAATTTCCTTCCAATTAAGATATTTTCCTGATTTTGACACTCCCGAGGGACAAGCACAGGCAGAACTTTATTTAAAGTGGCTTGAGAATTCTTTAAAAATGGGTTTTGCTCTAATGGACGATAAAGATTTACAGATTAAAACGTCGGTGTCAAGCGTTAAGGCTGGAGGACAACAACGTCAAAAGAATAGGACTTCAGTTCGAGTAAGGCATTTACCTACTTTAATTTCCATCAAGAATGAAGATGAAAGAGTTTTAGGGCAAAATGTGATAACCGCAAAGGCTAATTTGTTTACCAGACTTGAGAACCATTTTAAGTTATGGCAAATTATAAAAAGAGATTCTCCGTCTCCTTTGAATTTGGAGATGGAAATAAAAGACTTACTTCAAGCGAAAGAAAAATCAGTTACTTCTTAATCATTGAGGCCTCAAAAAGAACTTCGGGTTTTCCGGGAACAAAATGATGTTCAACACAACGAGCAGTATAGGCTTCTTTTCCGCCGATCAGAACAACGGGGCTATCATATGAAGATGGTTTTCCGTCGATTAATCTTTGGGTTCTCGTTGCGTCCTTACCACAAATCTCGCCATTTTCTCTAACATAAGTACAGACAGCGGTAAGCTTAGTAACCTGATCAGCTAAAGCTGTTAAGATTGGCATTGAGCCAAAAGGTTCTCCACGAAAATCTAGATTTAAACCAGCAATGATAACCCGAACATTTTCCAATAAAAGTCTTTTTATGACTTCAATAATTTCTGGATTGAAAAATTGGGTTTCATCTATGGCGACAAGTTTAGTTTCGGGGGTTAAATTTTGGAGAATAACAAGGGGCGTGTCGATAGGAATGGGAACAGCGGGATATTCAATGCCATTATGAGATCTTACCTTTTCTATTTTTCCCCATCTGGTATCAATATCTGGTTTAAAGACTTGGGGTTTTATACCGGCAATCTCGTTTCTCCTTACCTGGCGAACCAATTCTTCGGTTTTCCCAGAGAACATACAACCAATGATGACCGATAAAGTTTCAGGCATTCTGAAAAATTATTATCAAATTTTTTTCCCAAAAACAAGAGGATGTTAGAACAAACAGTTGATGGTATACTCATATCACTATAAATGGACATAAATAAATGTGATCTTTGCCCGAGAAATTGTGGCGTAAATCGAAAAAAGGACCAAGTTGGTTTCTGTAAAGCAAAAGATAAAATCGAAATTTCTTGGTATGGGCTTCATTGCGGAGAAGAGCCAGCTATCAGCGGAACTACAGGCTCCGGTACAATCTTTTTTTGTCACTGTAATTTAAAATGTGTTTTTTGTCAAAATTGGCAGATTTCCCAAAGGTATGAGGGATGTGTGGAGTATGGGGAAGATGGGGTAGTAGAAATAATGCTGGAGCTTCAGAAAAAAGGAGCCCACAACATTAATTTAGTGACACCAACAATTTGGTCTTTCTGGTTGAAAGGAATTATTAAAGAAGCAAAAAAGAGAGGCTTAAAAATTCCCATTTTGTGGAATAGTAATGCTTATGAAAAAGTAGAAACACTAAGAGAATTTGAAGGCCTGCTGGACATTTATCTTCCAGATTATAAATACGATAATGAAAAATTGGCAAAAAAATATTCATTAGCCCCAAATTATCCAAAAATTGCCCGAAGAGCAATTTTGGAAATGCAAAAGCAGGTAGGTGATTTAATGATTGATAAAAATGGAATCGCTAAAAAGGGTTTAATTGTCAGGCACTTAATTTTACCTAACGCAATGGAGAACACTAAGGGTTGTTTCAAGTTTATTAGTTCAATTTCCCCAAAAGTTTATTTATCTTTAATGAGCCAATATAATCCTTTATATCGGGCCAAAGAATTTGGGGAAATCAACCATCCGATTACTAAGGAAGAGTTTGAAGTTGCCCAAAAATTAGTTGCCGCTTTTGGAATAAAAAATGGTTGGATTCAAGAATATGGAGGAGCAGTTAGGTATCTGACACCAAATTTTAACGGAGAAAATCCTTTTTAGTGCAGACTGAAGTCTGCTAATACAAATAATAAAAAATGAAAATTGCTCTAATTTATGATCGGGTAAATAAATGGGGAGGAGCAGAAAGAGTTTTGCTGGCCTTACATAAAATTTGGCCAGAAGCTCCTCTTTATACTTCGGTTTACGATCCTATGGGTGCACCTTGGGCCAAAGTTTTTAGAGTTTTTCCTTCATTTTTACAAGGGTTTCCTTTGGCTAAAAGTCGTCATGAAATTTATCCTTGGCTGATGCCCTTAGCTTTTGAGTCTTTCAATTTTGATGAGTATGAAGTGGTAATTTCTTTAACAAGCGAAGCGGCTAAGGGAATTATTACTAAGCCAAAGACTTTACATATTTGTTATTGTTTGACGCCGACCAGATATCTTTGGAGTGGATACGAACAGTATTTTAACACTCCACAAAAAAAGTTTTTAAGCAGACTCCCTATTACCTATTTAAGGAAATGGGATAAGATTGCCGCTAATCGACCAGATGAATACATTGCCATTTCAAAAACTGTTCAAGCACGAATTAAAAATTACTATCATAGAGAGAGTGAGGTGGTTTATCCACCGGTGGACCTTAAAAAATTTAAAATTTTAAATTTAAAATTTAAAATTGAGGAAAAATATTTTTTAATCGTTTCCAGATTGGTGGCTTACAAGCGAGCAGATATAGTCATTGAAGCTTTTAATAGGTTGAAGTGGAATTTAAAAATAATAGGAAGAGGAAGCGAAATGGGAAGGTTAGAAAGGATGGCTAAAAAAAATATTGAATTTTTGGGGCAGTTGACAGAAGAAGAGTTAGTAAGTTACTATCAAAATTGTCAAGCGGTTATTTTTCCGCAAGAAGAAGATTTTGGTTTGGTACCAATAGAAGCCCAGGCTTGCGGAAAACCAGTGATTGCCCTTAAAAGTGGCGGAGCAAAGGAAACGGTGGTTGAGGGAAAAACGGGATATTTTTTTTATCCCCAAACAAGTGAGGCTTTAGAAAAAGCAATAAAATCTTGTAATATTAGAACACTACAAGAAGAAAATTGTCGAAAAAACGCCGAAAAATTCAGTTTTGAGAATTTTGAGAAAAATTTTAAAAAAGCGATTGAAGAAAAATGGCAGAAACATACAAAGACCATCTTTACGCCCTAATAATTTGTGGAGGGGCGGGAACACGGCTTTGGCCAAGATCGCTCCAAAAGAGCCCTAAACAATTTTTAGAGAAATTCTATGGAGCCAAAAGTCTTTTTACGCAAACGATTGAGAGAGCCAAACTTTTGACTACAGTCGATAAGATCTTTATAAGTACTTTAAGTGATTATGTGGATGAAATTTTGCAACAAGAACTGGAAATTTTAGCCAAGAACATTATTGCCGAACCTATAGGTAAAAATACAGCCATGGCTGTTGGCGTTGGAGCGGCATATATCAAAAAAGTTGATCCTAAGGCCGTGATTATGAATTTTTGGTCTGATGCTGTCATTGAGGAAAATAATATTTTTGCCAATCAGCTAAATTTAGCGGCAAGAGCGGCATATTCAGGGGACTATTTAATGGTGATAGGCCTTAAACCAACCTTTCCTCATACCGGATTAGGATATATCGAAACCGGTGAAATTTTTTCTCAAATTGGCAGAAAGGTGTTTAAGGTAAATTCGTTCAGAGAAAAACCCGATCTGGCAACAGCCAAGAAATTTATCGCAAAGGGTAATTATTACTGGAATACAGGAATTTATGTTTGGTCGGTGGAATCAATTTTTAAGGATTTTTCAAAATACTCTCCTGGTCTTTTTAAATTATTGGAAAAGATTTTTGCCCAGATTGGAACAGCCTCAGAAAGAAGGGTTTTGAAAGAGGTATATAACCAGGCAGAAAATATCCCTATCGACATTGCCGTTTCTGAGAAGGCAGATAACCTCCTTTTGGTACCTGCAAGTTTTACCTGGAGTGATATCGGTGATTGGAAAGTAGTTTATGATTTAAAGAAGAAAGATCAAGAGGGAAATGTAATCGAATGTTTTGATAAAGGAGGTTGGCATTTGGGGGTTGACACTAAAAATTGTTTAATAGAATCCCAGAATCGCTTAGTGGCGACGGTGGGAGTTTCTAATTTAGTTATAGTAGAAACAGAAAAGGCCATTTTGATTTGTGCGAAGGATAAGGCCCAAGAAGTTAAAAAGATTGTTAATATTTTAAAAGAAAAGCAAAAAGAAGAATATTTGTAAATTATAAATGTTTTATAACTTTACCAAAAGACTTATGGATATTCTTATCTCAATTTTAGGGATAGTAATTTTTTTTCCTCTTTGCGCGTTGGCGGCCTTGGCAATGCAAATTGAATCTCCTGGTCCTGTTTTTGCTGATACCCCTAAAAGAATCGGTAAAAATGGGAGACTTTTTCGCCTTTTTAAACTAAGATCGATGATTCCTAATGCCCATCGTCTTCTACATGAAGATGAACGATTTAAAAGACTCTTAGAAGAGTATAAGAAGTCAAGCTATAAACTCCATGAGGATCCCCGAGTTACTAAAGTCGGAAAATTTTTAAGGAAGCATTCCATTGATGAGCTTCCCCAGTTTATTAATATTTTAAAAGGGGAAATGAGCATTGTTGGGCCTCGACCATATTATTTTGACGAACTTGAAGAGCAACAAAAAAAATATCCCCACACAAGACCATTGGTGGCTGATGTTTTAAAAATTAAACCTGGGTTAACGGGAGAATGGCAGATTTCTGGTCGCTCGGAAATTAATTTTGATAAAAGAATTGAAATGGATGCAAAATACGCTAAAAAAAGATCAATAATTTATGATCTCTTAATTATCTTGAAATCTCCTTGGGCAATGATTACAGGAAAGGGAGCAGTATGAAAATAAAAAAAATAAATTTACAAGAGCCGAGTCTTGAAATTGATCAAGAAAAAAAAGTGGAAATCCACCAAGAGGAAGGAAATCCAAAACCTAAGAGATTAAAAATATTCTTAAAAGTTTTGGGGATAGTGGTAGGAATAGGAATTTTAATTAGCGGATTTTTGCTTATTTCTTGCAGACAGATTTTGGCGGAAAGAAAGAATTTTGAGGAGAGCTTGAACAAAATTAAAACAGGAACAAAAGAACAAGACTTATCGAAAGTTGGTAAGGGAGTGGAAGAGATAAGGGAGATAGTTGGAAGAGTAGAAAGAAAAACAGAAAAAATAAAATGGATGAAAAAACTTCCCTTTTTGGGGGGTTATATTGCTGATATAGAGCATGGGCTCAAAGCGGGTGTAGCCGGTTTAGATGCCACAGAAATGGTCATAAATACTCTTAATCCCTATGCTGATATTCTTGGTCTTTCAGGAGCAAAGACAGCAACTCAGAGCGGGAAAACCACGATGGACAGAATTACTTTTGTAGTTTCCACCTTAGATAAAATAAAGCCCCAATTTGAGCAGATTAATGGGAAACTGAGGATTGTTAAAAGTGAATTAGATCAAGTGAATCCTAAAAGGTATCCTAAAAATTTCCGAGGGAAGCGGATAAGAGAAATAATTGTTGCCGGGAAACTCGCGGTTGATCAAGGAGTAACTTTAATGACTGACGCTAAGCCACTTTTAGAGCAGTTACCAAAACTTTTAGGTATAGATAAAGATCAATTTTATCTTATTATTTTTCAAAATGACGGAGAAATTAGACCGACTGGAGGTTTTCTTACTGCTTTTGGAATTTTAAAAATTTCCAAAGGAAAGATTTCTCCAGTTTTATCCCAGGATATTTATAGTTTAGATGGAAAATTGGCTAAAACTGAACTTGCCCCAGAAGTTTTAATTAAATATTTACGTCTTCCTTATGGAGAGGAAGCTAAGGCAGGAAGAAAACCCCAGTGGCGAATCAGAGATACAAATTTATCACCAGATTTTGCCGAATCAATGAAAAAATTTTATGAATATTATGTTAAAGTGGCCGGGAAAGGTGATTTAAATGGGATTTTAGCAATTGACACTAAAGTTTTAGTAGAATTATTAAAAATTATCGGGAGTGTTGGGGTTCCAGAATGGGGAAATTTTTCCGCCCAAGAAGATAAAAGATGTAATTGTCCTCAAGTAGTTTATCGACTTGAGGAGTTGGCAGACAAACCAATCAGTGGTACTAATTTATCCAGAAAAGCGGTGATTGCTCCTTTAATGCATTCAGTTTTATTGAATGCCTTTCAATCTCCAAAAGCCAAATTGCCTTTATTACTGCAAGCAGGATTAAAGTTAATTTCTGAAAAACACCTCTTGGTTTATCTTTTTGATGAGGGAGCTCAGAAAGCAGCAGAAGCCTTTAATTTAGGTGGTCGGATTAAAAGTTATGAAGGTGACTACTTTCATTTGAATGATTGTAGTTTTTCTGGGGCTAAATCAAATCTTTTTATTAAGCAAGAAATAGAACAAAAAATTGAACTTGGAAGTGATGGTGCCCTTACAAAAACCGTTACTATTAACTACAAAAATCCCGCTCCTGCTTCAAACTGTAATTTAGAAAAAGGCGACTTGTGTCTTAATGCGCCTTACCGGGATTGGGTAAGGATTTATGTTCCTAAAGATTCGGTTTTAATTTCTACCAATGGGTTTGAAACTGAAGCAAAAACTTCTGAAGATTTAGGCAAAACAGTTTTCGAAGGATTTTTTGGGGATAAATATCCATTAAGACCCCAAAGTACAGCCAAGATTATTTTTAAATATAAGCTGCCTTTCAGTCTTGAAAAAGGTGAGAATTATAGACTTTTGATTCAAAAACAGCCGGGAGTAGAGTCATATACTTATACAATTGACTTCAACGGCCAAAAGCAAGAGTTTGAGTTAAGAACGGATAAGGAACTAGTGATTAGTAATTGAGTAATTTAGAAATTAAGGTTGGGTTGAAATAACTTTGCTGTTATCTGTAGTGCTCACAAGAAAATCATATAAAACTGAAGGAGTTATTCTTAAGAGTAGTAATTTTAGTGAAGCAGATAAAATTTTGACAATTTTTACTAAGCACTTCGGAAAAGTTTCTGTTATTGCCAAAGGAATAAGAAGAATAACCTCCAGAAAGGGTGGTAATCTTGAACTTTTTAATCAGGTGAGAATTTTTGTGGCTAAAGGAAAGAATATGGATATTGTGACAGAAGTAGAAGTAATTAATTCTTTTAGTAATTGGCGAAAGAATTTGGAAAAAGTAGCGGTGGCTTATCAACTTTGTGAATTGGTAGATAAACTCTCGGCTGAAGAAGTTGAAAATCGAGAAGTATATGAATTAATGCTAAATTACTTCTCTAATTTATCCTCAATTACTAATTACCAATTACTAATTACTAATTTTGAAGTCTCTCTACTTCAAAGTCTCGGTTTTTGGCCGAAGGGAAAGGCAGTTGGCAACTTAAATTTAGATGCTTACATTGAAGATTTAATCAATCGTAAACTAATGGCCAAAAAATTTTTAAGAAGAGTTTGCAGTGCACTGTAGTGCAGGTTAAAACCAGCTATTACATTTAGCTTGACACTTCGAAGGTGTAAAGCTAAATAATTATAATCACTTATTTCTTCCTTGAATATTTAACAAACCTTCATTAAAATAAATTCATGGCTACTAATGAATTGAAAGTTGTCCCAGAAGTGATGGATAAAATTGTTTCTCTTTGCAAAAGAAGAGGATTTGTTTATCAAAATTCAGAGATTTATGGTGGGATCCAGGGTTTTTATGATTATGGTCCCTTAGGAGTGGAGATGAAGAGCAATATAAAAAGACTATGGTGGCATTGGATGACTCAAGAGCATGAGAATGTGGTTGGGATTGATGGAGCAATTATCGCCCATCCTAAGGTTTGGGAAGCCTCTGGACATGTTCAAAATTTTACTGACCCTTTAGTTGATTGTAAAAAATGCAAAAAAAGATTCAGGGCAGATCATTTAATAGAGGAGATGGCTATTGAAGAGACAGGATCAACTGATGAAGATTTTATTACTAAGTTAACTAAGGTTCTTAAAGAAAAGAAATGTCCGGAATGTGGAGGTGAGCTAACTGAGCCAAGAAGGTTTAATTTATTAGTGGAGACTTCCTTGGGGGTAGTTGAAGGAGAAAAGAAGACTGCCTATCTTCGGGGTGAAGCTTGCCAAAATATTTATCTTAATTATCAAAATGTCCTTGATAGTATGCATTTAAAAATTCCTTTTGGAATTTGCCAAATAGGAAAAGCTTTCAGAAATGAGATAACTCCAAAACAATTTTTGTTTCGTCAACGGGAGTTTGAACAATGGGACCTACAGTGGTTTGTTAATCCAAAAGAAATGGAGAAGTGGTATGAATATTGGAAGGAGGAAAGAATAAAATGGTATAAAAGTTTGGTAAATCGCCAAGAAAATTTGCGTTTTCGTCAACACGAAAAGTCGGAATTAGCTCATTATGCTAAGGTTGCCTTTGATATTGAATATAATTCACCTTTTGGCTGGAAAGAATGGGAGGGAATTCATTGGCGAGGTGATTGGGATCTTTCTCGTCATGGCCAGTACTCAGGAAAAGATTTTACCTATACTGATCAGGAGACGGGAGAGAAATTTATTCCCTGGATTGTGGAAACATCGGGTGGGGTTGACAGAACATTTTTATTCTTAATGATTGATGGTTATGTAGAAGAAAAAGATAGGGTGATATTAAAATTAAAACCCAAACTTGCTCCATATAAGATAGCAGTTTTTCCTCTTTTGGCTAATAAACCAGACTTAGTTAAGCTGGCCAGGGAAATTTATGAAGAATTAAAACCAAGTTTTATGAGTGCTTGGGATGATCGAGGTAATATTGGAAAGAGATATTACTCTCAAGATGAGATTGGTACGCCTTGGTGTGTGACCGTTGATTTCCAAAGTTTAGAGGATAGAACAGTGACGGTAAGAGATCGTGATACTACCAAACAAGAAAGAGTAGGGGTTGACAAATTACTTAATTACTTTCAAAATTTATTGAAATGAGGAAACTGTCTGCTGTCTGCTGTTTACTGTTAACTGTTTATTTGTTGACTGGCTGCCTTCCCAAGAAAACCTCTCCAGTTGGACCAGCCGGAAAAGCAACTCCTATTCCGACAAAACCCCTGGAAGAATCGATTTTGGAAAGACCTTTTGTTAGTTTAACTCCTACTTCTGACGGACATTGGGTTAATTTGGAAATTAAAAATATCAAACCAGGAATAAAATCAATTGACTATGAACTTACTTATTTTGCTGGTGACATTGGGAATAAAATTGAAAGGGGAGTGGCCGGTTCGTTGGAGTTGAAAGGAGAAACCAGTCTTAGCCGAAAAATTCTTTTTGGTTCTGAAAGCTGTACAGTGAAGTGTAAATATAAATTTGATGAAAATGTTTCCGAGGGAGTTTTAACCTTAAAATTAAGAGGCGATTCGGACACTCAAAAATATGAATCAGCCTTTAGGTTACAAAAAGGAAATGAGGCAGAAGAAGGACTAACTAATGGGGATGGCGATTTTAAATTCACTTCTTCTGGATTATCTAAAATTTCCTTTTTTCTGACTATCTCTACTTTTGGTGTTCCTACTTCTTTACCACCAGCTGTTGTTCCTAAGATTGCTCCTTATGCCGTCTTTTCTGCCAGCGGAGGAGTGAAAACGGGAACAGTTTCTTTTAAAACAACGTTAAGTAATCCTTCAATTTATGCTTTTGATGGTAACTCATGGAGTAAGCTGGATACAGATATTTCTGATGGGCAAGCCACCGCTTCCTCTGCCAGCCAAAATATCTTTATATTGACGGAGTAAGCAAGAATCCTTCTTTAAAAACGAAAACCGCGGCAAGAAAGAAATTTTTTGAGGATTCCCTTCCTCCGCGGTTATCACTATTCAGTTCTATTGACCTAACGAGACACAGATTTTCTTCCTTGTGGAGCTCTCTTCGGGAAAGGTTAGGCCGTATTGGTTGTAAAGCCAATCTTTTTTCTTTACCCCACAATATTCTAAATATACGCAGATTTCTTTGAAGGGGATACACTCCTCATGGTAAGCAGTTAGCCATGTCGTTAGGTTTTCGTAAGCAAGGGGATCGCCTGGTCCAGGTCCACAGCAACTTCCCTCATCGTATTCATAGTGGGTATCCCAGTCGTGGCATTTTGCCTC
>Ga0172364_10001772_pt1 | contig 16872 bp, 15 predicted proteins | sample LakKivSesite10cm_FD_114545 | JGI IMG/M metagenome (GOLD analysis project Ga0172364, IMG submission 114545) | Sediment microbial communities from Lake Kivu, Rwanda - Sediment site 10cm | ecosystem: Environmental > Aquatic > Freshwater > Lake > Sediment | place: Rwanda: Western Province, Lake... | reverse complement strand
GGGCATCGCCAGGAACTTAGCTCCCCTTGGTATTCCCGTTATTATTGTTGATCCGGAATTCTGTATCGGACGATTCTCGAGGTCTGTGCGGAAGTATTACAAGTGTCCGCCGTTGACCGACAATGAAGCCTTTGTCCGGTTCTTAGAGCGCTTAGCTATTGAGAAAAAACTCGACAGGTGGGTCATTTACCCCACTACTGACAGAGCAGTTTTTACCCTCTCGCAGTTCAGGGACCGGTTGAGCAAATACTATTTAATACCCACGCCGGAATGGCAGATCACCAAATTTGCTTACGATAAAAAACTCACCTATCAGTTAGCTCAACAAGCTAACATTCCTGTCCCTAAGACAATTTTTGCAGACAATATTGAGCAATTAAGTCAATTAAGTTTGGATTTTCCGGTCATCTTAAAACCTACGATAAAAGAGAATTTTTTCCCGATCACTAAGCGAAAGGCCATTAGAGTAAATAACCAAGAGAAACTGTTGAAAGCCTATAAATACATGAATTCTATCATTGATGCATCGGAAATTATGATACAGGAGCTGATCCGCGGTGGGCCAAACAATCTCTATTCTTTCTGCTGCCTGTTCAGCGATGGCATTGCAAAGGGTAAGCTCATTGCTAAAAGACAAAGGCAGCATCCAATGGAGTTTGGCAATGCAACGACCTTTGCGTTCACATGCGAGGTTCCGGAAATAGAGGAGTTTTCAATCAGGATATTGAAGGAAATGGGATATTACGGCCTGTCCGAAGTAGAATTTATGTACGATGACAGAAATGGCAAATATAAACTTTTGGAGATAAATCCACGAACCTGGGGCTGGCATACGTTAGGTGCGGCAGCAGGGGTGAATTTCTCGGAGCTTTTATTTGCGGACATCAATAACGAACCGGTGTGTGTAAATTCCTTTGAAAAGAATGTGAAATGGGTCCGCCTGGTGACTGATGTCCCCATCGTGATCTCAGAAGTCTGCAAGGGACGTTTGTCACTCGCGGATTACGTTAATTCATTGAAGGGCAAAAAGGAATTTGCAGACTACTCAGGCAAAGACCCCATACCGTTTATTATAGAAGTACTTTTGGGACCTTATTTTTACTACAAAAGGGGATTTTGAGTCAGAACATGGAAAACTTACTGCTCGGTATTGTATTAGCCTTCGGGTTTATCATTCCAACAGCCTACAAGTGGGAACTGAACCTGAAGGTTGTTTCTGTCAGCGCTTTGGTAATCGGGCTTTTTGCAGGATTGGCCGTAAACGCTATGGCGTTTTATTTCGATGTGGGTCCTATCCTGAAGGTATTAATTTGCTCAATTCTAATTGTCGTCACCGCCGTCTTAGCCTTACTAATGCGATTTTATAGAGATCCCGATCGAGTTCCTCCTAAGCGTGACAATTTTATTGTTGCTCCCGCAGATGGCGTTATCAAATACGTAAAGCGTATAGAGAAAGGTAACATTCCATTTTCATCGAAGGGCAAGGAGAGCGTAAGATTGTCCGAACCGTTACTGAGTATTCTGCCAGATGGGCAGGGATATCTAATTGGTATAGGAATGTCTTTCCTTGATGTTCATGTCACGCGGACGGCAATCGGCGGCAAGGTGACTTATCTTGAGCATATACCCGGAGGCTTTTATTCGCTGAAAAGAGAAGATGCCCCATACAGAAATGAGAGACTGATTGAGGTCATTGAGAATGACAGATTTAAGATCGGTCTGATACAAATAGCATCCAGGCTGGTTAGACGCATCGTGGCATACGTCCGAGAGGGCGATGAATTAGATTTAGGACAAAGAATTGGAATAATCACATTCGGTTCTCAGGTCGATATTGTTCTGCCTAACTTAGAAGAGTTGAAAGTAAAAGTCGCTGTCGCAGACCAAGTTTATGCGGGCATCTCGGTAATAGCAGAGTACTGCTATAAGTAACACATCCCCACATTCGCACCAGCTTCAGTCACAGTGCTGAGGCTTTACTACATATAACATTTCTCGCACCACTCAGCACCTTTACCTCTTATAGCTTACCTTTTCTCTCGCCCCTACGTTACATCGTTGGTACAATTCTAAAGCGAACATCAATCAGCGTGCGCACGAGGCAAATCATTACTGAAAGGGGAGCAAATGGTTGAAAGAACAGATGCTAAGAATTTGCTGTTGGGCTTGATAATCGGGGTGTCTGTTGCATTGAGCTTAGGGGCCGTCTTCAAACCGGCTGAAGCTGGGCCATATCAGTTGTGCATAGCCGCCAACGAGAACTACGTATTCTATGCGAGAATGCACACGGGTACAGGGCAGGTTGAAACCTGGAGATATTTTATGAGCAGGGTGCCGAATCAATCTGGTGAGGAAATTCTGCTCAAGCCCGGCATCAAAAGCTCGCCCGAGCAAGATAAGCCGCACTAGCCACTGGCAAGGTCCGCTACTTTGTAAGTGCTTGGCAAACAAGTTTGGCCCCCCGGACCTGTGCCGGGGGCAAGCCCTGCCCAGAGGTGGCAGGGCTAAACATTAACAGCGCTGTCATTTTTTCCCCAGTGATTTGCTTGCCTGTCTGTAGATTTCAAGCCAGTGCAGGATGGTCTGCGCAAGTTGTTCGTTTTTGGCAGCGTGAGCGAGACTCAGTGCCTTTTCGGCGGACAAAATGGCATCACCGAATCGGCCCAATTCGGCATATTTCATTCCCAGAAGATGATGCAATGTCGGTGAGGTGTCCACCTGGGGTTTAAGTTTCACAGCGATGGAATAGTGTTCGATGGTCTGGTCTATTGCTCCCTGGTCAATCAGTGCAATGGCGAGGCTGTAATGGCCTTCAGCGTTATTCGGATCAAGGCGTACAGCCTCGGCTAAATGAACTGCTGCTTCTTTCGAGTTTCCGCTAAAGAGAAACGCCTGACCAAGGCTGAGGTGCATGTTTATAGGGTTATATTGCTCATCCAGGCCCTGTGGCATACGCCGGAGGGCCTCTGAAAGGTGTTTTATGGCCTGTTCGACCTTCTGCTGATGCAATAGGGCCATACCCAGGTCGTGGTGCACGCGGGGATCATCCGGATTGATTTCCATCGCCTTTAATAAATGGGTCATCCCTTCCGTATGCATACCTTTGACGTTGTAAAAGAGAAATCCCAATTTCAGGTGGGCCTCGAAGTTGTTTGGATTTAGCTCAATCGCTTTCTCATACTCTTTTATAGCGTTATCCGGCTCGCCGTGTCTGAAAGACTCGTTACCAGCTCTTACAAAAGAGTAGTCATTCAAAAACTGTTCGTGGATTTTCTTGATTGTGGTAGGTTTGGCGTTGACAAACTCGGGAATGTTAGCTGCTCTATCCGGGGCGGTGAGATTTGCCAGCAGGACGGCAGGGCTGCTGTTTCCTTGTTCGTCAATATGAGCGATATAAAGTTGCGTGTAGGCTGAATTAGCCTTTGACGAGAATACCAGCCACTTTCCATTCGGCGACCAACTGTGCCAGGAGTTCATCCGACTTGTGTTGCACTGCAATCTTCTGGCCTGGCCTCCCGCGGCGGGGATAATGTACAATTCGCTATCGGGCTGGAGCAGCATATAGCTTTTAGCTTTACAGAAGACGATCCATTTGCCGTCGGGTGAGTATTTGGCGAAGAAGTTGCTCATACCGTTATTTGAGGCGCCCTCAACCGGTTCTGGTGTTCCGCCTTTTCCATCGTTAAACGGAATCCTGTACAAATTGAACAGAAAAGGTTTTCCTTCTTCGGTGAACTCTCTGCACTCTTCGCGGGTTAGAAGAATCTTACCCATTCCCTTGGTGTGCTTGAGGTCGTATGCCTTGGCTCTGGCAAAAACTATGTACTTGCCATCCGGGCTCCAGCTCGGATTACTCTGAACATAATTTGGGTCATCGGCTCCGGGCAGCGACCAGAAATTACGTGTCTGGGTATCATATACGCATAAGATGCCTTTGACGGGAAAGAATAGTTGAGAAAACGCCAGAGGCGGCATCGGGACAAAGACCGATTTGTCTTTTACCGTGCTGATGACGTACCTGCCATCCGGAGAGATCTGAGAAAGCAGGCCAAAGGTCTGTTCTTGGTCTTCCTTGCGGTAATCGTTCCAGGTTATTATATCGCTGGTTGCCAGTATCATCTCTTCTGCTACACGCGTAATGACGTAGGAGCCCTTACTGTTAGCGTAGTCAACGTCCATAGCCAAGGTTTTGGCATCCTTGGAAAATGAATGGCAGTTCCCGCAGACCGGCAGATTTGTCAAAACGATCCCAGGCGGCTTTGGCGATGAAATTGGCCCGAACCGCCAACGGATGTGTGAGGGGTCTTTGACAGCATCAACAAATGGCAGGTTCACCTCCCGATAGAAAAGCGGTGCGCCGACCTCGTCTGCAGATGTTTTAATTCTGATTCGGCCTGCTGACAGGATATTGGCCGGATTCGAGCGGTTGACGCCCAGGATAGTAACATCCGCCTCTTTTTCCATAGACAGCTTTTTTATGGCCTCCCAATGCTCTGCCGAGGGCGTCCATTGCGGAGCGTAGGTAAGGAAATTCTGGCGTTCCCCTTCATCCTGAAACTTGACCGTAATGACCCAGGCCGTGGATTTTGTTCTTTTATCTTCCCAAATAAGCGTTGGCGACACGGTTTCCGATGGGAAAAGCGTTCCGTCAGGTGGATATCGAATCACGATGTCTTTGTATTGAGCTCCGTCTCGATAGGCCGCCAGTACATCCTCCGCCAGAAGGGGAGGTTTGCGCAGATAGAACTGCCCAAATGTGAGAATTCCAGCAGCAACTACGCCTAAAGCTACGGCTATATAGATGATCCTTCTGCGCATATACCTATCAGTCCTAAATCTTTTATCGGCTTCAGCTTAGGCCAAATCCAGTAGAAAAGTCGGTGAATACCTATTTGGGCTATAGCCTATCTATCCCATTATCATAACGAAGCCATCTGAAAATTCCACTATCTTAAACCCATCTTTCTGCGGATGGGTATGCAATACTCCTGGAAAGAACAAGAATTTGTCAAGAAACTCAAGATATGGTACGATAAATATTATAGGTTAAAACGGAGGCAGTGCGGGTGTGCGCTTACAGACTAAAACAAACAGGTTGCAGACACAGACAGTAGTATGACTAAGGGAGTACGATAATGTCGTATGTCAGGCTAACAGTGATTTTGGTTTTGCTAATAATAGCGACGAGTCTGACGGGCTGCTTTTCGTCTCGACCAGAGGATATCGAGGCGTTTTTGAAACCCTATCAGGTTCAGGTGACAAGCGATAAATACGTCTTGGAGCCGCCGGACGAAATCGAGATCCGTTGCACTAAGGTGCCGGAAATCAACTTGCAGCGACAGCGGATTCGCCCAGATGGTAAGGTCAGCTTCGAGGCATTAGGTGAGATAGAAGTGGCGGGAAGGACGCCGTCAGAGGTCGCCGATACTTTGAAACAGAAGGTGGCTAATCTCTATACGCTGCCAGGAGAGAGCCCTATAGATGTGCGTGTTGTTGCGTATGTCAGCAAAGTGTACTACGTATTGGGCCAGGTAGATAGACCCGGTCCGAAAATGTATACCGGCCGCGATAACGTGCTATCTGCTATTGCCCAAGCAGGACCAAATCCTATGGCCTGGGAGGAGCGGGTTCAGGTAGTTAGGCCATCGGCTGATGAAAATGTTAGACCCAAAATCTTTGAGGTGAACTTCGAGACTATGATTGTCCACGGCGACACCAGCAAGGATGTTTTATTGCAGGAAGGTGATATAGTATATGTGCCGCCGACGGTTTTGGCAGCGGTGGCTATGAAGATAGAAGAGGCAATCCGACCGATTGCACGAGCCTTCTCCGGGTACTATATTATGCAAGGACCTTCTGGTGGCGGCTATGGCGGCTATGGCGGCTACTAATGGGCTTGTGGGTCACGAACGGATACAGCAGCAGAATCAAAAGGGGCGAAGCTTTTTTGCTTCGCCCTCGTACTTTAGTCCCTTAGCGATGAAATTGCCGGATAGGAGTTGAACGAGCCTGGATATGAAATTGCTAAAAGTTGAGGCTCTGCAAATTGAGGCTATAAAGGTGATCAGGTTTGTCCGCTTTCGCGACAACAGAGGGTATTTCACAGAACACTACAGAAAAAGCGATTTCCTAAAGCATCCTGATATGGATTTTATCAAAGATGTCAAATTCGTACAGGCCAACGAAAGCTACTCCAAAAGGGGGACAATCAGAGGCTTGCACTTTCAATGGAATCCTTATGTAGGCAAATTGGTACGCACTCTGGTGGGCAGGATGATTGATATGGTTCTGGATATAAGAAAGAGTTCTCCCACCTTCGGCAAGATCACCCTTTATGATATGCCTGCCGATAATACAGCAGATTACGCCGACTGGATTTGGGTTCCTCCGGGATTTGCCCACGGCAACTTTTTCACCGAAGATAGCATGATTGAGTATTTTTGTTCCGGCGAGTATAACCCCGGCTGCGAGGCCGGCATATCGCCGCTGGCAGGGGACATAGACTGGACGCTGTGTGATCCAAATTTGAAAAAGCTGTTTGAGAAGGTTGCGGGCGCCTGCCCACTGATTTCCAACAGGGACAAGGGCGGATTGACCGTGAACGCCTGGAAAAACGACCAGCGCTCGGGCAATTTCATTTATGGCAAATTGTAAGAAGATTATGAGTTGATCCGAAGGGCAGAAATTGTGCGAATAGTCCACGTTGTCGGAGCCAGACCAAATTTTGTCAAAATCGCGAGCATCTTGCGGGCTTGTCAGAAAACACCGGAAATCCAGTCGCTGCTTGTTCATACGGGCCAACATTATACTGAGTGCATGAGCAAGGCTTTCTTTGAAGAGCTTGATATTCCAGTTCCCGACATTAATCTTGAGGTGGGTTCCGGCTCGCACGCCCAGCAAACTGCCGAAATTATGAAACGCTTTGAGCCGGTTGTGCTAAGGCATAATCCCGATGCCTTGCTGGTAGTGGGCGATGTCAACTCTACTGTCGCTTGCGCGCTGGTAGCGGCGAAGCTGGGCGTTAAGACAATCCACGTTGAAGCAGGATTGCGAAGCTTCGACCGGACTATGCCGGAGGAAATAAACCGCGTCTTGACCGACGCCATAAGCGACATACTTTTTGTCTCTGAGCCAAGCGGCCTGGAAAACCTAAAACGCGAGGGCATCGCTGCGACAAAGATACACTTTGTCGGCAATGTTATGATAGACACGCTCGAACTTCACAGGGCAAAGGCGTCGAATTCACGCATACTTAGCGATTTGAACGTGCGGGCAAAAGAATATGCAGTCGTCACTCTACATAGACCCAGCAATGTCGATCAGCAGGAAGTATTAGCTGGAATATTGGATGCGTTGGCGGAGATTCAGAACGAGATCAAGGTTGTCTTTCCCATACATCCGCGAACGCGTGATCGTCTCGTGTCCGCAGGGCTTTTGCAAAGGATTGAGAATTCGCCCAATATCATGCTCACCGAGCCATTAGGGTATCTGGATTTTTTGAAACTGATGTCCGAGGCTAAGGTCGTGATAACCGACTCCGGCGGTATTCAAGAAGAAACCACCATCTTGGGAGTGCCTTGTCTGACGGTTCGTGAAAATACCGAAAGACCGGTCACCATTACCGAAGGAACAAATATCCTGGTGGGGACAGACACCGCTCGAATACTAAACGGCTATCGTGAGAGTCTGACCAGGACAAGGGCACAAAGCAGGCCAAAGCTCTGGGATGGCAAGGCTTCGCAGCGAATTGTGCAGGTATTGTTGCAAAGTATTTTTGTTGCAAAACCAGGCCATCACGTGTAAACTAATATTAAAGGGCACATAAATTCTTAGGACGATGATATGCCCGAAATTCGAAACACGAAATTCAAAATTCTAAGTCCGAATGACCAGCATAGGTGACACCAACGATTCGCTACTGTTGTTTTGAATTTGGAGTTTTGGACATTTGAGTTTGTTTCGAGTTTCGATATTAGGATTTAGAATTTGATTTCACATAGAGAAATAAGGTACGCTCAGCGTAATATGGACTTAGTTGGGCTGTAGTACTAATCGATGGATTTGCATCTGGCGGCGTAGCCAAGTGGTCTAAGGCGACGGTTTGCAAAACCGTTATTCGTCGGTCCGAATCCGACCGCCGCCTCTCATTTCGATGGCCCAGCGGGCACATCACCATTTCTATAAATGTTCTGCAAAATTGTCCATGGTCTTGCTTCATTCGTGAGGGCATTATATTGCGAGCATGAGGTTGACGGCACTTTGGCTGTTTGTTAGAATTCCGCGAGCTTTTTTGCAGAAGGGTTTTTTGAAATTAGACACGAATTGGGAGCGTACAGCGTGGAGCGTATAGGAAAAAACTGAACGCTAAACGCTATCCGCTAAACGTGAGAGCATCCATGCGATTGATTCTAATTGACAGGTCGGATGAAATCAGGCGGAATTTTTTTCCTCTGGCTCTAAGCCGGCCGCTCTGGGAGCTGCGATGCGGCATAACTACACTCGAGGAAAAGTTAGCTGCCAAACTCGGAATAAAAATAGCCACAGAGGACACAGAGGCCACCGAGTTAAAAAAAAGTGCAAATAAATTCTCTGAGTGCTCTGAGGTCTCTGTGGCAAAAAATGGGGCGGTTGATATCGCGTATTTTGTGCCTGATTATATGGCCCCCGCGTTTTCTTGGCGAAGACAAGAGCAGGGGGCACGAACAAAGTGCCCCGTCAACGATATGTCCGCTCTGGCGGGTGATGACCTGATTCTTATGGATCCGCTGGTCAGGGCAGAAGACATATCTATCCGGGCAAAAGGTAAAAGTGAAGTAGGTTTGGATGAACAAGGGCGAGTTTTTTATGCCCACATCGTCAAAAACGATCTCAAAAAACTTGTTGCCAACAGTATCGAGGACTTTATTGCTTCGGCCAAAACACATTTGCCAAATGTTACGTGCAAGTTTCGCACGTGGGAATATCTCTGGGACATTGTGTTGGCTAATCCCGAGCAGATAACTGCTGACTTTGCAGCGGCAGGAAAGTGTGGAATCGAAGGAAAAGTAGAGAAGCCTGGCGAAATCCTTGGCAGCAAGACGGACATCTTCGTGGGACCGCGGGCACGAGTACACCTGATGGTCGTTATCGATGCTGAAAATGGCCCCGTATACATCGATGAGGGAGTAGAAATACAGCCTTTTAGCCGAATCGAAGGCCCATGCTACATCGGCAAAGAATCAATCCTGCTGGGAGCCAAATGCCGCAGTGGTAATACATTTGGGCCGTGCTGCCGAATCGGCGGCGAAGTGGAACAGTCCATTATTCACGGATACTCGAACAAATACCATGATGGGTTCATCGGGCATAGTTATATTGGCGAGTGGGTCAATCTCGGTGCTCTGACAACCAATAGCGATCTGAAAAACGACTATTCAAACGTCTCTATTACGCTGGAGGGGCAGGGGGCTATAAATACTGGATCGACGAAGGTCGGCTCGTTTATTGGAGACCATACCAAGACCTCGATTGGAACGCTGCTCAATACGGGCTGCTATATTGGGGCGATGGCAGTAGTAATGGCGACGGGAAAGCCATTGCCGAAGTTTATTCCATCGTTTGCGTGGCTTGTTGAGGGCGTAGTAACCAAGGGATTTGGCAGGAGCAGGTTATACGAGACGGCCAAAGTAGCGATGAGCCGGCGAGAACGCCAGTGGACGCCGGCTGAGCAAGCGATGTGGGACGCCGTTTTCCAGATGACAGCGCCCGCGCGAGATGAAGCTGTAAGAAGAGGCCGCAAAGCAATGTTCAGATAACAACATAAAGTCAGGAGATAGATTGATGGCAACAGTAGAAGAACGTGTCAAAGAAGTAACCGCCCGAATCCTGGGGCTGGAGCCAGACCAGATCAAATCGGAGCACAGCTTCACGGAGGATTTGGGAGCGGAGAGCGTGCAATCCATCGAGCTGGTTGCAATGTTTGAGGAGGAATTCGGCATCGAGATGGATGAGGACGCTGCACTGGCGGTCGAGACGGTCGGCAGTGCGGTCAAATTCATTACTCAGGTGTGCCGGCAGCAGGGCGTTGAAGTAGAACAATAAGCTGCAATTCGTGGATGAAAGGTTTTTTGATGGGTAAGGCAAAGAAGTTACATCCGCTTGTGGACTGCGAAGTACCGAATTTGCTGGAGCAGATTTTTCCATATAGTCTGCCGCCGCTGATTCGCTTCGATAGTCCGGTGGTTGAGTATATTGACGGTGAGGCAGTGAAGTTTGATTTCAACTCTATAAAGGATAGAGAGCTGCTGATAACGGACACGACTTTCCGAGATGGGCAACAGGCCCGTCCGCCGTACACGGTTGACCAAATGGTGCGGATTTACGATATGCTCTCGCGCCTTGGCGGGCCTAATGGAGTGATAAGGCAGACAGAATTTTTTCTCTACACGAAAAACGATCGTGAGACATTAGACAAATGCCGGGCGCTCGGCCATAAATATCCTGAGTGCACCGGATGGATTCGCGCGGTCAAGGGCGATTTTCACCTGGTACAGGAAGCTGGCCTGAAAGAGACAGGCATGCTGACAAGCTGCTCGGATTATCACATCTTTCACAAATCGAAATTCCGCAGCAGAAAAGAGTGCATTGACAAATACTGCGAGGTGGTGGACGCGGCTTTTGAAGCTGGCGTTCGTCCCCGGTGCCATCTGGAGGACCTTACGCGTGCTGATATCGACGGATTTGTCTTGCCGTTTGTTGACCGCCTGATGGAAATGAGCCGGCAGGTGCCGCCGGAGCAGTCGGTCAAGATCAGGCTGTGCGATACTATGGGCTTTGGAATCAGCTATCCTGGCGCCGAGCTGCCCAGGAGCATCCCGAAACTTATTTACAAACTTAATAGGGAATGCGGCGTGCCGAGCGACCGGCTGGAATGGCACGGCCATAATGACTTCCACAAGGTCCACGTCAACGCGGCGACAGCCTGGCTATATGGGTGCGATGTGGTAAACACGACGATTTTTGGCTTCGGTGAGCGTACCGGCAATCCACCGCTGGAAGGGGCAATCTTTGAATATATAGCGCTTAAGGGCGATTTGTGTGGCATTGATACGATGGCGATCACCGAACTGGCTGGTTATATGCGCTCCATCGGGCTGCCTATTCCGGACAACTATCCATTCGCAGGCAGGGCTTTCAACACTACCAGCGCTGGAATCCACGCCGGTGGGCTGCGACAGGATGAGCGGATATACAATGTTTTTGATACCGAGAGGCTCCTGAGGAGGCCGCCACGCATTGCTATAACCGACAAAAGTGGCGCCGACGGCGTCGCGCATTGGCTGAACGAATTCTTTGGCCTGAAGGGCGATAATCGCATCAGCAAGATAAAAGTGCACCAATTGGCTCGCTGGGTCATGGACCAGTATGAGCAGCAAGGTCGGCTAACCGCTATTAGCGACCAGGAGCTTGAAGCTAAGGCAAAGGAGTTTTATCCTGACTATTGGCAGAAGTACAAGCTTGCCTGAACAATGCCGATGCGGGTGGGCACTGATTGGATGTGCCGCTGGCCCCCGACTTGATCGGGGGTCGCACGCCAAGGGGGTATGCACATGCAGCCGATATGCCTGCATGACAAGACGAGCATAGAATCATTCCTGCGGAAAAACACCGACCTCCACATATACAGCATCGGCGACTTGGACGATTTCTTCTGGCCTTATACAACCTGGTACGCTCTGCCTGCGGACGAAGAGCCGCAGGCCATAGCACTCCTGTATACGGGGCAGGAATTGCCTACCCTATTGGCATTATCCGAGCAGCCTATCATTATGGCTAAACTTCTCGAATTGATTGTACATTTGCTTCCGATGCGGTTTTACGCCCATCTTAGCCCTGGTCTTGAGGGCGTCTTTCAGGCAGCGCACAGACTTGACTCCCACGGAACACACTACAAGATGGCTCTGCGCCAGCCGTCGCACGTTGCTGATATTCAGAGCTGTAACATCGTTCGACTGGGTAGCTCCGACCTGGATGACCTATGTCGGCTCTATCAGGAAAGCTATCCGGGAAACTGGTTTGAGTCCAGGATGCTCCAAACAAATCAGTATTTTGCGATCAGGAAAGATGGCCAGCTTGTTAGCGCCGCGGGTGTTCATGTGTATTCAGAGAAGTATCGTGTTGCCGCACTGGGAAATATAGCCACGCATCCGGCTTACAGACGCAGGGGCTACGGCAGAGCTATTACCGCACATCTTTGCCGGTCTCTGCTAAAGAAAGTCGACCACATTGGCTTGAATGTGAAAGCAGACAACCAAGCCGCTGTCTGCTGCTACCAAAAGGCAGGATTTGAAGTCAAGGCGTCATACGGCGAGTTTGTAATCGAGCGGAAGTCATAAGAGGTGGATGCCATGAAAGTAAAGATTGGCAATCGTATTTTGGAACTGGTAGAGGGCGACATAACAGAAATGGAAACAGACGCCATTGTCAATGCCGCTAATGCTCAGTTGATTCTTGGTGGCGGTGTTGCAGGCGCAATCAGAAGAAAAGGCGGCCCGGAAATCCAAAAAGAATGTAACAAAATTGGCAGCACATTCGTAGGCGGAGCTATCATAACTACCGGCGGCGATTTGAAGGCAAAGCACGTAATTCACGCAGTCGGCCCTCAAATGGGCGAAGGAAACGAGGACGAAAAGCTAAGAAACGCTACCCTTAACTGCCTGAAATTAGCCGACCAAAACAAGCTCAAGAGCATCGCCTTTCCGGCGATCAGCACCGGCATTTTCGGCTTTCCTATCCAGAAATGCGCAGAAATAATGCTCAGGACAACCATTGATTATCTGAAAGGCCAAACCGGCTTAGAAAAAGTTGTCTTTTGCCTTTTTGGCGGAGATAGTTACCAGGTCTTCGCAAAGCAGTTGAAGCAGGAAATCCACAGTGATTGATTTTCGATTGAGATCCTCAATCGAAAATTGACAATCGGCAATCGACAATTCCTTGCATTTTGGCTTGACTTAAGCTGCGAAAAGATATATATTTAATAAGAAATGTAAAAGTCAAAAATAAAAAATCAATCTGCCATACGTCTGGCGGATCAAAATTGTGGTATCCCGACTATAGTCGGGATTCTTTCCTCAATTTTGAATTTTACATTTTGATTTTTGCATTCATCTTTGCGAGAATCCAGGGGCATGGAGACTAAATTTAACGTCTTCGAGATTTTGCAGGTGGCGGAGAAGGTCGAGCTTAAGGGTGCGAGATTCTATCTCAAGGCAGCCGAGCTATTCAAAGATTCCCAGCGCCGTGACATCTATCATAAACTTGCCAACTGGAAGGCCAGACACGCTAAGATGTGGGCACGCCTGAGAAAGCGGTTCTCTGAGAAGACAGGTGAATTTGGCACCTTCGACCCTGACAATTATGTGCTGTCAAATCCGGGCGTCATGGCGGGCCTTACGTGGTTCGATTCTAAACATGGCGGTCTGAGGCGGCTGACGGGATATGAAACTAAAGAAGAAATATTGAGAGACGCCATCAGAAGGGAGAACGAAATCATCGTTTTCTACCAGGGCTTGAAAGATTTTGCCCGCGACCCCGCCAGCAAGGATGTAGTCAACCAAATTGTCGGGCAAGAGAACCGGCACATCAATCTCATCATGCAACTGCTGCAAGGGACGCAGCCTTCGGCGGGAACTGAGCAGTTGTCAACGACAACGGATTAGAAGGCCAGCGTCGTATTCAAGATCGGGCAGTTTTGTCTTCAGTTCGCTAACAAAACGCAGGCCGTCGGTCCAGTAGCCGGCGGTGGGCTTCAAATCAGGACAAAGAAGTGCAAAGTAACGATTTATGCTGAGCATAAAGAGTTCGCGCAAATACTTGCTGACCATCGACGCCAGCGATACGGGCAAAAATTTTTCATCAGCGTCAACGACAAAATGCAATCGCATACTTTTGCCGTCCTTTTGCAGTTCATAGCTGCTGCTCTGGGGACTCTCGGCGATAATTCTCAAATTTATCTCTGGAAACATCCGCAGCAAGTCTTTCCGATAGCGGACGCGTCCTCCCTGCCTATCGACTATGATTTGAAGCTCCTGCCCTGCCCCTGCTTCCGCAGGGGCAAGCTTGTCCCCGCGAAAGCGGGGATCAAAGGCGTCTTGTATAAGTTGGCAAACGGCGGTAAATAGCACGCTGGCCTTATTTTTGACGTTGCTTACCATCCTATTGTAGTAGCCGACATCCAGACAACGGCTCTTCAGGCTCAGTAATCGCACATCGTTTGAGGCCATATCGTCTGTCAGTACAGCCGACGCAATTTTTACATCCGGCTGTTCAGCCGGAATCATCTGGCTATCTGTATCTTTGTACCAGGGGTATTCACCAAGCTCATCCAGGCAGGCAGGACATAGTACAGCCAGAAGCTCAGTAAGTGTTCCAGGCTGTTGGCCAAGGCATCTCAAGCACGCCAAGACGGTCCTTTCCAGATGTTTGATTCCAAGCGATTTGTTGTGGGCATACTTACTGTCGGCGATTAGCAGCCGGCCGGCAAGGTGTTTTCGCTTGTCGCTCACACTTTTTCTAAGCGCCTGCCACAGAGCCTGCCCTGAGCCCCTGCTTTCGCAGGGGCAAGCCCACCCCCGCAACAGCGGGGGCGAAGGGTTGGCAGCCAAAAGGCCAGGTGGAACCAGAAAAGAGCTGGATGATACCACTAACGGGCCCAGAATCGGTCCAAAACCAGCTTCATCAATCCCTACCAGAACCGTCATCCTTGTAATCCTTATCGGTATCGCGACACGTAGCAGACTATCTGCGATTTGCCAGCCCCCGCGTCTCCCGACGCGGGTCGGGGCGGCGGGCCAGCGTGGCTGCCACAGCCAGCTTAAGCTCTTCAGGAGTAAGCAGCTCAACTTGTCCGCCCAGGCGCAGTACACTGCAACGTCCGTCGTGAACGGCTCGCGGCTCATACACCAAGACACCTGCCCGTCCGGCAGGCGAGTTTGTTGCCGGCATATCTGGATTCTGTCCGGGAATGTACATATACTCCGGGCCGTCCGTAGCCGGACAACGAAAAAGCCGCGAGTTTTCGCTCCATTCCATCAGCGCATCCTTCGACTCCGGGAATTTTCCGTTGGCAGCCGCGTACATCTGTAGGTTCTGCCAGATTGTGCGCATATTAGTCTGGCACCTTACGGTAATGGCCGTGTATTTTGTATCCACTAAAACCTGGCTGTACTGCTGTCCCGCCTCTCCTATATTCTTGAACACCCACCATAGCGCCAGACCAAGCAGCAAAACGAGAACTAAGCCAAAAACGACATTGGCTACAGTGCCGCCATGCGAATTGCCTCGCCCAGCCGCTGGCGACCCTCTGCCGGCATCCCGCGTTGCGGGACTCCATCGTACTTGCAGCATAAGTTCGTCCCTGCAATTGTTACTTCTGGTCTGGCGCTGCCTTCGGGTTTATGCGCACCTTCGCCAGATAGATACTGGTCTTGCCTTCGTGGCTGGAGTAATAGCTCACATAAAGCAGATTCTCATGCCAGAGCAGTCCAGGATAGCTCGTGTCGCCTCCACTGGGAAGTTTCAGGAGTTTTGTCATTGTGCCGTTCTTGACATCAATATATGTCAGTGCCGTATGTGCACCGTCCCCTGCCTGCGCAGGGGCAAGCCTGTCCCCGCGCAAGCGGGGATGCATCCGGCCTGCACCAATCCAATGGCCGCTCGGTATTCCAATCAGGTTGGGGCCGCCAAAACCGTTGAAATCCGCTCCAAGGTCATGCCACTGCCATTTAGTATAGTCAGGCTTACTCAGGCCTAACAATGCACTGCTTGGCTGGTCCTCCAGCCGGTCGCGCCGCACCAGCGCATAACAGGTATCATCAACGTCGAAACGCAACGTCGCTTCGGTCGGATACCCTTGCCCGAATAGGTTTGGGGCGTGCTGCTGATAGGTTAAACCGTCGGGACTGACTAGCAGATCGATGTAAGGCATATTTTTGCCCGCAGCATAAGATACGCCATACGCTTTTGCATTATGCCAGGTGACACGCCAGAGCCAGCGTCCCGGCTCAATGACGATTCGCGGCTCGGTCCAGTGCTGTCCGTCCTTCGAAAAACATACAAACGTGCCGGTAGGTGCTGCTTGATTGTCTTGCTTGCGCGGCGCAGCACCACCAAGCAGCATTAAGCTATTATCTGGCGTTACCGACACATGTGGGTCACGCAGGTCATAGCCATCAAGATTAACCAGGGCCATTGGCTCCCACGAACTTGCGTCTTTGGATTTAAGAACACGAATCGCGCCGTCCGATGAAACGTGTCCTCTGCCCTGGCGAAATACGCAGTAGAACGAGTCCTTCCAGCGAATCAAATCCGTGAACGCATTGTGTGGCGCCCCTGCCTGCGCAGGGGCAAGCATGTCCCCGCGCAAGCGGGGATCCCAGATTTTAGTTAGCTCCACAAGTTCCGCTTCAATAGGTGCATCTGCCCCGCGGCCAGCACAGGGAGCTGCAAAAACGCCGGGCGGAATAATCATCAACAGCGCCACACAAAAAAATGCCTTCTCCTTCATTCTTTTTTGCCCTTTCTTTTTAGCCGGGCGTCTTCAATCATACCTTTGATATCGTATCCGAGAGGTTTACCCTGCTCGTATTTCTGCCGGGCGGAAATCAGAGCTTCTTCCACTCCTGCCGGCAGGACGCGGTCCTTCTCGACTTTTTCCGGCGGCAGCCACCAGTTCATCCTCTCGCTGTAACACCAGACGTACTCATCTGTGGTAGTCAGAGCGTAGTATACGTTGTGCTCGAAAAATTTGAGCTGCTGCTCGGGGCTGAGGAATTGGCTGGTGGTTTCGGTGGTGCGTTTTGCCAGCGTCTGGTCTATGTATAAGGCCATGCCTGC
>Ga0172364_10001769_pt1 | contig 16890 bp, 3 predicted proteins | sample LakKivSesite10cm_FD_114545 | JGI IMG/M metagenome (GOLD analysis project Ga0172364, IMG submission 114545) | Sediment microbial communities from Lake Kivu, Rwanda - Sediment site 10cm | ecosystem: Environmental > Aquatic > Freshwater > Lake > Sediment | place: Rwanda: Western Province, Lake Kivu... | reverse complement strand
GTCGCCCATCACTGTAACCATGAAATCATTTTTGGTTTTATCGTTGTTGCCTTCATTGTCCTCTGCCACTTCGCTTTGGCTGTCGACTGTGGCTTTCAGGCTGTATTTGCCTGCGTCGCCAGTTTTGGTCGGGTGGAATAGGCTGGTGAAGGTTAGCTCTTTGGTTGAAGAGGCGGCTAAGCCTGCCACAGACAGTTCTATTGATGCTTCTAATGAAGTGTCGTAGTAGACTTCCAATTTCACTTTGAAGCTTCCCGCGTTTAAGGTTCCAGTGTTTTCAATAGTAACGTTGACTGGATAATAATAGGTTGAAAGATCTGCATACGAGTCGTTGGCATATATGCTGTGGGTCCAAGTCTCATTCTCATACATATTACAAATCACCACTTCCGTCACCCTTAGGTCTAAAGTCTGCACGCTAACAGAGCTGTTAACAACAGTGTGGAATATTGGGTTTGCATGACTATTTGAAAGAATGGTGCCGCTCAAGTTTAAACCAGACGTTCCTATTGCTATAGGCTTGAAGTGCATTTCGAAAATGGCATGGTTTGAGTATGTGATTCCTGAGGTGGTGGGATAAGCGGTTGATACTGCCCACCAGAGATGGCCTGCAGTTTCGTTTACTGAGTCTTTGAAAGTATTTGTGGGAGTGTTAAGGCCGCCTGCCACTGTGGCGTTGTAAGTAAGATCCAAGACTGATGGATCGTAGTCAAACTGGAACTCCCAACCATATAGGTCGACAACGTTAGTTACGTTTATATAAACGTTGAACTCTTGCCCAACGATAACTTGAGTCGTGTCAGATACGACTTTTATTTGGGTGTCTTCGGCGGGAGAGAATACATTATCGACGTAGTAGTCTCCTCTGCGATCGCCGTCCGCAGCGAAAGTCATGTAGTAGACAGAGCTATTAGTGTAACCAGAATACTTAGCAACGTTTGACTTAAATGTGCCGTCTAAATAAACATCATAAGATCCGCCTGCAACGTTTACTGTAAGCTTGATTCTGTACCAGGTTTTATAGCTAAGGCCGGTCGCAACGCTTATCCATGCTGAAGTGTCACTATAAGACTGAGTTGACAGCGTTCTTGCTCTGATTTGTATGTCAGTTCCTGAACTGCCCGGTGTACTGTCATAGAATGACAGAAACACAAATCGTTCATTTGAAGTACCTGTGGGTGCGTTTGCAGGGGCGCTATTGTCTCCAACGTAAATGGGTGCTACGCTGTTGTAGGGGGAGTTGCTTTCAATTCTATCTATATAGATGTCGAAGGAAACATTGAACGTGCCGCTTTGAGCCGAACTGAACATTTGGGTTAAATAAGCATTTCTTGTGGTGCTGGCTCCATAGCTTTTGAGAGCGGCCTTCTTTGTGTTGTCTCCGCCGATATTGGCTGTGTCAAGCGTAAGTAAGGTTGGATCACCGCCCGTTAAATTGCCGCGGCTATCGTACCAATCCTGTGCTATGCTGTCGTATCTCAGGTCTGCGCTGTCTGCGCTGTCATTGAATTCGGAATCAACCAATAATTGAGACTGACTGAAGACAGGACGAATGTTAGCTGTCACTGCAAGGATGCTCACCAAAACCAGCGCTATCGCGACTGCGCTCAATAGTTTTCGACAATTGGTTAAAGAATAAGTCATTTTTTGATTCTCCTTTCTCCTTGTCTTTTTCGGTATATCTTTGTGTTTAACTGTTTTAAAGTTTTGTGGAACCATCTTCTATACGTTTCATTCAAGCACGAACCAAGCGCTCATATGCATCAAACGCAACAAATTTCGAAAAAGCGTTTTCTTCATGCCAGAAACAATTGATGAAATTTAAAAAAAAGAGATTAGAGTTGGACAGACTTTACCAGGTTTTTCCCCAATTTATGCTTACTCTGGTGCCGTCTAGAATGTCTATGTGACCGTCGTGGTTTACGTCTGCTTTGATGTTCCATTGTGGATCCGAGGGAGAAGCCGTCCAGGCTAGTGACAGTATTACGCCGTCGAAGAGGTTGACGACGCGATCGCCATTGACATCGCCTATCACTGCGACTGGAATGTTATCGAGTGTTAGGCCGTTGTTTGTTTCGTCGCTTTCTGTTATGTTGTTTTTGCTGTCTACAGTGGCTATAAGCCTGTAGTACTGTGTGTGTATTGGATGGAAAATGTTCGTGAAGTTGACTATAGCGGTTGTTTCCACTGCGAGTTCTGAAACATATTTTTCGGTAGAGGCTTCAGTCATGGAACCGTTTATCCAGTATACTTCCAGTTTTACGTAAAATGAAGTTGCAGAAGTTGCTCCCGTGTTTCGGATTGTGACTTCTACTGGATAATAATAGGTTGTGCCGTTTACGTATGTGTCGTTGGCATAGATGCTGCAGGCGTGGTTCAGTATGTTTATGCTGGTCACTGTCAAGTCAGTGGCTTCTCCTACTGTTATGGATCCATTGGCAACTTCGTGCGATATTGGGTTGGCGTTGCTGTCTGAAAGAATCGTGTCATACAGGCTGAGGTTTGATATGCCTATTGCTATTGTGCGGTAGTGAATCTCAACTATAGCATGCTGCGAATAAGAAATTCCTGTAGTGTTTGGAAAAGTTGTTGATACTGCCAACCAAAGATGCCCATTAGATTCATCTGTCAAGTTGTGAAAAGTGTATATTGGTTCGTTCAGTCCACCAGGCACGATTGAACATGAAGTCATGTCCAGTACTGTTTGATTGTAGGTTAGGTGGAATTCCCAAGCGTATAGATCCGTTATGTTGACTACTTCTACGTATACAACGCAGTCAGAATCAAGAAGAGCACTACTAGCAGCAGGATTTATTCGTATAGCAGTTTCAAACCCGCTTTCCTCACTTCCAACAGTGTAGAAGCTTGACGGATCGTTCTGATTGCTGAAGCTTGTTGAGATCCAGTCAGGGGAGCGCGAAACGTTTGATATGCGCACCTCATCTAGGCCCCCAGTCAGAAATCTTTCTAGGACGCCGTTGTTGCCTCGACACCCAATGCGTAATGGGACTTTGTCTGAGGATATTATTTTGCCTGCTTTGCTGGCACTTGAGACGAGAGTCCCGTTGATGTAGAGGTTAATTGACGGACTGTTGAATGTGCCTACCACATAGTACCATTGATTCATGGCAAGTATCGGGCTGGTAGTGTAGGGTGCCTCTGCGTATCCTGAATCTAGGTAGAGACCCCAGAAGAGTTGGCTGTTGCCAGCCGAGTCGAACCCAATCTGGTAACTTGAATTGAAGGGAGTGGTTCCGGTCTCCCTTTTTGAAAGAATTATTGTGGCCTTCTGATTGTCTTTGGTCGACTTGACCCAGAACTCTACAGTCATCTGAGACCAGTTGCCGTCGCCGTCGAGAGTTGCGTTGTCGGCGACGCTGACGTAGTCGTCAACTCCGTCGAACAGGTCTCCACCGTTTATCTTTCCTTGAGCACTTATAACCATGCCGCCGTGAGCGACTCCATCATTCTTGTTGGCTGTAGAGTCAAAGTGGTCTGTTGGCGCGTATCCTCGAATATCGTTGATAAGCAGTGGTGGACCGGTTCTGTTCAGTTCCACGAGGTTGTAGTTGCTGAGGGCTACCCAGCTTCCTTGGCTGCTTGTCGGATATTGTGAAGCCACGGCTGAGTATACTGGTGAAGCAGAGTTATAGTAGTAGTATACTAGGTGTGTTGAGTCTCCTCTGCGGAATGCCCACAAGGTCGTGCCGTCGGAGAAAACGAAATTCATGTTGTAGCTTGGGCTTTGTGCGGCCAAGGTTGTTACTGCCTGCGCTATTCCTTTTCTAACGTTCCCCCCGTTTTCCTCTATGCATTTGAGCACGTATATGAAATAGAGTTCAGAGTCGTTGTAAGTGCTGGTGTCGTTGCCGTATTGGGGCGGGTTCGCAGCCAAATAGTCGGCTCCGATCAGCTGCACGAGGACTGCTCTGTCAATTGTGCCGTGGTGTGCGAAGGTCCACGTTTTCCCCATCTTTGTGCGGTTAAATGGGTGTGGGTCTGGGATGTTGTATGGGGGAGATGCTGATTTCCTAACGTGGCCTAATCCGATTCGACCTCCGCTTGACGCCACTTCTTGGGCAGCCACGTCAAAGTTGGGGTCTATGTTGGCTGCGGGTTCGCCTCTTCGGACAGTAGGCTCCGAGTTGTTGTAGTAGCCAAGTCCCCAACCATCAGGGTTGGTGGCTCCGAGGTTCTTCAGTGAGTTAGGCAGGTTTATCAGATGACCCAGAACCACGCTTTGGGGCAGAGCGTCTTGTGCAATCATACCCCAGAAGCGACATTCGCCATTTTCGTATCTTTCGTTGAAGTGTTGTACCATCATGTAGTTGGAGTCCCAGACTTGCTGAGCGTTTTCCTGGTTAAGCGCGCCAGGGTTTCCGTAGTACATGTAGATGGTTGTGTCTGCGGTTGAGGATAGCTCTGGTATTTGTACCCAAGCGATGAGTTTGCCGCTGGTTCCGTTGTAGAATTCAATCTCGTGGTCAAGCTTCTTTCCATTGTAGTCCGTGAATGCTAAGTCGCTGCCGTCTTCCTCCGCTTTAGCAGCCAAATCAGCATCCGTAAGATTGATTAACACTGGAAAGTCAGTCAGGTTTGCAGCCACTTTAGTATGATTGATAGTTATCGACTTTCGGAATTGCCAATCGGTGTTCCACCATTCCGCCGTTCCGAGAGCTGGCTTAATAGCTATCATGGAAATGAAAATTGAGGTCAAGATCAGTACGATGGTGATTGAAACCTTGAACTTTCTATAGTTAGACTTAAAACTAGACATTTTTTGATTCTCCTTTCTCCTTCTTTTGTCAGCATATCTTTGTATTTAGCTGTTTTAAGTTTTGTGGAACCGTCTTCTATACGTTTCATTCAAGCACGAACCAAGCGTTCATATGCATTAGATGCAACAATCTTTAAACTGGACAACGTTTCGGCAAGCTCGATAATTGCTGAAGCGCAGAAAAAAAGAGAAAGTAAAGGTTAGATAGACTTACCAGGTTTCTCCCCAGTGAAGGCCTATTCTTGATGCGTCTAGCATGTCCACGTGGCCGTCGTGGTTTATATCTGCCCGAATATTCCATTGCGGATCAGAAGGAGTGGCATCCCATGCTTGTGCAATTGTCACTGCGTCTAAGACGTTTACTTTGCCATCGCCGTTTATGTCCCCTATCACTGTAACCTTGACGTTGTCTAGTGCTTGCGCGTTGTTTGTTTCGTTGCTTTCCGCCACGTCATTTCGGCTATCCACTGTGGCTGTTAGGCGGTAGTAGCCTACGTTCAATGGATGGAATAGGCTGGTGAAGTTGACGACTGTGCTTGCTCCGGGTGCGAGTCCTGAAACTAGTATTTCAGCCGAGCCTTCAGATAGAGATCCAGTTATCCAGTATACTTCAAGTCTAACGTAGAAGGAACCAGCCGCTGCTGTGCCATTATTGAAGATTGTTACTTCAACTGAGTAGTAGTAGGCTGTGGTGTTTACGTAGGTGTCGTTTTGGTAAATGCTGCAGCCGTGGTTCAATATGTTGATGTTCGTCACCATCAGATCTATTTCCATGATCCCCTTGACGGTTATGGATCCGTTGGCAACTTCATGCACTATCGGGTTGAGGGTGCTGTTGGAGAGGAGCGTTCCGTACAAATCAAGGTTTGAAGTACCTGCAGTTAATGTATGGAAATGTATCTCCAAAATGGCATGTCTATCGTACGAGATTCCCATGGTTGTTGGAGATGTTGTTGAGACTGCCCACCAAAGACGTCCATTAGTCTGATCTGTCAAGTTGTGGTAGGTTTGTGTCGGTTCATTCAATCCGCCTGTTACAACTAGAACGGAAGTCACGTTTAGGATTGTTGGGTTGTAGTTGAGTTGAAGTTCCCAAGAGTAAAGGTCTTGAACATAAGCCACTTCTATGTATACAACGCAATCGCTGTCCACAACAGTGTCCATGCTCCCGGGGCTCACAAAAACTGCAGTCTGAGTAGGAGGCATTCGCTCTTCTGTTAGTATGGTGTAGAAGCGGCTGGGGTTAAACTGGTTGTCGTAGCATGTCTTGATCCATTCAGCGCTTCTGGCTGTGTTGGACAAACGAACTTCGTCTATTATGCCGTGGAATTGCCGATCGAAAGTTTTACGGTCTCCGATGTAAAGGCCTTCTGAAGGCCAGTTGGGGGCAGTTGACGCCTTGCCTGCCAGATTGATTCCGTTTCTGTAAATTGAGGAACCGGTACCGTCATAGGTGGCGACTATGTAGTACCAGGTGTTGAGTGATATGGTGAATGCACCTTGACTTAAACCGTTTATGTACAATTCAATGCTTGTTCCAGTAGCGCCTACTTGGATGAAGGTTCCATTGTTGCTGGACCATTGGGAAATGAAATATCTTGCGCCTGTTTCAGCGTAGATCCACGCCTCCATTGTAAACTGAGTTTCACTCGTAAACACTTGAGGCAAAGTCACATGATCGTCGACTTTGTCGAAGTAGTCTGCACCGTCTACCTGCCCAGTAACGTCCTGGTTTAAGCCTCCGGCGGGTGTGCCGTCGTTATTGTTTGCAGTGGAATCGTAGTGGGTCCCAGAAGTCTCGCTAAGATGATGAACAGCCAAGAAGTTGGAGTTCCAGACGCCTTCGACATTTTCTTGGTTTAGGGCGTCAGGGTTGCCGTAGTAGATGTATATGGTTGTGTCTATGGTTGAGGATAGGTTGGGTATTCGTACCCAAGCGACTAGCCTGCCATTGGTTGCATTGTAGAATTCAATCTCGTGGTCAAGCTTGTTCCCGCCTTGGTCTGCGAAGGCGATGTCATCACCATCACTCTGCGCTTTAGCAGCCAAATCAGCGTCCGTAAGGTCTATCAAGACTGGAAAGTCGGTCAGGTTTGCAGCAACCATTGTATGGTCTATCACGATTGGTTTTCTATATTGCCATCTATTGTTCCACCAATATTCCGGGCGAGAACCAGTTGTAAACTGGAATGTCTCGCTGGTCCAGTTAGTTCCATCCGTGACGTTCACGTACCAAGTGTAAGTCGTAGAATAGGTAAGGTAGTTGACTGATACTGTGTATTTTCCGTTACCCACGTTGGTGCCGCTACCTGAGCCTATGTATGGGATAGTAGTGACAGTGTAGTTCATTAGGTTACTTTGATAGTCTGTGAGGTTGAAGCTTAATTCTGAGAGGTAGACTGATACGCTTGTTTCGCCGTCAGCAGGAGATAGGTTGTGAACGATAGGGGCTTCTGCAGGTGTGGCGCCTACCTCTTCTTCTTCAACCGTGTAGAAGCCGCTTGGATCATACTGGTTGTTGTAGCATGTTCTTATCCATTCAGTGCTTCTAGGAATGTTGGAAAAACGAACTTCGTCGATAAGGCCGCTCCAATGTCTAGTACGATCGGCACGATCTCCTATGTACATCCTTGCGGAGGGCCAAGTTAGGTTTGCGGCGAACTGCGTTATCATTATGCCATTGATGTAGAGTCTTCCGGTAGTACCGTCAAAAGTGCCTCCCACATAATACCATGTGCCAAGCGAAACAGGAGTTGCTGTGGACGCGCTATTTATGAAAAATTGCAGGCTAGTATTGTGGTAGACATTGAACATGCTTCCGACACTTGGCGTTCCAGCAAACTGAGAAACGATATATCCAGCATTGAATTCTGAACCTGCTTCAGCGTAGAACCAAGCTTCCATAGTAAATTGAGATTCGTTTGTGAAGACTTGAGGTAGTTCTACGTCATCGTTGATTCCGTCGAAGTCGTCTGCGCCATCTATATGGCCGGCGATGCCCTGGTTCAGGTTTCCGTAGGGCGTGCCGTCGTTATTGTTTGCAGTGGAGTCGTAGTGGGTTCCAGAAGTCTCGCTGAGATGTTGAACAGCCAAAAAGCCAGAATCCCAAACCGCGAAAGCGTTTCCCTCGCCAGACAGGGGACTACCGTAGTATATGTAGATGGTTGTGTCTGCGGTTGAGGACAGGTCAGGTATTTGTACCCAAGCGACTAGTCTACCGCTGGTTCCGTTGTAGAACTCAATCTCATGATCAAGCTTGTAGCCATAATAATCCGCGAATGCAATGTCATCACCATCACTCTGCGCTTTAGCAGCCAAATCAGCGTCCGTAAGGTCTATCAAGACTGGAAAGTCGGTCAGGTTTGCAGCAACCATTGTATGGTCGATCGTTATCGGCTTGCGATACAGCCATATGTCGTCCCACCAATATTCTGGAGGATTGCGAGCCGTGAAGTAGAACGTCTCGTTGGTCCAGTGGGCGCCATCTGTTACGTTCACATACCAAGTGTATGTTGTTGAATACTGGAGGCCACTGACGGAAACGGTGTACGTTCCATTACCTTTGTTAGTGCCGCTATCTGAGCCGATGTTCGGAGAGGTTGTCACAGTGTAGTTCATTAAATCTCCCTGATAATCAGTCAGTTTGAACTTAAGCTCCGTCAGTGAAAGCAATATTCCAACTGCGCCGTTGGCTGGGGAAACGCATTGAACAACCGGAGCCTGAGATGGTTCTGGCACAGTCTCCTCAGCTAGAAGAGTGTAGAAGCTGCTTGGGTCAAACTGATTGTTGTAACATGTCAGTATCCATTCAGCACTTCTAGGAATGTTGGAGACGCGAACTTCGTCTATTATGCCGTGGAACCTGCGTTGATGATCGGAACGATCACCGATGTACATGTTTTCCATGGGCCAAGTTAGATTAGCAGCAAAACTCACAGGCGCACGATTATTCAAGTAAAGTCTTGCGGTAGTACCGTCAAAAGTGCCAACTGCATAGTACCATGTGCCTAGAGAAACACCGATTCCCGTGCGTACCTCGTTCACAAGCAACTGCAGACTGCTGTTCTGGAATATGTTCAGGTGGGCGCCGCTGTCGACAGCTGTTGCGTTAACCATAGTTTCAGACCATTGGGAAACAATGTACTGTGGGTTAGGCATAGTTCCATCAGAGTAGAACCAAGCTTCAATCGTAAACTGAGTCTCGCTCGAAAACACTTGAGGCAAACGCACATAGTCATTAACTCCGTCAAAATAGTCGGCCCCATTTATCTTTCCAGTCGCATCCTGGTTCACGCCTCCGAAAGCCGTGCCATCATTATTGTTTACAGTGGAGTCGTAGTGGGTCCCAGAAGTCTCGCTAAGATGATGAACAGCCAAAAAGCCAGAATCCCAAACACCAGAAGCATCCTCCCCACCAGACAAACCGCTACCGTAATAGGCATACAACACTGTGTCTTCAGTTGAAGAGAGACTAGTCATCTTCACCCATGCGAGAAGCTTTCCGGTGGTTCCGTTGAATAGTTCGATTTCGTGGTTGAGCTTGTTTCCGTTATAGTCTGTGAATGCTATGTCGCTACCGTCTTCCTCCGCTTTAGCAGCCAAATCAGCGTCTGTAAGATCGATTAACACTGGAAAGTCGGTTAAGTTTGCAGCAACCATTGTATGGTCGATCGTTATGGGCTTGCGATGCAGCCATCTGTTGTCCCACCAAGGTGCTGGTTGATAGGTTGTAAATTTGAAAGTCTTCCACGAGTAGCTACCACTTCCGCTGTCTGTTGCATAGACACCCCAGTAATATGTAGTGCCATGCATGTTCATGGTTGTGGGAGTTGCATTGTATACTCCGTTTGTAACGTTGATGTAGCTGGTGATACCCTGCCAAGTTCCAGTCGCATTAGTCCTAAACGTTATGTTCATGCGATCTCCCTGAAAATCAGTGGCACGAATCGAAAGAGTCGGATTCAAAGGCTGATTTGTAGAGCCGTTAGTAGGCTGCTCATACAGCAAAGCAGGAACAGACGGGGCGGGAGGTGCCACGTATTCTGCCACTCCTTGTTTATATTCGCTGTAGAATTGTAGGTTCGATCTGACTCTCGGAGTGGAGGTGCGAGCCGGCGTGTCAAAGCAGTAGACTGGTCCACTTACGCTACTGCTAGTGACGATCAACTCGTTGTAGCCATCATCATCAACATCCTGCACTAATGTGAACGCGTTGGCTCCAGTCAACCCAGTTACTTGATCCACTTCTTGATATGTTGAGTTGTAGATGTATATCCCGCCGCCGGAGCTTAGAATAATGCTCATTTGGCCATCAGCAGTTACTATTCCCATCTTCGGAGGCTCACCCGCAGATCGTGGAAGCGTTGCATCTAGTGTCCAGTTATACAGGTCCCAGATTATTGGGTTTGAACCGCTGCAAGTTATCATTTCAAGGTTTCCGTCGCCGTCTATGTCGTAGACTGTGGGCTGTGAGTGGGAGGGTGATCCAATCGATCCCTTCCTGTATTTGCCGCCAGTAGTTACGACACTCCCGTCGGCAGCGTTGAGAACCACACTTCCATTGTGAGGAGCCTGGTCACAAGCAATCACGTCGAGTATTCCATCTTTGTCAACATCGGCCAACACTGGACAGTGGCTACTGCATAGTATATCTGAATCATTCCATAGCGGCGTCAATGTGTGAGCGTCAAGGGCGCGAAGCCCATAACCCCCATATTTGTAGATGTCTTCAGGTTCGTAATAATCAGTGCTTCTGTCTCCTTGGTAAAGTTCAAATCGTCCATCAAAATTTGCGTCACCAATTGACAAGCCTCCAAAGCATGGATACCAGCCTAAGGCTTGGTGCAGTATCTTTCCATCATAGCTTAGTGACGTTATGAGACCGTAGCCCAATGAGGGTCCTGTGCCTGAGTTAACGAATACTGTTGGGTAGCCGTTGCCGTCGATGTCGGCCACAGCTAGAAATTGTCCGCCAGCAGGTGCGCCTGTGTTTCTCCAATATACGCTACCGTTATTGCCATGCAAAGCTAATGCACTACCAGCCGCAACTATTATTTCCGGGAGCCCATCCTTGTTCAAATCTGCAATGTCAAAGGGAGAGTGGGTTCCTACACCTCCTGGTTTGACTGACCAGATGACACTGCCATCAGTTCCATTTAACGCTGTAACGTTCCCATTGCCGCCGGTTACAACGATTTCGAGCTTGCCGTCGCCGTTAAGGTCCGCTGCAAGCGCACCAATATTGGTTTGCGCTCCTATATTGGCTGTCCATTTAAGTGTCAACCCAGGTGATCCCAAAACAGATTTCAGGTTTATTGCTACTGTAAGAAAGCTGATCAACATCAGTCCAATACTGATTGAACCAAAGATTTTTCTATAGTTTAATTTAAAACTAGTCATTTTTTGATTCTCCTTTCTCCTTGTCTTTTTCAGTATATCATTGTGTTGAACTGCTTTAAAGTTTTGTGGAACCATCTTCTATATGTTTCATTCAACCACAAACCAAACACTCACATGCATCAAATGCAACTCTCTCTCAAAAAACGTTTTTTTAGAGTTGGACAATCGCGTGTGAATTCTTAGACTGCAGTCTCCTAAGGATAAGGAGGCTCGAAATCCTTCAGTGAATTAGTGAACAGAACGCGCGGTATGCACTTGAAACCAGACATGCCGCTCTTGATTCGAGGCTTATACGTGTCTAGTCAAAACATAAAAAAAAGGAGTGTGGAGTTCACTGTTTTATTATCGCTTTTCATTCCAATGTAAGGCTAATCTGGTGCCGTCAAGAATGTCTATGTGACCATCGTGGTTTACGTCTGCTTTGATGTTCCACCACGGATCTGAAGGTGTGGCTGCCCAAGCTAGTGAAAGTACCACGCCATCTAGTATGTTAACCTCTCCGTCGCCGTTTACGTCGCCCATCACCGTGACTATAACATTATCAAGCGTAAGCATGTTGTTGGTTTCGTTGGCCTCCGTTACGTTGCTTTGGCTGTCTGCCGTGGCTGTCAATTGATAGTATCCTGTGTGGAGCGGATGGAATAGACTAGTGAAGTTTACAGTCACGCTTGTTCCAGCAGCTAGACCTGTCACCAACATTTCAGCTGAGCCTTCAGAGAGTGACCCGTTTATCCAGTAGATTTCGAGTCTGACATAGAACGGGTCTGAAATTTCTATATTGGTGCCGTTATTAAGAATGGTTACTTCAATTGGGTAGTAGTATGGTGTGCCATCTACGTAGGTATCGTCTTTGTATAAACTGCAATCCAGATTTAATATTGTGACGTTTGTAATTAGTAGATCTGGATAGCCTCCTAAGACTGTTATGGATCCGTTCATGGTAGTGTGCGGTATAGGGTTAGCATGGTTATCTGAAAGATGTGTTTCATATAGATCGAGGTTCGACACTCCAGTGCCTATTGTTTGGAAATGCATCTCGAATATGGCATGCTGGTTGTACGAGATTCCTGTGGTGGTTGGAAAGGTTGTCGATGCTGCCCACCATAGATGCCCATTGGCCTCATCTACCAAACTGTAGAAAATGTTTATCGGTTCATTAAGGCCTCCCGGCACCACTGATACTGATGTTAAGTCTAGAACTGCAGGATTGTAGTCCAATTGAAACTCCCAACCGTATAGATCATTAACGTATGTGACTTCCACGTTTACTGTGTAATTCTGTTGAAGAGAGGCATCTATGTTTGTCGGGTTAATGCGCATCACGGTTGAAGGCCCTTGCTCTTCTGTTAGTATGGTGTAGAAGGTGCTTGGGTTAAACTGGTTGTTGTAGCATGTCATTATCCATTCAGCACTTCTGGCTATGTCAGACAAGCGAACTTCGTCTATTACACCATGGAATTGGCGTGAACCTTCTGAACGATCTCCAATGTACAGGCCCTGTGAAGGCCATGTGGGAGGAGCAGACGCCTTACCTGTCAAATTGACTCCGTTTCTGTAGATCGAGCAAGCGGTACCGTCAAAAGTAAGGACGATGTGGTACCACGTGTTGAGCGATATGGAAAAACCGCCTTGAGGTACTCCGTTTATATATACTTCAATACCTGTTCCAGTAGCGCCAACTTGGATGAAGGATCCATTGTTGCTGGACCATTGGGAAATGAAATATCTTGCGCCTGTTTCAGCGTATATCCATGCCTCCATCGTAAACTGCGTTTGGCTCGTAAACACCTGAGGCAAAGTTACATGGTCATCGACTCCATCAAAATAGTCTGCACCGTCTATCTGCCCAGTAACATTCTGGTTTAGATTTCCGTAGGGGGTGCCGTCGTTATTATTTGCGGTAGAGTCATAGTGAGTCCCAGAAGTCTCGCTAAGATGATGTACAGCCAAAAAGTTGGAGTCCCAAACACCAGAAGCATTCTCTTGGTTGGAAGCCATTGGATTGCCGTAATACATATAGATGATTGTATCAGACGTCGAGGAAAGCGTGGGAAGACTAACCCATGCTACGAGCTTCCCCATTGCTCTGTCAAAGTATTCTATTTCATGGTCAAGCTTGTTTTCGTGGGCATCAGTAAAAACTATGTCGTATCCATTGTTTTGTGCCTTTAGGGCTAGATCGGCATCTGTTATGCTAATCAGAATTGGGAAGTTGATCAGATCTTCAGCCACTCTTTCATGATCTATGATTATGGTTTTGCGGTATCTCCATTGGTAGTTCCACCAAGACGATGGTGGTTGCTTCGTTGTGAATCTAAAGGTCATGGTAGTAGAGTCTGTTCCATCTGTTACGCTTACACTCCAAGTGTAGTCTGTAGCATAGCAGAGCCCCTCAACTGGCACTGTATATGTTCCGTTTCCAACATTAACACCGCCGCCAGCACCTATGTTTGGGGAAGTGATGACTGTATAATTCATCAAGTCTCCCTGAAAGTCCACCAGATTGAAACTAAGCGCGGATAGCGAGATCGGTACATCCGCCGCTTCGTCTGCAGGATTAGGAGAGCGAACAACTGGAGCCTCGGGGAGCGATATTTGCTCTTCGCCCAGTACATTGTAGAAGCTGCTTGGGTTAAACTGGTTGTTGTAGCATGTCATTATCCATTCAGCGCTTCTAGGAATGTTAGAAACACGAACTTCATCTATTATGCCGTGGAACCTGCGTTGATGATCAGAACGATCACCGATGTACATGTTTTCCATGGGCCAAGTTAGATTAGCAGCAAAACTCACAGGCGCACGATTATTTAAGTAGAGCTTGGCCGTTGAGCCGTCAAAAGTGCCAACTGCATAGTACCATGTGCCAAGCGAAACACTGACTCCAGTACGCGCCTGGTTCACAAGCAACTGTAGAGTGCTGTTTTGGTAAATGTTCAGGTGGGCGCCGCTGTCAACAGCTGTGCCGTTAACAATAGTTTCAGACCATTGAGAAACAATGTATTGCGGATTAGGCATAGTTCCGTCAGAGTAAAACCAAGCCTCAATCGTAAACTGAGTCTCGCTCGAAAACACTTGACTCAGCCTAACATAATCGTCGACTCCGTCGAAATAATCAGCACCATTTATCTTTCCAGCCGCATCCTGGTTCACGCCTCCGAAAGCCGTGCCATCATTATTTTTTGCAGTGGAGTCGTAGTGGGTTCCAGAAGTCTCGCTGAGATGATGCACAGCCAAAAAGTTGGAGTCCCAAACAGCAGAAGCATTCTCCCCACCAGAAGCAGAGCTTCCATAATAGAGGTATATTGTCATGTTCGTTCCTGTGGATAGAATAGGAACCTTCACCCACGCGACAAGGTCTCCGGTGGTTCCGTTGAACAGTTCGATCTCGTGGTCAAGCTTGTTTCCGTTATAGTCCGTGAATGCTATGTCGCTGCCGTCTTCCTCCGCTTTAGCAGCCAAATCAGCATCTGTAAGGTCTATCAAAACTGGAAAGTTTGTTAGGTTTGCAATGACCTTGGTATGGTCAATGACTAGTGGCTTGCGAAACAGCCATCTTTCGTCCCACCAGGGTGCTGGTTGATAGGTTGTAAACTTGAAGGTCTTCCAAGAGTAGCTGCCGCTTCCGCTGTCGGTTGCATAGACACCCCAATAGTAGGTAGTGCCATGCATGTTCATGGTTGTAGGAGTCGCACTATACACTCCGTTTGTGACGTTGATGTAGCTGATGATGTCCTGCCAGGTTCCAGTCGCGTTTGTTCTAAAAGTGATGTTCATACGGTCTCCCTGAAAATCAGTGGCACGAATCGAAAGAGTCGGATTCAAAGGCTGACCTATGGAACCATGTAGCGGTTGTTCATTGATGAGAGCGGGGACGGATGGACCGGCTGGCGCGACGTATTGTGCCACTCCTTGTTTGTATTCGCTGTAGAATTGTAGGTTTGATCTTACTCTTGGAGTGGGTGCAAGAGCCGGCGTGTCGAAACAATAGACTGGCCCACTTGCGCTACTGCTAGTGACTATCAGCTCGTTATAACCGTCATTATCAACGTCTTGCACCAGCGTAAACGCGTTAGCCCCATTTAACCCAGTTACATGGTCCACTTCCTGATATGCCGAGTTGTAAATGTATATCCCGCCGCCGGAACTCAGAATAATGCTCATTTTGCCATCAGCAGTCACAGCACCAATCTTTGGAGGTTCACCAGCGCTTCGCGGAAGAGTCGCATCCAACTTCCAATCATACAAATCCCAAATCTTTGGGTTTGAGCCTGTACAGTCTATTATCTCAAGATTTCCATCCCCGTCGATATCGTATATAGTTGGTTGAGAATGGGCGGGCATGCCAGTCGCCCCTTTTCGATACTTGCCACCAGTGGTTAGAACACTTCCATTATTACTGTAGTAAACGGCAAGACCATTATTCCCCTGGTCGGCTACGATTACATCGAGTATTCCATTCTTGTCAACGTCAGCCAGCATGGGACAATGGCTACTACACAAAACAGTATTATCATTCCATATAGGCGTCAATGTGTGGGCATCAAGACAGCGAACCCCCCAGCCGCCGTACTTATAAGGATCCTCCGCCGGATTATAGTATATACTTCTGTCACCCTGGTAGAGTTCGAACCGCCCATCAAAGTTTGTGTCGCCTATTGATAAGCCTCCATAACATGGATGCCAACATAAGGTTTGATGTAGTATTTTTCCATCATAACTCAGAGAAGTTATATAATCGTAACCTTGTTGTGGTCCTCCTCCTGAATTGACGAAAACGGTTGGATATCCATATCCGTCAATGTCGCAGACCGTTAGAAAATGTCCATCTGCAGGTGCGGCTGTGTTTCTCCAATATACGCTACCGTTGTTACCATGCAAAGCTAATGCACTACCAGCCGCAACTATTATTTCCGGGAGTCCATCCTTGTTCAAATCTGCAATGTCGAATGGACTGTGAAGGCCTATGCCACCAGGAGCAACCGTCCAAATCACGCTGCCGTTAGTTCCGTTTAGAGCCGTCACGTTAGTGCCGCCGGTTACAACTATTTCGAGCTTGCCGTCTCCGTTAAGGTCCGCTGCAAGCGCGCCGATAGCGGTTTGCGTCCCAATGTTGGCTGTCCATTTAAGAGTCAACCCAGGCAACCCCAGAACAGATTTCAGGTTTATTGCTACTGTAAGAAAGCTAATCAACATCAGTCCGGTGGTGACTGAACCAAAGATTTTTCTATAGTTTAATTTAAAATTAGGCATTTTTTGATTCTCCTTTCTCCTTGTCTTTTTCGGTATATCTTTGTGTTGAACTGCTTTAAAGTTTTGTGGAACCATCTTCTATACGTTTCATCCAAGCACAAGCCAAACGCTCACATGCATCAAACGCAACAAATTTTCAAAAACGTTCTCTTTGAGGTGAACGATTGTTGAAGCGCAGAAAAAAGGGGAACTTGGGGTTGATTGTATTTTACCAGTGTGCTCCCCAGTGAAGGCTCATCCTAGTACCGTCTAGGATGTTTATGACGTTGTCATGATTAAGGTCGGCAGCGACGCTCCACTGCAGATCTCCAGGGTTACCTGTCCAAGCCAGCGAAAGCTTCACTCCGTCTAGGATGTTTACTGTTTTGTCTCCGTTTACGTCGCCCATCACTGTAACCATGAAATCATTTTTGGTTTTATCGTTGTTGCCTTCATTGTCCTCTGCCACTTCGCTTTGGCTGTCG
>Ga0172364_10001767_pt1 | contig 16898 bp, 14 predicted proteins | sample LakKivSesite10cm_FD_114545 | JGI IMG/M metagenome (GOLD analysis project Ga0172364, IMG submission 114545) | Sediment microbial communities from Lake Kivu, Rwanda - Sediment site 10cm | ecosystem: Environmental > Aquatic > Freshwater > Lake > Sediment | place: Rwanda: Western Province, Lake... | reverse complement strand
CTGCTCGGATGGCCGATAATTCACCTTCTTTTCGAAAGACTTTTTTATATAAATAATCAGTCATCAGAAGCTCAAGTACAGCATCACCTAAAAATTCTAATTTTTCGTTTGATTCTGAACTCGCAGTTTTTTCATTCAGAGCTGAACGATGGACAAAAGCATTTTCAAAAATCGCAATATCGTTAGGTTTAACATCTAATTTTTTTAGAAAGGTTTCTAGCTCTTTTGACATAAGTTTTGGGTTTATCCGGTTAAATGCCTTTGGCAATCCAGCCGTAAAGTTTATAGCTGGATTATTTAATTGGGTTTACCCGGTTAAATCTTCGCAGGCGAGGAGCCCGAAAGCTATTTAACTGGGTGAATTTTATTGCCTTATTAATTATTGGGTTAAGATTTTTAAAAGGATTATTTTTTAAAATTTCATTGATTGAGAGCCACAAGGCGTCTTTAATTTCAGTGCTCTGTGGCTTGATTCTTTGATCTTTGGTTTTAAAAAGAAAATAAATTATTTTTTTAAAGATTAATTTACCTTGGAATTGATAAAGAAATTTTACCTCACCTAATTTTTCTACTAATTCTAAATTTTTAATACCTGTTTCTTCTTTTACTTCTCGAACGGCAGCATTGATAACTTTTTCTTTTGCTTCCACTAAGCCCTTGGGGAAAGTGATTCTATTTTTTTGATCACGTACCACTAAAATTTTACCACTTTTTAAATTTATTACCAAACCTCCGGCTGATAGCTCAAATTTAACCTTCCTTCGTCCCGATGGATATCGGGACTTCGGCGGGTAAACTTTATTTTTTGTCATTTTCTTTTTCATATCTTGGACTTTGACGATAAATAGTACCTAAAACGCCATTGACAAAGCGATGAGAATTTTCATTGCCAAATTGTTTAGCAATTTCTACTGCTTCATCAATGGCGACTTTCGGCGGCACTTCTTCAATATACAAAATTTCAGTGATAGATAGACGTAAAACGGCTAAATCTATGGGGTTAATCTTGTTTAGAGGCCATTCTGGTGCAGCGATCACAATAATTTTATCAATATTTTTCTTGTTTTTTTCATATTGGTTAATAATTTTTTCAGTTAAATCAAAGTCAATATTTTCTGTAGGATGATTTTTGAGATCTTTTTTGAAAACCTCAGCCAATTTCGCATTAGTACGAAAACTGGATGCATATAGGGCCTGCATTAACCTTACTCGCGATAAATGTCTACTGGGCATAATAAAAACTCCTGCCTGCCGGCAGGCAGGAAAAATTAAAAAATTAGAAAACAAGATTGTATTTTAGCATTGATCATAATTCTACCTTTTTCATTCCTTCTTTTTTACTTTAGTTTTTACTTTTTCTTTTAATTCTAACACTTTTTTACCCTTAAAATAGCCGCAGTTAGGACAAACTCGGTTTCGAGGGACTGGTTCTTTGCAGTGAGAACAAGCTGAAAGTTGAGGTAAATTGAATTTAAGATGAGCTTTTTTTAGCCTTGAAGCAGAATGCGATTTTCTTTTTTTTGGTTCAGCCATAAAAATAAGTTAATTCAAAATGCAAAAATCAAAGTGCAAAATTTTGGAATCTTTAACTTTTTGCTTTAATAGGATAGCAAATTTGATTTAAAAAGTCAAAAGCTTATTTATTTAAGTTTAATTCCTTGACAATCTTTTTGACAAAGAATTTTGATAGGAATATTCAAAACAATTTCCTGTTTAATTGGTTCCAAAATTTCTATTTGATTAATAGCTGAAATTTTAATATCTTCTGAAGATTCTATTTTTTCTTTTATCGATCGCGAAAAATCTAAATTTATTCTTTTTTGTATTTTTTTAAGACAACGATCACAAGAAAGAACCACTTCTGTTTTAATTTTGAAATGAGCTACTAGTTCATGTTTAGATTTAAAAATTTTTACGGATCCTTGTAAAGGTTTACTTGTTTCAAATCTTTCCTCTTTAATTTTTTCATTATTATCAATTTCAAATTCTATACAATCTTGAGTTTTATCAGCAATAAAATTTGAAAGATTAAGCCAGACTTGTTTATTTTTGGGACCTGACATAAAAAATTAAATTTTTTTGATTTTGTTAGGGACAAAGATTACCGCCCCTTTTGTTGGCAAACCTTTATTTTCTTTCATTTTTTTCACAAATCTAAACCATTTACCTTTATGATAATATTTGGCCGTACCGAATAATTTATAGCCAAATTCTTTATTTGGTGTCTCGTCCCAGACAGCGAGGCAAATTTTATTATTTTTTAAAATATTTTTTATTGTTTCATTCATAAAATTATGAGTAATGATTACTTGATCATCGGTAACTTTACAAAATAAGACAGGAGTGACGTTTGGATATTTGCCACTTGAGCCAATAGTTACTACTTTATTTTCTAATAATTTTTTTGTCTCTTCTGGAATTTTCATTTTAAGTTATTGGAATTTAGTATTTACTGTCTTATTATATTAAAGATAGCAATTGGTTTTTTAGGGGTTTTGATAAAGATTTGTTTCCTACTTTTTGCCATAGCTTCTTTGAATTTATCATTTTTAGCAATCAATTCTTTGATTTCTTTTTCCTTTGCTTGCGTATCGATTTTAATTGAGTCTTTGGTTTTTCCGTTGATTTGAATCACTAAAGTGATTTCTTCTTCCTTCAATAATTTTTGATTATATTTTGGCCATTCAGCTTCAAAAATTGAGTTTTTATTTCCTAATTTTTGCCAAATTTCTTCTGCTAAATGAGGAGCAAACGGAGCAAGTAGTTTAACAAAAATATTTTTTTCCTTTTTGTTCAAGCCTTGCTTTTCTACTAAATTTAAAAATTCCATCATCGCGGAAATTGCAGTATTAAAGTCAAAATTTATTATGTCGGTTTCCACTTTATAGATTAAACTATTAAGGTTTTTTTCTATTTCTTGATTCATGATTTTTCTGTCTTTTTTTATTAGCAGTGACCATGATCTAGCTAAAAAACGATGGGTGCCAACAATTCCTTGCGGATCCCAAGCAATCCTTTGGCGGAATGGGCCAATAAAAGCCTCATAAAGTCTTAAGCTATCAGCGCCATATTGTTTAATTAAATCATCGGGGTTGATGACATTGCCTAAGGACTTGGACATCTTTTTACCGTCTGGCGCTAAAATCACACCCACATTAATTAATTTTTGAAATGGTTCTTTCGTTGAAACTACTTTTAGATCATAGAGGAATTTATGCCAAAAACGAGCATATAAAAGATGTAAAACTGCATGTTCCGCACCACCAACATATAAATCAACCGGCATAAAATATCTATCTTTTTTTTGGTCAACTAATTTTTTATTATTTTGGGGGTCAATATAGCGGAGATAATACCAGGAACTTCCTGCCCATTGGGGCATAGTATTGGTTTCTCTTTTAGCTTTGCCTTTGCATTTAGGACAAATGGTATTAATCCAATTTTTTATTTTGGCTAAGGGCGATTCACCTGTGCCAGAAGGTTGATAGTTTTTGACATAAGGAAGTTTTAGAGGAAGATCTTTCTCATCTAAAGCTACTATGCCGCATTTCCGGCAATGCACTATAGGTATAGGTTCGCCCCAATAACGTTGTCTAGAGAATATCCAATCGCGGAGCTTATAAGCCACGCTGAAATCAGCTTTTTTACCCTTTTTTAGCCATTTAACAATTTCAGTTTTCGCTTTTTCTGAGTCTAAACCATTAAATTTTTCTGAATTAATCATTAGGCCTTTGTCGGTGTAAGCTTTTTGTATTTGTTTTTGTGGTTTCCCAGTTTTGGAAATCACTTCAATAATTGATAAATTATATTTTTTCGCGAACTCGAAATCTCGTTCGTCATGAGCAGGAACACACATAATTGCGCCTGTTCCGTATTGAGCTAGGACATAATCAGAAATCCAAATCGGGATTTTTCGGTCGTTAACTGGATTAATGGCATATGAGCCAGTGAAAACGCCTGTTTTTTCTTTGGCGAGATCTGTTCTTTCTAAATCAGTTTTTTGTTCAGCTTTTTTAATATATTTAATGACTTTTTGTTTATATTTAGTGGTCGCTAATTTTAAAGCAAGAGGATGTTCTGGCGATAGAACTAAATAGGTGCAACCAAAAAGAGTATCTGGTCGAGTGGTGAATACATCAATTGAAAATTGAGAATTGGAAATTGAAAATTTTATATTAGCCCCTTCTGATTTGCCGATCCAATTTCTTTGCATTTCTTTTATTGGCTCTGGCCAGTTTAAAGTGTCTAAATCTTTGAGTAGGCGATCGGCATAAGCAGTAATTTTAAGCATCCATTGTTTTAATTTTTTTCTTTTTACTTTGGTTTTGCATCTCTCGCATCTTCCACTGATTACTTCTTCGTTGGCTAAGCCGGTTTTACAAGAGGGGCAGAAATTAATCGGCATTTCTGCTTTGTAAGCTAATTTCTTTTTAAAAAGTTGTAAAAATATCCACTGGGTCCATTTGTAATATTCAGGATCAGTGGTGTTGATTTCTCGATCCCAGTCATAACTTAGCCCCAAAGAAATTAGTTGTTTCCTAAATCTTTTAATATTTTTCGCCACCACGACTTTTGGATGAATTTTATTTTGTAGAGCATAATTTTCTGCTGGCAAGCCAAAGGCATCCCAACCCATAGGGTGGAGAACATTTGAGCCTTGCATTTTCTTCATGCGAGCCAAAATATCTGTGGCAGTATAACCTCGTGGATGACCAACATGCAAGCCGGCTCCAGAGGGATAGGGAAACATATCTAAAACATAAAATTTAGGTTTTTTACTGTCATAGTCTTGAGTTTTAAAAACCTTATTTTTCAGCCAAAATCTTTGCCACTTGGCTTCAAATTTTTGCGGTTGGTATTGTTTCATAATTATTAATAATTATAGCAATTTTAGGTTTTAAAGTAAAGAAAACCCCGTCCCTTTTGCGTTCATTGCTTGCAATTAGTAATATTAATGCTTCTGTCGGTAAGTCGTTGGCTATTTATCTTGATACCAATGGCTCTGGTCCTTATGCTGCCACTTTTACTGTTTCTACTGGTTCTAATATGAGCGATATTCATCTTTATCAAAATCGAATTGCTGTTCGTTGCGATAATTCTTGTTCTTTAACTAATACTAATATTGACTATTGGGATAAAGATAATGATTCAGATATTCATGCTGTTGTTTCCAGCGGTGCTTTGACTGTAGACAATGATTGGAAGCTGAAAGTTGTAGCAGATACTTTTAGTCCCGGCGGAAATGTGACAATGTCAACTGGTGGTTCTTATTCTTATTCTGGCGATTTAGAAATTGTCTCTGGTGCTAGTTTAGATATGAGTTCTTATACTTTAAGCATCTCTGGGAATTATTTAAATTCTGGTACCGTTATTTTGTCTTCTAATACCACTTTATTTACCAAAAATTCTGGTACCCAAACTCTTAACTCTGGCGGCACAGGAGCAGGCAAATCTTTTTATAACCTAACTCATTCTGGCACTGGAATTTTACAGCTTTCCGGCAGTGCTTTAGATATTGACGGTGTCTTTACCAATTCAAACGGCACTTTTGATGCCAACAATTTAAATGTGAATGTAGCTGATGATTTTCTTATTTCTGGTGGTTATTTTACCCCCAAAAACGGCGGTGGCGCGACCACCCAAACCGTTACTTTTGATGGGACTGCCGAAGCCACCATTTCTGGTTCCACGACTTTTAACCATCTGACTATGGATACTACTACTGATGGTGCTAAAACTATTAAATTTACAGCTGGCACCACCCAAACTATTAACGGTACTTGGACACTCGATGGCGCTGAAGATAAAGTTTTGACGCTTCGTTCAACATCTGATAATAGCGCTTGGTATTGGACAATCTCTGCTGATATCAATCCATCAGGTGATTATATTGATGTTAAAGATAGTCAAAGCACTAATTCTTACCGCATTACCGCAGGCGCTAATTGCATTGATTCTGGTAATAATGAGCCGGGTTGGATATTTATCACCAATAACCCGCCAAATTCCCCTTCTTCGCTTGCCCAGAAGAAAACTACTGATGTGGAAATCACAGTCGGCGGCTGGACCAATGAGAGTGAAAGAGTAGTTAAATTTACTGCTACTGTTTCTGATCCAGATTCAGATCAAGTGAGATTATGTGTGGAAAAAGATCCTTTAGGGACGGCTTTTTCAGGCACAGAAGATCTTTGTGGCGATTTAGTAGATTCAGGACAAATAGCTTCGGTGACCATATCTTCACAAACTGATGCCACTGAATACCATTGGCAGGTGAGGGCCAAAGATGAAAATGATGAATATTCTGTTTCCTGGGTCTCTTATCCTGACTCCACTCCTAACGGCGAGAACGAGCGCGATTATGGTATTGATACTACAGCCCCAACGGGTGGAACAGTTAAGGATGGCACAACAAGTGGGGGAGATTTGGATTGGAATGCTGATGGATCTTTAACTCAACTTTTGGCTAATTGGACCAGCACTGAGCCAAATTCTGATATTTCTGGCTTGCAAAAATATGAATATGCGCTACGTAGAAGCCCGGATAATTATTACTGGACTCCAGGTAGCCCCGGTTCTTGGGGGGTAGGAGAATACTGGTATAATAACGGCACTGATACGTCATTTACAGCCAGTAGTCTAAATCTTCAAACAGGAGTTTTATATTATATTTCTTTGAAAACTACTGATAATGCTTCAAATTCTGCGACCATAAATTCCAATGGCATTCAGGTTAGTCCAACACTTGGTTTTTCTTTATCTGACAACGCTATTCCTTTTGATGATTTGAACGATGCCAATGACTGGACAGATTCGAAAAATGGTACTGTGACCACTTCTACCAATGCGGCTAACGGCTATTCGGTTTTTGCCTATATTACCGATTATTTAAGATCGCTTGTTTATACAGAAAAGTATGTTGATGATTTCCAAGGTAAGTATACCTCTCCTCCTCCTGAGACATGGGAGCTGGGGGAATATGGTTTTGGTTATACGACTTCTGATCCAGATGTGAATTCCGGTAAATTTGTGGGTAATAAATATGCTGCTTTTCCTCATGATCCTCCAGGCGATGCTGTAGCAGATCACACTGATCCGATCAACGGTCAAACTGGTGCTGTGTCTGGAGAAGAATTTACGATTACTTATAAAGTAGCTGTATCCACTTCTCAAGTAGCATCTGATTACCAAACTTTTGCTATCTATATTGTCACCGCTAATTACTAATAATTTTAAACCTGCACCCAAACTTGCACCCGCGGGGTGCAATCGGTTAGGGTTAGTTAGGATCATCCAGCATAATTATCAATAAGAGCATTCTTGATCAGGGCTAGTTCGCGCTGATACGATTTACGGTCGTTCACGAATTTTTTGTATGCTTTTGGTGAAATATTGAATATATCTTTTTTAGAACAAATGGGATTTTCGATTCTGATGAGGTTAATGTATTCGCGGTATGATGAGAATTCCCAATCCTCTGGCTTTTCAACCAAACCGGCTGATGTAGGGTTGAGATGAATATATCTAGTTAGGTGCAAAAGTTGCTCATCTTTTTTTATGAGGACGTTTTTGAATCTGCTGGTCCATAAGGGTCCCGATCTCTCGTGCGTGGTATTGAAAAATTTTGAATAGCTGTTTAGAACTCTACCCATAAATTTCGTGATCCCTTTGTCCATATTCTGTCTGAGCAAAAGGTGAATATGAGTTGGCATGAAGCAGTAAGCAATAATATCAACAATTCGGTTGCTTTTCTCCTTTAACTCTTCGACGATTGTTGTTTGTGACGCTTGACTTAGAGCTTTAAAACTAGACATTCTATACTCAAAATTTTTAAAACGGAAAAGATCTATTAATTCGAGCGCTCTGGAAAATTCAATGGTATTGTTGAATATAATAAATTTTGCGATACTTCTGGAATAAATATGATAGAATTGTCTATTTATTAAAGCGTCCTTGCGAATTGTAGCCATACTTAGATTATACCATTCTTTCACCCCGCGGGTGCAATTATTGGTAGATTATTAGGCTTGAGTTATTTTAGTTTTTTTGTTATAATTTACTCGTTTTTAAGCGCGCATAGCTCAGCGGTAGAGCGTCTCTTTGACGTAGAGAAGGCCAGAGGTTCAAATCCTCTTGCGCGTATGTATTGCATATATTCGCGGGCGTAGTTTAGCGGCAAAATGTGACCTTCCCAAGGTTAAGTCGGGAGTTCGATTCTCCCCGTCCGCTTCTGAGCTTTAGGTTGAAATTAAAAAAACAAAAGCAGGGAGATTAAGCGACTAATTAAAATTAATTAAATCGTCGTGAGCTTAAGGGCCCATGGTATAACGGTAACACGCATCCATGGCATGGATGAATTCGGGGTTCAAATCCCCGTGGGTCCAGAATAAATGCAAATTTCAGATGAAGATAAAATATGTTTTTTTGATTTTAGTAGGATTAGCAATTTTTTCTTTTTTCTTTTTTAAGGAAGCTTTAGCTCAAGATTCTTGTTCAATAGAAAATACTAGTCCTGAATGTCAAGATAACTCATCGATTAATCAAGGACAGAATAAGGGAGAGATCCAAGTTTATTTTTTTTATACCCAAGGTTGTTCTCATTGCAAAAAGGTTGAAGATAAACTCAAGGAGCTTTCAAAAAAATATTCTTTAGAACAGCATGGTCTCGATGCTAAAAAAGAGTCACAAATTTTTAAAAATTTATTGAAAAACTATAACGTTCCTTTTAAAAAGTGGGGGCAGGTGCCAATCGTTTTTGTTGGTGATAAATATCTTTTTGGTGAGGACGAAATTCTCAGAAATTTAGAACCAGCGATAAAAAATGCCCAAGAAACTGGAAAAACAAAAATTTTAGATCAATCAACTATCAATTCCCAAAAATTTAATTTGGGTTCAATCGCTCTTTTAGGTTTAGTTGATTCAATTAATCCTTGTGCTTTAGCCATATTTTTGTTGCTTTTGCTGACATTGGCTGAAGAAAAGAATTTCGCCGGTAGGAACATTTTGACTCCTGCTTTCTTTTTCATCTTGGCTGTTTTTTTGTCATATTTTGTTTTTGGTTTTTTGATTGTTTCTGGATTTAGGGAAGTAACCTCAATAAATCTAGCTATAACTTACTGGATTTATAAAGGAGCCGCTGTTTTGGCTCTAATTTTAGGAGTTTTGAGCATTAGAGAATTTTATTTAACTCGCGCTGGTACCTGCAAAGCCACGGCTTTTTTTGGTTTAGAAATTAAAAATATTTTAGATAAAGCCTTTTCAGCTTTTGGTATGTTTGTGACTGGAATTTTAATTTCAGTTTTTCTTCTACCCTGTTCTTCTGGTCCCTACTTTGTCGCTGGTGGTTTACTTTCTCAGGAAACGATTCTGCGGTCGGTTTTTTGGCTATCTTATTATAATTTGATTTTTGTTTTGCCCATGATTTTGATAACTATTTTAGTTTCTTTTGCTTTGTTTGAAGTAGGAAAAATATCTCATTTTGTTTCTAAAAACAATCGCTATTTTACTCTAGCCGATGGTTTACTTTTAATCATTTTAGGCATTTGGGTTTTACTAACTTGAAAAGAAAAATAAAAACTAAAAACCATAGATTAAAATTGAAAATATATAAGAAATTCTTTAATTTTGCATTTTGAGGTTTTATTATGTTTTATCATAGACCAGTTCTAAAAAAGGAAATTTTAAAATTTTGGCTTAATTCCAAATTTTTAAAAAATGACTCCCCGATTTTTTTGGTTGATGCAACTTGTGGTGAGGGAGGCCATAGTTTGACACTTTTAGAAAAGGCAAAAAAAGAAAATTGGCTAAAGAGGTTGATATTAATTTGTATTGATCTAGATCCAGAAATTTTAAAGCAAGCAAAAAATAATTTAAAGAAATTTAGAGATCATGTAATTTTTAAAAATGTAAATTATGCGGACTTAGCAAAAATTTTAGATGAATTGAATCTGCCAGCTGGCCGAAAAGAAATTAATGGTATTTTATTTGATTTAGGAGCCTCGTCATATCACTTTAAGAAAGAAAGCAGGGGTTTTTCTTTCAGATCAAATGACCCTCTAGATATGCGCTATGATCAAAGGCAAAAATTATCAGCTTTCGAAGTCATTAATCGATTTCCCCAAAATGAAATGAAAAATATTATCCAAAAATTAGGTGAAGAAAGATCGGCTGGTAGGATCGCTAATTTAATTGTTAAAAAAAGAAGAATAAAACCAATTAAAACAACATCTGAATTAGCTGATATTATTTTAGAAGCAATCCCCAAAAAATTTTGGCACATTCATCGAGACAAAAATTTCAGCGGGCATCATAAGAAGATTCATCCAGCCACTAAAACATTTCAAGCTTTAAGAATTTATGTCAATTCCGAACTAAATCATGTAGAAAAAGGTATAAAAGAAGCAATTAAAAAATTACAAAAAGGGGGTAGAATTTTAGTGATTAGTTTTCATTCACTTGAAGATAGAATCATAAAGCGAATCTTTAAAGAATTTGCCGAACCAAAAAAAGATGAGATTTATGGTAAAATAATAGAGCAGCCGCAGCTTTACATAATGACCAAAAAGCCAATGCTGGCGTCGCAAGAAGAGTTGGAGAAAAACCCAGCTTCACGTTCAGCCAAACTCCGTGTAGCGGAAAGGAGGTGAAAAAGATGGGCAAGGTGGTTTGTCCAGAGATGACATGGGGAGTGGTGGTTGGCTTCAGGCGAGGTTTGAGGAAGGTGCCAGATCTTTATCTTTTCACAGTAATCTATGATATTAATTCAGCTACAATTACTGTTTCTCATGAACCGATAGACAGCGGTGAGCCGCAGCTTATGGTTGCGGAGACAACAGGAACAGATAAATGGCTGCCAAAGTGTTTTTAGTGCAGATGTTTCTTGATCACCGTCTGAATGTATTCTTAACTCTCAATTCAGGTTGTCAAAACTAAACTAGGAGGTAATCCTTCTAGTTTTTTGTCAGCAGACCCGGTAGAACTCTTTAGAGATTCTACCAGGCAGACAACCTCTGCCTCGCTGGCAGGCAGGCGCCGTAGTCCCGATGACCATCGAGACGGATGGGCGGGTGCTTTTACCCGGTAGAGCTGCTCCACCGGCTGGCGGAGTGATTCTACTAGGCCCAACCCAGTAGTGAACCGTAGGTTTTACTACCAAGTTATACTGACCAATAATTATCTTTGACTTCAGAAGCATATGCTGGCTGGGGTTGATTTGAGAACAAAGATTCAGCATTCATATCACTAGGTTTTGGCAGTTTGAAGAGATCTAAAATTAAAGGAGCGACATTTTTTAAAGCTTGTTGATTTTTGAAATATACTGGAGTTTTTGGATTGTAAAAATTAGCTAAAATAAAAGGCACGGGGTTATTGGTATGTTCGGGATCTATCTCTGAGGTTAGAGGGTTGAGCATCTGTTCAGCATTGCCGTGATCAGCTGTTACTATTAGGATGCCGCGGAGTTTCTGGATTAAGGGCCAAATTTTACCCAAGCATTTATCAACATGTGAAACTGCATCTATGGTGGCATTAATATTTCCGGTGTGGCCTACCATGTCACAATTAGCAAAATTAACTAGAATAAAATGATATTGTTTTTTGGCTAAATTTTCTATCAAGGTGTCAGTAATTTTATAAGCGCTCATTTCTGGAGCTTGATCATAACTTAAAACTTTAGGTGAAGGAATTAAGATATTTCTTTCTCTTGGAAAAGGTTTTTCTTGAGAGCCATTGAAAAAATAAGTTACATGAGCATATTTTTCCGTTTCCGCTAAATGTAACTGAGTTAGACCTTTTTGGGATATTACTTGAGCTAGGGGGTTATTAATTGGTTCAGGTTTAAAAGCAAATAATGCCGGCAGTTTTACATCATAGTTAAAATAAGGGACAAAGGTAGTTAGTAGAATATTTTTGAGTTTTTTTCTTGCAAAAACTCTAAAATCTTCTTCTAAAAAAGCTTGAGTGATTTGTCTGGCGCGATCAGAACGAAAATTAAAGAAAATGATAGCATCGTTATCTTGAATCAAACCTTGAGGATCAACCAAACTAGGAGGAATGGTTTCATCATAGAAACCTAAGCGATAATAGTAACTAATTGCTTGTTCAGCGGTTTTAAATTGTTTAACTTTACCTTCGACTAATGCCTGGTAATAAGCCTGGGTTCGTTCCCAGCGGCGATCACGATCCATAGCATAAAATCTACCAGCCAAAGTGGCAATCTTCCCCATACCTAATTCTTTTATTTTTTCTTCTAATTTTTCAATATAGATCAAAGCTTGGGTTTTAGGCGTGTCTCGGCCATCTAAAATAGGATGAATGTAAACTCTTTCTACTCTCAATCTTTTCATTAGGTCTATCAGAGAAAAAAGATGGTTGATGTGAGAATGAATGCCACCATTGCTTAAAAGTCCCATCAGATGTACTTTGCCGCCTGTTTTGGCAACATGCCTGGCTACCTTGAAAAAAGCTTCATTTTTAAAGAATGTTCCATCTTCAATAGATTTATTGATACGGCTGACATCTAAAAATAAATTTCTACCTGCTCCTAAATTGAGATGGCCCACTTCAGAATTCCCTACTTCATGCCCCGGAAGGCCAACACAGATACCAGAAGCACAAATTTCTGTATGAGGAAAAATGCGCCACAGATAATCAAAATTTGGTTTTTGGGCCAGACTGATAGCATTGCCGCCCCAGCTCGGAGCATTACCCCAGCCATCAAGGATTAAAAGAACCAACGGTCGATAAACTCTTTGTTTAAAAATATCTAAAATAGCCATTGCTTTTATTTTAGCACAATTTAAAGAATATTATCTCCAGAGAATTCTTCTGTTTTTAATCCCAAAGAACTCGCCACTGTGGCGGTAACATCAACCAAAATGCCTTTTTTAAGCTCTAAGCTTAATTTTGTCCAAAGTTTTTTATGCAAATAGGGATTAATCGTCACATTAGCTTGGGGCCAATCTTTAACTTTAATTAAAAAAACAGGATTAATAGAATGCTCTTTATCGATTTCACCAGTTTCAGGATTAATGGCTTGTTCAGCATTACCGTGATCTGCTGTAATAAAAATTTGATATTTTTGGCTGACAAGGAAAGGTACAATATTCTTTAAATTTAGATCTGTAGCTTCGATAGCTTTAATGATAGCTTGGAAATTCCCTGTATGGCCCACCATGTCACAGTTAGCAAAATTAAGCACAACTAAATCATAAGGGAAACGGCTGACTAATGCCTTTAATTTCTGTGAAACTAAATTGGCGCTCATTGCTGGTGCTAAATCATAAGTAGCTACTCTTGGTGAAGGCACAACTATTTGTGTTTCTTTTAAATAAGGTTTTTCGCGACCGCCATTAAAGAAATAAGTTACATGAGCATATTTTTCCGTCTCCGCTAAATGTAGTTGACTCATATGATTTGTCGAAACTAAAGAGGCAAGTGTGGCATTAGGTAAAACAGGAGCAAAAGCAATTTTTAAATTGGGCAATTTCCAATCTGTTTCATAAGGTGTCATAGTAACAAAGAAAAGATCTTGAATAATTTTTCTTTTCGGTAAATTCGATTCTTGAGCTAAAAAAAGTTTAGTCAATTGTCTGGCACGATCTGCTCTAAAATTGAAGAATATCACTGCATCACCTTCAGAAATTGTCTTTAATTTATAGTTGTTGTTTATCACTATTGTTGGTTTAATAAATTCATCAGTTTCCTTTCTTTCATAACCCATTCTGATAGCTGATTGGGCATCTTGAGCTTTTTCGCCTACACCCTCAACCATTGCTTGATAAGCAAGTAAGGTTCTTTCCCAATGATTATCTCGATCCATGGCAAAATAACGGCCAGAGACACTAGCAATCTCCCCGATTTTCAATTTTTTGATAGCCTCATCCAAGGTTTTAAAATTCTTTTCTGCATTTTTTGGTGCCGTGTCTCTACCATCAGTAAACCCATGGATAAAAACCTGATTTTTAGCTAATTGATTTTGTTTAGCTAAATCAAGTAAAGCTAAGAGATGATTGATGTGGGAATGCACGCCACCATCACTGACTAGACCTATAAGATGGAGCCGTGTTTTTTTCGTTTTAACCCAGTTAAGTGCTTCAAGAAAAATGGGATTTTTGAAAAAGCTACCATTTTCAATTGCTTGATTAATCATTTCTTGTGTCTGCCAGTTTAAATTGCCTGTGCCTAGATTGAAATGACCGACTTCAGAATTACCTGCCTCCCCCCATGGTAAACCCACTGCTTCTTGAGAAGCCTCGATAACTAAATAAGGACTTTGTGAAAATAAAAAATCTAAAAGTGGTGTTTTGGCCTGATAGACAGGATTAATTTTTTCATTACTTTCAATGCCTAAGCCATCGAGAATTATCAGCGCAGTTTTCATAAATTTTGGGAATATTCTAGATTAAAAAAACGTTCAATTTCCAAAAGTCGATTATATTTAACTAGTCGTTCTGAGCGAGCCAAACTGCCGCTTTTTATCATTTCCGCTCCCACTCCTACTGCTAGATCAGCAATAAAGCTATCTTCAGTTTCTCCTGAGCGATGAGAAATTATTAATTTTAAATTATTAGCTCTGGCGGCTGCGATTGTGGTTAGGGTTTCAGACAGGGTTCCTATTTGGTTAGGTTTAACAATTATCGCGGTCGCTAAATTAGACCTTTCTTTAACTAACTTTTCATTAGTAACAAATAAATCATCACCAACAATCTGTATTTCTGGTATTTCTTTTTTAACTTTCGACCAATTGGTAAGATCAGTATCTGACAGTGGATCTTCTAGACTTTTAATATCAAATTCTTGAGCAATTTCTTTTAAATAACTAATAAATTGGTCGCTAGTTAAAGCTGTATTTTCAAACACATATTGTTTTAGATTTTCATCATAAAAACTTGAAGCTGCCACATCTAAACCAAAAACTACTTTTTCTTTATTTCCAGTTATCTCTCTTGCTTCTTTAAGTAAATTTAGCGCCTCTTTATTATTTTCTAACTCTGGCGCAAATCCACCTTCATCACCTAAATTAGTATTGAGCTGTTTTTCTTCTAGAATTTGTTTCAATTTAAGATATATTTCCACCCCTGCTCGCACACTTTCAAAAAAAGAAAATGTCTTATTGGGGATAATGAGAAATTCTTGAATATCCAGATTATTACCAGCATGTTTACCTCCATTGATAAGATTAAATAGAGGAATGGGCAAAAGAAATTTTTTGTTGTTGGTGAGTTCTCCGAGATATTGGAAAAGTTCTATGTTTTTGCTTTTAGCTGCTGCTCTAGCACAGGCTAAGGAAACTGAAAGTAGAGTATTGGCACCAATTTTGCTTTTATCTTTTGTCCCGTCTAAATCAATTAAAATTTTGTCAATTTTTGCTTGATTTTCTATTTCTTGTCCTTTTAATGCATCATTAATACCATTTTCAATTAAATGTACACTTTTTCCGACAGAGTTGCCCAAAAATTGGTTTTTCTCATTGTCTCTTAATTCCTTAACTTCTAATTTTCCCACTGAAGCTCCCTGAGGAACTGAAGCTTCACTTTGAATCCCATTTTCTAAGACAACAAAAGTTTTGATAGTTGGTATGCCTCGAGAATTAATGATTTGTAAAGCTTCTAGCGATTTAATTTTCATATATTGATTAAGTTTTTAAATTCATTTTTATTTCATTCCAAGAAGATTCTTCAAATAAATCGTTTAATTGATAAGGAAATTGGTTCGGTTCAATTAGCCATGTAAATTGAGAAGGATTTTGCTTAAAAATTTCATAGAGATAGGGTTTTTTAAAAATCTTTTTTGGTTTGACAAGGAAAGGTTCAGGCAGGTTTTGATAATTAGGATTAGGATACCAGACTAAAGGATGGTTTTCCAAAACATAAAAACTGGCGCCATGTTTGTTTTTAAAAATTTCATAATTAGCTTCGAAGATATCAGCCACTAAATTAGCCAAAACCAGATCTTCCTTGGTAAAATTTATAGTGGTATGAGCAAAGTTAGGGGGAATAACAACGACATCACCCTTTTGGCCAAAGATGAATTTTACATCTGTTAGTTGCTCTGGCCCATCTTGAAGAAGGAATAAGGCAGAACCAGAGATGACTTGATAAATTTCAGGATAAGTTTTCGCCAGCTGGCGAACTTGCATTTTTGGATGATAATGGCCATAGGTTTTGGCAAACTCACCATTTAAGGTTCCTGGGGGAACGATGGTTAAATCATGTCTTAAATGATTGTTTACAAAAAGAGGTTTGTCTGCTTCTAAACAAACTCCTCGAAAAGATTTATAAATCGTGCAGTCGAATTCTAAATGAGAAGGGTCTAACAAGACATCTTTCATTTCTGATAATTGCCGCGTTACCGTCTTTTCTATCGCTACCTTAGGAAGTCCTAAGTCGTGGTTTTTTATGGCAATCAAAAAAGAATAAATAGCCATAAATTTATTATATCAGAATTAGATCTTTTGAATAAATTAATTACTTAAAGAATTCTTAAGAATTTTGGCCACACCTAAAGCAGTGCCTTCAATTTCTTCTTGGAAAATAAAGCTCTTTGATACAGAACACAAAATTTTTCTGATTTTTTCTCCATAAATATCTTCTCTGATTAAGCCACCGTCGACATAAATTTTTTGAGGTGAAAATAGATTAATCGCCTTAATCAATTCCTTTTTAAATTTTTCTAGTATCTTTTTATTATTGCTTTTGGCTGCTTTAAAAATTTGTTTTCCAGATAAACTTAGTCGCGCCTCGTGCATATAAAAAGGCCTGCCCGCCGAAGCTAAGGCCTTGGCGGGAGATTTTCCAAAGAAACAAACAGAAGTTTCCATGCCTTTACTGATTTTGGCGACTCGGCCAATGTTTTGACCAAAAAATATCCCAGTGCCTAGAGTTAATTTTGTTATTCCTTGT
>Ga0172364_10001765_pt1 | contig 16902 bp, 9 predicted proteins | sample LakKivSesite10cm_FD_114545 | JGI IMG/M metagenome (GOLD analysis project Ga0172364, IMG submission 114545) | Sediment microbial communities from Lake Kivu, Rwanda - Sediment site 10cm | ecosystem: Environmental > Aquatic > Freshwater > Lake > Sediment | place: Rwanda: Western Province, Lake Kivu... | reverse complement strand
TGGGGCGTCGTGAAAATACCCGTCCAGGACGGTGTCCTGCAGCGAGTTTCGGTCAAAACGAACAAACGACCCCCTCAACCGCTCGCGGCCGGAATTCAGACTCGCCTGACGGCGTTCAACATGTGCCAGATCCCCGACCGAGGGTCATAAGCCGCAACGCGCGGCCCGACTACCCCGCGCCATGAGGTCACCGCCCGCGGTCATCGAACGTCGATTCTGGTAAGACGCCCAGCCCCCTTTCAGGCCCGCCAGATTGCTACCCGCTACTCCGAATCCCAGGGTAGCCTGACCTTCGGCTACCGTCCGCGCCTGGCCAAGGCCGTGCGCACGGAGGCGAGCACGATCTCTTCCTTCTCACGGTGAAGGGCGGTGCGCAGCGCTTGCACGGCGCGGGCGCCGCCGATGCAGCCGAGCCCCTCGGCTGCAGCCGCACGCACGGACACGTTGGGGTCGCTCTCCAAGCGGGTAATCAGCGTGGGAACGGCCGCCGCATCTCCGATGGCGCCCAACGCCTTGACGGTCTCGTGCCGGGTCAGCACGACATCGATCCGCGCGACGAGCGGGGCCACGGCACGCCCATCCTTGAGCATGGCCAAGGCGGCGATGATGCGCCGGCACACGGTCATATCCCCCTCACATGCGTCGAGGGCCTGCACCAGTGCCTCAATGCCAGCAGCATCGGACTGCTCGGCCAAGGCCATCGCGGCCTCCACGCGCACACCTTTCGTCACCGGGCCTGCTGCCTCGGCGAGAAGCGCCTGCACCCGCTCCCGCACCTCATCGGCCCCCGCCCGCAAGGCAGCTACCGCGGCCCAGTCGCGAATCGTCCCGTCTTCGGCTTGGTTCGCGGCGGCGAGCAGGGCGCTCTTGCTTTCCGGCCTGGCCGGCAGCGCGGTCACGAGCAGGTGCGCTGCCTCCCGTCGGGATGCGACCGGCGCGGCCTTGAGCAGCATCTCCGCAAGCGTCTGGGCCACGCCCGCATCCCCCAGTCGGGCGCGCTCGACTGCGCGCGCGATTTCGCCCTCGCCTCCCGCCGCGCCCTCCAACTTGGCCTCGAAGCGCGATTGCAGGGACAGCCAGATGTCGAGTCGCTGGCGCAAGGCTGCCACGCGTTCCGGCCGCGCATCGGCCAAGTCCCGTTTCTCTCCCGGGTCGCTTTCGAGGTCATAGAGTGAGCAGTAGTCCCGGCCGATGTCGCAGATGAGTTTCTCGGAACCCAGCACGACCATGCGCTTGCCCTCGACCTCGGCGAAGGCCGGCGGTAGCCGATCGGCGGCGGCAGGCGGCGTGGCCAGCCACGGGCCGAGATCGGTTCCCCGCATGCGCGCCGGCCGTGGCAGATCGAGCAGCCCGAGCACGGTCGCGGGGATGTCGATGATCTGCACGGCGCCGGCGACCGCGTGCGCGCCGAGGCCCGGCCCCGCCACGATGAGCGGGACGCGCGCCTGCTCGTCGAACAACGTCGTGCCGTGGTAGCGCCCGCCATGCTCGCCGAATTCCTCCCCGTGGTCCGCGGCCACGATGACGATGGCGCCGGGACGCCGTTTGCCGAGCAGGTCGAGCACCTTGCCCACCACGGAATCGGAATAGGCGATCTCGCTGTCGTAGCGGTCGATGTCGCGGCTGCCGAAGGCGAAGCCCGGGTGCTCTTCGTAGGGCTCGTGCGGCTCGAAGAGGTGCAGCCAAAGGAAGAGCTTCTTCGGGTTCTCCTGGTCGAGGAAGTCCTCGATCTGGCGTACCCGCGCCTCGGCGTCGAGGTACTCGTACTTGACGTACTCGAAGTCGAAGTTGTTCGACTCGAAGGCCTTCATCTTCTGGGCGTCGACGAAGAACACGGCGGGCGGGAAGAATGCCGCCGTCTTCCAGCCGTAGCGCCGCAGAATCCAAGCCAGGGTTTCGTGCGTCTCCGACGACGCCAAGCGCGCCAGGGTCGAGTAGTACTTGCCGATCATGAGCGAGACCAGCGCGAACGAGGTGTGCGGCGCTTGCGTGTAGGCGCGCTCGAAGCGCACTCCTCGCGCCGCCAAGGCATCGATGTTGGGGGTGGTCGGCCGTGCATAGCCGTAGCTGCCCACGTGGTCGGCGCGTACGGCGTCGACCGTGATGAGCACGATGTCGGCGTTGGGACGATGCGGACCTGGCCCGAGCGGCGGCAGCGCGTCGGGGGCTTGCCGGGCCACCCCGGAGGGTGCGACCCGTGGCGAAGGCTGCGGCAGGATGTGCACGAAGATGCGGGCGAGTTGCGTCTTCTCGTGGATGAAGTAGCGCAAGACCTGGCTGCGCGAGAGTGCCGAGCGCTCGACCAGGGTGCCAACCAGCAGAGCCAGGGCCGCGACGAAGGCGAGGGTCCACGACCAGCGCCGGGGCAGAATGCGCCGCCCCACCGCAAGGAGAAGGCGCACCCCCAGCACACACAGCACAAGTTGAGCGAGGGCCAGCGTCAGATGGAACCACGGATAGAGGCGCGGCAGGATGCTCTGATTGGCCCACCCCCCACAAAGGCCCAGACCGACGAGCACAAGCCCGAGGACAAGCAGCGTGCCCCGCCGCTCGCCCGCGTCCGCGTGCGCGCGCAGGCAATCCCACAGGGTCGCACCCGACCACACGAAGGCCGCACCCAAGAAAACCAGGAGCACCGACAGCAGGCCGTGCGCGGAGATCTGCGAGGCGCGCGCCCCGTGGAAGAGAGCGAAGGCATCGTAGACGATGAGCGGCAAGGCCAGAAGCAAGGCCACCGCATGCGCGCCCGAAAGCCAACGCGACCTCCCGAGGAGCTGCTCCAGCCCCAGCGACCAGCCGAAGAAAACCACGGCCAGCGAGAAACCCGCGAGGGCGCCCAGACCCCCACCGATGGCGAGCACGTGCATCCAATGGGTCGACCCGAGCAAGCTGCCCCCGGCCAGGAGCGCGAAGAGCGAGTCCGTCACACCCGCGAGCATGCCGCCCCAGAAGCCGGCAAAGATCGCCCGTCGCGCGTGCCCCACGACTAGCCTCCCTCCTCGGCCACGGGGCGCGCCCGCTCAAGCCGCTCCGCCACCGCCCGGGCCAGGCCCGCGTGTTCGGGCAGCGCCAGCTCGGGATCGCGGGCGAGCAGCGCCTCGGCCTCGCGACGACCGAGATCGACCAGGCCGGCATGGATCGCCAGATCCGCGAAGCGCAGCTCGGGCGTCCCGCTCTGGCGCGTGCCCTGCAAGTCGCCCGCGCCGCGCCGGCGCAGATCCTCCTCGGCGATGCGGAAGCCGTCGTGCACGGACGCGATCATGCGCAGACGCTCGCGGGCGGCTTCATCCTCCGACGAGCTGAGCACATAGCAGTGAGCCTCCTGGCCGCCCCGCCCTACCCGACCGCGCAATTGGTGGAGCTGGGCCAGACCGAAGCGGTCGGCGTCCTCGACCACCATGAGCGCAACCGAGGGCACGTCCACCCCGACCTCCAGCACCGTGGTGGCGACCAGGATGTCGCAGGCGCCCTGGCGGAACTTGTCGATCATCTGGCGCTGCTCCTCGGTGCTTTGTTGCCCGTGCAGAATGCCGATCCGGGCCGGGCGAAGCCTTGTGCGCAGCTCGCGCGCCAAAGCAGCCACCGCAACGGGCTTGGGCACCATCTCCGCGCCTTCGCGCACAGCCGCACAGACCACGAAGGCCTGCCCGCCGCGTGCGACGGTCTCGTGCACGGCCGCGTAGGCCTGGTCGCGCCCGCGCGCGCCGATGCACAGGTGGGTTGCGACCGGCTTCCTTCCGGGCGGCATCTCGTCGAGCGTGACCAGGTCCAAATCGCCGTACACGGCGAGGGCCAGGGTTCTTGGGATGGGCGTGGCAGAGAGCACGAGCAGGTGGGGAAGAATGCCGTTTGGGGCGCCGATTTGCCAGCCGTTATCTTCCCGATCGAGGCGGCGCAGGCGGGCGCGCTGGCGCACCCCGAAACGATGCTGCTCGTCGACCACGGCCAAGACCAAGCGTGGCAGTCGCAGGCGATCCTCGAGCAGGGCGTGCGTTCCTACGACGACGTCCAACGCACCTGCGGCAGCGGCCTCGACCACGCGCCGCTGCTCGGCCGCGGCGAGACCCGAGTGCAGAAGGCCGACCCGCAGCCCTACCCGCTCCCCCCACGCGGCCAGGGTGCCCCGGTGCTGCTCGGCCAGCACCGCGGTCGGCGCCATGAAGAGGCTCTGGCCGCCTGCGGCCGCCGCGAACAGGCAGGCGGCGAACACGACCGCGGTCTTGCCGCTCCCGACATCGCCTTGCAGCAGGCACTGCATGGGCGTACGGCCGGCCATGCTTTCGCCGACGACCGCGACGGCGCGCGCTTGCGCGCAAGTCAGAGGGAAAGGCAGGGCGGCCTGCAGCTTGGCCCGAACCTGGTCGGGTGCCCCCGCACACGACCACGCCCCGGCTTGCCGGATGCGCCCCCGCTCGCGCAACCAGGCAAGCTGCAGAAGGAAGATCTCCTCGAAGGCGAATCTGCGTTGGGCCGGTGAGGTGCCCGCTGCGAGCGCGGCCAGCCCTTCCCGCGACAAGGACAAAGGCGGCCGATGCACGAAGTGCAAGGCCTGGCCGAGCTCGGGCAGGCCGAGGCGATCGCGCAGCGCCCTCGGCAGGGGGTCGTCGATCTCCGGGGCTGCCGCGGCCAGGGCCGCCAGCACCAGCTTCTCGAGGGTGCGGCCGGGGACCTTCTCGACCGAGGGATAGCGCGGCCGGATCCCGACCGTGCCGGCTTCGGCGAGCAGGGCCGTCACGTTGCTGGGATGAATGAGTTCGCAAAGGCCGTCGTCGGCGCGACGCAGGCTCCCGGCCAAAGCCACGCGCTGGCCGCGCGCGTAGTTCTTGGCCATACCCGGGTTGGGCCGGAACCAGCGCGCGCGCAGGCGGACCCCGTCCTCTTCGAGGTACACGTCGAAGAGGCGGCGGAAGAACTTGTGCACGCGCACGACCGTGCCCCGCACCACCACCGAGGTTCCGGGCGCAAGGTCGAGAAGCTCAAAGAGAGTGTATACGCGGCGATAGTCCTGGTAGGCGCGGGGAAAGAAGAAGAGGAGATCGCGAATGGAGCCGAGCCCGCGGCTTTGAAGGCGCGCGGCGGTGACCGGCCCTGCGCCGGGCAGCCGGTCGACGGAGAGGCCGGACGCTCCCTCGCCGGCTTCGGCGCGCGGCCTACCTGAAGGTGAACTTGAGCTGATAGTCGCAGATCGAATAGACGTCTCCCTCTTCGATCTTTCGTGCCTCGATGCGCTCGCCCTTGTAGTCGATGCCGTTCGTCGACCCCAGATCCTTGATGTAGTAGGCGCCGGCCCTTCTCACCACCGCGGCGTGCTTGCGCGAGATGTTTCCGTCGCGAATCGGCAGATCCGAGGACTTGGCGCCGCGCCCGATGATGAACTGCTCCTTGTCGACGAGGTACTTCTGGTTGCCGAAAATGAGATAAAGGGGCGGCGCGCTTCCCGAGCCGTCGCTCGACCCGGCCGCCGGGGGCGGCACGATCGGCGTCGGAGCAGCCGGCGAGGGCGGCCGGGCCGCGAAGTGCGCGGTCATGCGCGACGGCGGCAAGGGTGGCGGGATGGCCGGCTTGGATGGCGGGGGCGGGGCCGGCTTGGGCAACTCAGCGCGTGGCCCGGTGGTGGGTTTGGGCAACCGGGGCCGGGGCGGTGTACCCGCTTGGGGCAGCCCGGGGGAGGACGCCTTCGCCGATGCAGGTGCCTGGGGTTCCGTATCCGGGCTCAAGAAGTAGCCATTCTGCTCGGCGAAGACCCGCATGGCCTCGTTGACCAGATCGTCCACCCCGCGGTCCAAGGCGTCCGACATCTGTTCGAAGTTCTGCCAAAGGACGTCGCGGCAGTAGAAGTGACGAAGCGTCTTGCGATTGGGATCCGGCGGTGTGCTCATGTCTGCCTCTGGTGGACTCTCAGCCTCTCTTGCCTTGCAGCAGCTCGGCAACCCGCTTGGCCTCGGAGCCAATCGTCACGCCTTTGGGGAATCCTTTGATTGTTGTCCTATCGTCGGCAAGTTTCAACAGGGGACCTGCGTCCTCGGGGCCGCCCAGGTGTCCTTTGGGATTGCTCGGCAGGGGCGACTCCAGCGCCAAGACCGCCGTCATGCGCGCCAGCGGCGCAGGCGACAGGAGAGCGGCCAGGACCTGCGGCTTGGCCTTGCCGCCGACCTTCACGATGTCCTTGACCAAGAAATCGACCACGTCTTCGCGTTTGAAGGAGAGGCTGGCGGGGAACGCCTGCAACGCCGGCACGATGGCGTCGGCCTTGCCGATCTCGAGCGCGGCTTCGTGGGCGCGGTAGCGGACGATCTCGTTCTTGTCCTGGGCGATGATGCGCAGAAGTCCCCGCTCGGCCTCGGGACCGCCGACCTTCTCGACCACCCCGAACGCCTCGCCGCGCAGCTCGGGATTCGCCTTGGCGTCGCCCGCGATCCTCAGCGCAAGCGGCAGAACCGCGGGAAAGCGCGACTGCTGCAGGGCCTTGGCCGCAGCCACCGCCTCCTCCGGGCTCCCCTTGCGCATCTTCTCGGACAGGAATTGGCTCACCGCCGGGCCACCCAGAAGGCCGAGCGAGAGCCAGAGGTCGTTGGCCAGAGCCTGCCCCGGCACCACGCGCCCCAAGAGCGCCTTGCCGCCTCGGTCGCGCGCCGCGTCGTCACACACCTTGACCAGCAATTCGGCCAGCCCCTTGTGGGGGGCCTTCGGGTCGGCGAGAAGCCCGACCAGCATCGGACCTGCGGCCGGCCCGATGGCCGTGAGCATCTTGTCGAACGAGTGCCGGCCGCCGGCAAAGCGGCCGTCCGCCAGGTCCTTTTCGATGGAAGCCAGAAGAGCCGTGTCGATGCGCTGCTGCTCTTCCGGCGGGGCGAACCGGCGCACGCCGAAAAGCCCGTCACGTGCATCCCGCGCCTTGGGCAACCTGGGATCGGACATGCCCTTGACGAAGATGTCCACCAGCGTCTTCAGGATCTCCCAGCGCTCGTTCGCCTGCACCCCGGCCATGATCTCGTCGGCCTTCTCGGGACGACTGATGTCATAGAGCGCCGCCGCCGCCTCGGCGCGCAGGCGGGCGGGGGTGTCCGACCTGCGCAACGCCGCCTCGATCTTGTCCGGGCCTTTCTGGGTGTTCTTCCAGGCCTCGATCTTCTCGGAACTCACGCGTTCACACGCCGCGAGCGCGAGCAGCAGAACCACAGCGATGGGTCTCATGGCATGGGAATGTTAGACACCCCCCGATCGCAGGGTCAAGGTCAACGCCGAGCGAGCCTTGGCGGGGGCATTGGTGATGATAGCACTCACGCCCATGGCCGCGAGTATCTCGATCCGGCGAGGGTCGTCCACGGTCCACACGTTGACCGCGTAGCCCCGCCGGCGCCACGCGGCGACGGCCTCGGCCGTGCACAGCGGATCCTGCGGGTGGACGGCACTCGGGCGCAGCCAGGGCAGAAGCATGTCCGTGCGCAGGGGCCAGGGCCGGCGAAAAGGCCGGGGTTGCTCGAAGAGCAGGCCACAGGGAACCCCGGGATGGCGCCGGCGCCAAAGCCAAATCGCTCCCGGACTGAAGGAGGAGACGAGCACACGCGCGCCGGCGCCGGCCCGGGCCACCACCTCGCCCACCCCTGCCACCAGGGCCGCGCTGGGAAAGATCCCCGAGGTTTTGATCTCGATGTTGACCAAGCCCGCAGGGCCGCATACCTCGATGGCCTCGGCCAGGGTGGGGATCTCGCCGCCCGGGCCGAGGCGCACCTCGCGGAGCGCAGCCAAAGGCATCTGATCGACGCGTTCGGGACGCCCGGACAACCTGTGCAGGTCATCGTCGTGGAACACGACCACCTCGCCCGTGGCGCAGCGCTGGACATCAAGCTCGACCCCGTCGGCGCCGTCCGCCATCGCCCGCTGGAAAGCCGCGAGGGTATTCTCGGTCATGTGCGCGCTCGCCCCGCGGTGGGCGATGACGAGCGGGCCTCGCTCCGGATCGGGTTGCCAGGTTCGCGGGTTGGAGGATGGGGCCGGCATGGCGCCTGGGTTTATAGCGCGCCCCGAGCCTCACGCGCTAAACTTGAGCCATGTCGACTCTCTTGCCGGACAAGTCCGGCATCGTGACCCTTGCATGCATCGCCACCCTGCTCGGCTGCGCCCACGGAAGCGCGAGCCCACCCGTGCCGTCGAGCCCGACTTCTCTCGCCCTGGCTCGCGAAGCCATGAGCGTGGGAACCGTCGCCCACGAAGAGGACTACTTCGACGCCAGGCAAATCCTGCAAGCCCTGCCCGAAGGCAGCGCCGAGCGCGCGCACGTACGCGGCAAGCTCTTCGAGTACCTGCTCGGGCCCCTCGCCGCCCTCGATGCCGAGAGCCTGCGCCGCACGCCCGAACTGCTCGGGGTCGAGGACGACTTCGACCGCCTCCAGGATTCCTTCCGCGACGCCCTCGCTCTCTTCTTGCCCGCATCGCTCTGGCTGCCCGACGGTCCGGCCCTCTCCCCGCGCGAACACACGCTCTTGCGCGATTCGGCCAAGCTGCTCGTGGCCGCCTACTCCCCACGCGGCAACGAGCTGCCCGTGGCGACCGCGCTCTTCGCACTTCTTCTCATCGATCCCTCCAACCCCGAGTGGTCGTCCCGCCTGGAGCAGCTTTTCTCGTGGCTCGATTCCGAAGCCCAGCTCTCGGGAAGCCAGCGAGGACCCCATCGCCCGGCCTCGGCCGCGGGCATCCTCGAAAACGTGGCGGCCGTGTGGCCGAGCCCGGCGGTCCTCGCCAAGCTGACGGAGGCGGCCTATGCGCGCCAGGACAAGGTGACAGGGCTCTTGCACCGCCCGGTCGAATCAGGGGAAGGGATGCGCGGCCTGCTCGGCGAATTGCTCTTCGACACCGAGCCGCTGTCGACCATGGCGGTGACCGCGGCTTCGCACTACCTGCGCTGCGGCCAATTCGTCAAGGCTCATGAGGTAGCTCAGCGCTTCGCCGACAAGACCGGCGACGATCCGGAATTCCGCCAGCTTCTGGCCGCAACCACGGCGGCACCGGCCAAGGCGGCCACCTACCTTGCCCTCGCCCGGCGTTTCTTGCCGCGCAACGAGCTTCTGCGGGGCACGTCCCCGGACCGCATCGACCCGGCGGCCGCCTTGGGCATCCTGCGCCGGGCCCTTGCCACGTACCCCGACAACCCCGATCTCCTCCTGCTCGCCTCGCGCGTGGCCCGCATGCTCTCCGCCCCCCTGCTCTCGCTGCGTTACCTCGACGAGGCCGTGGCGGCGACCGACAAAGGCGACGTCGACACGCTTCGCGACCTGGCAGCGGAACGCATGGCTCTGGCGTTTCTGCGCTTCAAGATGCACATCGATCCCGAGCGTATGCTCGAGGCCGAGCGCGAGGCGAACAACCTGCGGGCCGAGTTCGCCGAGTCGCGCGGCCGTTTTGGAGCCGCGCACTTCAAGCTCGACGACGCCGACATCGACTACATCCTGGCCGGGGGGCTGCTCGATGCAGGCGAGATCGACAAAGCGGCACCCTTGCTTCTGCGCGCCCGGCGCAGCGGCGAGTTCGGCGTCGATGTCACCCGCCAGCTCGCCGGCCTCTCCCTCAAGCGAGGCGAACCTCAGCAGGCCGTCGCGATCTTGCAGCAGGCGCTCGATTTCCGCGCCCGCAATGCCCCCGCCGAGGACACCATCCCCTACGTCGAGGGACAGGCCAAGCTCTCCTGCCTGCTCGGCAACGCCTTCGACGTCGCGGCCGATCCCCAGGGCGCCCGCAAGGCATGGGCCTCGTCCGCGCGCGGCTGGGAGCGCCTGATGCTCGAGCAGATCCGACGCAAGAACCTGGCCTTTTCGGCCGAGGCCACCTTCGAGGTCGGGCGCCTGTACTACCTCCTCGGCCGCCGCGAGGAGGGCCTGCGCAAGTTCGACGAGGCCATCGCACAAGACGAAGAGCGCGACCAGAGCTATCTCGATTCCATCGCTTTTCTCGTGCAGCGAGGAGAAGGCGGCGCCGCGGTCGACATCTACCGGCGCGCCCTGGCCAAACCCGGACAGGCGGTTTCGGAGTACGTGAAGGTCTACGCCTCGCTGTGGATTCTCGATCTGACCCGGCGCGGTGCCAGCGCGCCCGACGCCGGCGCCATGGCCTATCTGCGCGCCATCGCAGGCCGCAAGATCCACCTCCGCCCTTCCCGGGCCGAGCCCTGGTACTGCGAGCTCTGCCGCTACGCCACCGACCAAATCCCCTACGCGACTTTGCTCGCCAAGGCGGACACGCCGGGCAAGCGGGCCGAAGCCTACTTCTATGAAGCAATGCGTCGGCTGTCCAGCGGACAGCGCGAGGAGGCCCACGCGCTGTGGAGCAAGGTGGTGGAGACCAAGATGGTGTCGTTCTTCGAATTCGACATGGCCACGCGCTACCTGCGCAAAGGTGCCCCGGCCCGGCCGGAATCGAGCGGAAACGACGAGACCATCTGATTTTTCCTCGGGCCGCACCGGATCGCTTTCGTCAATACGGGTTGACGTTTTCGCGGCCCCATGTGGTACATACTGTCCGGTAGCTCCGGTGCCGTGGCCAAGTGGTAAGGCAAGGGTCTGCAAAACCCTCATTCCCCGGTTCAAATCCGGGCGGCACCTCAGTCTCGACTGCCCTTCTGCCGCCAGGGCAGTGCGACGTACACGACCCTGTCACGGCGATCACACCGCTTCCCCGGTGATTCGCACGTGCGGGCGATCGCCTGCGCCGATATACTGGCTCGCGGCGGCCGACTCCGCACCAGCCCATCATGCCTCCTTCGCACGCAGCCCTTCTTGTCGACTCTGATCCCCAGGGGCTCGAGGCGCTGGTCTACGGGTTTCAGGGCGCCGAATGGCGCATCACCGCATGCCCCAATCCCGAGACGGCCTGTTTGCTGGTCAAGGCCTCGGGCGCCGAGATCGTCGTGGTGGCCGCACGTGCGGAGCACGAGAGAACCCGGGCATCGCTTGCCCAGCTTCGTGCCAAGGAGACCCTTCACAACCTTCCTGTCCTGGTCTTGGGCGCCGAGGATTTGCGACCTTCTTTCAAGTTGCTGGGCGATGTCGACCTTCTGCCCTTGCCCTCGTTCGTACGCGACGTGCTCACCGCCAGCCATATCCTCGTCGCGACGCGCCCGCCGGCGACCGAAGCGCCGGCAGAGGAGCCCGCCTACGAAGCCCCCCTCACCGCGGCGGGGATGCTCTCTCTGGTCCGCACCATGGGTGGGCTCTTGCGCTCGGGGTTGCTCCAGCTCAGCCGCAGGGATCGGCACGGGGAGGTTCTTTTTCACGAGGGCGAGCTCGTCGGGGCGCAGCTCGGTCAACTGCAGGGCATCGCCGCGCTTCAGCACCTCTTGCTGTGGAACGAGGGGATGCTGAGTCTGCGCCTGCGTGCGGTGGTCAGGCGCGGCCAACTGCGGCAGAAGGCGCAGGAGTTCGCCGAGGAGTTCGCGCGTTTCGAGCGCGACTACGACCATGCCGTCAAAGGCATCGGGCCGGCCAGCGCCGTCTACATCAAGAACGACGATCGCCTGATGCGCTCCACCGGAGAAGTCCCCGCCGAGGTGACGCCGGTGGTTCGCTTGTTCGACGGGCTGCGGACCTTGGCTGACATCATCGACGAGAGCCCCTTTCGCATTCTCGACACCGTGCGCATCGTGAGCCGCCTGGTGGACTTCGGCATCCTGGCCCTCAGGGACGGCAAACCCGCGGGCGAGGGAGCGGTTTCGCGAACCGCCTTGGACGAGTTCTATGAGACCGCCCGCATCGTGGGCCCGGTGCTCGCGGCCGCCCCGGCCGAACCCGGCAGAGATGCCCGGGCTCAGGTGGCCGTGAGCAGCGGAGGCGGGCCGGTGCCCGCCGCCCCGTCCCCCCATCTTGCGCCTCCACCGGACAACCCCGCGGCGACCGCCCCGGCCGCCGCGCGCACGCCCGCACGGGAAGTCGACCAGCGAGGGCAAGAGAAGACCCGGCGCGAGGGCGAGCGACGCAGTCTGAGCCAAACCTTGCAGCTAGGAACCAGGCTGGGCAACCTGTTCCGTTCCAGGGTTGCCGCCCCGCAGGCGGGCAAGGTGCCCATCCCGCCGACCAAGGCAGCCGAGCCCGCCTGGCCGATCCCTGCCGCGCCGGCGGGAGCGCGCGCCAGCGGCACCATCGAACTGCGCAAAGGCGAGCGACGCTCGCAACCGACCATGCGCGGATTTGCCGACCGCGCGTCCGTGGTCGTGGACCTCGAGCCCGCGGAGAGCGCGAAGCCCCGAGCCCCGGGGCCCGCTCCCGTCAGCCCGGCGCCCGTGGCCCCGAAAACGCCGGCGACCAACCCGGTCGTCATTCCGGTCGTGACCAAGCCCCTGGAAGCCACGAAAACCGGCTCTCCCCGGCCGGCGGTGGTTCCGGTCCGGAACCGAGCCGTCGAGGGCACCGGAGCGCGCGTCACCGGCGTGCTCGAGGTCGCGCCCGCCAAGAAGGCATTCCGCCAGGTGCCTCCGCCCGCCCGTGTCTCCATCCAGTTGGACGCGTCCCTCGATTCGCCTTCCCCCAAGCCGCCCTTGCCCGCCCGTCCGCCGCTTGAAGCCAGGCCCGCGCCATCTGTGCGGCGCCTCGCAGCGAGCGCGCAGGTGCAGCCGGCCGCGGCCGCCCGGTCGAGGATCAGGACGCCGGTCGTGGCTTCCTCGGCTCAATCGAGTCCGGTCTCGTCGGCGCCGGCCACCTCCTCACGCTCGCGCACCTCGAGCACCATGTCGGTCGCCGGCGGCCATTCGAAGAGCCGGCCGAGCGGCAACTTCTCCGCCGTCGAGAGCGACTTCTTCGCACGGGAAGCCGAGCTATACCGAGTCGAGAAAGCCGAGTCCTTCGCCGATCTCGAGGACAAACAGCCCAAGCCCGGCGGAAAGCCCGGCCCCACCGGCAAGCCCGACAAGAACCGCCCCAAATAGCAGGCGGGCTTCAGGCTGCAGGCTGCAGGCTGCAGGCTGCGGGCTTCAGGCTTCAGGCTTCAGGCTTCAGGCTTCAGCCTCACAACGCACCCGTGGAAAACGCGTTCGCCGCCACCCACCGATCAACCTGCAGCCTGCAGCCTGCAGCCATCTTGGGTTGCGGGCGAAGCCCACGCTGTGCTCTCTGTGGTGAACTACTTGACCTTGCTCTCGCTCGCGGCACTCTGGATGCACGCCAACGTACCGACGTTGACCAGCGACGTGGCCCCGGCCTTCACGACGAGGGGAAGGCGGCAGGCGCCGGCTGCGTACTGAACCTCGGCCATGTACGCACCCGGCGCCAGGTCTTCCAGGTAGAAGTTGCCGGCCTCGTCGAGGGGCGAGATGACCTGCCTCTTGCCGACGCTGACCACGATCTGGCCGTAGGCCGGTACGATGACCGCGTCTTTTTCCTCGATGACCACCGTCCCCGCCACGCTCTGCACCCGGCGCACCGGGAAGGCCACGATCATGCCACCACGGTAGGGCGGCGCGATGGTCTCCTCGGTGGCGCCGATGTCGTAGTCGATGGGGATATCCTTGTCGTTGATGCCGACGCGGTTGCCGTAGTAGTGGAGGAGGTTGGGAATCAAGAGGTCCCCGTGACCGTCGGTCGTGCCCACCGCCTGGTTGCTGACCGTGGCATGAACCCCGGCAACGGAGGGCACGCGAATGAGGGCGTAGGCGTCCTGATTCTGTCGCGTCAAAAACAGCCTGCCGCCGATCAAGACGATGCCGCCGAGGACGCTCAACCTGGCTTGTCCCCGCTCCGGCGTGGTGAACCCGTAGCGCTGGTAGTCGGCCTCGACACGGCCATAGGCGCCTTGGTATTGCAGGGTGGCCTGGTTGAGGGCGTTCTCCCCTTGCGTGGCCACCACCCGATAGCCGAGCCCCGGGCCTACCGGCAGCGATTGCTGGAGCGCGGCCTGGGTGGCGCCGCCGTGCGGCCTACCTCCACCCCAGTGATCGCTGCGGGTCGCGCTCGCGGAGACCCGGTCGGCGGCCGCGAAACTGATCCCGGCGAAGAGGTCGTACTCCGCCGGCATGCCGGTACGGAAGAGGGCGCCGAAGGTTGCAAAAACATACATCCAGCGGGTGAGGGTGCGATTACCCATGAGGGTGAGGCGGTGGTTCCAGCCGCTATGCCACCAGTCGGTGGCTTGGTACTGGATCGACGCGCTCGCCACCTGGCTGATGTTCTTGGCCACGGAGGTCGTCACATCCAGCCGCTGCCGGTCGATGACCGGCGAGTGGGTCAGCTTGTACACGGCCCATCCGTTCGCGGAGGTCACATCGAGCTGCTGCCGTACCAGGGCGGACAGATTCGCGTAGTCTCGGCTCTGATAGCGAGCCCCGACCTGGAGATACACCGGCCTACCGACGTACGAGTAGGAAAGCAGCGCCGCTCCACCGTTCCGGCCGTCCTGCCGGCTCGCCGCCGCGATCACGGCCAACTCGCCCACGGGCAGACGAAGGGCGAGGCTGGGCCCGCCGCTTGCGGTGTAGAGGGTCGACTCGCCCCGTCGCGCTTGCAGGCTGCCCTCGAAGCGCCCTCCCAGGGTCAACCCGTCGGTGAGCCCGTAGCGGTGACGAAGAATCATCTCCGGCCGACCGTAGTTCCAACTCTGGTCGCCCAGGCCCAGGCGTGCAAACCCGAGGTTGTAGCCGAAGTCGGACAGCCCCTTGGCCAGGGTGCCGAGGGCCATGTAGTAGGGGCTGGCCACGGTCTGGGCAGCGCCGAAGGCATCTTTGATGACCACGCGGGTCTCCCCGCTGCCGCTGGTGGTGGGGATGTTCTGCAGGTCGAATTGCCCGGGCGGCAGGCTTTCCCGACGCACGAGCTGGCCATTCACGTACACCTCGACGGTCGACGGTGTCAGGGCCGTGCCGGAAAGCCTCTGGGTGGGCAGAAACACGTAGTAGGGATCGAGGCTGTAGTCGCGCGTGACCGATACCCCGCCCAAGGTGCGGCCGCTGCCGAGCACGTCGCTGGTGGCGGTGAAGTCGCCGACCACGATGCGGGTGAGGCGGTGCCTCACATCGAAGATCAGGTTGGTCATCAGGCGGTCCCACGAGCCGTCGATCGCATTGCGCTGGCCGCTGGCAAAGAGCAGATGTCCGCCGAGGCTCAGGCCCGCCTCGGCGAAGCCCGAAGCTCTCGCCCCGCGACCATCCTGGAGATCGCTCCCGGTGACGGAGTAGTTGGCAAACAGGCTGGGAGCGGAGCCGTAGACGATGCCTTCCGGGCGCCTGGACCTGAGATCGAGCACCACCCCCCCGAAAAGGGAAGGCTCCGCGGTCACGGTCAGGGTCAAGGCGCGTTCGTCGACCGCGAATTCCACGCGCGGGGCGAGCGAACGCAGCCAAACCATCTCGTCCTCGCCGCGCTTCTCCCGCGTCCCTCCCACGACGCGCAGCCCGGTCTTGCCGAGGTCGCCGACCTTGGCAAGCACGTCCGGGCCGCGCAAGATCACGAACACATCGTCGACGTCGACCTGGTTGACCGCAAGGTGCAGGAAGGCCGGCCGCTCCTCATCGGGAGGGCTCGCTTCCTCTGCGAGCGGCAAGGAGGCGCTGCCAGCCTTGCTTGCAGCCTCCGCGTCCGCGTCACGAGAGGTCCATGCCTCGGGCCCGTCGGGGGCAGCACCGGCATCGCGCCGTTCGGCGGGCGCGGATCCGTCTTGGCTCGACGACGCGAAGGCGGACGGATCGACGGCTGCGCGCGCCGCATCCGTCTGCGCGCGGGACGTCGGCAATTCCGCCGGCTCTGCGCCGGCCGAAGCCGCGAAAGCGACGACCGCTGTCGCCGCGAGGAGGGTGGGCCGCCGGTGGCGTGTCGGGGGCCTGCACATTCCTCGCGCTCGACGGCCTCACGGGCCACAGGCCGCGGCAGAAATCGCCGCGCGGCCGCTGAACTTGGTTTCTTCCGACTCGACGTCAAGGACCAGCGACTTGGACTTGGCGCATGCCGCCTTGGGAAGATCCACCTCCCAGATGCGCGTCCCGCCGGCCAAGAGGTACCAGCCGTCCACGCTCTTCTCGAACGTGGTCGCGCCCCCCGCATCGAGCGCCTTGAGGCGCACCGACTGGATCAAGAAGTAGACGTTGCCCGTGTTTCTGACCGTGAAGCCGACCTTTCCCTTGGCCAAGGTCACGCCCTCGACGGTTCCGGACGCCGCCGGCTTGACCGGCCTGACGAATATGGGAATGCCCATCTTGGTGAGCACCTTGACCTCGGACCGGTTGGCGGTCTGGGGGGCGCGCAAGGAGGGCAGCTCCTCGACGAATACGCGGTAGGTCTTCTCGACGGCGCCCGCCGCCACGGTCGATCCGATGCGCAGCTTGCGCTCCTCCTTGGGTGCCAGGGTGAGCAGCGCGGGATAGACGACGATGTCCTTGGTGTCCTTGAGCTGAATCTCGCCCTGCGGACTCTGGCTCCATTGCTGGGCCACGACCTTGAAGCGCAACTCCTCGCCGCTTTGGCTTTGCAGCGAGAGCAAGGCGCTCTGATCCTTGCCCGACAACGTGATCTTGATCGGGTTGACGGTGAAAGCGCTGGCCGAGGCCGTCCCGTGGAGGCCCAACAGGCAACCGAGCAACAGGGCGGATGTAAGTGTGCTCTTTCCCATAATCATGCAGGATACGCCGGTTCGTCTGTCTGCGAAAGAAGCCGGGGCGTCCTGCCATCTCCTGCGCGGTGTCCCGTCGCCAGGACCCCTCCGGCAGGCATGCGATCTTGGGGCGACCTCGCCAACTGGTACCTCGTCGCAGGGAAGATGACGAGTTGAAAGTCGCGACTCGGCTCCACCAGCTAGACCGCCCTCTCCCTCTGGGCTCAGGTTTCCCATCATCTCAGTGCGTGTTTTGCAGAGAAATCCGCATGCTTCTGCTCCACCCAGCCTGAGCACGTGAGCAAGTCTTGAAGAATTTGCATGTTGAACGCCGTCAGGCGA
>Ga0172364_10001761_pt1 | contig 16915 bp, 13 predicted proteins | sample LakKivSesite10cm_FD_114545 | JGI IMG/M metagenome (GOLD analysis project Ga0172364, IMG submission 114545) | Sediment microbial communities from Lake Kivu, Rwanda - Sediment site 10cm | ecosystem: Environmental > Aquatic > Freshwater > Lake > Sediment | place: Rwanda: Western Province, Lake... | reverse complement strand
TCTCCCGCCCGATGCCGCACCAGCTCTACCATCATGGAGTCGGGACCACAACCAAAGACAGCGACGCTAATTATACCATCCACCTGTGCCCGTAAATAGTACTGTCCCGCGCCAACTATATCGGCTTCGAATGACCAGTGCGGGACTCCCGCCAGCGCTACAGTGGCGGCGTCCAGTGCTTCCTTCTCGGCCATCTCCGCAGTAAGTACTCGCGCCCCCATCGCCTGCAGTCGTTGTATGAGCCGGTGGCTAACATAATCATCGTATACAACGTACGGATGGCCGATCACGGCTACGGACAGACCGGGAGACACGGCAGGCTCCGAACTTGATCTGCCGTCCTCCCGACGTGTGTGGCTCAGCGCTTCGACGGGTGTGATTCCTCTGTCGGACAATTGTCTGCGGTAGGCCAAATGTGCCTCTTCCGCCTCACCGGCGGCTCTCCTGATCCGTCCTTTGTCCGGGCTGAAATGGTGTCCCAGGTCATATATGACACGGTTCACGGCGCGACGTCCTTTGTTCAAGTCTATCTCCGGGTCGAGAATCGGCGGGCACTCCGGCACCAGGGCCCTGGTCATATCGGGCAAGCCGATGAACTTGGAGCAGTAATAGGCTTTCTGGCCCAGGCTGCGCATCGCCGGAATGAACATGTAATCGCATTTGTCTGATAGGGAGATAACGTGTCCGAAAAAGAGCTTCACCGGCAGACAGGTCTCCGCTACCGCCCGTGAGTTTCCGGCAGTGAATATAGCTTTGTTGGTAGGGGGCGATACCACCGGTTCTGCGTCCAGGGCTTCGAAGAATACTTTCCAGGCGGGAAAGTACTGATAATATAACAAGGCTCTGGGAATGCCTACTCTAACCACGATTAGACTCCCGCCCATACTTGTCGAGTATCGCGTTCCGCGGGTCCGGCGGCTCCCGCGTCGGGCGCTCGAGAGGGGGAGCTGCCCTCTTTGTGATTCGACGGCATCCTTTATTTTCAGGCCTTGGCTGTTCTGAGCCCAAGGTCCCTCAGCACCTCCCTTTTTGCGGTGAGCGGAGCGGAGAACTCGGGCGCGCTCAATATGATAAAATAGCAGTTCTGCGCCCCTTTGTTTGAAGCTCTTAGGAATAGTAATTATACTTGGTGGCTGGTCTAGATTTCTAGGTTATGGCAAATGAAAAGGGAACCACTGATAGCTTTAATAAATGTAACCCAGTTGCTGAAAGAGCCTATCGGCTCCAGCCAGACCTACGACATACAAGGGGTGATTAAGGGCGAGATCGAGGCTTACGTGGAGGGGAAGGCGAAGCTGACTCATATCAGGCGAGGAGTCCTGGTCCGATGTGAAGTGACTGGTGAGGCAGAGCTGCCATGCAGCCGCTGCCTTGATACGTTCTTGTGCCCCGTACATTTTGTCGCGGAGGAGGAATTTAGCCCGATATCCGATGTGTCCGGCGATTCAGCGGCGGAGCAGCTGGAGGAGTTTACTATAGATGATAAGAATACGCTTGACCTGGGCGAGTTGATACGGCAATATGTATTGTTGAATCTGCCCATGAAACCTTTGTGCCGACCTGACTGCCCGGGAATGAAGGAGGAGAACTCACATGCCACCACTACCCAAGAAAAAGACTCCTAAGTCACGCCAGGGGAAAAGGCGTAGCCATCTGGGACTGACCGCACCGGCAACCGATGTGTGCCCGCACTGCCACAGTCGCAAGTTGGCTCACCGCGTTTGTCCCACGTGTGGATGGTACAACGACAGAGAAGTGATAGAGATCAAGCCTGCCAAGAAGTAGTCCGCATGGTCGAGTCATCCAGGGCAGCTTACGTCTTTCCGGGCCAGGGAGCCCAGAGCGCCGGCATGGGCTCAGACCTTTACCGGAACTATCCCGCCGCCAGGAGGGTCTTTGATGAGGCTGACGCTTCGTTGGGCTTTCCCCTCTCCCATCTGTGCTTTGAGGGCCCGGAAGAGGAACTGACAAAGACGCATAATGTCCAGCCGGCGATATTGGTGGTCAGCATCGCTTGTCTCAGGGCGCTTCAAGAGGCAGCTATAGCCAACTTGCCTCCGCCCGCCTTTGTCGCCGGACACAGTCTAGGTGAGTATACCGCCCTGGTGGCTGCCGGCTCCGTGGACTTGGCCGAGGCGCTCCTGCTCGTCAGGGAAAGAGGGAGATTGATGTATGAGGCGGGCCTGAAGAACCCCGGCGGCATGCTTGCTTTGCTGGGACTTGACGAAGAAACCGTCAAAGGCATAAGTCGGGACAGTGGGACTGAGATCTCCAACGTAAATTGTCCGGGGCAGATTGTGATTAGCGGGGCCACCGCGGCCCTGGAGGAGGCCGGCAAGCTGACCAAGGCGAGAGGCGGCCGCGCTGTCATTCGTTTGAAGGTAAGCGGGGCCTTCCATTCGGCCTTGATGGAGCCGGTGCTGAGTGACTTCAGTAAGGCTGTGTCGAAGGCCATATTTCGACCGCCGGCAATTCCCGTGATATCCAATGTGACGGCGCAGCCGTTGACGGACGTCAATTCGATAAGGGAGGAACTGGTCAAGCAGCTTCGCAACTGCATCCAATGGCAGAGGTCGGTGGAGTACATGGTGCAAAGTGGTGTCACCACGTTCTATGAGATAGGCCCGGGCAGGGTGCTGGGCGGTCTAATCAAGCGAATCAATTCGGAACTCCAAATCTTCAACATATCGGGAACCGAGGAAATAGCGCAGCTGTCAGACCGTTAGGCGACTATTCGGTCGCCGAGGGCAGGACCGCTTCCGGGTTCCCACTTTTCAGAGTCGAAGATTCTATATAAGATTCTGGATAATCGGGGACCGGCTGTTTTCGAAGTGGGCGAATGATGGTTGGCACCAGACGACAGGCAAGGATAGCGGCTCTCCAGGCGCTTTACGAACTCGACTGTACCAGGCATAGGCTGGAACAGACTTCGGCCCACTCGAAAGCAAAAGAAATGTTGACCCCGGACGCACTCATGTTCAGTGAGGAGCTTGTGAAAGGGGTTCTAGAGCACAAATCTGAGATAGACGCCCTCATCAAGAAGTTTGCCGCGGCGTTCCCCCCGGAACAGATGTCCATTATCGACAGGAACCTTCTCCGCCTCGCTATTTTCGAAATCCTATTCAGTGATAAGGCTCCCGTTAAGGCAGCGATAAATGAGGCCGTGGAGCTGGCCAAAGGCTTCGGGGGCGATTCTTCTCCCCGATTGGTCAACGGAGTACTGGGCTCAATAACAGCTGAACTCGGTTCAACAAATGGTAAGGGCTCGTGAGGGACACAAGGTTTTGTGTGGTTCACGGCCGTTCGAAGGCGGACTCGTATCCTGCAGGTGTAAGATTACTGTACAATTATCCTATATCCCAGGTGTGCCGAACTAACTGTCAAGAAGAGTTAAGGTAACGCCGCATGCGGGAAAGAGAAGGCTCGGACTCCCCGGATGAGGCCCCGGACAATGTGGTCAGACCGACGAGCACGTCGAAGCGTCGTAGAGCCGGAGCGGGCGTAACGATAGTCAACTGGTTGCCGGCCAGTCAGGTATCTAGAGGCGTACGCAGCCCTCATTTCTGGATAGTCGTCGCGCTGATGGCGTTTTTCGCGCTGATTTACTATGCGGGGCATACCCCTTTGGCGCGTTTTGGAAGCTTTCTCACTGATGCTTTCCCCCACGACTTGCATCGCGCGTTCTTTCTATTGCCCGTGGTGTATGCCGCTCTGCTGTTCAGGTTCTGGGGCGCCCTGGGTGCATCTTTGACGTTTCTCGCTATTATCCTGCCGCGTACGCTTTTCTCACCGTACGCCGACCCGCTGATTCGGCCCCTGCTATTTGTCCTGTTTACTGCTTTGATAGGGATGCTGGCAGCGATACTGATGGACCAGATTGATGCCGAAAGAGGTATCGCCAGGCGCTTGAAGGAGAGCCAGGCACAGCTCGTTCATGCCGAGAAACTGACCTCGCTGGGACAATTGGCTGCTTCCGTCGCCCATGAAATCAATAATCCTCTGGCCGGTGTCCTCACTTACACCAGGTTGCTGGCCAGGAAGATATCTGCCGACACTTTCAAGAAAGAGGAGGCTCTCGAGTACCTATCCACAGTGGAATCTGAGGTAAACAGATGTTCGAGAATAATCAGGAATCTGCTGGACTTTTCCCGTCAGGCCCAGCCCCGTTTGAAACCGGTTGACATGAATCAGGTCCTGGAGCAAGTTCTGGCCATGGTGGGACATCAGGCCCAGATGCAGAAGGTCGAAATAGTGAGGGAGTTCGACTCGCCCCTGCCCGGGGTCATGGCCGATTTCGACCAGATGCAGCAGGTGTTCGTGAATCTTACCCTGAACGCAATCCAGGCCATGTCCGGCGGAGGCAAGCTGACTCTGCGCACGTTATCAGGGGGCGGCCAGGTCCAGGTTGACGTCCGCGATACGGGCTCGGGCATTTCCAAAGAGAACCTGTCCAGGCTGTTCATGCCTTTCTTCACTACCAAGGAAAAAGGCGTCGGTTTAGGACTGGCGGTAGTCCGGAGGATTGTTGACAGACACAAGGGAAAGGTCCAGGTACAAAGCGAAGTCGGGAAAGGCACCACCTTCAGCGTCTACTTCAATGTCTATGACGCCGACAAGGGACGTCCCGATGGCTGATGATAAGGCTGTGGCGCCAGAGTCGAGTGCGTCAACGATCCAGAGAAAAGCAGGAGCGACGTGAGGCGTATGATTACGTAGACAACAAGACCAGGTAGGTACATCACAATAGTCCAGAGCAGAAGCGACGTGAGGCGTACGGTGACGTAGATAACAAGGCCCCGACATATATATTAATAAGGAAAGGGCTGCCCGGGGAAACCGGGTAGCCTTTTTGTTTTGGCAAAAAAATTGCAGAAACAAAAGATAGAAGACCAGATAAACCGAGAAGATAGCAAAGAGACAAGAAGGAGGACAAGAAAATGACCAAGAAAGGAAACCTGGAGAGAGAAGAAGACAGAAAGGAGGCTAAAGAGATGAAACCGGTACTGATAGTAGAAGACGAGACCATCATGAGGGAGTCGCTGAGGGACTGGCTGAAAGACGGGGGCTATGAAGTAGAGACGGCCAAAGAAGGTGAAGAGGCTCTGGAGAAGATAGGAGAGAAAGAGTTCAGCGTGGCGATTCTCGACCTGAGGCTGCCGGGCAAGGATGGACTAGAAGTGTTGAGAGAAGCCACGATGAAGGACCCGAAGATCAAGGGGATAGTCATCACGGCTTATCCATCCGTAGAGACGGCGGTAGAGGCTATGAAAATAGGCGCAGTGGACTACATGGTGAAGCCGTTTGCGCCCGATGCGCTGGAGAGCAGGATTCAGGAGATTCTCGGCCCCGTACAGGTGGAAGTGAAGCCCGAGACAAGACGCGAGGAAGCCGAAGTGAAAAAGACGGCGACAGAACTGTCGGTGGCCGAAGAAGCTGCAGCTGAGGGGGCGGTGGCAATCAGCGAGGAAGAGATTCCTGCCCGTAAGGAGCAAGGCGGCGCTTACCTCAAGGAAGGCCGCTACAAGGAGGCGCTGAGGGAATTCCAGTCTGTCCTGCGGGTTGCTCCAGGCGACATGGAAGCTCGGGTCCTGGTACGGAAAGTGAAGGAGGCGCTGGCAAGACCCAAGGTTGAGACAGCTGAAGGTGCAGTTGAAGAAGCGGGAAAGGTCAACGTATGTGTGTGGGCCAAGATGGGGGTGGTGTCTTACAGGATTTGCACCCGAGATTATGACTGCCTGACATGCGAGTTCGACCAGTCGATGCAGGAAAAGATGGCCGCCGGCGGGCCTTCCGAATTCGATGAAGCTCTGGAGAAGTTCAAGGACCTCCCGGGACCACAGAGGATCTGCCGTTATGCGCTCAAGGGCGACGTGTCGTACCGGCTGTGCTCTCGGGTATTTCAGTGTGCGACCTGCGAGTTCAATCAGCAGATGCAGGATGCACTGGAGCAAAAGATGAGCAAGCTAGCTGCACGCCGAGAGGCGCTGCGCAAGAAAGAAGCGAAGGCCACCGGCCGGACAAGCTAGAATCATGGAAAAGGCCCAGGATAGGGCAATCCTGAACTGAAAGGCCGGGTGTCTGGCACGAGACATCCGGCCTTTTCGGCTGTCGATTTTGTTACAGACGAAAGATGACGGTAAAGTTTCTTGACAATGCGGTGGCCGTGCTGTAAATTTATTGGACAATGACCAAGTTGGAACAAGCACAATCCATGCAGATGCGGCAGGAGCTCAGATTGTTCCTCCAGTTGGAGCAAGCCAGTTTGCTGGAGATACCTGAAGAGGAGTTCAACAGGCTTACAGCCGAACTGGAAAACACCGCGTTGTTCAAAAAGCTTTACCGGCAAGAGAAAGTAATCCGCTTTCAGAGACAGCCCAAAACGGATCTCTCCGGCCGGTTTTACGAGCTGAATGAAGACGTCGCTGCGGGCAGTGCCGTTACTCCCGATGTCGAATCTCTATTATCGGATAGAGAGGATTTGGTACGTCAGATAAAGAGAATGGGGATCGAGAAATTCAAACGTTACTTCTTGTATCCTGAGCCTGGAGTGAGCCTGGAGGAGACTGCCCGGGTGTGTGACTTAATGCCTGCGGAGGCGGACAAGATAAACGGCCTGATTAACGAGTTGTCCGTTATGAGCGAGTTCTACCACCCCTCTGCCCTTGGTTCGGAAAGAGGGCTTCATTATTCGAAAGTCGCTTCCGTAGAAAGGGGACCGGAAGGGTTCATCATCGGCTATTTCTCGGCCAGCTATGCTAGAGGGAGATATTCGATTGATTATGGAAGATTCGAGGAGCTAAAAGGCAATGGGGTCTTCAGCGCCAGCGAGACGAAAGAGGTAAGGCAGCTATTCAAGAAACTTGAGCTGGTGAATAGCCGCAAGAACACGTTGATTCGTGTATTGCAGGGGATCGTAGCAAAACAGGCACTTTACTTCGAGTCTGGAAATGGAAGAGCTCTCCTGCCTTTCAGCCAGAAGGAGCTCGCCGAAAAAATCGGTGTTACCCCAAGCTCGATTAGCCGCGCTATTAGTGGCAAGAGCCTGGAGACGCCCTCTGGCGAAGAAAAGGCTCTTAAGGACTTCTTCCCTAAGCCGAGGATGTTCAGGAAGGAACTGGTTAGGCAGCTCCTCGAAACGGGAGATGAGTTTGCCTCTGACAGAGCGATTAAAGCCAAACTTGAGCAAGAGTATGGCGTTTCCATTTCCCGTCGCTCGGTGACAAATCTGAGGAGGGAGCTAAAAATAGGCGCGGCGTGGGAAAGGAAGAAGACACGTATGCAATAGACAACCGGAGGACAAGCATGGGCTTTATTCTTACAATAGAAGAGAAATGCCGGAATTGCTACGCCTGTGTTCGGAGTTGTCCGTCCAAGGCGATTAGAGTGAAGGAAGGGATAGCTAGAGTTATGGATGAGCGGTGCGTTGCCTGTGGCTACTGCATCAACATATGCTCCACAGGGGCAAAACAGGCCAGGAGCGATATAGATGTCGTGTGGCAGCTCCTGGGACAGCCCGCGCCGGTAATCGCGATTCTCTCCTCGGCGTTGCCTGCTGCCTATCCAGGGATCAGGCCACGACAGATAGTATCTGCCCTGAGTAAGCTGGGATTCAGCGAGGTAATGGAGACTGCTTTTGGTGCCGAGCTAGTCTGCCGCGCGTACAAGCGCGTTTTGGAGGAGAACAAAGATAAGTCTATCTTCTCTTCGGCTTGCCCTGCTATGGTCTCAATTATTGAGAAATTCTATCCTCAGTTAATAGACAACTTAGTGCCTGTTGTCTCCCCAGCAGTGGCCATGGGGAGAGTCATCAAATGGCAGTACAACACTGAAGCCAAAGTGGTGTTCATCGGTCCCTGTATCGCGAAGAAGGCGGAAAGTGAGGATGAGGCAGTGGCCGGGGTCATTGATGCGGTCCTGACTTTCCCCGAAATGGACGAAATGCTAGCAACGAGGGGTATTGACCCTTCGCATGAGGAGGATGGAGAATGGTCAGGGCCCAGTCCGAGTCTGGGCCGCCTATGGCCTGTCCCTGGAGGGTTGCTGAGGATAGCGCACATCTCCACCGATATTCTGCTAAACGACATTGTTATAGCCGAGGGCATCGACCGCGCCACAAGCTGTCTTCGAGAATTTGTCGAAGGTAAGACCAGGACCAAGTTTACCGACATATTCTTCTGCCAGGGTTGCATAGATGGGCCTGCGATAGACCACAATCTATCTCTGTTTGAGCGTAGGAGATTGGTGGCCGATTATGTGTTAGAAGGAGCGGACTTAGCTCGAACGCAGGCCGATGTTGAGAAATACGCCGGCATCGACCTCAGTCGCAAGTTTACTAACCGGTATACGACATTACCCGTGCCTGATGATAAAGAGATTAGCAATGTGCTGAGGCAGATCAATAAACTAAGAGTCGAAGACCAGGTCAATTGTGGAGCCTGTGGCTACAAATCTTGCCGTGAATTGGCCATGGCCGTCTGTCAGGGCGTGGCCGAAATTGAGATGTGCTGGCCTTATCTAGTCGAAAGGCTGCAGGGTACACAGGATGAACTCATCAGAATTGAAAAGATGACCTCCCTGGGCCAGATGGCCGCGTCTATCGCGCACGAAATCAACAATCCTCTGGCGGGGGTTCTCACGTACACGAAGCTACTGGAAAAGAAGGTGACGGGCGATACGTTCAAGAAAACAGAGGCCCTGGACTATCTTTCAAAAATGGCGTCGGAGGTGACGCGGTGCTCGCGGATAATTCGAAACCTTCTGGATTTTGCTCGCCAAAGCGTACCCATGTTGAGACTCGTGGACGTCAATCAGGTTATTGAACAAGTCCTGGCAATGGTGGGGCATCAAGCTCAGCTTCAGAATGTCGAAGTCGTAAAGGAATTCGATCTTTCCTTGCCGAGGGTCATGGCTGATTTCGACCAGCTTCAACAGGTATTCACAAATTTGGCGCTGAACGCTATTCAAGCAATGCCGGGTGGTGGCAGACTGACCATCCGCACGTCAATAGAGGACAGCCGGGTGAAGGTCGACGTTCAGGATACGGGTTGTGGTATTCCCAAGGGAAACCTTAGCAAGCTTGGTACTCCCTTCTTCACCACTAAAGAGAAAGGGAAAGGGGTTGGCCTAGGCGTGGCCGTAGTCTATGGGATCGTTGAGAGACATAAAGGAAAACTCACGGTACAGAGCGAAGTCGGAAAGGGTACTGTTTTCACTGTGCATTTAGGAGTTGGCGATGATGAAAAAGGTCAAAATACTTGTAGTTGATGATGAGGCCATTGTCCGTGAGTCGCTAAGCGACTGGCTCAAGGAGGCGGGCTATCAAGTTTTCATGGCGGGGAGCGGTTACGAAGCGTTAGAGATAATTGAAAAGGAAAAGCCGGGCATCATGATCACCGACCTGGTGATGCCGAGCATGGATGGCATCGAGTTGATGAAAAAGGCCAAAGCGCAGCGCCCGGGAATTGAGGTTGTCATCATCACGGCTTATGCCAGCATTCCCACCGCCATCACCGCAATGAAAGAAGGGGCATTTGATTACATTGAGAAACCGTTTTGTCCGGAAAGGGCGGAACTGGTGGTGCAGAAACTGGCTCAGCATCAGGAGCTGGTCGAGGAAAATTTTTCGCTGCGTCAGAGACTCGAGGACCAGTACCGTTTCGAGAACATCATCGCTAAGAGCGCCAAAATGCAACGTGTAATCGAGGTGATTAAGGTGGTGGCCAGGAGCAGTGCCACTGTATTAATAACTGGAGAGAGCGGCACAGGAAAGGAATTGGTGGCGCGCGCGATCCACGCCCAGAGCCACCGCAATAACAAACCGTTCATAGCGGTGAGCTGCGCAGCCTTGCCCGAGAGTCTCCTGGAAAGCGAGTTGTTCGGTCACGAGAGAGGTTCGTTCACGGGAGCCTACGCTCAGAAGAAAGGCAAATTCGAGTTCGCCGACGGAGGCACGCTTTTCCTGGATGAGATCGGTGAGATGAGTGCAAACATCCAGGTTCACCTGCTCAGAGTCCTAGAGGAGAAAGAATTCACCCGCGTGGGCGGCAACGAGCCGATTAAGGTTGATGTAAGAGTAATTTCAGCTACTAACAAGGACTTGAAGAAGGCCGTAGAGAAGCAGGAATTCCGGGAAGACTTGTACTACCGTCTCAACGTGGTAAACGTAGAACTGCCACCGTTGAGGGAAAGGAAGGAAGATGTCCCTCTCCTGGCCGAGCATTTCTTGGGCAAGTTCGCTTCCGAGAACCGGAAGGACATTTCGGCTTTCTCACCCGGTGCGATGGAGTTTCTGCTTGGCTATGATTGGCCGGGCAATGTTCGTGAACTGGAGAATGCCATCGAAAGAGCGGTAATCCTGGCCAAGGGCAGCCTTATCACCAACGACGATCTGCCTCAGGAGAACCGGTCGCCGGCTTATCTGGCGGCACCGAAGAAGAACCTCAAGGAGGTGGAAGAGGAGCACATTCTTAATATTCTTCGCAAGACGGGTGGAAACTATAGCGAGGCAGCCAGGATTCTGGGGATCAGCAGAATGACGCTTTATAATAAGGCGAAGGAATATGGATTGGACTCAAAGAAGACAGGAGCCAGATGAGTCGGGTCTTTCAATCGCGACTGAGAGCGCAGCACTACCTCTCCGTGAGGCTTGTCGGGGCGCGATTTGATTTTTCGGATGTGTTTTGGTATACTACCTAGCCGTGCTAAATGCGATTAGCAGGGAAGAGGGTGGCCAGAAAGATTGCGCGGCCACCCTCTTTCATTATTAATTCTAGAGAGTCGAGGTAAAAGTCAAATGGAAGTACTGAGTCCTTACAAGGAAGCAACGGACGTTATACTCGAGGCGGGCGGCGAACCTCTCAAGTTGTGTTACCAGTGCGGCCTTTGTACCGGTGTCTGCCCCTGGAACCTAGTCAGAAGTTTTGTCGTTCGTCGCATGATGCACGAGGCCCAGATCGGGGCTGTTGACTTTGCTAGTGAGGACATCTGGACCTGCGCCACCTGTCGAGCCTGTGTTGAGCGTTGTCCGCGGGGCGTGGACATCATAGACGTCATGAGGGCGATGCGTCGAGCTGTGGCCGCCCTGGGTATCGGTGTTGTCCCCGACGCCCTCAGAATCTCGGCCAAGAACATCGCCGGCGTAGGCAATCCGCTCGGTGAGGCGCCGGAAAAAAGGAATGAGTGGGCCAAGGACCTGGGGGCAAAGGATTTTGTTTCGGGGACGGAAATGCTCTATTTCCCTTGCTGTGTGCCGTCCTATGACCCTGATGTAAAGACAGTGGCGCGGAGTACCGCCACAATCTTCAATAAGCTCGGTGTTGACTACGGCCTCATAGGCACCGAAGCAAAGTGCTGTGGTGAGGCAATCAGGAAGGCCGGGCATGAGGATACATTCCAGAGTTTGGCCCAGAACAATATTAACCTCTTTAGCAGCAATGGCGTCAAGACTGTGGTGGTTTCTTCACCGCACTGCTACCACACTTTTAAGAACGAGTATCCTGAACTTGGAGGCAAATTCGAGGTGATGCATGTAACGCAGTACCTGGCTTCTCTTATCGAGGAAGGGAAATTGAAGTTTTCGAAGGAGATAAAGAAAAAGGTGATCTATTCCGACCCCTGCTACCTGGGTAGACACAACGGCATCTACGATGAGCCCAGGAAAGTCTTGGAGAGCATTCCCGGCGTGGAATTGATTGAGTTTCCTGACGCCAGGGAGAGCGGACTTTGTTGTGGGGGTGGAGGCGGCAGAATCTGGATGGACACTCCGAAGGGGGAAAGGTTCTCGGACATAAGGGTGGAGCAAGCCGTTAATGCAGGTGCAGATATCATTGCGATAGCCTGTCCCTACTGCTTTCTGAACTATAGGGACAGCGTGCTTTCTATGGGCAAGGCGGAGACTATGCAGGTCAAAGATATTGCCGAACTCGTTGCCGAAGCAATATGACATGGAGTAATGAGATGGAAGATATAAGAATTGGCGTTTACATCTGCCACTGTGGATTAAACATCGCTGGCACAGTGGATTCTGCGGGAGTGGCCAAGTATGCCGGCACCCTGCCGAGCGTAGTGATTGCCCGTGACTATAAATACATGTGCTCTGATCCGGGACAGGACCTTATTAAGAACGATATAAAGGAACTGGGCGTCAATCGGGTGGTGGTCGCGTCTTGCTCGCCGCGGATGCACGAGCCCACTTTTCGCAAGGCCTGCCAAGATGCCGGGCTGAATCCGTATTTGTATGAGCACGCCAACATTCGAGAGCACTGCTCCTGGCCTCATGCCGGGGACAAGAAGCGAGCCACAGAAAAAGCCAAGGACCTAGTGCGGGCTGCCGTAAGGCGCGTCTACTACCAGGAACCCCTGGAGATCAAGCAGGTCCCGGTAAATCCCAATGTGTTGGTAGTAGGGGGTGGTATCGCAGGTATTCAGGCGGCTCTGGACATCGCCGATGGAGGCAAGAAGGTCTATATGGTGGAACGCGATGCTTCCATTGGCGGACATATGATTCAACTGGACCGAACATTCCCCACTCTGGACTGTTCGGAATGCATCCTGACTCCGAAGATGACCGACACCGGTCATCATCCCAACATCGAGTTAATGACCAACAGTGAAGTGGCGGAAGTCTCAGGTTATATCGGCAACTTCAAAGTCAAGGTCAGAAAGAAGCCCAGGTATGTCGATATCGACAAATGTAACAGCTGTGGAGAATGCGCCAAGGCATGTCCTGTTGAGGTGCCCGATGAATTCGAGATGGGGCTGCACATGAGAAAGGCGGCTTATCTTCCTCTCCCCCAGGCTGTTCCTGCTGCTTTTGCTATTGATAAGAGGGGCACGGCGCCCTGCCGCATCGCCTGTCCTGCCGGAGTCAACGCACAGGGGTACACTGCCCTTATTTCGCAGGGCAAGTTCAAGGAGTCTCTGGAGGTAGTCAGGAGGGCGATGCCATTTGCCGGAGTCCTGGGGCGTGTTTGCACGCATCCCTGCGAGGCCGAATGCGAACGAGGGAAGTTCGATGAATCCATCAGCATCCGTGCGTTGAAGCGCTTTGTAGCCGACTATGAGTTGAAGACAGGAAGGGAGAAGGCGGCCCCTATCGAGAAAACAAAAGACAGCAAGGTGGCCGTTGTCGGCTCCGGACCTGCCGGTCTTGCCTGTGCCTATGATTTGGTCAGGAAGGGGTACCCTGTTACCGTGTTTGAAGCTCTGCCGAAGGCAGGCGGACTCCCAAGATATGCTATTCCCGAGTACAGATTACCCAAACAGATAATTGACAACGACATAAGCTATATCGAGGAGTTGGGAGTAGAAATCAAGACAAACAGTCCGGTGAAGGACCTTGCCCAAGTTTTCGACCATGGGTACTCAGCCATTTTTATTGCCACCGGCGCCCAGGGAGGGCAAAAGATGGGAATCCCCGGCGAGGAAACCAGCGGTGTGATCCACGCACTTGATTTCCTGAGAATGCTCAACTCCGGAGTGGACATCAAATTAGGAAACAAAGTAGCAGTGATTGGTGGTGGCAATGCCGCTATAGATGCCGCCAGGTCGGCTCTGCGTCTGGGAGCTAAAGAAGTTACCATCGTTTACCGGCGCTCTCGCGCTGAAATGCCCGCCATAAACACCGAAGTTGAAGAAGCGGAGCGCGAAGGTGTCAAACTCCATTTCCTAGCCGCGCCCGTGAAAATACTGTCCAAGGACGGCCAATTATCCGCCCTGGAGTGTACAAGAATGGAGCTGGGCGAGCCGGACGCGGGCGGCCGGCGACGTCCTGTAGCCGTCAAGGGCTCGGAATTTACGCTGAATGTGGACAATGTAGTCATAGCTATCGGACAATCCGTCGACAAGAATTCGTTGCCGAAGGACCTTGGCTACACCGGATGGGGTACACTGGAGGTTGACCCTGTCACCTTGCAGACGAACCTAGATGGTGTGTTCGCTGGCGGCGATGTAGTCTCCGGGCCGGCGGATGTGGTCGTAGCGGTTGCGGCAGGTAAGGAAGCGGCCACCTCGATTGATCGCTATCTGAGCGGCGTCAGCCTGACCGAAGGAAGGGAAGCTGCGCCGAAGCGCGTGGAGAAAGTGTCAAAGGAAAGGGCTAAGCCACAGGCGAGAGCTGCCACGCCGCTGCTCGGTCTTAGCGAAAGGAAAGGCTCATTTGCCGAGGTCGAGCTGGGTTTGGACGAGGAGACAGCTATAGAGGAGGCCAGGCGGTGTCTGAACTGCGGCGTATGCTCGGAATGTCTGGAATGCGTGAAGGTCTGCGAACAGGGGGCCATTAATCATGATATGCAAGAGGAGTTAGTCGAGGTCGATGTAGGGTCTATGATTCTCGCCACGGGCTACGAGCAGTTCGATCCCAGCGTCATTCCCCAGTATGGATATAAGAAGTTCGACAATGTCCTGACCGGGCTTGAGTTTGAGAGGATAACCTGTGCGGGAGGCCCGACACAGGGGCGAATCCAGCTTAAGGACGGAAGAGAGCCGGAGAGTGTAGCCATAGTGCACTGCGTCGGCAGTCGTGACCAGAATTACCATGAGTATTGCTCCAGAGTCTGCTGCATGTACGGACTGAAGTATGCCGAACTGATAAAGGAATTCACCAAGGCCGAGGTATACGAATTCTACATTGATATGCGCTGCTTTGGAGAGTCCTATGAGGAGTTCTACAAACGAGTTTCTGAAATGGGAGTCAATTTCATCAGGGGGAAGGTGGCTAACATCAGCGACCAGCCGACAAGCGAAGACGAGAAAGGGAAATTGATTGTTACGGCCGAGGATACGCTGCTCGGGAAGCTGATACGTGTTCCGGTGGACATGGTTATCCTCTGTGCTGCCCTGCAGCCGCGTTCCGATGCCTCTGATGTGGCCACACTCTTCACCATAGGTCAAAGAGGGGATGGTTTCTTCCTGGAGACCCATCCCAAGCTCGCCCCGGTGAACACACCGACAGACGGAGTCTTCATTGCCGGGTGTTGCGAAGCGCCAAGAGACGTTCCTGATACTGTGGCGCAGGCCTCGGCGGCTGCATCGAAGGCCCTGTCATTGATAAGCAGAGGGAAGGTCACTACCGAAGCGGCTGTATCGCATGTTGACGAAACGATTTGTCACGGGTGCGGACGTTGCGAAGAAATCTGTACTTTTCACGCTCCCTCAATCATTACTAAGAATGGAGGGCTGGTTTCCAGTGTAAACGAGGCGCTCTGCAAAGGATGCGGAGCGTGTGCCGTCGTCTGTCCGACGGGAGCGATATCAATCAGGCATTTCAACATGCAGGAAATAGATAGTCTGCTTGATGGCTTACTGGAGGTGCGCCATGGCTGAGTTTGAGCCCAAGATTGTTGCCTTTGCCTGTAACTGGTGTACTTATGCAGCTGCCGATTTAGCCGGCACGGCCCGTGTTCAGTATCCGCCCAACGTTTATATAGTAAGGATGATGTGCAGCGGGATGGTGAATCCTGAATACGTCTTAAGGGCCTTTGAAGATGGAGCCGACGGAGTCATAGTTTCCGGGTGCAAGTACACGGACTGCCACTATATGGACGGCCCTGTGAAGTGCGATGCCATGTTTGACAAGCTGAAGAAGATGCTCCATGTACTTGGGCTGGAGGATGAGCGGTTGAGGCGAGAGATGATATCTACTTCCGAGGGTACGGTCTTTGCCAGAGTTGTTGCGGAGTTTGTCGAGCGGCTTAAGAAGCTCGGGCCCTCACCCTTTTCAACTCTGAGAAAGGAGGAGGCAAAAGTTTGAATCTCGAGGACATTATTCAGGAAACAAAAACGTACTACTGCCTGGAGTGTGGTAAGTGCACGAGTGTGTGCCCAGTCGCCAAATACGATCCAGGTTATTCTCCGCGAGGGATTATTGAGTATGCTCTTCTGGGCTTTGGGGATGAGCTGGTATTCAACAAGGAACTGTTCTCTTGTCTTACTTGCTACACATGTCAACAGGAATGTCCCAGTGATGTCGACTTTCCCGTTTTTGTACGAAAGGCGAGAAGCATAGCCCAAGACAAGGGGCAGCATGGAGTCTGTGCGCACTCCGGACAATTGCAAGCGGTACAGCGCCTTATGACGAGTCCTGTTATCAAGCAGAAGAGATTGGAATGGCTGTCCAAGGAGTACCGCATTTCGGACAAGAGCGACATCCTTCTGTGGGTGGGATGCGCCCCGTATTTTGCCCCCATCTTTGAGGACATCGCTTTCAATGCTCTTGATGTAACGAAAGCGGCGCTTAAGACCCTGAATTCGCTGGGAATTGAACCCATGTTGCTGCCCAACGAGAAATGCTGCGGTCACGATGCGCTGTGGACGGGCGATGTGGAGACTTTCAAGAGACTGGCTGAGTACAATGCGGCCCAGATCAAGGAAGCAGGGGTCAAGAAAATCGTTTTCTCGTGCCCTGAGGGCTATCGCACATTCAAACTGGACTATCCCAATTATGTGGACCTGAGCTGCGAGGTGCAGCATATTTCCGAGTTTGTGGCGGATAGAATAGGGAAAAACGGGGTTAAATTCAAGGAAATCAAGAAGAAGGTCACCTACCAGGACCCCTGCCGGTTGGGAAGGCACCTGGGTGTGTATGACGCACCCCGGAAGGTTCTTGAATCGATTCCCGGAATCGAGCTGGTTGAGATGAAGCACAGCGGGCCGGAATCTATTTGCTGCGGTACCAGTGCCTGGACGAACTGCGACTCATATTCCAATATGATAAGGGTCGAGAGGTTATCGGAGGCGATGGACACGGGGGCCGAATTACTCATAACTACTTGCCCTAAGTGCCAGACGCATTTCAGATGCGCCATGACGGATAAGGGCAGTGAGCAGCGGACGACTCCCAAGATAGAGGTAATGGATTTGGCGAGTCTGGTGGCAAGTGCGATTGACTAAGGAAGGTAGGCTTATCGGGACAATGAGT
>Ga0172364_10001757_pt1 | contig 16921 bp, 12 predicted proteins | sample LakKivSesite10cm_FD_114545 | JGI IMG/M metagenome (GOLD analysis project Ga0172364, IMG submission 114545) | Sediment microbial communities from Lake Kivu, Rwanda - Sediment site 10cm | ecosystem: Environmental > Aquatic > Freshwater > Lake > Sediment | place: Rwanda: Western Province, Lake... | reverse complement strand
TTTCTTTTGAGCGAGCATTCTATCTGAAAGTTATTTGCGCACAAGATTTATAAGGTTAATCGTTATGAATGACAAAACATAACGGTGAAAAAATGCAAACATGGCAAAAACTACTCATAGTTGCGGCGTTAGCAACCATAATAGTGGTCGCGGGAACGCTCATTTACTTCAACTACTTCTCAAAACGCAGACTCTTTATCTCCACAACCACGAGCCTCTACGACACAGGCTTACTTGATGCAATAGAAGCGGACTACGAATCAACCCACAACGTTGACCTTTGGATAACAGCCGTAGGAACAGGCATAGCCATCGAACATGCTAAGAACGGCGACGCCGACATCGTCCTCGTTCACTCGCCATCAGTGGAAAAAACCTTCCTCAAAGACGGCTACGGCGTGAACAGAAAGATAATCGCCTACAACTTTTTCACAATCGTTGGACCAGCAGAGGATCCCGCGCAAATCTCAGGAAAAACAGCAACCGAAGCTCTAAACAACATAGTCGCTTACGGCCAAAACATGGCAGACCAGTCGGGACAAACCCAAATCTGGGTCTCACGTGGCGACAACTCGGGAACACACTCGAAAGAGATAAGCCTTTGGAAAGCAGCTGGCTACAACTACACGGAACTCGCCACGGAACCTTGGTTTGCAGTCACAGGTCAAGGCATGGGCGCCACTTTAACCGTGGCTGACCAAAAGGACGCCTACGTGCTCTCGGACATTGGCACTTACTTGAAATTCCATGCGGACGGTTCGATAGCGATAACTGCGCTCATACTTGAGGAACAGTCTCTGCTTAACGTTTACAGCGTAATGGCTGTGAATAAGGAAACGGTTCAGGCAAACCAAACCGTACACGAACAGATCAACTTTAATGACGCGATGGGCTTCATACAATATTTGGTTTCACCCAGAACTCAGCAGCTAATAACAGACTTTGGTAAAGACACTTACGGACAAAGCCTCTTCCACGAAGCTGTACAACCGCTAAAAAACAATGCGCCTCAACCCATAGTCAGTTGGATAAAAGACTACGCCTTCTTTGACGGTTCAGAGTGCCCACCGCAATACAGAAATGGCTACGCAGACCTTTACACTTAGAGGAAACCAGTCTTGGCTGATGTACTCGGCGGCATTGCAAAAGCGTTCCAGCTCATAGTTTCAGGCGACCCAGAACTTTACGGGATTGTTTCCCGTTCCCTCTTTTTTTCTGGAACAGGCATTATTTTAGCCGCACTCTGGGGAACACCGCTCGCTATGCTGATTGCTCTTAGAGATTTTCGAGGTAAAACCATAATCAAAACATTCTTCAGTACTTTAATAGGTTTGCCAACGGTTGTCCTGGGCTTAATTCTTTTCCTCATTTTTTCAAGAGGTGGACCGCTAGGCTTTCTAGGGTTACTTTACACGCCGGCAGCCATAATTATAGGTCAAGCCATACTGGTGACGCCGATACTAGTTAGCATCGGGGTTTCAGCCATCGAATCCGTTGACCCTGAAATAATGAATTTAGCCCAAACGCTGGGCGCATCGGAGTCGCAAGCACAAATAGCCGTTTTAAAGGAAGCGGTGAACGGAGTCATTCTATCTAACATCGCCAGCTTTAACAGGGCAATAGGCGAGTTGGGCGTGGTGTTGCTGGTCGGCGGCAACATTGCAGGAGGCGGCGTCAGGACGGATGTGTTAACGACGGCGATTTCACGTAATACTGCAATAGGCGAGATTGGTCTTGCGGTGGCGCTGGGAATATTATTGATGATTATAGTTTTCACGATAAACATCATAGTTGCTGTGTTAAGGAAGGCAAATTACATTGTCGAATTGGTTAAGGCGCCTTATTCAAGACTGAAACGTTCTAGAGAGACTGAAAGATGACGGTAACTGCTGAATTAAAAGGCGTAACGAAAGCCTATGGCAACAAGATAGTGGTGGACGCGGTAAACCTGCAAGTACGCGAAGGCGAAATCCTAGCCCTTCTAGGACCTAATGGTTCAGGAAAAACAACCATACTGAAAATCCTTGCGTTCATCGAAAAGCCGACAAGTGGCGAAGTGAAATTCCAAGATGGAATTGTCAACTTCAAAAACACCGAAAAAGTGCGCCTGCAAAGCACTCTCGTCTTTCAAAAAACAACTCTCTTCAGCACTTCGGTCTACAACAATGTCGCCTACGGCTTGAAATTAAGGAAAGTACCGAAGGAAACGCGTGATAGAGAAGTGAAAAAGGCTCTGGAACTAGTCAAGCTAGAGGGTTTCGAGAAACGTAATGCAAAAAAGCTTTCTGGCGGAGAACAACAAAGAGTGGCGATAGCCAGAGCTTTAATCCTTAAGACCAGACTCCTTCTTTTAGACGAACCAACTGCAAACTTGGACCCAAAAAACGCTGGAATACTTGAAGAAGTCATCGCCAGAGTGAACCTTGAACTAAAAACTACGATCGTGATGGCAACGCATAACATGTTCCAAGCCAAAACCCTGCCGACTCGCATCGCATTAATGAGCGATGGAAAAATAACTGAGATTGGCACGCCAACAGAGATTTTCGGCAAGCTGTCCAAGAATTTAGCCAGCTTCGCCGCCGTAAGCAACACTTTCACTGGGATTGCGAAAGCAACGATCGGGGGTACGACGTTTGTGGATATAGGTAACGGCGTGCAAATTGAAGTGGCGGGTCAAAGGCAAGGCGAGGCTTCCATCTTCGTAAGTCCAGAGGACATAGTCGTATTCAAGAATCCAGTGGCGTCCAGCGCCAGAAACGTGCTGAAGGGCAGGATCACGGAAATTGTGGATTTGGGCTCCCTCGTGAAGCTCAAGGTTGATGTAGGAAAGCCCTTCGCTGTCCAGATAACCAAACGTTCTTTTGACGAGATGGGACTTAACCTCAACACTGAAGTTTTTATTGCTTTCAAGGCTTCAAGCGTCCAGATCATTTGAAGCTTTTGGTCTTCTTTCCTCCGCCAACTCGTACAGGATTACGAGCGCTTCGCCCAAGGGCATGTTCAGCCTAGAAGATAATTCCGCAGGGGTTATGTCTGGCTTTTCTTGCAGGATCTCGTCTCTCGTGTAGGCCTTGTGGTTCGCGTACATTATTGCAGAGTGAACGGTTTCAACTAGGATGGGCCAAAGCTTTTCTTTCGTGTACTCTTCAAAGTTCATGCGGCATTCACAGATACTATTACGTTGTAGTTGGTTATTCAGTCTAACGCAAAGCCTAGCCAACCTACAGGTTCCGGTGCTTGTGAACAGATTCTATGCGGACTAAAATTTGGTTGATAGTTCTCAGTCAAGCTAAACCTTCATGTTCTGCCGTTGTTCAATGCACAGTCTTCTATGGCAGATTTTCTCTTCGATTATTCAAAGAAAGAATAACTATAAATACGCATGAAGTGTAATTGAACCGACACGTCCCGCGCCAGCTTTGGTGTTTGTGGCAAATGATTGAGTTTATAATTCCAGCTATTACGCTGACTGTTTCGTTGATTGTTCTAGCGGCAGCAAGCCACTTCACAATACAGAGAGTGGAAGACTTGATTGAGCTCACAGGCTTCAGCGAAGTTGCAGCAGGATTCACAATTCTAGCAGTGATGACCTCAACGCCTGAAATCAGCGTGGCCTTCTTTTCGGCTCTTGAAGGAACGCCGGGAATAAGCGTAGGAGACATCCTTGGTTCAAACATTTTCAATATAGGCGTGGTAATAGGCATCATTGGCATGTTTGGCTACTTTAGCAAATGCTGTACCGACCTTATGTTGGAATTGACGGATATTCTGTTTGTCACCTCCTTGATTCCTTTACTCTTGGTGATTTTCGGAGTAGCAAGCCGTTTCGTTGGCATAATACTTCTGGGACTTTTCGTTTTCAACTTATATGAAATGTCAAAAAAGAGAACGCCTCGAGTTGAAGAAAAAGGTCAACCCAAAACAAGGAACAAAGCACTAGTTATTGTCATGCTGATTACAGGAATCGCTGTTGTGCTGTTTTCTTCACGCTTGGCTGTCTCGTCAGCCTATCAAATCGCAACCAGCTTTGGAGTAGCACCTATCACTATCGGAGCGAAGATAGTTGCGATAGGCACTTCGCTTCCCGAATTGTCGTTAGATCTTGTAGCCGCAAGAAGAGGACGAGTCCAACTTGCGCTTGGAGACATACTCGGTTCCAACCTCACTAATCTAACATTGGTGCTTGGGCTCCTTTTAGTCAGTTCACCCTTTGCGGTCGACATAGCAGTGTTTGCCCAAATTCTGCCGTTTATTCTAATAACTACAGTGATTCTGTGGCGATACTTAACAAAAGGAGGCATATCTCAGGTAGGCGGATTACTCATGTTGATGACTTACATTCTGTTTCAAGCCATTCTATAGCAACGTTTCCGAAATCACTGTCTTCTTCTTCGGTTTAGCCCGAATTGGCGCTACTGACGTAACAGGGAATTGGCTAAAAAGCATTAGCAATTATAGTTCCAACAATTGAAAAGATTGTAATTACATCAGCCATTGGTTTTCCCATTTGTGGGAGTCGAGGTTAACTATAAAATTTTGCACTTGACAACTTATGCGTAAGCAGGTTTGTCAAAATATCTGTCAGCGTGAACTCAAGTGATACGTTTCGTGAATCCGTCTGTAGGCAAGACTGCTATGCGCGTCATTGATGCAAATACAGATGATTTCATTTGTCGGTTTTTGTTTTATTCTTGGCGGGCACAAAATTTAAGATAAGATAGTTGCAGTTCTGATGCAAGTGCACTATATGGAAAATTTAGGCCAGATCTGGCTGTTCTTCTCTATATCTGTAGTGGCGGCGCTAGTTGTGGCGATGGACGTGATTATCATGCCTATCCTTCTACAATATTACCGTCAGCAAGATGCAACTGTCCTGTTTGTTTAGGACTTCGGCGTCGTGCTTCTTGCTGGATTGGCGGGTTTGTTCTTTTCACGGCGCGTCGGCTGCCCTCTATGGTGGCGTTCACACAAAAATTCGCTCAGGTTAGGGCGATCTACTTACATCACAGTCGCCCTTGGTCTGTCTGTTGTGATCGGTAATAGCGCATTTAATTTCGCCTTTTACATGGCTGACCCTGATCAGGCTCTTCGGGTTGCCCCTTGGATCGTGTTGCTTAATCCAGAACGAGCCATTGCACTCTCGTTTCGGGCAGCATTGAATGAAGAAATGCTGTTTCGATTTTTTCTCTTCCCTCTGGTTACTTGGGCGATCTTGTATTTCAAACAATCTCAAAAAGTTTCGCTTGTCATAGGCGATTAATATCATCAACTGCGTTTGGGTTTATTCATGGTGCAGGTTTCATTACTGCATTTCTGGTTGGCCTCGCTCTTGTCTATATCTATTACCAACGTGGCCTACTTTCCGCAATGGCTGTGCATTTTCTAGCGGATGCCGTTCCGTTTCTGTTAGTATCGATGATGCAGTAGCTCTTCGGAGAAATGGAGCACTCTAATTCACTGTTGGTGCTCAGCAACAGAAATGATGCTATACATCCGATTATTACTTCCTAAGAGGTAAAATCTTCATGGGCGCCTTGGTGGGTAACCGACCATAGTTTGTCCAAAGTTCTTATTTTATTACCAACGGGTAGACTTCCTTCACAACATATTCTAGATACTTTTCTTTGTCTGTCAAATTGAATACAGTCACTGAGGCATCTCTCGTTAAGCCCACGACATAGCCGTACTCCTTGGACCTCGCAACCACATACCACAGGTCGCCGTGCTTGGAATAATCTTCGAAGAGTGACGTGCTTATTAAATCTGGCCCGTAGAGGGAAAGCTTATTCACGTTTGGGATGTCAACATTATCGAAAAACGTGATTTTTGTGTCTTCCGGGTTTTTGAGGTGGAATTCCCTCAGGGTTTCAGGCGGTATTCTCGCTTCGACCACGCCGCCTACCCTGTCGAAGAGTATTTCGCTGAGCTTGTTTGCTATGAAATTTGCCAAGCGCTTCTTCTCTACAACCGTCAAGAAAGTTGCATTTTCTTTTTTAGCAAAGCTGAAGAGGGCTTCCACCGTGCGCGGCAAGGGCACCACTTTGCCTCTGTGGAACACGTGGATTACGTAATCATGGGAGTAAACTCCCCTGAGTATATTTTCTTTTGGCAGAAGCCCAACGACTTCGGTCACAAGCTGGAACTTGTAGTCCCCTTCCTCATAAGACTCTTCAGTGTGATGACCCTGAAGTCTTGAGGCAACATCGTCAACGGAAAGAGGCTCCGAAAGCCTGAAAACTTTTCCCGCAACAACCATGCCGACATCTCCGCTTCTAATGCTGTTAATGGCACTTATGAAATTTGTTCCAGTTACAGTGGGCGGTCAGAAGCTGTCTTGATGATAGTATTACGTTTCTGTTAAATACCCATGTGAGAATTTTCCTACTTTCTGGATCCTTTGAGTGGAACTTGACATAATTGTTTTAATAAGAGAGTTTTTAACTCTATTTACTGCCGCTTAAGAGGCAACGACGTCAATGCTAATTCAGGAAGTCATCCTTGAAAACTTCATGAGCTACGAATATGCTAGGGTCCCCTTTAGGTCCGGCGTAAACGTCATCTGCGGGCCGAACGGCTCTGGAAAGTCTTCTCTCCTGCTTGCGATGTCCGTTGCCTTAGGGCAATCATATACGGAACGATCCAGGAAGCTCAGCGATCTGATACGCTGGGGAAAAGATCAAGCGCGCGTTACGCTAGTTTTGGACAACAGCAAAAGGGGCGGCAGAAGACCCGTTTCTAAATACAGCAGGGACCAGATCTTTCTGACACGCGTCTTGCGCAAGGACGGCAAATACTGGTTTGAACTCGAAAACCGCGCCGCCACAAAACAGGACGTTGAAAGGCTCTTGGGCAGGTTCGGCGTTGACCCAGATAACATGCTCATCATCATGCATCAGAACATGGTTGAGCAGTTCACGGTGCTCTCCACGCAGGAAAAACTGCGAATGGTCGAAGCGGCTGTAGGGCTTGAACCTTACCGTGAAAACGTCCTCCAAGCGCAGCGAAAACTGACGCGCATACTCAGCCAAGAAGAATCAGTGAGCAAACTTATGGAATCAGCAGAGCAGACGCTTAACTACTGGCGAGAACAGTACGCGAAATATCAAGAGAAAAAGCAGTTGCAGACTAAGAGAAGATTTTTGGAAAGGGAACTTGCTTGGGCGGAAGTTGAACGAAGAGAAACCGCAGTTAAAGAACTGGAGTCAAACAGAGCAAAAGAACTGGGGCTTCTAAGTCAGATCGAAGAAGAAACAAAAACGATAACGGAGCAGCTGCAAACTCAACAGGACCAGCAGGAAAAACTGAAGGATGAAATAAAAACAGTTTTTAGTGAACGCTTAGGCCTTGAGCGTGGAATAGCTGGAAATGAGTCGACAATCTCCCTGTGTCAACAATTGCTAAAAGAAACCGCAGTTTTGGAGACGACTATTCAAACCGGGAAAAACCCTATTCAGTTTAAGCTCCTCAAAAGTGAAAACCTAAGAGAATTGGTGGAAAACTCCCGTCAACAACTATCGAAATTAGAGGAAAAAGTGAAAGAAAACCAATCTAAAATGCAAAGATTGGAAGAAGCAAGCGAAAAAGTCAGCAACGAAGTTTTAGACAATCGAATCGGATTGGCCTTGCTGGAATACCGCAGAAAAAACGCAACGGCCAATTTAGAGCAAGTAGAAAATGCGCTGAGGGATGCAAAAGCTGTTTTGAGCATGGTGATCTCTAGGGCAGAGCAGTCGGGACCGAGAATTGCGGTGCTGAAAAACATCGGCGAAATCATAGATGAAATCCGCGTCACAGACGGACACCTGGCTGCTCTCGCTGATGTTTCAGAAGACATAGAACGCATGTATGAATCCTATTCCAAACTCTATTTGGAGCTGAAGACCAAGGCGCAAGAGGTCGCTGAAAACCGCGGAAAAACGCTAGAAGAAGTTAAAACACGGATGCAAGCTTGGCGGACAGTAATGCAAAGCCTCCTAGACCGCGTGAACTTGGAATATCAAAAGATACTCACTCAAACCCAAGCAAGCGGAGAAGTCAGACTAGCGAACGGGCAAGACATAGAAACTGCCGGACTAGAAATTCTCGTAGGCTTTAAAGGCGGGAAGCCTGTTCCGCTAGACGCTTACACGCAAAGCGGCGGAGAAAGGACAACAGCCACCATGAGCTTCCTGCTGGCTTTACAGCAACATGTTCGCTCTCCATTCCGCGCGGTAGACGAGTACGACATCCACATGGACCCTAAAAACCGTGAAACGATCGCGAAAATGCTCGTGTCAACAGTGAAGGATGCAAGTGCTCAGTACATGATTATTACACCGAGCCAAGTGACGTTCGCCGAAGAGGAAAGTAACATAATCACCGTGCAAAACGTCGAGGGAAAATCAATAGTTAGAGAGGTTGCCTAGTGCAGTCCCAAAAGCAGCAAAGGAAAATTGGCAGAGAAAAACTGCAACGCATCATCGAGATGTGCAACGCCATTGAATCTCGTTCTCTAGACCCTTTCACGCTGGACGTTGACGACATCATTAAGGTAATTAGAGAGTATTTTCCCCAGTGGGAGCAGCCGGACGATCTGAACTTGGACGCGGAAACAATACACCATTTGGCTTCTGTCATAAAGCTCCAAAGTGAATGGGTGAAAAACCGCTCAACCTCGCTTTACACAGACCCTTTTCTTCTAGAAGAAAAAATCGAACAGATAAAACAAGAAGAAATAATTGAAGTCTTTCTTAAATCGTGGCACCCGATGGTTGAGTTGGAGCAGATATCCATTCAGAGCCTCGCGGAATCCGTCCGATACTGGGAAAAGTTGTTGCCGCTGAAAGAACGATGGAAAGAATTTCCCCCACCCGAAATTGAGACAGGCCCTGCCACGAGAGAAGAACTGATACAAGAAAGAATTCTCGTAGACAAAGCCTTTTCAGAGCAACTGGAGAGTTTCTGGCAGGAACTGAAAAAGAAAGTAAAAGAAGAGGGCGAAAACGGCAAAATTCTGTATTGGGATTTTGTCGGCGCAGGAACCTACGAGGAGACTGTGCAGAGGGCTTTCATGACGAGTTTTCTGGTAACCTATGGATATGCAACACTTGAAGTTCACCGGTTAGAAGAGAAAATCTTCGTGAAACCATACGAGAAGCCTTCTGTGAAATTGGGGAAGCAACAGTTAGTTTCGATACCCATAGCTGTCCCGTATGATGACTGGCAAAAATGGAAAAAAGGCGAACTGGAATGAGCAAAAGAAAAGCCTACTATTCAAGCAAAATAAGACGGGCAACTCACCTACTCTTTTACAGACGACATAGGAAGCCTGGAGTAAAGGGATGGGAGCTTCGAAAAGCCTTAGGTTCGGACTACCCAAAGGTTCTAAACATTTTAGATGACTACTTGAAATCCCTCGATTTACAGGTCAAAACCGTTTTTGAAGAGGAAAAGACACCAGCTGAAAAGCCAAGCTTAGAGGAACTGGACAAGGCAAGGTTCTACATAACCTTGAGAGGCGAATTGACGGCAAAAGAGGCAAAACTGATAGGCTGGCGAATAGACGACCTCGCAGGCCTCGCTATAACAATCGCCTGTATAATATCCAAAAAAGGTAAAGTGCCGCGAAAAGAAGTTGAAGACCTGCTAAGCGAGAAACTCCCAGGATGGAAAGTCGGCCTGAACGTTGACCGTTATATTCGCTATGGATATCTGACGCAAGATGAAAACGAACAATTATATTTAGACTGGAGAACGAGGGCAGAAGTTGACCAGAGAGCACTCATAGACCTGCTTTTGAAAACTGAGACCCAACCCGCCTAACCGCTCACTTTCTTATTCTGCGGTAAATGAAGGCTATCACAACAATTACGACTATTACGGTGAGCGCAAGCAGCGGACTGCCCAAAAATCGATCTGCAACGGATCCATTTTCGGCATAAACACAGCTCATAAACGAGAACATCGCTAAGGAAGAGACTGATGCCAGCCGCATCCTCATCTGTTAACCCTTTTTCTGGGAGCCTATGTTATGCTCACATTTTGTATTTGGAAGTATCTCTTAGCTAAGAAGCGTAGGCGTTCCGCGTTTCTTCCATTTTTACCTATGGCGACACCTTTGTCTTTAGGGTTGACTGTTACCACTACCATCGTTTTTCCATCGGGTCTTTCGGTTATGCGAACTTCCCTAACAGTCGCTGGTTTCAACGCGTTTTTGATAAATTGTGCAGGGTCTTCCGAGTACTCGATTATTTCGTGCCTTTTCCCAGTCATTTTTTCAAGAACGTGAATGTTTCTTCCGCCTCTTCCAATAGCCACGCCCACTTGGCCTTGGTTAACAATGAAAATTGCGCGTCCTTGTTCCTCATCGATTATGCAGTCTTTAACGCTGGCGCCGCTTATGCTTTCAAACAAAGCGATGTACCGCATTTCGTTGCTAGTGATTTTTATGCCTGTTGTCATTCATCTTCTCCAACGCATTATTCTATTCCATCGTTTCGGTTACGTTGAGAATTTCTGAGTCCCCAGGTTCTCTTATACTTAACGCTGACACGATAAAAAGTTTGCCGCAAAGAGCCGCTAAATCCATGGAACCACCTTTATACGTCATTAAGGGAACCTTTGAGAGTTTACAATAGTATTCTATTTCTTCTTTTATGGTTTTTGGGCAGTTCGCAGACAAAATTATCAGTTTGGCTTTCCCCGTCTTGGCGTTCCGTATCGCGGAGTTGGCCCCGAAAGTCACTTTTCCAGTTTTTACGGCGTTTGCGATTGCCTTGTCTATGCCTATCATTTCTGTTCCTCTTTCTTTTCGAGTGTTGACATGTACAGTTCCACCAGTCCCGTGCCAATGGGGATCGACTGTCCAACTATTACGTTTTCGGTTACGCCCTCCAACGCGTCGCTTTCTCCTTTTACCGCTGCTTCAACAATGTTTGGCACAGTTATTTCGAACGCGGCTCTAGCTAAAACGCTTGATTTCTTGCCGCTTATTCCGTGTCTTCCTATCTGTTGTATCTCCCCAGTTGATGTCATCATGTCCGCCACGAGCATAACGTGGCGCACGTCCACGTCTAAGCCCTGGTCATCCAGGACTCCTTTGGCCTCGTGCATTAACGCGTTGCGTGCAGCCTCTATACCGAGAGTTTTAGCTATTTCGTGAACGTTGTTGGTTGTCGTTCTTGAAGTGTCCACTCCAGAGATCTCCAAGACTTTGGACAGGTTTGAACCGTCTGTCCTTATGACCCATTCTCCACGTTCTTCCGTGACCAATACACGCCTGATGTCGGCCACACCTTTGATGTGGAATGAGCTGATTTTGTCAAGCAATTTCTTTAGGATTTCGGTTTTTTTAGGTTTTATGTGTAGGTTGTCGCCTTTTACCTTTACAGTAGCGTTCTGCAGTTGTACCCTCTCCTTGATTTCTTCCATGGGCACCGCTCTGTCTTCCATCATTGTTTTGTTCAGCTCAACAACTACCTCTTCCCGTATCGGATCTTCGTAAATTTCCGACGCCAGATTCTCCAGTGTCGTGTAGATTATGTTACGCGCAATTTTCACCGCTGCTTCTCTGCTTTTCCTGTTTTCACCAGTCAAATAAATCGTCATTATCGGCGTGGATGGGATTCTTCTGGCGTCGACTATCTCTATGAGTCTGGGCAGTCCTAGAGTTACGTTTTGTTCTCTAACTCCAGCGTAGTGGAAGGTTCTAAGAGTCATCTGCGTGCCCGGTTCGCCTATCGACTGGGCGGCAACTATGCCTACCGCTTCTCCTGGTTCCATTAGGGCGCGCTTGTATTGTTCAGCGGTTATTGTGATTGCCTTTTCTACGCTTGCCGTGCTTAGTTTGGTTTTGGCCAAGTTTTGCTTAAGCTGTTCCAAAAGTATTGGTGTAAGTTGACCTTCGATTTCTTTCAGCCGCTTCTTGATATGAGCAGCTGAAGCTGGTCTACCTTTTTCTTCCCCGATTTTTATCTGGTCAATAAGTCGACTAACGTTCACAGCTTTTCCATGGTCACTTTTTGCAGGGTCAACACCGTCTTCTCCATATTTGAATTGGATTATGTCTCCCGCCGAGTCTCTGACCGTTTCGTCATATTCTAAGCGTATGTGCTCCAACGCGTTGATGAGACGTCTTTGCATGTAGCCGCTTTGCTGTGTTCTGACAGCTGTGTCCACGAGTCCTTCCCTGCCTCCCATGGCGTGGAAGAAGAATTCAATGGCGTCGAGTCCGCTTTGGTAAGATGAATAAACGAATCCCCTTGCCCTTGGGCTCGGGTCGCCTTCTCGGAAGTGGGGCAGAGCGCGGCCCGTGTATCCTCGTAGAACTCTCTTCCCACGCACTGACTGCTGTCCCACCATCGCGCTCATTTGCCCAATGTTTAGACTTGAACCTCTGGCGCCTGTTCGCGTCATGACTATGCCGGCATTCTCCAAGGTGAAGTCTTGATCAGCTATTTTTCCAGCTTCATCTCTGGCTGTGGCCAACTCGTGCATTACGTAAATTTCAAAGGATTCTTCGACGGTCTGACCTGGAAGCCTAGGTAAGGTGCCATTGCGATAACTCTCTATTAGATCCCCTATTTTCTTCTGAATTCTTTCCATTGTTTTCTTTATTTTGTTTTCAGCCTTCGGCGACAACACAAGTTCATCATAAGAATAAGTGAATCCCCGCATCGTTATGAAAAGCTTCAACAACCTGGTTATTTTGTTCAAAAATTGGCGTCCTGCCCATGTTCCATAATCTTTTATTATCCTGTGGAGAAGACTCTCGGATTGTTCAGAACCTATGGAACGTCTGTCAATGATGCCTGAGATAAGTTCCCCATTTTTCACGACGACGTAGGCGTCATATTTGCATTCTTCTTTTTCACATTTGGTGCATCCTTGACAAATATTCGCCTTCAAGACGTAGTTCAGAGTTTTTGGCAGGAACAGACTGAAAATTTGTTTGCCGGTCCAAAGTGGTTGTGGTTCCTTGATTCTCGGTTCCGGCAACTGTCCTTCATATCCAGTTGCCATAAGTAATCGGTTGACTTCTGCTTTCGTGAGGTAGTTTGACCTTCTCGTGAAAAAGTAAGCTGCTGTTATGAAGTCTCGGATTGCGCCGATTATTGGGCCTCCGAATCTCGGTGAGAGTATTTGATCTTGAACCTGCATTAACATTAACGCTTCTGTTCGTGCCTCTTCGCTTTGGGGTATATGCAGATTCATCTCGTCTCCGTCAAAATCTGCGTTGTAGGGCGGACACACGCAAAGATGCAACCGGAAGGTTTTGTAAGGTAGGACACGCACATAATGTGCCATTATAGACATGCGGTGAAGGGAAGGTTGACGGTTGAAAATGGCAATGTCACCATTCTTGAGATGTCTTTCCACGACAAAGCCGAGTTCAATAGCCTCTGCGATCTTCTCTCTGTCTACCACGAATTCAAGTCTTATACGCTTGCCGTCAGGTCTAATGATGTAGAGGGCTCCAGGGTACATTTCCGGACCATTTACGACGAGTTTTTTCATTTCATCAATGTTCCATGCAGTCACCTTTTCAGGCACTGACAATCGCATGGCAACATCGCGGGGAACGCCTACCTCGTTTATGTCAAGGTCCGGATCCGGAGAAATAACTGTGCGTGCTGAAAAGTCAACTCTTTTTCCTGAAAGGTTGCTCCTGAACCTTCCTTCTTTTCCTTTCAGCCTCTGCGAGAGAGTTTTCAACGCTCTTCCAGATCGATGTCTTGCGGGAGGTATTCCTGAGGCTTCATTGTTAAAGTATGTTGTTACATGATACTGCAGCAGTTCTGATAAGTCTTGGATTATGAGCGTAGGGGCTCCGGCTTCCATGTTTTCTTTGAGTCTTTGGTTGATGCGGATTATGTCTACAAGTTTATGGGTTAAGTCGTCTTCTGAACGTATTCCTGACTCTAACGTGATCGATGGTCGGACGTAGACTGGCGGAACTGGCAAAACTTGTAGAACCATCCATTCTGGTCTTGCAACTTTTGGATTGAAACCCAAAATTCCAAGATCCTCATCTGGAATGCGTTCAAGTCTCTCTCGAACCATGCTTGGCGTCAATGGTTCAGAGCCAGCCTCAGTTTGCTCAATGAACTTCGTAGGCTTTTCAAAACTGATCTTATACTGAGGCGCCGCGCAGTGAGGACATTGCTTTGCCTTGATTTCCTGCACGATCCCCTTAAAAACTTCTTCTGGAACTACACCCAGAAGCTGACGAAATCTTTCAATACGATTTTCGACTTTTTCAGCCGTTTCGTCCGAAAGAAGTATTCGGCCACAGTTTCGGCAAGTTGATCTCAGAAGGTCATAAATTATCTTCGTAAATTCGATGTGTATTATTGGAACTGCCAACTCGATGTGCCCGAAATGGCCTGGACAGCGAATCGCCGTGTTGCCGCAAGTTTTGCACCTTTGCCGAGGTTCAAGGGTGCCGAGTCTGCCGTCCATCAGTCCGGCAGTTATGGGAGCGCCGTCTTCGTCATAAGTGTCTGGTGTCTGGATTTCCACCACTGAATTTTTGCGCAGATCTTTCGGTGAAATCAGGCCAAAAGAAACTTCATCCACGACTTTGTGAATTATTTCTTCCGAAGCCATTTTACGCCTTCTCCTTAAGTTTCAGTTTGGGTGTTATGCAAAGGCTCATAAGTTCTTGCAGAAGAAGCTTGAAAGCATAGGAGACTATCACAGGGGATACTTTAGCCTTTTCGTCGCAGCTTCTGCACACGTGTTTTCTCTGTTTCATGTCATAGTAACCTATTTGCCCGCAGTTTTCACACACATACAACGTGTATTTGTCAGACTCTTCCAGCAACCTATCTCTGAGGAGCATCGCTGCTCCATGCCCGATCAGGCAGTCTCGTTCCATTTCTCCGAACCTGAGACCTCCGCCTCTGGCTCTGCCTTCAGTGGGTTGCCTCGTCAGCATCTGCACTTGTCCTCTTGCTCTGGCGTGGATTTTGTCAGCAACCATGTGGTGCAGTTTCTGATAGTAGACGACCCCGACAAAAACGTCTGCCACAAATTTTTCACCTGTTATGCCATTGTAGAATACTTCGCTGCCGGTTTGACTGAATCCGAGCTTGACCAGGGCACTTCTAACATCATCCGGTTTTTCGTTTGAAAAGGGTGTACCGTCCACAGGCTTGCCTCTCACGGCTGCGACCTTCCCCGCCATTGACTCGATGAATTGGCCGATGGTCATTCTCGATGGAATAGCATGGGGATTGATTATTATGTCTGGGACTATGCCTTCTTCGGTGAAGGGCATGTCCTCCTGCGGAACGATCAGTCCTATGACTCCTTTCTGCCCGTGGCGTGAGGCAAACTTGTCTCCTAATTCTGGGATGCGCTCATCTCGGACTCTAACTTTTACAAGTTTGCTTCCTTCGCCCGATTCAGTTATGAAGATGGCGTCAACAACTCCTGTCTCTGAAGGCCGCATGTCCACTGACGTGTCTCGCATGGAGGGTCCCTTAACTTCAAATTCCTTGTATTCTTCGAGGAACCTAGGCGGGCTGATTCTCCCGATCAAGACGTCTCCGCCTGAAACTGAGGATTCCAAGCTGATTATTCCGTCCGGCTCTAGTAACCTGTAATACTGTTCTCCTCGGTATCCACGTGTTCCAGGCTCAGGCACTGTGAATTTGTCTTTTAATCCGCCGAGATACTGGCGGCATTCAGCTTCGTATATCCTGTAGAAACTTGACCGGCCAAGGCCCCTCTCTATTGAGGCTTTGTTGAAGATCAAGGCGTCTTCCATGTTATAGCCTTCGAAGGAAAGCACGGCGACGACGCAGTTCTGACCGGTGGGTCGCTGCTTGTAGCCCATGACTTCCATCAGTTCAGTCTCCACGAGGGGTGCCTGTGGATAATGCAGAACATGTGATCGTGAGTCTACACGATTATGGAAGTTAGTTCCGTAAACTCCAAGAGCCTGTTTAGCCATGGCAGCTTGATAAGAATTTCTGGGCGACTGATTATGCTCCGGATAAGGTATCGTTGATGCGCATATTCCCAGAATCGCGTACGTTGCGATTTCCGCGTGTGTGTGTTCCGGAGTTATTTCTTCAAAGGACACAGCTATATACGCGTTTTCTTCTTCTTCAGCATCTAAGTATTCAATCAAGCCACTTTTAACAAGGTCTTCCCAAGTCCATTCTCCGGCAACTATTTTTTCGATGTGTCTAGGCTGAAGTCTTGGAACGCTGTTTTCGGCGATTACGAGGGGGCGTCTGACTCTTCCTTCGTCGCAGTTAGCGTGTATTTCCTCTCTTTCGCTTAGAAGCTTTGAGAAAAAGGTTATGTTGACTTCCGTTGAGATTTCCCCTCTCCTGCGCCTTTCTCTGAATTCCTGCACTAGCTCCCCTGGAGAATTGCAGTAGCCAATGATGTTTCCGTCAACAAAAACCTTTGCTCCTGAAATTTTCAACGTGTCATTGCTCTCGTAGGCCGGAACCACGCCCATCTCAAAGAGTACCTGTTTTATTCTTTCTGGGTTTACACCTACTGAGATTGACGCAGACAAGGCTAGGTTCTTGACCAAGCCGCAGTTGGAGCCTTCAGGCGTTTCGTTTGGACATAGACGGCCCCAGTGGGTTGGGTGTAGATCTCTGGCTTCAAAGTTTGGTTGACTTCTGCTCAATGGTGATTGGAGTCTGCGTAGATGGCTCAAGGTGGAAATATAGTTTGTCCGGTCCAGAAGCTGCGTTATGCCGACTCTTCCTCTTCCCCAGTTTCCAGTCGCCAACGCATGCTGGAATCTTTCAGTTATTATTCCCGGTCGTACTGCTGCCGAAACGGTAATTATTGCACCTTTCACGCCTATACGTTCAAGCTGATACTTTATGTCACGGGTGAGGTTTCTGAAGGCTACCCTAAACAGGTCCGCAAGGAGAGGACCGGCTAATCGCAATCGTTTGTTTTTGAA
>Ga0172364_10001756_pt1 | contig 16925 bp, 20 predicted proteins | sample LakKivSesite10cm_FD_114545 | JGI IMG/M metagenome (GOLD analysis project Ga0172364, IMG submission 114545) | Sediment microbial communities from Lake Kivu, Rwanda - Sediment site 10cm | ecosystem: Environmental > Aquatic > Freshwater > Lake > Sediment | place: Rwanda: Western Province, Lake... | reverse complement strand
GACGTTTCTCAATCTTCATTTCATCAATGAAGTCCTGCTGAAGTGCAATGATCTTTTTAATGGCCTCGTGTCCGAATTGTAGCGCTTTCAGCATATCTTCTTCGGAAATTTCCACCGCTTCACCTTCAACCATCACCAACGTATCCTTCGAGGCAGCTACCACAACGTTCATGTCACTGGATTCCAGTTGACTGAAGGTCGGATTGATGATGAATTCTCCGTTTATCTTTCCAACTCGAACCGAAGCGATGGGCCCATCAAAGGGAATATTGGATATGGAAAGAGCAACAGAGGCACCAATGGTTCCCAGAACATCCGCATCGTTTTCTTTATCGGACGATAAAACCGTAATAACAATCTGAATTTCGTAAGGAAAATCCGTAGTCAAAAGCGGCCGTATGGGCCGATCAATGAGTCGCGCGCTAAGAACTTCCTTTTCCTGGGGTCTCCCTTCTCTTTTGAAAAAACCGCCTGGTATCTTTCCAATGGCATACGTTTTTTCCCTGTATTCTACGGAAAGCGGTATAAAACCTCTCTGGTCTGTCGGTGTTTTTGAAGCCACGACGGTCGCCAAAATCACCGTATCCCCGTACCGAACCACAGCCGATCCATCGGCCTGTTTTGCAATCTTTCCCGTTTCGATGGCAAGTGTTCTTCCTTCTAATTCAATACTTTTTTTAAAAATCATTTTTTCTCCTACATGCATTTCCACATTCGGACTTTAGTGGAATGCAAAACCATTTCGATCTTTTCAACCGGTTGAGGTTTACCTTCGAATTCCCAGTTCCTTAATGAGATTCCGATACCTTTCTAAGTCACAACGAATCAAATAATCCAAAAGCCGACGCCTCTGGCCAACCAATTTCAGCAGCCCTCTACGGGAATGGTGGTCTTTCGCATGACTTTTAAAATGCTCTGTCAGGTCGTTAATCCGTTCGGTTAAAAGCGCGATCTGAACCACAGTGTTTCCACTGTCTTTGTCATTTCGACCATATTTATTGATAATTTCTACTTTCTTTTCTTTGGTCAATGCCATTCTTACCTCCTAAAATGTTTCGATAACAATGCAATGGTTTTTTCCTTGTCCGCAGCCATTTGTGATGCAAGTGTATTCACAGAGTCAAATCGGATTTCATTTCGGATACGATCCACACATTCGATCTTCAAACGGTGATTGTAAAGATCCCCTGAAAAATCGTGAATATGAATCTCCATGCTTCGCTGGGTTCCGGCCACTGTGGGTTTGAATCCGATGTTCATCATTCCGGCGCGCCTCTCCTCGCCGATGTGAACGAAAACGGCATAAACCCCATCGCTCGGGACAAGTTTGTTCTCATCCATCACACGGATATTGGCCGTCGGAAACCCAATCTCCCTTCCCAAATGGTTGCCCCTGACAACCCTGCCTTCAAGACTGTAATTTCTTCCCAACAGGGAATTTGCCTCCCGAATTCTACCCTGCGCAAGGAGGTTCCGTATCCGTGTACTGCTCACTGTCTTGCCTGCTATCTCTACAGGCGGAACAACATCCACGGAAAAGCCAAACCGTTTCCCCGCTTGCTGGAGGAGTCCTTTTTCCCCTTTTCGTTCCTTCCCAAACGCATGGTTGTAGCCTATAATAAATTCGCTGACACCAACATATCGAACCACGATTTCTTTTACAAAATCCAGAGGCTCCATACGCGCAATTTCAAGAGAAAAAGGAATCACAAACATCACATCCATTCCCAGTCCATCTAAAATTTGGATTTTCTCTTCCACCGTGGTTAAAAGTTTTACAACAGGCTTGCGCGTCTTTAAAACGGTTTGAGGATGGGGAGAAAAGGTGATCAGTACACTCCGAACTTTTTTCTTTTGGGCTCTCCTGACCAATTCGTCAATGATCTTCCGATGGCCCAGATGGATTCCATCAAACGTTCCGATAGTAAGAATTGAATTCTTTTGTCTGGGTATCCCATCAATGGAACAATAAATTTTCATGCGCAGTTAAAAATTTCTCTTCTTTAGGGTTTTCAGCATCTACGTATTTTCAACGCGGGAAAGGGATACCATTTTTTCTGCCTTCCCAATGCCAAAATTACACCGGCTCTGAAATGTTATCCATCCTTTCTTTCATACAAGATGGGATTTCAGAACATGCAAAATTTTATCTCTTACTTCCCCCACACTCCCACGGATCGAACATCCAGCAGCCCGAGTGTGTCCTCCCCCTCCAAAATGTTTAGCGATTTCATTGACATCAATGTATCTTTTCGAACGAAAACTCACTCTGAACAAATTGGGTTCCTTTTCCACCATGATGAATTCCACTTCTGTTCCTTCAATGGTCATGAGATGATCCACAAATCCTTCTGTCTCCACTTTCTCGTTGGATTCCAGCATACCGTTGGAAAGATGAATACAGGAAACCGCACCATTGAAGTGAAATTCAATGGTGGAGAGAGCCGTGGCCAAAGCACGGATTGTTTTCTGAGATGTTCTGTAGTACAGATTCTCTGCAATATCGTCCAGAGAGGCGCCTTTTTTAATCATGTCCGAACAGATCGAAAGGGACCGATGGGTTGTATTGGGGAAAAGAAAACGTCCTGTATCGCAGATAATTCCTGTGTAAACCAGCGTGGCCACTTCCGGTGATATTGGAATCTTAAACAAACGGAACAATTCGTACACCACCTCCACTGTACTGCTCTCTTTTTCATCCACCGCATTCGAAAATCCAAAGTTCTGATTGCTTGTGTGGTGATCCATATTGATAATTACGGCATCTTGAGGAATTGCTTCCCTTATGTTTCCAATCCTCTCCAAATGGGAAGTATCCAGAACAACGATTGTTTTGGCTTGAAAATCCTCATGCTGTTCTCCAAAGCGAAGGATCTCCTTCACCCCAGGCAAGAATTGAAATTTCTTGGGTATATCGTCATCAATGAGGATACGATATTTTTTGCCGATTTTTTTTAGAAGGGATGCAAAAACGAGAACAGAAGATATACAGTCACCGTCCGGATTGATGTGGGTTGTGATTAAAAAATCATCGCTTTTCTGAATGCACTTCTTTATCTGTAAAAGGACGCGGCGATGTGTATGCGTTTGACTCTCCATAATGATTAATTTTCACCTGCTGTCGAATCTTTTTCCAATTGAAGATCGTGAAGGATGCGATCAATAGTCATCCCGTAATTCCAACTTTTGTCCGGATAAAACTGCAAAATAGGGGTGTACCGCAATCGAATCCTCGATCCCAATTCATTCTGGATAAACAATCTCGCCCGTTCAAGTCCTCGTATCGTCTTTTTTAATTGGGTCTCATCCCCAAACACACTAAAGTACACTTTGGCATTCCTGAGATCGTCCGAGAGGACAACATCCGTAATGGTAATAAAGCCCACCAGAGGATCCTTGATTCGTGTTCGAATAATATCGCTGATCTCCATTTTTAAAAGACCTGCTACCTTTTGCGAACGCCGAAACGACATTCAATGGATCTCCCTTCGCAGATTATAGAATTTCGATCACCTGGTCAATGATTTCAATCCGACCGTCGCCAGAACAGAAATGGATAATCTTTGAGAACGTTTCATCTATAAAACGCCGGTCATTGGAAACACAAGCAATTCCCAAACACGCCCGCTGCCATTTATCGTGCAAATCCACTTCGGCAATGGAGATGTTAAACTTGTTTTGGATTTTGGTCTTAAGACTTTTGAGAACAAAACGCTTTTCTTTTAACGAAAACGTACCAGGCAAGTACAGTTCAAGTTTTGCTGTTCCAACAACCATGGTTTAGAGCGTCCTTGCCGTTTCGACGATTTGATATGCTTCCAGAATATCACCCACCTGAATATCTTTAAAATTGTCCAATGTAATTCCGCACTCATATCCTGACGATACTTCTTTGACGTCTTCCTTGAAACGTTTCAAAGAAGCAATCCGACCTTCGTAAATCACTTTGTTGTTTCGGATAAGACGGGCAAGACTGGTTCTTGTTATCTTTCCCGAATTCACAGAACAACCCGCAATTAATCCCACTTTGGACGCTTTAAATACTTCCCGTACTTCGACCTTACCTACGATTTCTTCACTGATTTCCGGCTCGAGCAATCCAGACAGAGCCAGCTTTACATCGTTCACCACATCATAAATGACTTTATAAAGTCGAATATCTATTTTTTCCTTCTGCGCCAGATCCCTTGCCTGTGGATTCGGAGTCACATGAAATCCGAAAATCACGGCTTGAGACGCTTCGGCCAACAGGACATCCGATTCGGTGATATTCCCCACTCCCTTGTGGATGATGTGTACGACGACATCCTCCGTTCCAAGTTCCATCAGAGAATCACTCAGTGCTTCCAAGGAACCATCCACATCGGCTTTGATTATAATGGAAAGTTCTCTGACAATTCCTTCAGCGATGTTCTGCGAAATTTGATCCAAGGTCAGTCTTCGAATCTGCCGAAATCCTTGTTCTCGTTTCAACTGTTGGCGTTTCACGCTGATCTCGCGTGCTTCCTGCTCGGAATCCACAACATTCAAAATATCTCCGGCTTGAGGAATACCGTTAAATCCTAAAATCTGCACAGGGGTAGAAGGCGGAGCTTCTTTTACGGAATGGTCTCTTTCATCAAACATGGCTCTCACACGCCCGTTGTACTGGCCAGCGACGAAGATATCTCCAATGCGCAAGGTTCCTTTTTGCACCAGAGCGGTTCCCACAATTCCCTTTCCTCGATCCATTCGCGTTTCGATCAAAACGGCTTTGGCATTCCCTGTTGGATTGGCCTTGAGTTCCAGTATTTCCGCTTCCAAAAGAATCAGTTCTAAAAGGTGATCAATACCCTCTCCTGTTTTTGCCGATATCTCGGCACATTGAACCTTTCCTCCCCAATCTTCTACCAAAACTTTTTTCTCCGAGAGCTGCTTTTTAATCTGATCAGGATTTGCATTGGGTTTATCAATTTTATTGATTGCCACAACGATAGGGACTCCGGCTGCCTTGGCATGATTGATGGCCTCTACGGTCTGAGGCATAACACTGTCATCCGCCGCGACTACCAAAACGACAATATCCGTAACCTGAGCCCCTCTTGCCCTCATGGCAGTAAACGCTTTGTGTCCAGGCGTATCGAAAAAAGTAATTTTTTTGTCTCCGTACGTGACCTCATACGCACCGATATGTTGTGTAATGCCTCCAGATTCTCCTGCGATAATGTTGCTTTCTCGTATGTAATCTAAAAGAGACGTCTTGCCATGATCCACATGCCCCATAATCGTAACCACGGGCGGACGGTATTTTAACTTCGAAGGATCCTCTTTTTCCTCCTCTGTTAAAGCACCTACACGATCTTCTCCATATTCTGTCAAAAATTTTACTTTGTACTTAAACTCATCGGCAACCATTAATATCGTATCCCGATCAAGACGTTGGTTTATAGTGACCAAGAGCCCCAACGAAATGCATGCTGAAATCACTTCACTTGGATCCACATTCATAAGATTCGCAAGTTCTCCCACAGACGTGAACTCTGTTGTTTTGATCACGTTTGCCTCTTCAGCAGACGCTTCTTCAACCTCTTTCTCTTTCTTTCTTCTGCGCCGTCTTGTGGTTTCAGTCATCTTCGCCAGTGTTTCTTTGATCGAGGCTTCGATCTCTTTTTCATCAATTTTGACAGCAAGCTTTTTTCTCTTTCGCTTTCTCTTCTTTTTCAGAAGTTTTAACGGTTCCTCAACCGCAAGCCCTGCTTCTTCTCTCTTTATGTATTTTCCGTGTCTTTTTCTTAGTTTCGGTTCTTCTTCAAGTTCTGCTTCAAGCGTCCATTTAATTTTTTTCTCAATTTTCGGATGCCGTTTGAGATGCCTATGCCTCTTGGGCTTTTCCTCCAGCTCAGGGGATACTTCTTCCTTTACCTTGACTGCGATTTTCTTTTCTTCAACTTTTTCCTTTTTCTTTTCTTTTTCTTCCTTTGTTTCTTTCAACCCTTTTTCAATTTCAACAGGCTTTTCTTCAGCATGTACTTCTTGAACGATCTCTTTCTTTGATACTTTCTTTTTTGATTTTTCTCTTGAAACGATCTCAACAGGCGCAAAACTGATGTCTTTGGAACGTTCCAGAACCTCGTCTATCTCGTGGCGTACGGCCTCTCTTCGGGCTTCATCTTCTTCACGTTTCTCTTGCAACCGCTTACGAATATCCGGTTCTTTTTCTTCCTCAATGCTTTCTTTAACGAAATTTTGACACACCACGGCATACATTTCATCATCAAGAGGCGCCATATGATTTCGCACTTTGAATCTATGTTCACGTAGAAAATCAATCAACGCTTCGTTAGAAATGCTAAACTCTTTCGCAACTTGATAGATTCTCTTCTTCTTGATCACTGTGTTATCTTTCGTGTCCAATTGTACTCCCAGAGAATTTACCTATTCTTAATCGTTCTCTGAATCTGACATCTTACTGGTCTCATCTATCGTCTCTTCTTCATAGTATGAATTGAGAATATCAAAAATTTTGTCAACCGTTTTTTTACCAAATCCTTTTAATTCCAAAAGGGTTTCTCTTCCAGCATCCAGAACTTCATCCGCTGTCTCGTATCCGGCCGCTGTGATCTTCTCGACAATAGACTTCGAAAGTTCGGGAATATCCGTCAGCAACAACTTTTCTTCTTTGCGTTCGGCCATTTCCCAATCCGATTCCTTTACTGTCGTAATTTCGTACCCTGTGAGCATGGACGCCAGTTGCCTGTTCTGTCCACCCTTTCCGATGGCCAAGGATATTTGATCATCCGCAATAATGGCATTTGCGGTTTTATTCTCTTCATTCACAATGGTTCGAATTGGCTTTGCCGGACTGAGAGCACGATTAATGAAGATCTCAGGTTCGCTGCTCCAGTTGATGACATCAATTTTTTCGTTGTTCAATTCCTTGACAATGGCCTGAATACGAACTCCTTTTAATCCTACGCAGGCACCGACTGCATCAATACGTTTGTCATTGGAAGAAACAGCCACTTTGGCTCTATCCCCAGGGAAACGAGCAACCCGCTTGATTTCAATAATACCGTCGTATATTTCCGGAACTTCAATTTCGAACAACCGAACAAGAAACTGAGGAGCCGTCCGGGATACAATCACTTCGGGACCACGGCTCGTTTGTGACACTTCCTTGATTACCGCACGGATTGTATCTCCACGATGGTAGCGTTCGTTATAAATTTGTTCGGAACGCGAGAGTGAAACTTCCATGTTCTCAACCGAAATCAACACCTCGTCTCGGTTGATCTGTCGTATATCCCCTACAATGATTTCTCCTACTCGATCTTTGAATTCACTAAAGAGAATCTCTTTTTCTGCCTCGCGTATCTTCTGATTTAAACTCTGTTTTGCCGAAGTAATCAAACGCCGTCCGAAACTCGAAGGATCCACAATTTCCACAAACTCATCCCCAAGTTCCAGATCCGGCTCGACTTCCTTGGCCTTTTCTATGCTAATTTCCTTCACAGGATCAACGACTTGATCAACAATCGTTTTGATTTGATAAATCTCCACTTCTCCTTTATCCATGTTTACAAAAATATCGAAATTATCCGTTGTTCCGTACATACGTTTGATCATGGAAAGAAAAATATTTTCCAATATGCTACTCAACACCTTACGATCAATATTGCGTTCTTTCGCAATTTGAGTAACGGCTTCTACAATATCGACATTCATGGAATGCCATTCCTCCTACTACCAATCCAACTTTACTTTTGCCTTTTGTATTGCAGTATAAGGCACACAGCTTGTTTCCCCTTTCGTCTGAATACAAACCGATGTATCATTGGTCCGAACAACTACTCCCTCCATGTCCACTCTCCTATCGGCTTCCAAAAAGGATATGGACACTCTCCTTCCCATATTCCTTTTGAAGTCCCTTTCTGTTCTAAGAGACCGATCAACTCCAGGTGAGGACACTTCAAGCCGATAGGAACCAAGTTCCAGATCCTCATCGTGTGAATCCAAGCAATGAGACAACTTGCGACTTAAATCCGCACACTCATCCAACGTGATGCCACCTTCATGATCCACAAAAAATTGAACTACACGTGACGACTTGCTGCCCCGAACAGTGCAACCAATAAGTTCGAAACCTTCCACTTCAATAACCGTTTTCGATATATTGATTAGCGTGTTATACAAAATATCCATCTTCACTATCTACCATAAAAAAAGTGGGTGTTTGACCCACTTCACAGGTGTAAAGATATAAAATAAATTCTTAATTTGCAAGGGAAATATAATAATAATCTCGTACAGAAAACAGACAATCCTTATTTCGGATCATAAAGCTTCAAAAAGAAACATCACTTCCTGTTTCACATCCGAAGTTGGGTAGTTGTCAATAATATATTTGTATATCTCCTTTCCCTTTTCTTTTTCACCGGCAAGAACAAAACATCGCCCCGCATCTCTTAGGTAAAAGGGCGTCTTGAACGAATCTGCATTTTCTTTGCCTGCTTGTTCGTACATCACCGCTGCTTGAGAATACTGGTTATTCGATTCCAGGCACGCTCCGATTCCTGCCAGACTGGATGCATAAAACAGATCTTTCTTGTCATATTGATCCACATAGAGTCTGTAATATTTTTCTGCATTAGAAAAATCGTTCATAAAAAAGTATGAATTTGCAAGATAAAAAACAGCTCTACCGGCTGCACGAGTCCCAGAATAGGTATCCGCAATCGGAGTGAGCTCGTGTATGGATCTTTCATAGTCCGATGCATAGTAAAATTGCTCTGCAATACCGAACTTGCTCGCTGCTGTTAATTCCGCCTTCTTTTTACTCCGAATCATTAAAATACTGACCACCGCAACAAGGACGATGCTCACAAGAACAATGTTCAACTGTTTTTCATACCTTTTAGCGAACTTTTGCAAACGAAAATAATTCGTTACCAGAGCATCTTCTTTAATTTCCCTTTTGGTTATTCTTTTTCTTGGACGAAGCATGCAAACTCCCTGGACTCGGATAAAATGACCATCTTGCTATTCCGCTTTGTACTTATTCGCCAAAACATCTTCGACAATTTTTGTCACGGTTGTCTGAAGATCCGCCGGTTTTGTAAAAAAAGGAAAACCGTGGCTTTTTTGCTGTTCTAAAACTTCTGCTTCGTCTGCATAACCTGTCATAAGTACGATTTTTTGACGTGGATTCTTCTTGCGAAGTTCATTGGCCAATTCAAAACCACTCATTTTGGGCATACGTATATCACTGATAACCAAGTCGGGCTTAAACGTTTCCCAGACGTTCAGTGCTTCATCACCGTTAAATGCAATCCGTACTTCATAACCCAACCTTTCCAAAAATCTGGCATACACCCGTGCGATGGTATCCACATCGTCAACAACTAAAATTTTTGCCTTCATTCTGAACTCCTAATATTTCTTTTCGGTAACGTATATACTTCGCTGCAAACACAAAGTTGGATATGAATTTTCCGTCTCGTAGAAAAAACCAACCGTACCCCAGGCAGGAGTCGAACCTGCGGCCAACGGTTTAGGAAACCGCTGCTCTATCCTCTGAGCTACTGGGGCCACATTTTGAATCAATTTATTAAAGTCAAAATAAAAAGGCAAGCCTTTTTTCTATTTGTTACATAAACGTAAATATTATCTTGTATATTTTTTCATTCTTTCGTATTATTTGTTTGTATTGGTATATTTTACTAACTCAGATGGTGATGGAGGTTTGAAAATGAATGGACAACTACTACAACGTATCTCTGACCGAATAAAAAATTCCCGCAACGAAATCGTTCAAATTCAAACAGAGTTAACATCCATTCCGGCCATTGGTCCTGAGAATGGAGGTGATGGCGAAGCGAAAAAAACAGAGCATATTAAAACGCTGCTAAACAAATTAAAGATTGACAGTCTCGAAGAAGTAAACGCCCCCGATGATCGTGTGTCTTCAGGATATCGCCCCAATCTTTTTGTGAAAATCAAAGGCAGATCCAGTGAAAAAACGGTTTGGATCATGTCCCATACCGATGTCGTTCCCCCCGGCGATCGGTCTCTGTGGGAAACGGATCCCTACCAAGTCGTAGAAAAGGACGGAAAACTTTACGGCCGCGGCACAGAGGATAATCAGCAAGGTTTTGTTTCCTCCTACATTGCCATAAAGGCACTGCAGGAAGAAAACATTGTACCCGAACATGATGTCGGCCTGGCCATCGTGGCAGACGAAGAAGTGGGGTCCAAATACGGAATTGCCTACACCCTGAAAACAAGACCGGACATCTTTACGCCAAACGATCTGATCATCATTCCGGATGCCGGCGATCCGGAAGGAATCGTGATTGAAGTGGCCGAAAAATCCATACTCTGGATCAAGTGTGAAACGCATGGCAAACAAACCCACGGTTCGACTCCTGAAAAAGGAATCAACGCCCATAAAGCCGCAGCCCATTTTATAGTAAAAATGAATGAACTGTACACAGTCTTCCGCCTGAAAGATCCTCTTTTCGATCCTCCCATCTCGACCTTTGAACCCACGAAGAAAGAAGCCAATGTAGACAATGTCAACACAATCCCCGGTGTGGATGTCTGTTACTTTGACTGCCGTATCCTCCCTCCCTATTCGTTAAAGGAAGTACAGAAAAAGATCACGCAATGGGCAAACGAAATTGAAAAAAAATTCGGTGTCACCACAAAAATTTCTTATCCCCAAATGGAGGAAGCTGCCCCTCCAACGCCAAAAGATGCACCGGTGGCCGTGGCATTGAAAAAAGCCATTCACGATGTTCTGGGACGAGAGGCCAAAACCATGGGTGTTGGCGGCGGTACAGTGGCTGCCTATTTTCGGAAGGCGGGCCTTCCGGCAGTTTGCTGGAGCAATCTGGACGATACCCTTCACGGTCCCAACGAGTACTGCAAAATTGAGAATGCAATCAACGATGCGCGTGTATTCGCCCATGTCTTTCTTCAAAAGTAAAAAAGTGCTGATTCCGGTTCTAAGGATTCGGATTCGCACATGATGGAAAATCCGCATCAAACACCCAACTGGAAGAAATTGGCCAAAGGCGAAATGGATTGGTCGGTCTTTCACTTACGTGCACGAACGCTCCAAGCCATCCGTTCCTTCTTCGAATCCCGAGGATTCCTGGAAGTGGATCCTCCGCACCTCATCCCCTGTCCCTCCTTTGACTCCAATATCCGATCCATGGAGGCCTACTTTTGCAATGAAAAGGGAATCCGCCGCCGCCTTTTTCTTCACACGTCTCCAGAACATGCCATGAAAAAACTTCTTGCCGCAGGCGCCGACCGCATTTTTTTTCTCGGAAAAGTGTTCCGGGATGGAGAGCTCACCTCGCTTCACAATCCGGAATTCACCATGGTGGAGTGGTATCGGGCCCATGCCACGTACCATGACATAAAAAAAGACACGCAGGATTTGATCGGCTTTGTTGCCGATGCGCTCTTCTCTACGCCGGCGATGGAATACCAAAAAGAAAAAATTGATCTATCGCCTCCGTGGACGCAAATTACGGTTTGCGACCTATTCAAAACGCACGCCGGCATAGATCTTGAAAAAACCCAGACGACCGCTTCCTTAAAAAATGCAGCATCCGGCCTCAACATCCACTTTCAGGCGGAAGACGATTGGGAATCCCTTTTCTTTCGCATCTTCCTGGAAAAAATCGAACCCAAGCTGGGATTTCCCAAGCCCACGTTTGTCATGGATTATCCGTTGTGCATGGGACAGATGGCAAAGAAAAAGGACGGCCCCTGGGTGGAGCGGATCGAACTTTACATTGCCGGAATGGAATTGGCCAACGGGTACAGCGAGCTGACCGATCCTGTGGAGCAAAGGAAACGATTTAAAGCGGAACAAAAGAAAAAATACGAAGAACATCGCCATGATCCTCTCGACGAAGAACTCATTTCCGCTTTGGAAATGGGAATCCCGCCGTGCGCAGGAATCGCTCTCGGCGTTGACCGTCTCGTCATGCTCTTCACCGACAGGACCGACATCCAGGACGTGCTCCTGTTTCCCGTTCATCAGATGCCAAGAATCTGAGGAAACCGCAATAGAATATATGCTTAAACGAATCATAAATCGTGAAAGAAACTGCTCGAAGTAATTCCCTCTCCCTCGAGGGAGAGGGTGTGAATGATACATAGTCTAAACACAGTGAGCCGATACCTTTTCTTAAGATACCCCCTCCTCTTAATCTCCTCCCCCGGGGGGAGGAGAGATAAAGGTTCCTTCAAATAAAAAAATGGGGGTCATTCAGTTAATTATGTTTAAGAAATTTCTTGACAACTTGAAAATCCAAGCCAAACGAGTGCTCACGTGGTTTAAAACCCACTTCGAACTCTGGTTTACCCTGCTCATCGGCGTTGCCTTTGTGACTCTGCTCCTTCTCGGCCCGATTCTGAAAATCATCACGATCTACCCGGGCGACGCCCCAAGCACCCAGAACCGTCTCTACCTCCTCTCTGCTGCGGCCCAGAGTTTGGCCGCCATTCTGGCTCTGGTCGTCACCATGTCCCTCGTGGCGGTCCAGCTCGCTTCCCAGACGTTCACGCCTCATGTGATGCGCCTGAAACTCAAGGATTTCTATTTCTGGCTCCTGATCGGGATTTACATTTTCACCATCCTGTGGACGCTCTGGGTCATGGGCTGGCTGCGGCTGCTGCACTGGCATCCAGTGGCCGATGCGTGGGTCATGGACGTCAACTTCCTCTTCATCGGAGTCTGCCTGCTCTTTCTCATCCCCTACACGTACGAGACGATCAACGGCCTGAAGCCCGGAATGATCGTTAAAAAATTACTGAAAACCCGCGATGCCCAAGCCGTGGAAGAAACCCTCCACAGGGCCGTGACCGAGGGTTTCCTCACCATTGTTGAAGAAGTCGCCAAATTGGTGGATCGGTATACAGAAAAGAAAATGAAGCAAGCCGAAGAAAAGGAAGAAGCACGTTTGAAAATTGCTCGAAGAACCGCTGCCTGTTATCGCAACGTGGCAAAACGGGCGTTCAGGCAAAACGAGTTGGATTCCTTTTAGAGATTTTTTGAACATCTCTCGTTGTTAACCAAAATGTGCACAAGGTTAAAATACCGGGCTGAAGCCGACGTCTTCAACGACTCGGTCACAGAGCTGTACGACTTTGCCATTGAAGAATTTACGGAACCAGAAAAACCGATGAAAGCAGACGAAGCCCGCCTCCACCTCGAAGCGGCAGAGAACTTTGTCGACATCGCCCAAGTCAAGGCAGAGGGCCGGGAAGAGAACCTCAGGTGGGCCATTGAGGCGTACAAAAAAGCGCTCGGCTATTTTACAATCGAGAAAAGCAAATCCGAGTTTGCACGCATCCAGAACAACCTGGGCAATGCGTACGGGTCTCTCTCCGAAGTCAGGGACAAGGAAAAGAACCTCCAACGCGCTGTCAACGCATTCCAAGAAGCCCTCAAAATCTATACCCTCAACGATTTTCCGGTTCAATATGCCGCGACCAAGGCCAACCTTGGGAAGCGTTCTTGGGTCAGGGAAAAGTGAAGGAATACATCGAATGCCACGCCGGGCCATGCAGGTTTTCGAGAAAGAAGGCATGGGCGAGTATGCCAAGCAGGAAAAAGCGCTTTTGGAAAAAACGGCCGCGCTTTTCAAGAAACCGAAAAAAAGGGATCAGACTCCAAAAAAACGCCGGAGGTGAAACATGACCTTTCCCGATGAAGAAAAATTGAGCACGCACCGCGTGCAGACGGGCTTCCTGTTCAACGCGGAAAAGAAAGCGCTTCTCTGGATGGCTCCCCAACTGCCACGCTGGATCTCTCCGGACATCCGCTTCTCCGGATGCGTTCGTCCTCATCGGTCTATGGAATAGGGATCGCGCGGATGACGCGTATGGACTCATTCTGGCCAAAAAACTGAAACGCGGTTGTACTTGAAGGATTTTTTCTGAAAAGTCGTACTCGATCGAGGCAATAGTCCTTGATTTTGTGGAAATACCAGAAATCCAGGCTTTTTTTGGATGCTACTGATTTTGGAGGAAATCTTGGCAAATTCAGGCTGTTCGCTTCCTGTAAAATCGAACAGTGCATCCCCGCTGTTTCTACGCATCAGGTTCTTATTCCACTTCTATCAGGACTCATTTTCAAGCAGAGGAAAAAATCATTTTTTACTAGGAGTGCAACCGCATTCAACCCGGTTTTTAGAGGAAATGGGCATTGGGGGCGCACATCTCCTGACGGCGGAATCCCGATATGGGATTTTATCTACCTTTACCGAGTTGGAGAACCTGTTCCAGCGTTTTCACATACTTTGCAAATGCATCCCTTCCCTGGTTGGTGATTGATACCGTGGTGAGCGGTTTTTTACCCACAAATAATTTCCGGATGGATACGAGGCCGGACTGTTCGAGTCTGGCCAGATGCGTGCTCAGGTTTCCATCCGTGGTGCCCGTCACTTCACGGAGATAACCAAACTCGACCGCCTCTGATGCGATAAGAATGGACAAGACCGCCAGCCGGACCCGGGAATGAATAACCGGATCCAAATCCGTAATTTTTTCAGGACTCATGGCCGGCTCCAGCTTTTCGGTATTTCCGGTCGTAGATAATTCCTGGTGTCAGATATCCGAAAGCGATGAGCGGTATAAAGAGAAGCGACCGGATGTCGGCCGGGCAGAAAACCATGACGAGAGCACCGATCCAGAACAGCATTCCTCCCCATTTCAGTAGGTCCCACTGGAAAATGCCTCCAGATACGAACAGTGCAATTCCGGCTATAACAGAAATGAATATGGGAATGGGCTCGTAGGAATACAACCGGAGAAGAGGAAACACGAAACCGAGGAGGATGAATGCGATTCCACATGCGCTCCAGAGATAGGAAACCGTGACAACTGCGTAGGTTCTCACTCGGTTTTTCCGCTGCTCTTTGATCGCCTGGAAGACCGTATAAACGGTTCCGATTCCCATAAAAACGATCCAATCAATCCAGATCCATTCGTAGAGTTTTCCGATTTCAAGCAAATACATTCCTATGATAGCAAGAATGACAAGAATTCCCCATACGATCAGATATGGTCCTGATTTGACGGCCGAACTGCGCGTCTTTTCGATCATCTCCCGGATAAACCGGATTTCTTCACGAGCTTGATCTTGTTCCATAGTTCCTCCTTTTTAAAAAGAAATTTGTTAAGAAAAGTACTTTGTTTTGCAAAGTAATATACATTATAAAATCCTTCCTGTCAAGTGTTTTTTGGTAATGACCTGGAAATTGGTATGTCGCATCGTTCCCTGCTGCTGTCTTGGCCACTCCGTACGGATAATAATCCCTCAGCATGGCTGAACTCCCCAACTGACGGAGACTTCCCAGATGATCCGTATAGTACCACAAATACCCTCCTGAACGATCCACCTTGGCCAGCATGCCCTCCATGCCGTAAATGTACTCTGCCTCGGGTGTCTGATTGTCTGCTTCGTATTCAGCCAAGACTTGTTGTCCGCTGGTAATGTAACGAACCGTTCGTCCATTCTCTGTTTTCTTAATGCGTTGGTCAAACGCATCTTACGAATAGGTGTTCGTGCTGTTGTAGGTTTTCATGTTGCTGAAGATGTCGTAGGTGAGAACGGCTGATCCAACCTGTTTGACCCTTCCCGCATCATCAAAAGCAAACGTCCTCATTCCGTCGTCGGTCATACGGTTGTTGGGAGAAGAGTAAGGAGGAGTCTTGCTTTTAATAAATCAAAAGGCCACGAAACTTCTGTTTCGTGGCCGGAAGGAAATCTGGATAAAAAACATTACCAAAATTTAAATTTTTTAAATAGACTTTGTTTAAAAATTTCTTTAATCACTATAGGTATAGCAATCCATTTTTTTAATGGATAACCCTTGCTTGTATCAGGACATACAAAAGATGTTTTCTTGAGGCCTAATATAATTAAACTGAAACCTTTGATTTATTAGTTGTTCCCCTTTAAAAACCATTTTGGAGCAAATTTAAGATTCATGAAAATCAAAATAAACAAAACATCACCAAAGAAAAGCCTGTTTTACTATAGTTTCAGTAACAAGCTTGTCTTTTTTCTGCTTCAATTACCTCCTTTCATCACTTTCTTTAACACCCAAAGACACTTCTCCCTATCCCCCAGGCACAGAAAGGGCAATCCCTCTACGAATGTTGTGGATCATACAGAGAAAAGTAAAATGAAGATCGTTTCTGCCGAGATTGGGCCCACCTTATCAGTCGCATTAACCACTACCAAACCATTCTCGTCAGTAGTAACATTATAAAAACCACCCAATCCTTCATTAGTCGTCCCTGAAAAAATAATTAAAGCAAATATAAATAATACTTTGAAATTATGAAATTATTGTATAAATTACCAGAAAACCACACAATAAACACAAAAATCTGGTGATTTATGCAGCCGAAAAAACAGTACGAAGAGGCCGATTTGTTCAGATCAAGACTCGATCAGATTTTAAATCATCACCATCCTTTGTATGTTTTAGCCAATCAGATCGACTGGTCCGTGTTTGATGAGAAGTTCGGTCCGACCTACATAGAGAACAAAGGCCGTCCGGGGAAACCAACACGTTTGATGGTCAGCCTGCTCTATCTGAAGAACACATTCGATGAGAGCGATGAGTCTGTGGTGGACCGGTTTCTCGAAAATCCCTACTGGCAGTATTTCTCAGGATTTGAATATTTTCAACATGATCTGCCCATCGATCCCAGCAGTCTGACGCGTTTCAGGGGGAGGATCGGGCCTTCCGGGGCGGAGGAACTTTTGAAAGAACTCCTGAATACCGCAAGGAAAAAAGGAGCCATCAAGAAGAGCCACATGAATAGAGTGAACATCGACACGACAGTACAGGAGAAAGCGATCGCATTTCCGACGGATGCGAGACTATATTACAAGATGCGGGCTGCCTTAG
>Ga0172364_10001754_pt1 | contig 16930 bp, 19 predicted proteins | sample LakKivSesite10cm_FD_114545 | JGI IMG/M metagenome (GOLD analysis project Ga0172364, IMG submission 114545) | Sediment microbial communities from Lake Kivu, Rwanda - Sediment site 10cm | ecosystem: Environmental > Aquatic > Freshwater > Lake > Sediment | place: Rwanda: Western Province, Lake... | reverse complement strand
TATAATGCCGTGCACCGGACGGAAGCCATGTCTATTACAAATGCTCTCGAGGTATCTGAAGTTCTCGTTGACCAGGATTACGCTATTGCCGTAGGACTTGAACCTCTGCTTAGCTATCCTGATTGCCTCGGGGTCAGCATCTATGCCCAGCAGTTGCCCCCCGGGTGAGCTCTCCTCCAAAATCGCGGCCGCATGCCCTCCGCCATTAACAGTGCAGTCAATATACCTGCCGCCACGTTGAATCTGGAGCGCGCTGATGCTTTCTTCAAGTAAAACCGGCTCATGCCTATATGGAGCGGTCATGGTCAAAGTACTCATGGTTACATCTGCACAGCCTCAGCGATCTCAGAGGCGTGCTCAGACATGTATTTCTTCTCCGCCGTCCAGAGCTTTTTAGACCATATCTGAAGATGATTGTATGCGCCTACTGCAACCACCTCGTCGTCGATCCCGGCATACTGGCGCAGAGTTTGCGGTATAATCACTCTGCCCTGGCGGTCCGGCTCGAGGTCAAAAGCGCCGGAGAAAGTAAATCTAGAGATTCTTCTGGGGTTGAGCTGGGTCAAAGGCAAAGAGGCGAGCTTTTCCGCCGCCTTTGCCCACTCCGCCGTCGTATAGGCGATGAGGCACTTATCGAACCCGCGGGAAAGCACCAGGCCGCCACGAAATGCCTCCCTGAACCGTACAGGGATAGCCAGCCTCCCCTTATGGTCGATCTTTAGCTCATATTCACCGAGCAGCATCCACTTTTACCCACTTCTCACCACTTTGCACCACTTTTAGCATATCTTCGTTACCTTGTCAATAGATTTCGTGGAGCTTTTCTTAAAAGAAATCTTTTATGAGGGAAAACTATAATTCGACAGCCGGCTGAGACTTAAAGCACAACTGCTCATTATGCCCAAGTCGATTTACCTACACCCCGAACCGCCTCGACCATATGCCTAGAAATTATTAGATTTCTCTAGGCATTATTGCCTACGCCAGAATAAGCCGATTAGCCGATGTATGCTACCTAGCTATAGAGTAATATTTTAAAGGCCTTCGAGTTACTATGTTACTGTCCGATAATGGCCATGAAAATTTACTGAAGCAGGATAAAAACTCCATTTTGCAAAGATGGATCAATCTGATAGCTGATACCTATCCCGCTGAGCTAAGGTCTTCTCGCATTGACCGTCGTCTCAGGTTTTTGTTATAATCTCAAAAGTGTGCAATTTATGGGTCAGCGATGGGCGGCGGTTATCAGGTTCGTTGGGATTGGATGGTATATCGCCGCTTGTATTTTTTTGGGTGCTTTTGGGGGGCACTGGGCAGGTCAGAAACTGGGTGGCAGCACCGGTGAAACTATCGGGACCATCCTCGGATTGTTACTGGGGCTAACAGTTGCGTTTTTTGGCGTATATCGGATGGTTAAGCTCATCTTAACGGACAAAAAAGACGGGGGAAAATAGCTGATGCCGAAACTGGGGCTAAAGGGCAAACTGATAATTGCTGTTGTAGTTGTAATCGGATTAATGATTATAAGCGGTATATTTTTCCCGGTTTCGAAACCAGAACTGGAGCTTTCCCCCAACTACGGCGGCACCCAGCCCGCTCCATTCGCAACCTTCGGCCCTTTCATTGTTACAAACACACTTATTGCTGCCTGGATTAGTATCATAACACTGGTGGTTATCTTCTTCCTCGCTACCCGCAGGATGAAGTTCATTCCCAAAGGCTTACAAAATTTCGCAGAAGCGATTATCGAGGGTATACTCAATTTTATTGAAGGAATAGCGGGAAAAGAGAACGGACGCAGGTTTTTCCCCATAGTAGCCACTATCTTTCTATTCGTGCTCACGAACGCCTGGATTGCACTTATACCCGTATTCAATGTTATAGGCAGAGGAACCGTTCTGCCCCCGGCCGAAGTCTCCAATAACCTTCTTCATAACTTCGTGCCTTCGTTATTCCCGAACTACGAAGGCTTCGTGGTAACCGTGCCTATATTGCGGGCTGCCAATACGGACATCAACATACCGCTAATGCTGGCTCTGGTGTCCTTCCTGTGCGTAGAATACTGGGGGCTGACGTCATTAGGTGCGCGGACTTATTTGGGAAAATTCTTCAGGTTCGGCCAGTTGCTGCAAGGCCTGGGGCAGCTCCTTAAGGGAAAGGTCAAGACTGCCGTCAACACGATCCTTTTCGGCGCCATCGATGTTTTCGTTGGCGGACTGGAACTTATCAGCGAACTGGTGCGCATCATCAGTTTCACCTTCCGACTTTTCGGCAACATGGTGGGAGGAGAGGTACTGCTTCTGACGGTACCGTTTCTCATTCCGTGGGTAGTTGCTTCAGTGGTATATGGCCTCGAGACTTTTCTGGGCCTGATTCAGGCCATTATCTTTGCCGTATTAACGCTGGTATTCGCGGTTATGGCTGTCAGTAAACCAGAACACGAACACTAGAAATATCAAAGAAGGGGGTTCAGGATAAATGGATGCAGAAGTCGCGAAATTGCTTGGCGCAGGACTGGCGATGGGCTTTGGCGCCATAGGGCCGGGAATCGGCGTAGGCTTGCTGTGCAACGGAGCTATGCAGGCCTTGGGACGTAACCCTGAGGCCAGAGGGCCAATCCTGACCAATATGATACTTGGTATCGCATTCGCTGAAGCCATTGCCATTTATGCTCTGGTCGTGGCCATCATACTCCTCTTTGTCTCATAAATACTGTATTTCTGAGGCAAAGCGCCGCTACACGAGGCGGCGATATGCCGTCTTTTAAATGGAGGACCAAGATAGATAACCGTTTCCTAAAGATACGTAAAGGGAGTTATACTATGAGGTACCGTATAGGCCTTGCAGTGGCACTTGTTATGTTGACACTGCTGCTTAGCAGCTGCAGCGGTACGGAGAACCTGGGAATAAACTGGCATGGCCTTCTCGCATATTTTATCAGCTTCGGGATACTGGTGGGACTTCTTCTGGTCGTAGCCTACAAGCCCATCGTCAAGATGCTTGACGAACGTTCCAGTAAAATCAAAGAGAGCATTGAGCAGGCCGAGTTTGTCAAGCAGCAGGTGGCGAAAACAGAGCAGATGGTTCAGGAGCAACTGGCACAGGCACGCAAACAAGGACAGGACCTGATAGCACAGGCGTCACAGATCGGCGAGCGGCTCAAAGAAGAAGCACGTCAGCAGGCAAGGCAAGATGCCGAGGCGATCGTTGCCAGGGCACAGACCGAAATTCGTGCCGAGAGAGAAGAGATCGTCAACAAACTGCGCGCGGAGTTTGTTGACATAGCAATCCAGGCCGCTGAGAAAGTAATCAACAGAGCATTAGATAAAGAAGCGCACAGGCAGATTATCCAGCAGACTCTGGAAGAGAGCACCAAGCTGAAGAAGGGGGGCTAGTGGCTAGAGCCGGTTCTGCTAAGCGATATGCACAAGCAGTGTACCAACTCGCTCGGGAGAAGACCGAGGTTGAGAAATGGCGCTCTGAACTGAGAACGATCGCTGAAACATTAAGCGACCCTCAGCTCCTGGCGATTCTGGAAGACCCCAAAATTCACCTAAGCGAGAAGGAAAAACTGGTCAGCAAGTGCCTGCCCGACATCAGCAAGCTTGCATTGAACTTCATCTATATCCTGGTCGCAAAACAAATGCTGGGCATACTGAAACAGATAGTATCAGAATACGAACGCATGGCAGATAGTTACGAGGGCCTGGAACATGCCAAGGTAATTACTGCCGTACCTCTCGATGGACAAGACCGGGAAAAGCTATCCGGGCGGCTGGCGACGCTGACAGGGAAAAAGATAATACTCGAGACTGAGGTCGACCCCGCTATCATAGGTGGTTTTGTCGCCCGTATCGGAGACCAGCTCATAGACGGCAGCTCAAGGGCAAAACTCGAGGCCCTTAAGAGAAAACTGAGCCAGACAGCATTATAACTGTAAAATTGAAACCCAATCGGGTTCGGGCACTCTAGGAGAAGAAGAACTCGTTAAAACAAGGGAAAAGGAGTTGGACAGATGGCTCGAGCTCAAGACATAGCTTCGGTAATCAGGCAGCAAATAGAGCAGTTCGGGACTACAGTCACCGCAGTTAATGTGGGCACAGTAGTCGAGGTCGGAGATGGCATTGCCCGCATTCACGGGCTCTCCGGCGTCAAGTACAACGAACTACTCGAGTTCCCCAACGGCATAATAGGCCTGGCGCTGAACCTTGAGGAAGACAGTGTCGGCGCAATCATCCTCGGCGGGTACTCGGATATTAAAGAGGGGGACGAGGTTAAATGCACCGGCCGAATAGTGGAGGTGCCCGTTGGCGAGGGGCTTATCGGGAGAGTGGTAAACGCACTGGGACAGCCTGTCGACGGCAAGGGTCCCATCAATTACAGCAAAACCCTTCCTGTAGAACGAATCGCTCCCAATGTGGTTACACGCATGTCAGTGAACACCCCTGTGCAAACAGGCATTAAGGCCATTGACAGCATTATCCCCATCGGCAGAGGACAGCGAGAGCTTATCATCGGCGACCGCTCGACCGGGAAAACGGCTCTAGCCATAGATACGATTATAAACCAGAAGGGCGGAGACCTTATCTGTATATATGTGGCCGTAGGGCAGAAATCCTCTAAGGTAGCGCAATTGGTAGCCACCCTGGACAGCTATGGCGCTATGGCGCACACCATTGTGGTTTCAGCAAACGCTTCAGACTCCGCAGCCCTGCAATATCTGGCGCCTTACGCCGGCTGCGCTATGGGCGAGTACTTTATGGAAAAGGGACGCGATGCCCTGATTATCTACGACGACCTTTCCAAACACGCCTGGGCTTACCGGCAGATATCGCTGCTCCTGCGCCGTCCCGCAGGTAGAGAGGCATATCCCGGAGACGTCTTCTATCTCCATTCACGGCTTCTGGAGAGAGCGGCCAAATATGACAAGGAACACGGAGGCGGTTCCCTGACCGCTTTACCTATTATTGAGACCCAGGCTGCGGACTTCTCAGCCTACATCCCGACTAACGTAATCTCTATCACCGACGGGCAGATATACCTGGAAACCGACCTGTTCAACGCAGGAATCAGGCCCGCTATGAACGTAGGACTCTCGGTATCACGTGTCGGCGGTTCCGCGCAGACCAAGGCTATGAAAAAGGTGGCAGGCAGGCTGCGTATCGAGCTTGCCCAGTTCCGTGAGATGGCTACTTTTGCCCAGTTCGGCACCTCCGACCTGGACAAGACGACCAGAGCCCAGCTCGAGCGCGGGCAAAGAATCACTGAAATACTGAAACAGCCTCAATATGTGCCCATGCCGCTTGAGAAACAGATTATGATTCTTTACGCCGTGACCAATGGATACCTCGATAATACGCCTGTAGACAAAATAAGCGCCTTCGAGGATGCCTTCCACCGCTTCATGGAGACCAATCACCCCGATATAGGCAAGGCTATAGCTGCGGAAAAGGCGTTGAGCGATAAAACAGAGGAGGCGCTCAAGAACGCCATCACTCAGTTCATGCAGACCGCACCGTTATAAATGAAAGATTAAAAAATGATTCCGATACGAATAATTAGACGCCGCATCCGCTCCATCAAGAGCACAGCCAAAATAACTAAGGCTATGGAGATGATAGCCGCCTCAAAAATGAGGCAGGCACAGCTTCGCGTGCTTGCAGCACGTCCTTATTCAGAGAAGATGCGCGAGGTGCTGGCTCATCTTGCTGCCCAACCTAGAGCAGAGGGCGAAAGTCACCCCCTACTTCATCACAGAGAGGTGAAACGCATAACAGTAGTACACGTCACTGGCGACAGGGGCCTCTGCGGAGGGCTGAATGCAAATATGAATCGCAGAACGACCTCCTTCCTCCTGGAGCAGCAGGTGCCTACTAACCTCGTAACCGTAGGACGCAAGGGCAGAGATTTTATGTCAAGATACGGTCGTGAGCTGCGTGCCGAGTTTACCCAGCTCGGCGACAAGCCCGCTCTGGTAGACACCACGCCTATCTCGCGTGTGGTCATAGATGACTATACCAACAAGCTCACCGACGAAATCTATCTGGCTTACACGCAATTTATCAGCACCGTCATCCAGAGACCGGCGCTCTGGAAGCTTTTGCCGATCGAGCCGACCAAGTTCGAACGCACAGAGAACATAGATTATATCTACGAGCCGTCGCCGGCAGTGGTTATGGGAGAGCTTCTGCCGCGCTACGTAGAGATGCAAATCTACCATGCTATATTGGAGTCAATAGCCAGCGAGCAATCGGCCCGGATGGTAGCTATGCGTAACGCTACCGATAACGCCAATGAAATGATCGATGACCTCACCCTGACCTATAATAAGGCACGCCAGGAGCTAATTACGAAGGAACTCCTGGACATCGCCGGTGGGGTAGTGCAGTAACATAACTAGATAACCAGGAGAAGATTATGGCAAAAGGTAGAGTAGCCCAAGTAATCGGCACAGTGGTTGATATAGAATTTCCTCCGGACGAGCTGCCGACCTTGAATAACGCTATCGAAATCCCCCAGAACGGCGGCAAGATAGTCCTGGAAGTACAGCATCATGTGGGAAACAACTGGGCTCGCTGCATCGCTCTCTCGCCTACCGATGGAATCGAGCGCGGCGCTGAAGCTATTGATACCGGTGCCGCAATCGCAGTGCCTGTAGGGCGTGAAACGCTGGGCCGCTTGTTCAACATTGAAGGACAGCCCCTGGATAACCTGGGCCCTGTGAACGCCAAGGAGCACTGGCCGATCCACCGTCCTCCTCCCCCATTTACCGATCAGGAAACTAAGATTGAGATACTGGAGACCGGTATCAAGGTTATGGACCTGATTACTCCGTTCACCAGAGGAGGCAAAATCGGAGCCTACGGCGGCGCAGGTGTAGGCAAGACGGTTGTCATCCAGGAACTGATACGCAATATCGCCACCGAGCATGGCGGCTTCTCCGTATTCGCCGGCATCGGTGAGAGGTCAAGGGAAGGCAACGACCTCTGGAACGAGATGAAGGCTTCAGGCGTTATCGATAAGACATGTCTGGTTTTCGGCCAGATGAACGAGCCGCCGGGCGTGAGACTGCGCATCGGCCTCACCGGGCTGACCATGGCCGAGTATTTCCGCGACGTAGAGGGACAGGACGTTCTCCTGTTCATTGATAACATATACCGCTACATCCTGGCAGGTATGGAAGTATCGGCACTCTTAGGCCGAATGCCCTCGGCAGTAGGCTATCAGCCCACCCTGGGCACAGAGATGGGCGAGCTGGAGGAGCGGATTACCTCAACCAGGAAAGGCTCCATCACCTCTTTCCAGGCAATCTACGTACCTGCTGACGACTATACAGACCCGGGCATCGTTACCACCTTCGGTCACCTCGATGCCGTTGTCGCCCTGGAGCGCTCCATCGCCGAGCAAGGGCTGTACCCTGCCGTGGACCCACTGTCATCCACTTCACGTATTCTGGACCCGCGCATTGTGGGCGAAGAGCATTACCAGGTAGCACGAGGAATACAGCGGGTGCTCCAGCGATATAAAGACCTTCAGGATATTATCGCCATTCTGGGCATAGAAGAGCTGAGCGAGGAAGATAAACTCACAGTCAGCCGCGCCCGCAAGATACAGCGTTTCCTCTCGCAACCCATGTTTGTCGCCGAGGCATTCACGGGCAGGCCAGGCAAATATGTTCCCGTAAAAGAAACAGTGCGCGGCTTCAAAGAGATTTTGGAAGGCAAGCATGACGCTCTGCCCGAGCAGGCATTCTTGCTGGCAGGCACTATAGATGACGTAGTAGAGCAGGCGAAAAAATTTTAGGATAGCCAAGACAATGGTTAAAACAAGGCTTGAAATTATAACCGCAGAACGGGTAGTGTATTCCGAGGATGTCGATATAGTGGTAGCACCCGGCATCGAAGGAGAACTGGGTGTGCTACCCCACCACGCTCCCCTGATGACGATGATACAGCCGGGAGAGCTGAGGGTCAAGAAAGATAATGTCGAGGAGTCGATGTTTGTCAGCGGCGGTTTTCTTGAGGTGCGAGGAGACAAGGTGATAGTGCTTGCCAACGTCGCCGAACGCGCCGATGAGATAGACGTCGCCCGCGCTGAGGCAGCCAAGCGCCGCGCTGAGGAGAGAATCGGCCAGCAGGCTGTCGAGGTTGACCGTGCTCGCGCTGAGGCAGCGCTGCGCCGCTCGTTGATGAGGCTCAAGGTAGCGGAAAAGAGCAGAAAACGCAGACCGCCGACAGTCTAGCTTCTTGGCACATCCACACCATCATTCTGGTCTCTGCTCAAATAGAACGTCATGCTCTGTAATCCCAGAACGGGGTCTATTCCCTGTAGTCGTACCCCACGGGGCACTTTGACGCAGATGGGCGCATAATTAATAATAGCTCTAACCCCGCTTTTTACCAGCTTATCTATAACCGCCTGGGCATCAGATGAGGGCACTGCAACGATAGCTATATTAACCTTCTTGTCCTTAAGCGATGCCTCAAGGTCTGCGATATTTTCCACCAGCACTCCGCTGACCGTTTTGCCAATTAAGTCCGAATCGCTCTCGAAGGCAGCAACTATCTTGAAACCCTCCAGCGCAAAACCCCTGTAGTCCAATATGGCACGCCCCAACCGGCCCACGCCGACCAGCGCCATCGGCCACTTTCTGTCCAGTCCCAGTATCTGCTGCAGCTCACTGCGCAGTCCGCTCACGTTGTATCCCCTGCCCTGTCTGCCGAACTTCCCGAAAAAGGACAGGTCTTTCCTTATCTGAGCCGGCGTCATGCGCAGCCTGGCCCCCAGCCCCTTCGAGCTGATAAACTCTATGCCCTCGGACTTCATAAGAGCCAGCGCACGCAGATACATCGGCAGGCGCGAGACAACTACTTCCGGTATCTGCCTCTGCATGGCCTTCACCTCACGCGCCCGGTTTTCGCTACTTAACTCCGACATGTACGGCAATCGTCCCCAGGTTGAGGCTTCTATGGTCAACCTGGCGGAACCCGACCTCCCCCATAATTTTACCGAACTCAGCTATGCTCAGAAAGCTCCCTACCGAGTCGGGGAGATAACGATAAGCCTTGCCATCGCCGCTTAACCGGCGGCCCAGAACAGGGACTATTTTATACAGATAGAACCGATAAAAAAAGCCGATAATGCCGGATGCCGGCCTCACCAGCTCCAGACAGACAACTCTGCCTCCGGGTTTGACCACCCGGCGCAGCTCGGCGAGGAAAAGATTTATATCAGCCACGTTGCGCAGAGCGAATCCGTTCAAGGCACAGTCGAAGCTATTATCGCTGAAGGGCAAAGCTAAGGCATCCCCCATAATAAAATCGACCCTCTTCTCCATCCCCTTCTTCTCCATCTTTCCCTGGCCCCGCCTCATCATCTCCGGGCACAAGTCCAGCCCCACCACCGAATCGGTATACCGGGCAAGCTCCAGAGCCATATCACCGGTCCCGGTAGCCACATCGAGCACCCTTCCCTGCTCCGGTCGTGCCAGCTTCACTGCGATCCGGCGCCACCGGCTATCCTGTCCCCAGCTCATTAAGTAATTAATGAGGTCATAGTAAGGAGCGATCCTGGTAAACATATCCCGGACCGCTCTCTCTTTGCTCCTATTGTTAGCCTTCCTGTCCATTTACTACGTCTTTCCCGAATCACCCCGAACTTCAATCGTCCCCGGTTTTGCCTTGCGTTTCTCGGCAGCAATGATGGACTCAATCTGAGAAATAGCCTGCTCTATTCCATCTCTGTGATTGACCACTACGTAATCGAACATAGAACTGCTCTTCATTTCCTCCTCAGCAGCCTTCATCCTTAGCTCCAAATCAATGCCGGATTCGGTCTTGCGCTGTTTAAGTCTCCTCTCCAAATCCTCCAGCGACGGCGGCGCCAGGAAAATGAACACAGCCTGGGGCATAGTTTTTTTAATAGTGGCTGCCCCCTGAATATCCACCTTAACGATGAGATCTTTTCCTTTATCCATAGCCTGCTGCAACTCACTTTTGGGCACACCGTAGAGATTGCCGTAGACATTGGCCCACTCCAGAAGCTCGCCCTTGGCAATCATCTTTTCGAATTCGGCTCTGGAGACGAAATGATAGTCAACACCATCGGTTTCCTTTTTGCGCCGGGGCCGGGTTGTCGCCGTTACTGCGTAGTGCAGGGGATAGCCTCTCTTCTTAATCCCGCCCAGCACCGCATCCTTGCCCACACCCGAGGGGCCGGACAGGACAAAAAGCAGCGGCTTTACACTCAAATCTGTCACCTGGTCACCTGCTCCTTCTTCACTCCGGCTTAACCAAGCCGCTCCGGCTTGCCGCCAGCCTGCCGGCGATGGTCTCCGCATTAAGAGCGACAAGCACAATATGGCCGCTCTCCATGATTACGACTGCCTTTGTTTTCCGGCCGCTGGTCAGGTCGATTAGAAGGCCTTTGTTTTTACCCGCCTGTATCATGCGTTTTATCGGCGCCGAGCCCGGGGAAACAATGGCAAGGGCTTTATCTATCGCCAATATATTGCCGAAACCCACATGGAGTAACTCCGTACTCATCGCATTCTCCCTGAACCCAGATTCACGACCTGGCAGCGCTGAGACGCTTCAAGTCCCGCCAGAATCTGGGATATGATATATTTACAGCCTCAGCGTTGTCAATCTCGGTTTCCCCTTCCGCAACAAGTGCCGCTATCCCCAGCATCATAGCCAGCCGGTGGTCTCCGTGGCTGTCACAAGCGGCACCGCGCAGCCTTTTTCGTCCCTGGATAATCATGCCGTCGGGCAGCTCCTGCACATCAGCGCCCAGCTTTAACAGCTCCCGCGCCGTGTTGCTTATCCGGTCGCTCTCCTTCACCCTGAGCTCACCGGCATCCCTTATCACAGTCTTGCCCTGGGCAACCGAGGCAGCCAACGCTATCAGCGGTATCTCGTCTATAACCCTGGGGATAATCTCGCCGCTGACCTCCATTCCAGACAGCTCGCTTGACCGCACCCTCAGGTCGGCCACAGGCTCGCCGCTCACCATCCGCTCGTTGGTCACAGCTATATCGGCTCCCATAGCATTCAGGACATCGATTACCCCGCTCCGGGTGGGATTAATACCTACATTGGTTAACCGGATGTCCGCCCGGCTGTGGATAGCGCCCGCCACCAACCAGAAGGCGGCGGAGCTTATGTCGCCCGGCACAGCGATGTCCACAGCTTTTAGACGGCCCGGCGAGAGAGCGATGGTATCCTTCTTCACCACAATCTTAGCTCCCATCGCCTTGAGCATTCTTTCGGTATGGTCGCGGGAAGCTACGGGCTCCTTTATGACGGTATCACCTTTGGCAAAGAGCGCCGCCAGCAGCAGCGCCGATTTGAGCTGAGCGCTGGCAACAGGGAGCGTATATTTAATCCCGTGCAGATTCCCGCCGCTGATTACCAGAGGAGCCCTGGAATCGCCGCTCCGTCCCCAAATCCGGGCCCCCATAAGCCTGAGAGGCTGAATAACCCGGTCCATGGGACGCGAGCGCAGCGACCGGTCGCCCGTGATAATGGCGAGGAAAGGTTGCCCTGCGAGCAGCCCGGCCAAGAGCCGCATAGTCGTGCCGCTGTTCTCAGTGCAGAGCACGTCGTCAGCTTCTTTCAATCCCCTATCCCCCACCCCTCTGACAACCAGGCCACCGCCTTTAGATGACTCTATTGCCACGCCCAGAGACCTCATACAGGCCACAGTGGCCAGACAGTCATCCGACCGAGCGAAGTTGCTGACCCGGGAATCTCCACTGGCAATACTGTTGAGAATCACAGCGCGATGAGAGATAGACTTATCGCCCGGAGGACTAATTTTGCCATCGAGGGCATGAGCAGATTTCACGACCTGTTTCATAGACCCTGCCCCCTCAGCCAGCTCTCCCTCGCCTCGCGCGCCTGAGCCAGTATCTCGCCCAGTTCCTCGCTCTCATCATCTACCATATCGCGATAGCCCCTAAGCACCTCGATATAGCGGTCCAGCCAATCTACAATCCTCTCGCGGTTGGTAAGACAGATATCGCGGTTCATCTCGGGGTTCCCCGAGGCCAGGCGGGACAAGTCCCGATAGCCTCCGGCCGCAAGCTTAGCCATATCAGGCCACAACCTGCTTTTCGCGGTGGCTGTGACGAATGCCGCCGAAAGCAGCATGGGAAGATGGCTGACCCCGGCCACCAGGTTATCATGTGTCTCTGCCTCGATAAAGAACGGCTTAGCGCCAATTGACTCCACCATCTTTTTCAACCTTTTCACCGCTTGCGGAGTTGCACATACGGAAGGGGTGAGACAATAGACACATCCCTTAAACAGACCGGCGTCGGCCTCACTAATGCCCGATGTCTCTTTGCCCGCCATAGGGTGGCCGCCGATAAAGCTTATCCGGGGAGACAGGTACTCCCCGGCCCATTTCATAACCTGCACCTTCGTACTGCCGGTATCCGTGACCACGCACTTAGGCGATAAATGCTCCGCTATGGACGCCAGCACCTCTCTGGTGACCATCACCGGCGTGGCAATGACAACCATATCCGCTCCCGCTACGGCAGATGCCAGATTCTTCGCAGCTTCATCTATGGCACCGCACCTCCTCGCCGCAGCGAGCGTTTGCGCGCTCCTGCTGAATCCTACAATCTCCGTCCCTCTGGCCTTTGACTTCTTCAAGGCCAGAGCCAGAGAGCCTCCGATGAGGCCCAGTCCTATTATGGCAATCCTTTTCACAAAGCACCTCAAAAATCAGAGTGGCTGCCCGACAAAGAGGCGGGCGAACAGGTCTACGGCGCGCAGCAAAAAATGCCACAGGAATCCGGTAAAGTAGCCTAAGAATACTACCACAAGCAGAATCATCGGGCCATAGGGCTCGATTTTAACGAAAGCAGCAGCCTGCTCCCGGGGCAGGATACCCACAGCGATATTGAACCCGTCCAGGGGCGGGATAGGTATCAGATTGAACACGCCCAGGATGAGGTTGAGCAAAATAACGTAGCCTACTATATCGGCAGCGACCCAGCCCGGGTTCCAACTGGCAAAAGGGTAGAAAGGCCACGACCACGGCGAGTGCCAGGCCACTACCCCTACCCTCACCAGAATCCCCAGCAGCGCAACCAGGGTAAAGTTGGACAGCGGCCCGGCCAGGGCCGATAATGCCATCCCTCTTCTGGGGTTCATGCGGAAATAGTTGGGGTTAATCGGCACGGGCTTGCCCCAGCCGAAGCCGACCAGGAACAGCATCAAAGTCCCCAAAGGGTCGAGGTGTTTAACCGGGTTTAAAGAAAGGCGGCCCATCCTCTTCGCAGTAGGGTCGCCGAGCCGGTACGCCATCAGGGCGTGACTGAACTCATGGACGGTTATTGCGATGAGCAGAGAGAACCCGACTACCACTAGCAGCAAAAAGAATGCTGCGGGGTCTGCTTTCAGCAGCCCTAGATTCCAGAGGAGCATAGACCTACCTTTTTTGAGCTATTATAGCATAGTTTAATACCTATTTTGGGCACGAGAAAACGTTTCTAGTGCGACAATATAAACGTATATGGAGGTAGGTTCTTTAATGAAATTGGGCCTCCTTCGTTTTACGGGAGGCCTAAACGGCAGATGAAATTTGGAGTGGTTATCGGTTTAGAAGCAAGAAGAAGAATTATTTTTAACTCTATTCGGGCTTCTCCCCTTTCCACCGATACGCATGTCGATAGCTTAGAGCCTCGGCCTCTTGAACAGTTTCGACATAGCATTCTAGCTTCTCTTCTTCTATAACTATATTGTCATATTGCTGATCAAAAGGTAAATGGTATATCTTTTCGCCAGTTTTACGCGAGATATTACATTTCACCGATGGATAACGCTGAAAAGGAATAGTCTCTACCGATATTTGTAGCACTTTGGCCACCTGGGTAGCCTTAGGGGATAAATTTGTCGTCATAATAAGTTTGGGTACAACGTTTTTCATTCGAACAAGTTCAGGGAATAAAGGCATTTGCTTTAAGTTAGACTCATCTCCAAAGTTCTCCAAGAAGTATTCGATTGTGGTTCCATACAAATAATAAATGTGCATTTCGTGGATTATCTTACCCTTTGCCCAATATTTGCACTGGATTATTTCCACACTCTTTGCCTTCTTGCATATAAGGTCTCGGCCTAAGTCTTCGTATCCCTTCTTGCCGTGGTAGTAAACGTTCCAACCATTTTGTTCATATAAGTACCCTATGTATCTCTCATAATCTCTCCCGATTTGCCAGTTGCTCTTGTTAGGTCTGTTCCAATACCAATCAAGCTTCTGTTGTAGTTTCTCAGTCGGTGTAAGTACCGCCCATTTCCTTGGTCCAGTCTGTCTCTTTACTTCTTCGTCAAATTCTTCTTCTTTTTTCTCCCATGAAGAATGTATATCCCTGATGATCCTGTCTAATTCCTCAGCGTCTACTCCGATGTATTCATCCAACCAAGGGGCAAGGAACCTGCAATAGTCAATGAGGTATTTAGAGAGCTTGGCAGCTTTTAGTGCTTCCCTTCGTTCTTTAGATATTTGGCTATATTCATCAGCGCCTTTTGCGGCCGGATGTGGTTTGTATCTCAAATAGGACTCTACAGACATATCCTTAAGGCATAAATAGTCATCGTAAGCGGTGACCAACCACGGAAAACCTTGTGACTTTTCCTTGACCAATTGTTCAATTGCTAACTTTTCGTTTGTCCCCAACTTACTTTCAATAATCCGACTTAAGCGATTTTCAGTTTCCTGTCTATATGATTCGATTTCTTGTAACATTCTATGGCGTTCGGCCTCAAGAGGTTCATTTAACCTCTTCCTTGCATCTTCTAATGTAGATGTCCCCACCCGCAATAAATCGACTAATTGTGCTATTTCGTTTCTTAGCTTTATGAAATCATAATTCATTTTACAACCCTAGGCATTCTAATTGTTGTTCTCATATTATGGCAATTACTACAAATATAATAAGTGCCTTGTTTGAGCAAAGTCCCATTGCAGTTTTTCCTACCACATCGGTAACTGTCAGGAAGAGACTCCTTTAACAACGTCAGTATTTTTGCTTTTTCCTGATGGACTTTTAGCCCACCTAGTATCTCATCGATTTCTCTTTTTTGTTCACGAAGCAATTTTCTTTTCGGATATGAACGTATATAGTTGATAGCCCCGATAATAAAACCTAAGAAAATAACACTTCCCCAGAATATTAGAACAAAGTATCCAGAATCCATTAAGCCATCTCACTTTGATATTGGGTTCTTGAATTTTTATCTTGATAACTGCGACGTTTATTCTCCAGTTGCGCTAGTATACCTTTCGCGGTAGAATATCGCAAGAGGTTGGAATTTTAAGGAGTCGAAATATGAAAGTTGTCGTTAAGCCCGTTAATGGAGACGCTCAAGCTTATCTGGAACGTGCTAAGTACGAGATGACCAGGGTTCTGGGCTTCAGGGGAGATGTGCTTAGAGCTAAAGCGAGCGGCCAAAGAATCACGCTGGAGATTACGATAAACCCCAAGTGGGACGCGCCATTCGGGAATAAGGTAAGCTACCTCAAGGAATGGATACCGGCGAAGACGGGCAAAGTATTCGAGGTAATAAGCGTAACTTCGTAAGAATCTGCCAGGACGATTTTCATCGTCACAAAGAATGAAAATACCACCTCGCCAGGGTAGCCTGGAGCATCTGCTCCAGGCCCAGGCCGGAGCAAGTGCTTTGACCTACCCGAATAGGGCGTCCACATGTCATTGCGAGCGTAGCGAAGCAATCTCATCGTACCCATTCGTATTGACAGGCACGCGGAGATTGCAGCCTGCTCCGAGCGTAAGAGAGGAGTCACCCGCCTCGGCGGGTTCGCAATGACATTAGCTCCGACCTACCCAGATTAGGCAAGAGCTTTAAAAATCTCCTTTCGCGATAACAAATAGAATAGTGTGGATGAGGTAAGAAAAGAGGACTTTTTAATGCTCCCGTAGGATAAACTTGACAAATGAAGCTAAATATGTTATTAATAGTATACGGAGCCAATAGGTGCTTCCGAATCCAGGTTCAGGAGGTGCGCCATGAGGCTTCACGCGGTGTATGGAGTAAGGCAGGTGGATTGTTGATGCCCTGCCATGGGGTAGGGCGGGCGGACCCTCGAGTTCAGCTCGGGGAAAAGAGGTCGAGAGGTTAGTCTCGTAAAAAGAGCCTCGTTCAGTGGTGATCACTGAAAAAGAGTTGGGCTCGAGACAGTAAAACAGAAGGTAATCAATAGTGGAGGGCGCTGCAAAGTGCCCTCCACATTTTTATTCCATCTTGGAAGCAGCCCTTTTCGGGGTAGCCTGAAGCACCCGCTCCAGGCCCGGGTCGGAGCATAGACCGAGATTCTTCCCCTTCACTGCGTTCAGGGTCAGAATGACACAATACTCTACGATTCTATTTTCAAGGTAATCGCCTATCATAATTCCCCCTTTTCTAAAGGGGGCAAGGGGGATTAGGCGCTTAAATCCTTCCTCAGAGTAGGCAGCTTAGGAAACCTGCCTACTCTGCCTTGGAAGCAAGCTGGGCGAACCATGAATGGAATATGACTATTCACCCTTCGACAGTGCTCAGCGAACGGTTTAAAAGACCTGTTTTCAAAGCAAGTAACTTAATCGCATCTCAGCAGTTAATAACGGCTTCCGCTAGCCACGGCGCAGCTTGCTCTCCACCGAGCTAACCTTGCTTTCCATCGTAGCTTCCTTGTCTCTGCGGTCATCTATGTTGACGATGGTAACAACCCTCTGTACGCCCTCTGCGAACATGCTCTCGTGCATCTTCCTCACCAGGCTCAGCACTTTATCGAGATCGCCTTCAAGCACGGTGCCCATCGGGGTCAGCCGGAATGCCACAGATTTCTGCTTCTGCAGCACTTTAAGGCACCCTGCAACGTACTTGCTGAGGGAGGTTGTTTTAGTTCCCAAGGGAACGAT
>Ga0172364_10001753_pt1 | contig 16935 bp, 17 predicted proteins | sample LakKivSesite10cm_FD_114545 | JGI IMG/M metagenome (GOLD analysis project Ga0172364, IMG submission 114545) | Sediment microbial communities from Lake Kivu, Rwanda - Sediment site 10cm | ecosystem: Environmental > Aquatic > Freshwater > Lake > Sediment | place: Rwanda: Western Province, Lake... | reverse complement strand
TTGTGCGGTATCTTTTCGCCACACTTTGGGCATAAACAGTATCCAAAGGGACCCATGCTCGGTTCGGTCATATCAGTCATTTGAACATCACCTCCTTCTGTATAATGTTAATGAAAACCATTTTCATTTAAATTCAAAAAAATAACTATTATTTCTTTTTCCCACATCGTTCGCAGATTCCATAAAATTGAATAAGATGACCTGATATTTCAAAAGTAAACTTTTTTGAAAGTCCCTTTTCAGTTCGCTTGAGGAATTCAATCTCTTCATCAATAAAATCCGTATAATCTATGACCCGACCACATTTGATGCAAACAAGGTGGTGATGGTGTTGTTTCCCTTTTGGTCCTTCAGCTAATTCATATCGTGTCCTGTCGTCACCAAAATTATATTTATAAACTAACCCCATCTGAGCCAAAAGTTCAAGGGTGCGGTAGACCGTTGTTAACCCGATATTCGGATATTCCCTGTGAACTGCAAAGAAAATATCCTCGGCACTAAGGTGCTCAGAGGTTTTATTTAGAACATCCAATATAGCTTCTCTGGCAACAGTTATCCGGTAACCGCATCCTTTAAATCGTCCATGCCACCAGAGTGGGAACCTACCAAATCCTTTAAGCATAGTACCCCTTATTAATAAAAATGGTTTTCATTATCATTATACCCAAAAAAAGCAAAATGTCAAGGGGTAAAGTGAATGGATATTTATTATAGATGCACAATATCTTCGTCGTAATATAATGAGAGGAAGAGCAATAGATAATCGCGAATATGCCGGGTAATAAGAAAATTATTCTTTATATTATTTCTGCCATTCTCGCCAAGTTTTTTTGCATACTCTGGTTCATTTAAAAGTTGTTTTAGATAATAGGCAGTGCCATCTATAGAATAAGTGAGAATGCCTGAATATTTATGCGTTATCTGTAAAGGAATTCCGCCCACTGCTGAGGCAATTACTGGCTTTCCTTTCCATAATGCTTCAGCCACGGTCAACCCAAATCCTTCTTTCAATGATTTCTGTAGTATAATTGTGGAGGCCACCTGTAAGGCATTTATTTCCGTATCACTCGCCGGTGGTAAAAATAGAATATGGATATCAGGGTCGTCTACAGCCGCTTCCCTTACTTCCTGAAGAACCTTCAATCCTTCAGGGTCATCAGTTGCTCCACCTCCAGCAAGAATAAGTTGACAATCAACATACTGCTTTACCTTCTTGTAAGTCTTTATAACACCAATCGGGTCTTTTAAATAATCAAAGCGGGAAATCTGCGTTACAATAGGTCTATTTTTATCAATCTGAAATTGTTCAAGGATTTTTAAGATAGTCTCTGAAGGCAATTCCTTATTTTTATCACTCAATGGGTCAATGGATGGTGAAATTAAAACTTGTGGAATCTTTAATTTTCTGGCAAATGAAGGTGCTGAAAATACTGCGCTATCATATTGGTTGATATATAATTCTAAAAAATTAATTATATTCTCCTGCGGTTCAGTAAAATCAATATGACAACACCAGAGCCATTTTTTGCTGATTTGGGTCTTTTTATTTATAAGGGCAACAGGCTGAGGATCGTGAACAAAGATGATATCACCAATAAAATTTATTTCCTGAGTATTCATTTCGTTAATCGCAAGAAAATATTCTAACTCTGATTCAGTTATTTCCAAATCAACACCATGTAGTGCATTGTGCATTTTCTTAGTGATGGTAAAGAACTTCTCATCACCCTTTATCACATCCCAGCGCACAGCTACGCCAAGTTCCCTTAAAAAGGGAATCATTCGTAGAAGAATTTCTGCCACACCACCGCCTACAGATGTTGAATTAATATTTTGGACGATTTTATCTTTGCATTTCTCAGCAAGGAGATATAACTCATCAATAACTCCCTGACCAACAATCGGTGTGTAATCTTTAATGGCAGGCATATTTCGAGATTATAACAATAAGTTTTCTTCGCAAACCTTCAAGGGTAATTGTGTATGGATCTAACCGTTCAATTTCAATTGCTGCCTTTTCTTCTCCAATATTTCTTAACCAACAGGAAAAGTCATTCACGCCATTTTGCAAACGAAGTCTTGATTCTATTAAGTGGAAATATAATGCATTGATGCTAACCCTTTTTAATGCCACTATGAATTCATCAATATTATCTGCGACAAATGGCGTAGGCAGTATAAAGGTCTGACATTTCATAAAATGAAACTCCTGACCTTCAGGTGCAATTGTCATTGGATTTTCATTTTCTATATAATCATTCAGAATATTTATGAATTGATTTCTCAACTCCTGAACATATCTAAACCGGGCAATATTGACACTCGCCATTGCCTCACCAAGTTCTTTTATGTTCAAACTCTGATTGATCCAGTAGGCAAAATCATTGGGTGGCTCAGGATATAGTGCAAGTTGCTGATACAAAAGCCGGTGTGTGTGATAGTAGATTGAAGATAGAGGCAGGGTCTCGATTCCATCTAATAATTCTTGAAGATTTTTTGCCCTGATTCCCAATAGTTGAATAAGACGCAAGCCAGTTTTGAAATAGAATGGGGTTGGCATATATTATTCGATTATCTCTTCAAGTAGTGCGCGCACATCTAAATAATCACGGACATAATATTTTGCATACGATTGCGGGGTTCCTACTTTTATTGTGTAGGAGTTATATTCCAAAAGGAGTTTAAATAAATCCTCATCGGTCCAGTCATCACCAATTGCCATTATGAAATCAAAATTTTTTCTTGAAAGCCAGCGGAGTGCAGCAGCCCCTTTATTAACCCCTGAATTTCTGACTTCTACGACTTTACTGCCTTGGAGAATCTGTAAATCGAGGTTTGCCGTTAAATAGATTAAATTATCAACAAGCTCTTTGGCAACTGTCTCTGCCCTTTCCCGATTTGCATTCCGGTAGTGCCAGACAACTGAATATTCCTTTTCTTCAATAAATGAACCAGGCAGACGGTCAACATATAATTCCATTACTGTCTTTATCTCTGGAATCCAATTATTAGTAAGAGGTTTGAGCAATTCCCAGTCTTTATTTATTTCTTTCAACCAGATACCATGTTCAGCAATGAGATTCAAGTTAATTGAACCAAACCAGTTTTGTATTGTCTTCCTATCCCTGCCACTTATTAAAATCAATTCTGTCTCGGCATTATTTGAGAGATTATTTAGAATTTCTATAAGGTTCTGATCAGGCAATGCCATCTCCGGTCTGGGCACAAATGGCACAAGAGTTCCATCATAATCAAGGAAGATTAGTCTGTTTGCACTATTTTTGAAATCATCTTTCAATTTTTCTTTTATACCAAGTGTCAGATAATAAGTTGCATACTTCTGCTGGAGTTCTTTTATTCTGTTCAAACCACGTAAAAATTCCGTTGCCCATCTTGTTACACTATAGCGACGCAGGCGGTTCTGCATAATGGAATTCCGCCTTTTCTGTTCTTCTGTATCCAGTTCCAGTGCATTTTTTACAAAAAGGGCAAGTTCATCTGGATTATTGGGATTTATGATAAATGCCTCCCGTAATTCTTCAGCTGCACCAGCAGTTTCACTTAAGATTAATACTCCAGTTTTATCCTGACGACAGGTAAGATACTCCTTGGCAACCAAATTCATTCCGTCGCGCAATGGCGTAACCATTACAATGTCACTAATACTGTATAATGCGACAAGTGGATAAAAGGGCATAAATCTATATTGATATATTATCGGTGTCCAGTCCACTGAACCAAATGTGCCGTTAATTTCGCCTACGAATTCATCAATCTGCTTTTTTATTTTTTGATAATGCTCAACACCGATTCTTGAAGGTACAACAACCAAAACCAAAATAACCTTTTTCCTCCAGTGTGGATTACTTTCAAGGAATATTCTATAGGCGACAAGCCGATTAAGAATACCTTTTGTGTAATCAAGCCGGTCAATGGAAAGAATTATCTTATGTTTACCCAGCACATTTAAGAATTTAGTTTTTTCTTTTTCAGCTTTTGGGGTGCTGATTGCATCATGAAATTTTCTAAAATCTATACCCATTGGAAATGAATCTGCTTTTATTATTCTATCGCCATAGGCAATTTCACCCATACTGTTTTCACAGCCCAAAATTCTTAAAATACATCTTAAAAAATACTGGGCATAATCATTCGTGTGAAAACCTATTAAATCTGCACCCAAAAGTCCAAGCAGAATTTCCCGGCGCCATTTTTCGGGTAAAAGTCGAAAAAGTTCAAAAGATGGAAATGGAATATGTAAGAAAAAACCGATTGTAGCATTGGGCAATTTATCTCTGAGCATTGCCGGTAGTAACATCAAATGATAATCATGAATCCAGATTATATCATCAGGCTGGACAATTTGCAAAATTGTATCAGCAAAGATTTGATTAACCATTTTGTAGTATTTCCAGGATTCTTGATCATAGATAGCATAAGAAGGAAAATAATGGAACAACGGCCAGATTAACTTATTACAAAATCCATGATAGAATTTGTCCATTGTTTCTTCATTCACATAAACAGGAAAGGCGTTATATTTCGATAATAACAGTGAAGTCAATTTCTGCTGGTTTTCTTTATCTTCAATACTTATACCAGGCCAGCCAATCCAAATATATCCAGGTTGGATTTCTGAGATACCTTTTAGAGAATCTAGATAAGCGCTGATTCCAGAAACAAGTCCACCTGCACCTACTTTAAATTTAAATTCGCCATTTTTTATGGCTACGGTCACAGGCAGGCGATTAGACATAACGAGTAATCTACTCACTTAAAATAATACCCATTATTTTATTGCTGTCAAGCCATTTATGCGAATAGACCTAATGATTAGGGCAAAACAAGAAATCAAAATTGTATCTATCATTTTATCATTTCCACAATTAACAAAATAATGAAATAATAATTGTAATAAAGTTTTACATAACAATTTTTTCAAGAAGAAGGATTTTGGATACATAGGTAATGCATCTAGCCTCTTGTTATGCGCATCAAATATTTTTTGAATTTTTTCAATGCCTTTGCCCGATGGCTGATGCGGTTCTTTATCTCAGGACCAAGCTCAGCAAAGGTTTTTTTATAACCATGGGGAATAAAGATCGGGTCATAACCAAAACCACTCGTTCCCCTCGGTACATCGGTTATTTTCCCTTCAATTTTACCTTCAAAAACAGCATATTTTTTAGGTGCATAGTAATATACAAATACTGCACAAAACTTTGCCTTACGATTTTTTGTATTGCCGAGTTCCGTAAGAACTCTTTCTATCCTTTTTTTATCGTTACTGCCATATCTTGAAGAAAAAACTCCGGGTGCACCATTCAATTTTTCAATAAAGAGTCCAGAATCATCAGCTAGACTTGGCTTATTTGTAAATCGATATATAACTTCTGCCTTTAATAAGCTGTTTTCCAGCAGAGTTTCATTAGGTTCCGGTATTTCAATGTCGATAAAATGTGTATATGGTTTTAAAAAAATATTTTTATTACCAAGTATTTTCTTTATCTCAGCAATTTTATGAGGATTTTTTGTTGCCAGGATGATTTCGGTCATCTTTGCAAAAAGGGGCTGGATATTCCAGCCCCTTTTTGTTTTATTATTCTCTTCCTACTAAGGTGTAATCATCGTCTCAACGACAAATGCACCACGAAATCCCCTGTTGATTGCAAGATTTTTAAGTGATTCTGCATCTTCCTTTGTTAGACAATTACCTACCCGCACCTTGTAGTATGGTGGAGTATGCTCAATATAAACCTTACCACCAAATATACTACGAGCATCGTCTGCTACTTTGTTCGCACCCTTTTGGGTTGAGGAGGCGAATATCTGGACGCGAAAACCATAAACTGTTGCAGGGGCAGTTGAAGTTGTTGGTGCTGGAGGCAGTGGTAACGGAGTACTAACCTCTTCAGTAGGTAATGGAGTGGGTGCTGAAGGAAGTGGTGGTGCGACAGAAATCTCTTCAATCGGTGGTAAAACTTTTGTTTCTACTGGAGCAGGTGTTACTGCCTCTTCCGCAACTGGCGGAGGCGATACCTTTGACACCTCTTCAATCGGCAAAGGCGTAACTGTCTCTTCAGGTGCAGGCGGTAAACCTGAAACCTCAGGCGCTGGAGGGATTGATTCGGTTGTTATCGGAGCAGGTGTTGGATAGACCGGTTCTTCAGAGATATTCTTTCCTTCTTCACCAAAGACAACAACTTCTTCCAGCCCCTCGGTCTTCACCGTGGTTTTTTTGGGTGCGCAGAAAAGAAAGAGCATTATGACACCCAATATCATCAACTTCTTCATTATAACCTCCTTTTTTTCTTATCACCAAAATTATCCGCAAGAAGTTTTTTTAAATCTGGTGCCCGTTCTTTTTTACAAACCAGGACACCATTCGGGCTTGCCACAATCACAAGTCCTTTAATCCCATAAACCCTGACCGGAATACTATTAGTATATACAATCGATCCCTCAATTTCAAGACCCGATGCATTGCCTAAAAAGATATTATTTTGACGGTCTTTTTTGAAATACCTTTCCAGGGCAAGCCAGGTTCCTACATCATCCCAGCCAAAATCCGATTTAATCACACAAATTCTATTACTCTTTTCCATAATGCCATAATCAATAGATATCGCCGGAATTTTTTCAAAATACTTTTTATTTTTGTGTTTAAGATATTTCGTCACGCCATCATAGACATCCGGGATATGTCTTTTTATTTCATCAAGGGCTGTGCTGATTTTATAGGTAAATATTCCACTATTCCAGAGATATTTTTTTTCTTTGATGTACATTATTGCCTTTTTTTGTGTTGGTTTTTCTGTAAAACCTTCACCGTTATATGCAATAATTCTTTTTTGTGAAGCAATCGTTTTGCCAATTCTAATATAACCATAACCAGTCTCTGGTCTATCAGGAATAATGCCGTAGGTAACTAAAAAACCTCTTGCTGCCATAGTTTCACCAAATTGCAGACACTTAATGAATCGTTCTTTATTTCTAATAACATGGTCTGCCGGCATAATATGGATAATTCCATTACCGAACTTCTTTTGTAAAAACATTGCAACAAGACAGATTGCTGGCGCAGTATTTTTCCGTGCAGGTTCAATCACCACATTTTCATTGCCAACAAACTTTTTGGTTACACCGAACAACTGTTTAGGGATAACTAAAAACCTCTGATCTTTTGTAAAGGATTCTTTTATGCGGTCAATTGTCTGAATTATCAATGGTTGATTATTAAAAAGAGAAACAAACTGTTTGGGAAAATCGGGCTGGCTCAAGGGCCAGAACCTTTCACCCTGTCCACCTGCAAGAATTATTGCAAATCTTCTAATATTTCACTCCTGTCAGTTTGAAGGTCACGGTGCCAAATTTAAGTTTTGTCTTTATTTGGACCGGAAATCTATTTTCATCATTAGTATACCATATATCCATTGAACCACCAGAACCGAAAACTCCTTTGCCTTTTGTTTGGGGTATAACTCGAATCGTTGAAAATTTGCCAAGGGGCGTTTTGATTATCTCTTTCTTACCAACTTCGCATTCTATTTTATGCTGTTGTTTTCCCTCAAAAATTATCAACCTTATTGTATCACCTTCTATCACAGTAACCTTTCTTAAATAATACCAGAAACTGAGTAAATCTCTTGCTGGTTCAGTTATCTTTACGGTTGTTGAATCATTCACCATTACAAAAAGACTATCCTGATTGAATTGCAATCTCTGGTAATTTGTGTATTTTCCTTCGTGCATTCTTTTTTCATACAGTACTGGTAACAGGCTATCAACCGTAGTAAACACATTTATTGTATCATTCAATGAAAAGATAAAATTCAGATTCGGATTGGAATTGAGCCGGGAAGAGATGGCATAGCATTTTTTTCCTTCAATTATCATCGTATCAACAATTTTCAGCACCATACTGCCTAAATTTATAAAACCAAATTTAGCATTGTATTCAAGCCGTTCGCCAGGGAGAAATAAATGCAGAGGTTGTGAAGTTAAGAAGTTAGGAAGATAAAACGCAAGGACTAAAATTAAAAAATTTTTTTTTGTAAATTTACCTGCTGAATATCCGGTGCTCATTATCTTACAAAACAAGGTTATTCAACCTTTCAATCCGTTTATCAATTGGTGGATGAGTTGCAAACATATTTGAGACATTGAACCGGTCTTTGCCAAATGGACTGGAAATAAAGAGATGGGCATTTGATTGTGACGCCCTTGCCATTGGTTGATAACTTTGCTTTAGCTTACTCAATGCCTGGGCAAGTCCCTGAGGATACCTGGTAATATAAGCACCAGAGGCATCAGCAAGGTACTCGCGCTGACGTGATATTGCCGCTCTTATTAAAGCGACAAATAAAGGTGCGATGATGGCGAGAACCAGACCAATAAGCAAAAGGATCCCACCACTACTACCACCACGGCGGCTATCCTTTCTTTTCCCACCATAAAACATACCCCTCAAAAAGAAATCGCGTAAAAGAACTATCAACCCACCAATTGCCGCAACCACGGTCATCAAAAGGATATCATAATTTCTAATATGTGCCATTTCATGGGCAATCACACCCTGGAGTTCTTCGCGGTTCATAATCTCAAGCAATCCCGTAGTCACCGCGATAGAAGCATGCTGAGAATTCCTTCCCGTAGCAAACGCGTTTGGTGCAGGTGTTGGTGTGATATAGACCTTGGGTTTTGGAATACCTGCGGCAATTGCAACTTCTTCAACGACATTGTGGAGTTGTTTGAATTCTTCAGGATCGGCTGGGACTGAACCTGTTGACGCAATGGCAATCTTATCTGAATTGTAGTAAAGGACAAAATTATAGATGATGATGAAGAGGGCAAAAAATACATAGCCGGCCGTTCCCCAGTTTAATAATTCAACGACAACGTAGCCCAGAACACCGAGAAAAAGACTTGTGACAATGATAAAGATAAATGTCTTTCGCTTGTTTGCGGCAATCAGGTCGTACAAATTTTCCCGCATCTTAGAATTTTACCTTTACTGCTTCCCTTTCTTCAGCAGGTGCCTCAAAGAATTCCCGCGCCTTAAAATTGAGCATCGAGGCAATTATGGTTTGAGGGAATTTTTGTATAGTTGCATTATAATCCATCACCACATCATTATAGAACTGCCGGGCAAAGGCAATTTTGTTCTCTGTTGCAGTCAATTCTTCCTGTAATCTCATAAAATTTTCATTTGCTTTGAGTTGCGGATAATTCTCGGCAACTGCAAACAGGGTTTTTAATGTCGCAGTGAGCATGTTATTAGCTTCAGCAGATTCTTTGGGATTTGTTGCACCCATTGCCCTTGAACGCAATTCTGCAACCTTTTCTAAGACCTCTTTTTCATGCGCCGCATAACCCTTAACTGTTTCAACCAAATTAGGAATTAAATCATACCGACGTTTTAATTGCACATCAATCTGTGCCCAACCATTATCCACTCTGGTTCTTTTGACCACCAGGCTGTTATAAATTGCAATAATCCAAATCACCAGCAGGATAATGATAATCAAAAGTAATATCATTAGACCTCCATTTCCTTTAGTTTATATAAAATTGGTGGTTTGTCAACTGGGTATTGACATTTTTCAACTTTTAATTAGACTTAAATCTTAAAATGACCCCGTCCTTTTTTACTCTACCCGTATTCGTTATTTTATTGTTTTTAAATATTGGTTTGTTATATTTATGTATTTACATTAAAAACGACAGAAAATACTGCCGGGCAATACCCTTTTTCCTTTGTGGTTTATTCACAATTGCGATTCAGTTAATTATAGAATTTAATAAGGACCCAGCAAGTGGCATAGTCCTATCAAAACTTCAATATGTTGGTTTCTGGGCATATTTTATTACTGCACCTATACTCGTTAGTGCCCTGACCGCCGAAGAATTAAAACCATCACTCTCAATCACTTTTTTTTCTTTTGCGATAATTACCGGATTCATTACCATATTTACAGATTTGATAATCAGTTCAAAACCGTTTGTCTATAATAATTTTTTTATCGCAAAAATAGGAAAATTATATCCCTTTGTGGCTACACTCCTTTTTATATTGTGCATCTATTATTATGGTAGATTTATTAAGTTTATAAATAATATAAAAAGCCCAGAATTACGTTTTACAATGCCCATAGGCCTTGGTCTATGTATACTTGCAGGAATGTTAGATTATGCGGGGAAAATGAACGGAATTTCTATAATACCCTGGCTTAAAGAACCGTTTTCAATCGGTATGCTCTCAATTTCTCTGTCATTTGGTACTTTTATACTATTCAGTTATTCTGAGATAATATCTGAGTATCAAAGTTCTATCAAAGCGATAGCACAACTTTTGCAAAAGAATTATAAAACATTTAATGAATTTGTTCAGCTGGTTGCCAAGACCCTCGACGCCAAGGATAAGTATATTGCTGGACATTCTATAAGAGTGGCAGAATATGCGGTAAGGATTGCCCGGGTATTAAACTTAGAAGAAGATCAGATTGAAAACCTGCGTCAAGCCTGTCTTTTGCATGATATCGGTAAGATTGGTATACCAGATGGGGTTCTTAATAAAAAAGCACCATTAAGTGAAAAAGAGCGTTTTCACATCTATCGCCACCCTGCGCTTGGTAAAGAGATTTTGAGTCAGGTGAGTGATTTTCAAAACATCCTTGATATAATTTATGCCCATCATGAAAGGGTGGATGGAACAGGATATCCAGATGGTTTGAAAAAGGAAGAAATCCCGCTGCTGGCAAGAATTCTTGCTGTGGCTGATGCCTATGACGCAATGCTTTCAGAAAGACCTTATCGGTCTGCAAAGACTAAGCTTGAGGCAATTAAAGAACTACTCAATGAAAAGGAAAAGCAATTTGATGCACGGATTGTGGAAAAATTTATTGATATCCTATACCAGGATAATAATCTATCAGTAAATAATCTCCCGAACTAATATCTTTTTCTTTTTAATTTTTTGCTTTATTAAAAATACATCTGGCATCTCTTTAAAAATTTCATCAACAAGGTTTTTATTATCGGAAAATATTTCTATTAGAGGTTCATCCTTTTTTATAAGGTCTCCAATCTTTTTTAATACACGAAAACCACAAGATGGGTCTATTCGGTCTTCCTTTTGTAATCTGCCAGCACCAAGTTTTGTAGCAAGCATTCCAAGTTTAAAAGTATCGATGCTATGTATGTATCCAGTCTTTGCAGACATGTAAGTTTCACGACTTGAGGCAATTGGTAACATAGAATAATCTTCAATTATTCGGCAATCACCGCCCTGATATTTAATCATATCCCTGAATTTATTCACTGTTTCTCTTTTTTTAATCTTTTCTATAAGCATTTGTCTTCCGCCTTTTATATGAGCAATCTTTAAGATCATTTCACCCAGTGTCAGCGTGATTTCCATTAAATCCTCAGAACCTTTTCCTTTCAGGCATTCTATTGTTTCGATCACCTCCAGAGAGTTACCAATATATTCACCAAGTGGATTATTCATATCAGTCAAAACTGCGATTATCTTTACTCCAAATCTTTTGCCAAGCTGAACCAGAAAATGGCTGAGTTCTTTTGCTTTTTTATAATTCCTCATAAATGCACCATTACCAAACTTTACATCTAAGACAAGTCCATCAAGGTCCTCAGCAAGTTTTTTTGACATTATGCTTGCCGAAATCAAAGGGATTGATTCGACAGTTGCCGTTACATCACGCAGGGCATAGATCTTTCTGTCGGCAGGAGCAATATCTCCGGTTTGTCCAATTATGCCCAATCCTATTTTTTTTAATTGACTTTTGAATTCTTTCATGCTCAAATTGGTTCTGAAGCCTGGAATTGATTCAAGTTTATCAAGTGTTCCACCAGTATGTCCCAAACTCCTGCCCGAAATCATTGGTACACATACTCCACAAGAAGCAACGAGTGGCGCAAGAATCAGAGAGACCTTATCACCAACACCACCTGTAGAATGTTTATCTATTTTTGGTTTTTTTATATCAGATAAATCAAGGGACCTTCCTGAAAAGAGCATTGCCGTTGTCAGACAAGTGGTTTCATTAAAATCCATCCCTTTAAAATATACTGTCATTAAGAATGCAGAGAACTGATAATCAGGTATAAAACCGTTTGTATATTCTTTGATCAAATATTCAATTTCAGGTTGAGTAAGTTTCTTTCCATCTCGCTTTTTTCGGATAATATCAATGAAATTGAACTGCATAAATTTATTATAACAAAATGCGACGCCAAAATCAAGTGACTGCTAATGGTTTAAGTTTGTGTTGATTAATACTGATATTTGTATATAATCAGACAACAGGAAACAAGAATGGCGCAAGATACTTTATACATTATGATTTTTGCAATATTGGTCGCAATCGGGATGCAGGCGTATTCAATTACAAAGATTCAATCACTTATTCGTAGCACCAAGGGCGTAATCCGTTCGCGTCATGATTTGATAGCAGTAAAGGAAGTCATAAATCTCAATATGCAAATGGCGGTGATCTACATTATTTTATATATTATCTACTTTATCATCGTGGCCAGAATATTTATAGGCGGCAGGCTATTTGAAGCAATTGCAATGCTTTTTGTCTTTGGAATAATAACCTTGCCAGTAGGACTGATTGGCAAAAGTTTTGAGAACAAAATCAAATCAATGAGGGTGGAATCCGATGATAAGGAAATAATGCAGATTTTTGAACGATATTTGGTCCAGTGGAAGCAGGCGCACTGGAAACTGCCAGACTGAAGTATGCAAAATGGCGGAAATGAATTTTTTTCTGCAGTCTGAACTAATTTTCATAAGCATAATTTCAAACAAGGTTATCTCTAAAATGATATAAAAACAATCGTTGGATTGCTTTCTTATAAGCGCAATCCCGGCGCTTGACATATGATTATATTTAGATATAATCATATAGTATGAATAATAAAATTTTTGAATTAGAGGCGACCGTTCTAAATGCCCTTGCCCATCCTTTGCGTCTGAAGATCCTTGAAAAATTGCGTCAAGGTCCCTGCTGTGTTTGTAAAATCATCCCTTATGTTGGTGGAGAGCAGTCAAATGTCTCGCACCACCTTGCAATATTACGGAATGCTGGCATTGTGAAATCTGAAAAGCATGGGCTTGAGGTCTGGTATGAAGTAACCGACCAAAGGATCTTTGAAATAATTGATCTGCTTGGGGAGTGTATTGCCAAACATTACGAGAGAAATATCAATGCATTCAAAACTTTGTTAAAGGAGATGAAGTAAGGGCGAAAGGAGATTATGATGGTTATTCAACAAAAAATTATATTATATCTTTCAATAATACTATTTGTTTCCTGTTCCCAGGGTCAAGTAATTGCCGAGGTGAACGGCAAGAAAATTTCACTAAATGATTTTAAAAAAGAACTGGCAAAATTGCCTGAGAATTTGCGCAAAGGGTTTGAAAACGATTATCCCGGCTTTCTTGATGAACTGATTGATAAAGAACTCCTTTTGCAGGAAGCAAAGCAGAAAGGAGTACCAGATATTAAAGAAGTCGCTGAAAAGATCAAACAAAACAAAAATAACAAGGAGGATATTATTATTGAGGAATTAATAAAAATAGAGGTGCTGCCAAAAGCACAGGTTTCAGAACAAGAGGTCCATCAGTATTACAAGGAAAATACGAACAAGATGCAGGGGTCCACCTATGATCAGATAAAACCACAGGTCCAGGCATTTCTTTTACAACAGAAACAGCAGGCAGTTTTTGAATCATATGTTGCTGAACTTCGCACAAAGGCAAAGATCAAGATAAATGAAAAATGGCTGAAACAGGAGACTGCGAAGTTAAAAAACCCCATGATTGAAGCACTGCAAAATAAGTTGCCAACAATGGTTGACTTTGGCTCAAATAGCTGCATTCCCTGTATCCAGATGAAACCGATTATTGAAGAATTGCAAAAGGAATTAAAAGATAAAGCAAATATCCTGTTGATTGATGTAGGTGAACATCAAGTTCTTACCCGAAAATATAAGATTATGTTGATACCCACCCAGATTTTTTTTGACACTCTTGATAGTGAGATCTTTCGACATATCGGTTTCTTTTCAAAGGACAGCATTATCAGCGTGCTCAAAAAGGCAGGGTTGGAACAATGAAGACCGATCCCCGCAGACTTTCCTTGCTGGATAAATTATTGACCCTCTGGATTTTTATGGCGATGGTCGCGGGCATCACGGTCAGTTTTCTTTCACCTCGGGTTACTAACTTTATTGCTGGTATGAAGGTTGGTACAACATCGATACCAATTGCTATCGGTCTGATCCTGATGATGTATCCACCCCTAGCAAAGGTGCGTTATGAGGAAATCGGAAAGGTTTTTAAGGATACAAAAGTCCTTACCATATCGTTAATTCTTAACTGGATAATTGGACCGGTATTGATGTTCATTCTGGCGATTATTTTTTTGAACAGACATCCCCATTATATGTTCGGTTTGATTATTATCGGCCTTGCCCGTTGTATTGCAATGGTAATTGTCTGGAATGAACTTGCTGAAGGTGACAGTGAATATTGTGCTGCCCTGGTAGGACTCAATTCATTATTTCAGGTCTTTTTCTATTCACCTTATGCCTATATTCTTGTTACCTTTATGCCTACCTGGTTAGGAATTACTAAAGGCGTTGCAGTCAATGTGACAATAATTGAAATAGCCAGGAGTGTATTTATCTATCTTGGCATTCCCTTTATTGCCGGTATCATTACCCGGTTTTTATTTCTCCACGTTAAAGGCCGGGATTGGTATGAGAAAAAATTCATTCCCAGGGTAAGCCCGATAACATTGATCGCACTGCTTTTCACTATTGTAGTCATGTTTTCACTCAAGGGAGATTATATTGTGCATCTGCCCATGGATGTAATAAGAATCGCCATTCCTCTCATGTTTTATTTTCTATTGATGTTCTTCATCAGTTTCTTTATTAGTTACAAAATGAAAGTGAGTTATGAAAAATCTGCGAGTCTTTCATTTACTGCAGCGAGTAATAATTTTGAACTTGCTATTGCTGTGGCAATTGCCATATTTGGCATCGAATCAGGAGAAGCATTTGCAACTGTTATTGGACCACTCATTGAGGTACCTGTCCTTATAAGTCTCGTGAATGTTGCTTTGTTCTTCAAGAATAAGCTCTTCAGCGGAGAAAAGAGATGATTGAAACAATCATGCAAAATGCGGAAAAAATCATAAATACGAATCCCTGGCTGGCATTTCTGGTTGTCTTTTTGGGCGGGCTATTGACTGCCTCCAATCCCTGTGTCCTGGCAATGATACCTTTGATGATTGGATTTGTGGGTGGGATCCAGGAATTGAGTGGTTTCAAAAAATCTTTACTGTTTTCATTCTTATTTGTATTGGGGCTTACGATTACCTTCAGCATTATGGGTTTGATTGCCGCGCTGACCGGCCGTCTTCTGGGTGATGTGGGAAGTTTCTGGCGATACATTGTTGCTGGTGTCTGTTTTCTAATGGCGATTCATCTGCTTGAGTTGTTCAAGATTCCCATTTCCGGAATAAATATCAGCAATATTAAGGTAACCGGCTCGCTTGGTGCGTTATTAATGGGTGTGCTTTTTGGGATTGTTTCAACACCCTGTGCTGTTCCGATACTGGGAGTTATTCTGGTGCTGATTGCTGCAAAGGCAAATCTTTTATATGGATTCTGCCTGCTATTCTTTTATGCACTCGGACATTGTGTGCTAATCATTGTTGCTGGTACATCAATTGGTGTGGCAAAAAATCTAATTGAATCCAGGCATATCCAGAAGGCAAATTTTTATATGCGCAGGTTTGCTGCAGTATTAATTATTTTTGTGGGCATCTTTTTTCTGATTAAAGGGTAGGTGGCGATTATGAAAGAAAGAACAAGATTGATTCTATTCATTTTAGTATTCCTGATTATGTATTTTGTGCCACTAAGTGGATTGCATATTCAAGGCGCAATTCTTGAGGCGGTATTTATGCTCCAGGAATATGCCCGTGAGCATGTTCTGTTCTGTTTGATTCCGGCATTCTTTATTGCTGGTGCCATAAGCAATTTTATCACCAAAGAGGCAGTAACAAAGTATTTTGGTCCAAGGGCAAATAAACTTCTTGCTTACGGGGTTGCCTCGGTCTCAGGCACCATCCTTGCTGTCTGTTCCTGCACGGTCCTGCCAATGTTTGCTGGAATCTATACAAGGGGTGCAGGTATTGGGCCGGCAACTGCATTCTTGTATGCTGGTCCGGCAATAAATGTCCTCGCCATAATCTTGACAGCGCGGATTCTTGGACCGGAGATCGGCATTGCCCGTGCCATTGGTGCGATTATCTTTTCCATAATTATTGGACTCTTAATGTCTATCTTTTTCAGGGAAAAATCAGAAAAGACAGAAGAATTTGTTCCCGAAGCGCAGGAAATACAAAAATCCCGTTCTTTGCTTCAGAACATACTATATTTCTTGGTGCTTGTATTAATCCTGATTTTTGCTGCCTGGGCAAAACCAGAAGAATCGATTGGTATCTGGAATGCAGTATACAATATAAAATGGTATTTAACAATTGTGTTGCTTTCAGTTTTATTTCTGATACTCATTAAATGGTTTGAAAAGGATGAGGTTTCAGATTGGATCTTCTCCACATGGACATTTGCCCGGCAGATCCTGCCATTGCTATCTGTCGGGGTAATGGTTGCGGGTTTTCTTTTGGGTAGACCCAATACTGATGCTGGAATAATTCCTTCAAGATTCATTGCCATGCTTGTTGGCGGTAACTCAATCTGGGCAACCCTTTTTGCCTCAGTTTCAGGTGCATTTATGTACTTTGCGACCCTGACCGAGGTTCCAATCTTACAGGGATTGCTGGGTAGTGGTATGGGAAAAGGACCAGCCCTGGCATTATTGCTCGCCGGACC
>Ga0172364_10001752_pt1 | contig 16940 bp, 11 predicted proteins | sample LakKivSesite10cm_FD_114545 | JGI IMG/M metagenome (GOLD analysis project Ga0172364, IMG submission 114545) | Sediment microbial communities from Lake Kivu, Rwanda - Sediment site 10cm | ecosystem: Environmental > Aquatic > Freshwater > Lake > Sediment | place: Rwanda: Western Province, Lake... | reverse complement strand
GAGGTTCCGTATAATTCAGATCTTGCCAGCACACCCGGTTTCGGTCTTGATTACTACATCAACAATATAAAGAAATCATTTACAAACATTCATCTCTTCTATTCAGACGGCCTCGGCAGAAAAACCTACGGATTGAATCTTGAAAGGAAACTGATCAGCTCGGAAACAAAATATGCAGGAGGAATTTCGATCAGGCAGATGTACACAACTGAAGACCTTGATACCCTGAGCCTTCCCGAGCCTCTCAAATATAACCTCCAGGATTACTGGCTTTTAAGATCTTTTCTGATAAACAATGAATCCGTTACACGGGTAATACTGGGAGCAAGGTACACAAACAATAATGTCTTTGATCATCCTTTTATACTTCCGGATTCTTATCATCACCTTCAGAGATACAGGATGTTTCTCGGCTCTGCCTCCTTTTCATTACAGAAATACTATAAAACAAGCCTTATTTACAGCTATGGGCGTACGGAAGATATTCCGCATGGGGGATTGCTTAATCTGACCATGGGGAAGGAGACAAACGAATTCAAGAAAAGAGTTTATGCCGGCATCAGCCTTTCGGCAGGAGAATCACTTAAAAGCATCGGATATTTCTATGCTTCAACCGGCATAGGATCTTTTTTTCATGATGATTATTCTGAGCAGGGTATCTTTATGCTTAGAGCAAGTTACTTTTCAAACCTTCTATATCTGGGAAACAGCAGGATCAGGAATTTTGTCAAGGTTGACTATACAAGGGGTTTTGACAGGTATACTGATGAATCACTTGCCTTCATACATGAAAACGGATTCTCCGGATTCAGGAACGATTCTGCGGCCGGCGAACAGAGGCTTTCAATTGGTCTTGAGTCAGTTATTTTCAGCCCACTTTATCTTTATGGTTTCAGGTTTGCCTTTTTTGCATTTGCAGATTTGGGAATCCTATTCGGCACTAATGAATTTGTCAGGGAAGGTGATGCGCTTTCAAGTGTCGGGCTCGGGATCAGGATAAGAAATGACAACCTTGTATTCAACACGTTCCAGATCAGGTTTGGATTCTTCCCGAATCTGCCTGATTATTCACGTGTGACCTACTTGCTCATATCCGGAGAGCAGCTTCTCAGACCTGCTAACTTTGATCCGGGGCCTCCCATGCCCATACCATACCGTTAAAACCTGACCTATGCTCGATGATTTTCTTCATTATATTAATGCCAACAGGCTTGTCAGAAAAAACCAGCGGATACTTCTCGCCGTGAGCGGAGGCATCGATTCCATGGTAATGGCCCATCTGTTCATCAGAGCAGGGTTTAACACCGGCATAGCACATTGCAATTTTAGCCTGAGAGGAAAAGAATCAGATATGGATGAAGCGCTGGTTAAAAGATTTGCAGCCAGGCATAAGCTGCCTTTTTTCTCTGCAAGATTCGATACACTGAGTTATTCTCAGAAAAACGGCCTTTCAGTTCAGGTCGCGGCAAGAGAACTCAGATACGGGTGGTTTGAAGAGATCCGTAGGAAAAGTGGTTTTGATCTTGTCGCGGTTGCCCATAACCTGAATGACAATATTGAAACCATGCTTATTAACCTGACAAGAGGAACCGGTATTGCAGGATTGACCGGAATTAAAAATTCAACAGATCATATAATCAGACCTTTGCTCTTTGCAACAAGGGATTCAATTGAAAAATACTGCAGGAAAAACAGGATCAGTTACAGGGAAGACAGATCTAATGCTGAAACAAAATATACAAGAAACAAGATAAGGCACCTCGTGATTCCCGTTCTGAAAGAGATCAATCCATCCGTGGAAAAAACTCTGACGGAAACAGCCGGGAGAATGCATGAGGTAAATGAGGTCATTGACCTGTTCATAAAGGAATTAACAGGCAAATCAATCATCCGGGGAGACGGCATGGTGAAGGTCAGACTTGAAGCGCTTGAGCCTTTCGCGGGAAACGATACTGTTCTTTATGAACTTTTCAAGAACTATGGCGTCAGCGGAAATAATCTCGGGGATCTTAAATCTATTATGAAGGGCAGCACAGGACTCCGGATTTTTACCGGGAGCCACAGGATAATAAAAAACAGGAACGAACTGCTGATAACAGAACCTTTTACCAGTGATTTCATGGATATATCTGCGGGTAACCCGGAAGAGCTGAGGAGAGTTCCGGTTATTAAATCTGTGAGGCTGGTGAAAGTAACTCCTGAAACAGCTATTCCTGCTGATCCGGCTACAGCATTCCTTGACTTTGAAAAGGTAAGATTTCCGGTCACAATAAGACGTTGGCGACCGGGAGATTTCTTTTTCCCGCTTGGAATGAAGAAACGGAAAAAACTAAGCGACTACCTGACAGACAGGAAATTTTCCATACCTGATAAGGAAAAACTGCTGATACTTGAATCCGCCGGAAAGATTGTATGGCTTATCGGTGAAAAAATAGATAACCGTTTCAGGATCACAAATAAAACCACGAAAGCGCTGGTGATAAAGGCACAAAAGTTATAGAGGCTGTAGAGGCTGTAGAGGCTGTAGAGGTTATAAAGCGTACTAATGATAGCAGACTATAAGAACGCATGACTTCACGATCGCACGATTGCACGATCGCACGATTGCACGATTGCACGATTTACAAATCCCTTTTTCCATGGATCGCCCTGTCAATTAGTATCAGGTCTGCCATAGATATCGCGGCAGCAGCTTCGACTATGACCGGCATTCTCAGGGCAATACAGGTATCGTGCCGGCCCTGTATCTTAAGTATCTGAATCTCTTTACTTTTAAAGTTGAAAGTACTTTGTCCGGTGCCTATCGAGGATGTAGGTTTTACCACTACCCTGAAAATGATCTCATTACCGTTCGTGATTCCCCCGTTAATGCCTCCGGCGTTATTGGTAGCTGTTTTACCCTCTTCATTTATAAAAGGATCGTTATGGACGGAACCTCTCATCGAGGCTGAGGTAAATCCGGCTCCGAACTCTATTCCCTTTATTGCCGGAATTGAAAAAATCATATGGCTCAGGGCAGACTCGAACGAATAGAAAAATGGTTCCCCGAGACCTACAGGCGGATCCTGTATCCTGCATTCAACGATCCCTCCGACAGAATCATTGTCATTAACAGCTTTTTCAATTGCTTTTTCAATATCTGAAGAACCTCCGGCTGAAATGAGTTCCGCGGCAATAACGGATTTTCCGGTAATCTTCTTTGCAATAACACCGGCGGCAACCAGGCCCCATGTGATCCTGCCTGAAAAATGACCGCTGCCTCTCATATCGGCAAATCCTGAATATTTCTTCCACGCAACAAAATCAGCATGGCCAGGTCTGGGAGTATCTGCAAATTCATTGTAGTCGGATGGTATCCTGTCAGTATTCCTGGTAACAAGAGTTATTGGAGTCCCGGTTGAAAAACCATTGTAAATCCCGCTCACTATTTCGGGGATATCAGGTTCTTTCCTTTTTGTTGAGCCGGGCCGTCCGCCCTGTCTGCGCGACAGATCTTTAATAAAGTCATCAGTGCTGACGGGGAGTCCCGGAGGGCAGCCGTCGATGGTAACGCCGATTGCCGGGCCGTGCGATTCTCCGAAAACAGTAACTCTGAATACAATGCCGATTGAATTCATCTTCTTCTATTTACCAGTTTCAAAATGCATCACGAAATCTATGATCTCATCCACGGGCATTTTTCTGACAACAGCCTTGCCAATGCCTTCCGTGAACACAAAGTACAGATGATCGCCGGCTTTCTTCTTATCATGCATAATAAGTTCTTTTATACCGGTGTACGGGACATCATATTTTCTCAGAAGACCATAGTCGTTCAGAAGGTTAATGATCCTGTCCTTTTCACGGGCATTGATAAAACCTTTTACAAGTGAGAACTGAGCTGCAATTTCCATCCCCGACGCTACGGCAAAACCATGTTTGATACCAAGGCTCAGTTCGAGCGCGTGCCCGACGGTATGACCGAAATTGAGGATCCTCCGCAGACCTGACTCTTTTTCATCTTTTGCAACCACCGATGCCTTGAATTTTACCGATTTAGTCACAAGGTCGGCCAGAAGGTACCGGTCTCTCAGTATTACATTACGATATTCCTTTTCAAGGATCCCGATAATTGATTTATCACCGATTATTCCGGTTTTGATCAGTTCTGCCAGTCCCGACAGATACTCATCTTCAGGAAGTGTCCTGAGCATGGTTGTATCGCATATCACAAATGCGGGCTGCACGAAAGTGCCTATCACATTTTTTATGCTGCCAAGATTGACACCGTTTTTCCCTCCCGTGCTTGCATCAACCTGTGAAAGAAGTGTGGTTGAAACGTATCCGCAACTGATACCGCGCATATAGACAGAGGCCAGAAATCCTGCCATATCCGAGACCACTCCCCCTCCTATTGCCAGGATGAATCCCGAACGGTCAATGCCGGCTTTGACCAGTTTTTCTGCAGTTTTTTCAATCACTTTCAACTGCTTGCTTTCTTCACCTGGCTTCAGCTTTATTACCGGGAAATCAGGGAACCTGTCGTGATACAGGTCAAAGACATTCTTATCTGTGATGATAACCACTCCGCTTTCCGGTAGCAACTTAACAACGGCTTCCCATCTGGCCCCTATCAGGATCGCGGAAACGGATTCGCCGGTATCTATGACTATTTTTTCCAATTGCGGCTTCTTTTGAATCTTATATTTGTCAAGGCCTGACCGACGATGCAAATGATAATGATCAGTTCATCGGGAATACAGGTTTTATGCAAAGATAAAAATCCTTACCTTACCGGCTCCAAAACCGATAAGATTCATTGACGATTAAAGAAAGATATAGGCTCTTCATTGATTATTTCATGGCAAACATGCCTTCACCTGAGACAGAACTTGAATACAAAGATCCTTTTGAACTTGTTGTCGCTGTAATTCTTTCTGCTCAGTGCACCGACAAGAGGGTGAACATGATAACACCGCCGCTCCTGGAAAGATTCCCGGATGCCCAATCAATGGCTGCTGCATCAACGCAGGAGATCTTTGAATATATCAAGTCCTGCTCCTATCCCAACAACAAGGCAAAGCATCTTTCAGGCATGGCAAAAATGCTGACAAGAGAATTCGGCGGGAAAGTGCCATCAGACCCTGAGGCCCTGCAAAAGCTTCCGGGTGTCGGAAGGAAAACTGCAAATGTGGTTGCGTCAGTCATTTATAAAAAGCCTGTAATTGCAGTTGACACTCATGTTTTCAGGGTGAGTGAAAGGATAGGGCTTACCAGGAATGCCAGGACGCCTATACAGGCCGAAATGCAACTTACCAGGAATATACAACCCGACCTTCTGTATCATGCACATCACTGGCTTATACTGCACGGCAGGTATGTCTGCAGGGCAAGGAAGCCACTCTGTGAAAAATGCGGACTTGCCGGATTCTGTAAGTTCTATATCAGGAATAAAGGGAAAAAATAAAAGTATTTCCTTAAACATTGATTTGCTTAATAAAATTTAGCCGGAAGTCCATAAAATGTTATTTTTAACCCGGATTTCACTGGGATATATATGGACTATAAGAAAAGGGTTAAGGAATTATCCGTATTAAATAAAAAGCTTGAGAGGGAAGTTAAGGAGTTGAAATCTGCTGTAATGCCTGCACAGGTTTCTTCGAATGAAATTATTTTCAGGGCGTTCCAGTCTACTTACCAGTTAATGGCTTTGTCAAAAACCAAGACGGGAGTTTTTGTTGATGTCAATTCTGCATTTTTAAATACGCTAGGGTACAGCAGGGAAGAAGTGATAGGCCATACTTCGGATGAAATAGCTCTTTTTACCGACATTGAAGAGAGCTCAAAATATCTTCGCCTGCTGTCGAAGCTCAAGAGAATCAAGGATTATACCATCACATTAAGGACAAAGAGCGGAGAGGAAAAAGCTTTTCTTTTCACCGCCGAAACCATTATGCTGGAAGGGGAATCTTATCTTATGAGCATCTTTATACCCATTCCGGCAAAAAGAGGTGTCAGGATAAAAGAGAGCCACGGGGATGTGCTCGAAGAAATATTCAATACAGTAAGCAGTTACCTTGCCCTCTTTACTATCGGCGAAGATAACAGGTTTTATATTGCAGACCTGAACAGCAAGGTTGAGCAGGTGGAATTCATTGACAAGGAAGAGGTAACCGGGAAATGCATAGATGACACACCTCTTTCCGGCAGGGTGAAACTTATTGAACTGCTCAATCATCTTCGTATCACTGGAGAAGCCCATAAGCTTTCAGCATCCCCTTCCGGAGATGATTCCCAGGGTTATTACATGGGATTCCCGCTTACTTCGGGCAATATAGTTATAACCTGGGAACCCGGGCATCAGCAGAAAATAAGCGAGGATATCAACAGGCAATCGGTTTTATTCCAAACATTTGCAGAACTGTTGCCCGGTATTATCTATGAGCTCGATCTGAACGGTAAAATAGTATACGGAAACCGAATCGGACTGAATCTTTTCGGACTCTCTAAAAATGACATTGAAAAAGGGATAACTATTGCAGAAGTTTTTCCCGACAGTCATGAGACAATGATGAAAAATCTCAACAAGCTCAGATCGCCAGATGAGATCTCCAGCAACGAATACTATGTCAGGAAGAGAGACGGCACTTTAATCCCTATTGTAACTCATTCTTTCGGAATATTTCATGAAGGCAGGAAAATAGGATACAGGGGGACTGTGACAGATGTCACCAGGCATAAGAAATATGAAGAGCAGATAATCAGGGAAAAAGCATTCCTGGAGCATCTCATTGACTCAACTCCCGGAGCTATTGCAATAACAGATTACCCCGGGACCATCACAATGGTTAACAAGGAATTCACTAATCTTTTCGGCTATACATCAGAGGAAGCATTAAACAGGTTGATTGACGATCTGGTTGTACCTGATGATCTAAAAGCCGAAGCAATCACAATTGACGATCTTGCAGCCCATCATCACAGGGTTATCCGTCAGACAATCAGGAAAGATAAATACGGAAACAGGATTAATGTATCGTTGATCGCAACCGCGATCGAAGTAAATAACAAACCGGTTGCATATATAGGAATTTACAGGGATATTACTGCAGAAAAGAAGAATCAGCTGCTCCAGGAAATCCTGTATAATATATCCAATGCAGCGCTGAAACAGGTGGACATTAAGGAGATCTATCCGATAATTGTAAGGGAGCTCGGCAAGATATGGGATACCAATAATTTCTTTATTGCTCTCTACGATAAATCAACTGATACCCTTTCACTGCCATTTTTTACAGATGAAAAGGATAAATTCCAGGAAATCCCGACAAAGAAGACCATTACCGGGTGGGTTATCAGGAACAACAAACCTGTTCTGCTGAAAGAAAAAGACCTTAAAGCACTTGAGGAGACAGGAGAGGTTGATCTGGTAGGATCGCCGTGCAAAGTCTGGATGGGTGTTCCGCTTATTGTTGATAATGAGATTATAGGGGTGATGTGTCTTCAGGATTATAATGATGAGGATAAATTCTCACATGACGACCTGTATATTTTAAATTTCATTGCAAACCAGACTGCTATAGCAATCCAGAGGCGAATGATACTTGAGAACCTTATTGTCGCCAGGCAGAAAGCCGAAGAAGCCGCCCTGTCAAAGCAGCTCTTCATGTCAACAATGAGCCACGAAATAAGAACTCCTCTGAACGAAGTCATAGGTATCACCAATCTTCTTCTTCAGGGCAATCCGCGGGAAGACCAGATGGATTACATAAAAACCCTTCGCTTTTCAGGGAATCACCTTCTAACACTGGTAAACGACGTTCTTGATTATAACAAGATGGAGTCAGGCAAGATTGTATTCGAACAAACCCAATTCAATCTGAACGATTTCCTGGATGAAATAATGAGATCATATTCATTCAGATCCAAAGCCAAGCATCTTAATTTTGAAATAATCAAGGAAGGCAATCTCCCTTCAGAGGTTATAGGAGACTCTATACGCCTGAACCAGATCCTTTCAAATCTTCTTTCAAATGCCCTTAAATTTACAAACAAGGGGGGTATAACAGTTATAGTTAAGGAACTGGAAAGAAGGGAGGCTCAGTCAAAGCTTGAGTTTTCCGTTCATGACACAGGTATAGGGATCGCGCCGGAAAAACAAAACGCTATTTTTGAAAGTTTTACCCAGGCTTCACCTGATACAACAAGATATTACGGAGGAACCGGGCTCGGGCTTGCCATCTGTAAAAAGCTTGTCGAGCTGCAGGGAGGCATTATTTCAGTCCGGAGCGAACCTGAAAAGGGATCTGCCTTCTCATTTACAATTACACTTGGGGTCTCCGATAAAGGTGCAGCAGCAGAAGGCGAGAAAGTTGAAACATATACAGGGCTGGAAGGCAAAAGGATCCTCGTCGCAGAGGATAATAAGATCAATTTCTTTGTTGCGAATAAATTCCTGACAGGATGGGGGGTGATTGTGACCCAGGCTGAAAACGGACAGCTGGCTCTTGAACTTCTGGAAAAGGAGGATTTCGATCTGATCCTGATGGATCTCCAGATGCCTGTAATGGATGGCATTGAAGCTACAAGAATAATCCGGAATTCTGAAAACCCCAGAATAAATTCAATCCCGATCGTTGCGCTCACAGCTGCAATCATGTCGGAGAATCACGATAAGATAGAAGAGTTGAATATCAACGATTATGTGCTGAAACCTTTCAAACCGCACGATCTTTTTGAAAGGATAAAGAAGCACATCCGGTAACCGGCATTTACTTAATACAATACCTGCTTAAATAATTCACAGCTCGCTTGTTTCCCATTGTCAGCGCCTCTCTGAAATCGTGACAACCATCATCTGTTTTACCTGTATTCACCAGGGCAATTCCCTTGTTCAGCCATACATCGGCATTTCCCGGATTGAGATCAAGCGACATGCTGTAATCGTTTATTGACCAGTTCCAGGATTTTGAGATAAAATAAGCATCTGCCCTCTCTTTATAACATTCTGCATCTCCGGGGTGAAGCCTGATGTTTTCCGAAAAATATTCCAGGGCTTTGAGATTATCTCCGGATGCAGCCTTAACCCTTCCTGCCATGCTTAGTCCTGTTTTATCCTCAGGGCTGATCTGCAGATATTTCTCAATATCATCCATGCTCTTTTTCAATTCGCCCGTCCTTCTGTAGCACTCCGCACGCTGCAGATAAAACCCGGCAACAGGAATTTCAAGGCTGATGAGTCTGGTTAACGTTGCGGAAGCGCCTGCATAATTTGAAAGCGCTGTCTGAGTCTCTGCAAGAAGTTCAAGGTATTTCCCGTTACCGGGATCCTGTGCAATCAGTTTGTTAAGTTTTTTAATCGCTTCCTGCGGCCTGCCCGATGAATAATCAATCAGTGCACTGCTGAAAACCAATTCATTTTTACCGGGATATACCTTCTCAAGATCAGCCTGGATTGCAAGTGCCTCATATTCTTTTCCCGCAGAAAGATAGTATTCCATTTCGGAAATGCCTCTTTCAATATCGGTATACCATTCCTTCTTCCAGAATTGCCTCCACTCAGACCGGTTTTCGATCTGGCTGAATGCAGGATCGAGCATGATCTGCTTCTCACTTCTTTTAAAGTCTGAATTCATGACATTAACAAGGTGAGTGACAGAAACTGATGCATCCTTTCTTATTGCAAAGATACGCGCGAGTCCGTATTCACCTGAAAATGGCATTATCCTGTTAGAATTGCTTAGGTCCTGTATGGCTCCTTCATAATCTCCTGTTAGGATTTTCGACTCTGCCATTTCAAGAAACAGTCTGTAATCATTCAGATTGTTGACAGCTCCCGACAGCAATTTTATGGCTTCTGTATGTTTACCCCCCTCATTGAGCGCCTTTGCCTTCAGAAGCAGATCATATGCCGTCTGACCAGAAGAGACCAGGGTAAACAGCAGAGATGAAACCAGTAAAAGAATCTTTTTCATTTTACTTCGCCTTCACATTCATTTAGTTTCAATCTTCCTGACCTTCGCGCCTTCTTCAGTAATAACATGTACAAATCCAGATAGATGGAACTGTTCAAGGCCTGATATCCGGGTTTCAAATACATCACACTGGTAAAAATATACTCCCGGCGACACTATTCTTCCTTTATATGTGCCATCCCAGTCGATCCTGGGATTTTCAGTGCTGAATATCATCAGCCCGTTACGGTTAAAAAGTTTAAAATCAACCTTTTCTACCAGTGCAGAGGTTTTTGCTATGAGCCTGTCATTAAAGTCATCACCGTTGGGAGTGAATACATTGGGTATCTCATAAAAGTTGCATGAATCGATACACACCATCTGGGATTTCTCTCCTTCATTATCGTTAAGGTCAAACGCTGATACGGCATAGCAGCCAGCAATAATATCTCCCGGGGAATGAATGTATTTAAACATGTTCTTATCATTGATTGTAGCTAGCAGAGAAAGAGCCTCGTCAAATTTCATCTTATAATATACCTTATACCCTGCTATATCCTCAAAACACGCGGGATCAGAAATGGTCCATCTTACAGTATTGTACAGGCTGTCGCACTGACTTGACACTGTTATTTCAGGCGGGCACGGGGGTTCATTGTCGACCGGTCTGGCACACACTTTCTGGGAAAAGTTGATCAGATTCTTTGGCATTCCTTCCTGAAGATAACCGCCTGTCGATCTGATATAATAGCAATATTCTGTCCCGTTCTCAAGGTTAAGATCAGCAAATGAAAGAAGGGTTGTAGTGCCAATAGAATCATATTTCAATGTAGCATTATTCTTTCTGAAGATATCATACCTTTCATTTATCCATGGCACGTTACGTGATATGCTTAATCTCACTTTCCTGTCACCGGGATTTGCAGTAAGGAAAAGTGAAGAAGCGTATGAAGAATCTCCGATAACGAAATTATATCCCGGCCGCCTGTTCCACAGGACAATTTTATAAATATAGCCGGTGGATCTGGTATCCACAGGAGTATCGGTAAACACAGAATCCATGAGTTCGATATCGCTGTTTGTGATCGATTTCATGAAGGAATAATTTGTTCCGGAGACGCCTGTTGCCCTTGATATCCTGTACTCGTACGGGCCGGTGGCAAAAGGTATGGTATCTATTTCTTCCTTACCGGGATTCTTCCATGCTACATATATTGATCCGGCAGTAAGACTTGTGGAATCGACACTTACATTCTTAATGACAGGAATTCCGGAGCTGAGGGTTGCAATGATTTCATTTGAAGTCTTGCTTTCCGTAAGGTTAGGATACAGGGCAACAATCCGGTAATTGTATTCCCTCCCGAACTCGAGACCCTGACCGTTATTGGTATCAGTGAATGATGTTGAATTGCTTCCGGCAACATATCCGACTTTGACATACCCTGCTGAGGGAGGAATTCCCGGTGTACAGGAGTCAGGATTCAGTTCAATCCTTCCCTCCCTCCTGTAAATATTGAATCCCGAAATCGCACCGGTATTGTAATCGGCCCAGTACAGGGTGATATATTTACCTATAAGCACCGCATCGAGAAGCAAGGGTGGAGGACCCAGCACTTTGATTGACATATTGTCGATATCTGACAGCTTGACCTCGGTGTTCTGATCATCGGACTTTATAATTATACTGTAAGGCTGATTTCTTACTGCTTCATGGCATGGTATCCATCTGAGTCTTGAAGATATAAATCCGCTTACAGAATCAATCATTGTAAAAGAGGCCGGGCAGGTAATATTGCTGAATATTCCCGAAGTTGCCTTCAGCGAAATGTGATCCTTATTCGGATCAGTTGAGGAAACTATGAAGTCGACAGTATCACCTGCCTCAACACAAAGATCTTTCAGTTGACTGTTTACCGGCGGTTTATTATTTGTTTCAAAAACCTCGATTTGCATATCCCTGCGCACTGCTCCTATCTTCCTGCCATTCCTCCATTCCTGTATTTCCATAGCAACGTTATAGATACCCGTATCTGCAGGAGTATTCCAGATAAGATCCCCGGAAACTGAATCGACCTTCAGATAGCGTGTTGCAGGAGGGAGAGTGTAATTCTCAATAGGTTTCCCGTCATCGCGTGTACATACTGTAAGCGCGTATGAAAGGCTGTCACCGTCCGGATCATACGCGGCCGGATTGTGTATGAAAACATATCCGAGAGCAGCCTTGTCATAAGGAGGATTTAGCAGAATCGGCGTGCTGTTCTTTCCCATGGCAGGATTAACAGTCAGTATTGTTGAGATTGAAAAGACCACATTCACTGAATTTGGTATATTCCTTACCCCGAAATTTCTGTTCGGATCCTGGACAACAATCTTATAAACGCCCGGGCCAGGATATGTATGATTGGCTTTGTAGATATTCTTCTTGTAATAATTCGGAAGTATAGTTCCGTTTCCGTTAATCCGCGGGGCAACCGTAACAGGGGAATTGTCGCCCCAGTCGACATTCAGCTGTTTCCTGTCTGCAAGGCTCAGGGTATAGGTATATGTTGTTATAGTAATTTCATAAGTGAGATCTGACAGCTGGACATAGGTTATTTCACCTGCCCTGTTATGAGTGGCGGATACTATTGAGAAGTTCAGGATAAATACAAGTAAAAATGCCAGTTTCTTCATTTCCGGATCTCCCCTGCCGTTTTACTTCAGTCTGAATGTGCGTTCAGTCTCGAACGAGGTCAGCTTGATGCCTTCCTCGAAACCTTTAATTCTTATTATCATCAAATTTGCCTGGTCTTCATATAACTCTGTCATGATCAGGTTCTTAACAGTAATTGATCTGGGCTTCTTTTCCGGTCTGTACAGAAAATCAGCATTCATCTCATTATCGGCAATTATCTGGTTTAATAACTTTCCTTCCAGCTGTTTATTGTTAATTATTATAATAACTTTATCATTGATATATTTGTTCATCAATTCGGCAGGAAAAGCCGTGCTTATATCTATGTCGCGAAGGTTGCCATCCTGGTTGTAAAGACTGTAATCAAGTAGGAAGTCGTCATAATAAAGTTTTAAAAATACCTTCAACGAATCAGTATTTGGCACCAGGTCTATGCTGGTCATCGTAACATGTACAGGATGAAAAGCCATCCAGAATGCAAGTGACAGGATTTTAAGCATTTGTTTTTCATCTTCAGGCCCTGGAAAAGCAGCAAAAATCAGACCAATTATTTCTCTTCCTTGATGCTGATCCGATCTTTAAGATACTGGACAGATCCTACCTCAATAAATGAGAATCCCGAACGTCCTGAAAAGTTTCCGGCAAGCACCACTACTATATCGCTTTCCCTCAGATCGTGAGTCTTTGTAAGGTTTCTCAGGGCTATATGGATAAATTCATCGACTGATTTTCTCTTCTCCTGGAGATTTGAATAGACTCCGTAGGAAAGTGCTAATTCTCTCATGGTTCTGGCAGAATAACACTGGGCAAGTATCAGGTTATATCCTCTGAAGGATGCCATATTCCTTATAGTTCTTCCCTGCATTGTATCAGCAATGATTCCTTTCGCGGCTATCCTGAGAGAAGTTTCAACAGCGACCCTGGACAGGTAACCGGAAATTTCACCTGTAATGTTAAGGTATGGGGTATCAAGGAATTTCTCTTTGTTGTTTTCAACTTCCAGGGCAACCTTGGTCATCGTCTTAACTGCTTCGACAGGGTACCTTCCGCCTGCAGTCTCGCCGCTCAGCATTATTGCATCGGTCTGCGAGTAGATAGCGCTGGCAATATCGCTGACCTCAGCGCGTGTCGGCCTTGGATTATTTATCATGGAATGGAGCATCTGCGTGGCTACGATCACAGGCTTCCTGCTGTAAATGCACCTCGATATCATCATCCTTTGGATTGAAGGTATCTTTTCGTAGGGTATCTCAATTGCCAGATCTCCCCTGGCAACCATTATGCCGTAAGCCTCTTCAAGTATATCGTTGAAGTTCTCCACTCCTTCCTGGTTCTCGATTTTCGCTATTATTTTGATCTTGCTGTCATATTGATCAATAACTTTCCGGACATCAAGGATATCCTGCCTTGACCTTACAAATGAATGTGCAATGAAATCAACATCATTTTCAGCAGCCATCTTAATAAATGTCCTGTCTTTCTCGGTCACTGAAGGAAGATCGATCCTGACTCCCGGCACATTAACGCTTTTTCTTGATCCAAGGGTTCCCTCATTAAGTGCTTTGCAGATAAGTGTATTCCCCTGTTTTTTGATCACTTTGAGTTCAAGCTCACCATCATCTATCATTATAATGGACCTCAGCGGCACTTCTTCGGCAAATGACGGAAGGTTGACATATATATTGGCATCGGATGATTTTTTTTCCGGGTCTCCTGTGATATTTATATTGGATTCTTTCTTTACCGCGATCGGAACATCACATGCTGTAGTACGTATCTCAGGGCCTTTTGTGTCGAGCAATAATGCTATCTTATCGGAAACATCCCTTACGTTCCTGATGATCTTCAGAGCCCCTTCAACTGAAAGATGTGCGGAATTTATTCTTACCACATCCATGCCGGCTTCATAAAGCTCACGGATAAACGACGTCTCACAATTCTTATCGGAGATGGTCGCTACAATCTTTGTTCTTTTCCTTTTCATTCCTTATTTCTTTCTTGCTGAAGAAATGGTTTTCAATGCTTCAACGGCAAGCCTGTAGCTGTCGAGACCAAAACCCGAGATTGTTCCGGTGCACGCACGGCCGATCAGGCTGGTGTGACGAAAATCCTCACGTGCCGCGATGTTTGTGATATGTACCTCTATCACAGGAGCTTTGACGGATGAAATTGCATCGGCAATGGCAACTGAAGTATGCGTATAGCCTCCTGCATTCAGGATAATCCCGTCAACTGAGAATCCTTTCCTCTGGATCTCATTTATGATTTCTCCCTCAACATTGGACTGAAAATAATCGAACGATATATCCGTGTAACGGGATTTCAGATCGCTGAGATAATTTTCAAATGAGACTGCACCGTATTTTTCAGGCTCCCTTTTCCCCAGCAGGTTCAGGTTGGGGCCGTTTATGAGTGCTATTTTCATTGTTCAGCAAATATTCGTGAAGCGGTAAAAATAGCTAAAATATTTATAGCAGTTCCATTATGAAGAAGCAATCCTTTGTGTTACTTTGTCCAAGGAATATATTTCTGCATTATGAGTCTTACCTGGAAGCAGGCGAAAAAGGATTTTGAGACCTACCTCAGGCTCGAGAAATCGCTGTCGGAAAACAGTATCGAAGCCTATGCCGACGATGTTCAGAAGCTTGAGAGATATTTCAGTGAAAATAAATCTCTAAAACAACCGTGTGATGTTGACTATCAGGATCTGAAGGATTTCATCAAGTGGTTCGGTGGAGATAACCGGAATGCCAGGACACAATCGAGGGTGCTTTCAGGAATAAGGGCCTTCTTCAGGTTTCTGCTGATAGAAGGTGAAATCAGCGAGAACCCATCAACGCTCATTGAATCACCTAAAACGGGACTGAAATTACCTGAGGTGCTGTCGGTTACCGAGATCGATAGTATGATAGAATCCATAGATCTCAGCAAGCCGGAGGGACACAGGAATAAAGCGATCATTGAAACACTTTACGGTTGCGGCCTGCGGGTATCGGAACTGGTAAATCTGCGCATCACAGACATACATTACGGCGAAGGATTTATTACGGTCACGGGTAAAGGGAACAAGCAGCGTCTTGTACCTGTTAGCGGCAAAGCGCTTAAGGAAATCGATAACTACATGCCAGGCAGGAACAGGCTGCCCGTGATTCACGATCAGAACATTCTTTTCCTTAACCGCAGGGGAAGGAGGCTTACAAGAGCCATGATCTTCACCATTATAAAGGATCTTGCTGCAAAAGCGGGAATAAGAAAAAAGGTAAGTCCCCATACATTCAGGCATTCATTTGCCACCCATCTTATAGAAGGAGGAGCAGATCTCAGGGCTGTTCAGGAGATGCTCGGACATGAGTCGATACTTACGACGGAGATATACACTCATATCGACCGCAGTTTCCTCAGAGACACGCTGATAATGTTCCATCCCAGGGCTTAAGGCAAGTTTCTCTTTCAGCATTTCTGAAATTCATTTTAAATATTAACTTTGCCCCTTATTTCGAAAAATCTATATTAATATCAAAACAATAACGTTATGTCGAAAATTAAAAGAGTATACTCCTTTGGAAATAAGGCAGCTGAAGGAAAAGCTGAAATGAAAAACCTTCTCGGAGGTAAAGGTGCCAACCTTGCTGAAATGTGCCTTTTGGGTCTTCCTGTTCCTGCAGGTTTCACGATCACTACAGAAGCATGTACGGAATACTATGAGAATAACTGCACACTTCATCCCGATCTGATGCCTGAGGTTTGGGCTGCAATGAGGGAGACTGAAAAAATCATGAACATGAAGTACGGGGATCCCCAGAATGCCCTTCTTGTTTCATGCCGCTCGGGCGCACGCAAATCAATGCCCGGCATGATGGATACAGTGCTGAATATCGGTCTCTGCTCTGCAACAATACCGGGCTTCCTTAAGAAAACCGGCAATCCCAGGTTTGTATGGGATTCTTACCGCAGGCTTATAATGATGTATGCCGATGTGGTTATGGAAAAAGCTGAAGGGATAGAACTTGGAGAAGGCAAAAGCATACGCAAGCAGCTCGATGAAATGCTCGACGAATTCAAACATAAGAAAGGTTATAAATCAGATACTGAAATCACTGCAGAAGAGCTGAAACAGCTCTCCGAAGATTTCAAGAAGAAAGTTAAAGAAGTTCTCGGCGTTCCGTTCCCTGATGATGCAAAAGCACAGCTCGAGGGGGGGATCAAGGCTGTTTTCAAAAGCTGGAACGGCAAGAAAGCTGTTTCATACCGCCGCATAGAAGGTATTCCTGATGACTGGGGTACAGCTGTTAACGTGCAGGCAATGGTGTTCGGAAATATGGGTGATACTTCCG
>Ga0172364_10001751_pt1 | contig 16944 bp, 16 predicted proteins | sample LakKivSesite10cm_FD_114545 | JGI IMG/M metagenome (GOLD analysis project Ga0172364, IMG submission 114545) | Sediment microbial communities from Lake Kivu, Rwanda - Sediment site 10cm | ecosystem: Environmental > Aquatic > Freshwater > Lake > Sediment | place: Rwanda: Western Province, Lake... | reverse complement strand
CTCTTCTTGTATTTCCCAGGCCGCGATCATCATCGGCGTTGCTGCTGGATTGCCCCACTGCGCCTCGATGCCACGCTCGGGCACGCGCTCGCCATAGAGTTCCAGCAGCCCAGGATCACCAGGAAAAATGGTCATCACCTGCCCGACATAGCCAGCGATTGCACCATGCACCAGGGGCACGGATAGCCTCAGCGCGGCGCGCTGCAGGGCCAGGCGCGTCGGCAAGGCATCCAGCGCATCCACGAGCACGTTCGCGCCACGTAGCAATTGCACCATCTGTGCCTCGTCCACCTGCACCTGATGCACTACCACTTCCACGGCGGCATTGACCTCTGCAATGCGCTGCCGTGCCAGTTCCGCCTTGGACCGCCCCAGGTCGCGCTCCATGCACAAGGCCTGGCGATTCAGGTTGTTCTCTTCGAACACATCGCCGTCTATGATGATCAGGTGTCCCACCCCCATCCGTGCCAGGCCCTCGATAATCCAGCCACCAAGGCCACCAGCTCCCACAATGCCCACCGTGGATTGCAGGAGGGCAAGCTGCCCCTCCCAGCCAACCGTGCCCAAATTGCGCATATAGCGAGCGGGCAGCACATGTTCGCGCAAGGCGGCTATCTCCACTTCGCGTCGTGATAGGCCTGTTTCGCAGGCAATCTGCTGTAGGCCAGTCAACGGGATCACCCAGAGCTGTTCCCCACGCGGATCGGTTGTCTCTACCGCCAACTCCCGCAGCCGTGTCTCAATTTCCGTCATCTGTACTCCTTTACCGCAAAAGCGCAAAGGACGCTAAGGTCTTGTATCTTCTTCGTGTCTTGGCGTCTTTGTGGTTCAGTTTCCACCCGCTACCGGAGGAAAGAGGCTGAGCGTATCGCCATCCGCCAGGACATAGTCCAGTTTCTGCACCTTGTCATTGACCATGGCCACCAATGCCACCCCATCTGGAATAGCCAACTGCTCCACGATCTGGCTCACAGTCGTACCCGAAGGCACGTCGAGGGAAAGGCCTGCTCCAGAGGGTATCTCCGGTCTATATCTACGCAAAGTCGCATATAGCTTAACCGTGACACGCATTAGTATTCTTTTGCCTCTTCCTCTCCACGCAGCACACGTAGTGCACCCTGGGCCATGGCCAGCATCTCATCCTGGCCCGGATAGACGAGCAGTGGAGCAATCCACTCCACCCGCTCGCGGATCCATGGCACCAGCATGGGCGAATGCGCCAGGCCACCTGTCAACACAATGGCGTCTACCTGGCCCTTGAGCACAGTGGCCATCAAGCCAATCTCTTTGGCAATCTGATAGGCCATCGCTTCGTAGATCAGACGTGCATGCTGGTCGCCTTGGGCAATGCGTTTCTCCACTTCGATGGCATCGTTTGTGCCCAGATGGGCCAGCAATCCCCCCTGTCTGGTAAAACGCCGGAAAAGCTCTTCGTAGGTGTGCTCTCCCGAGAAAGCAAGGCGTAAGACATCACCAACTGGCAAGCCGCCAACCCGTTCGGGAGAGAATGGGCCGGTGCCATCTAGAGCCTGGTTGACGTCCACCATCTTGCCTTGACGGTGCGCGCTCACGGAGATGCCTCCGCCCATGTGCACAACCACCAGGTTTATGTCCTCATAACGACGGCCAAGATCGCGAGCTGCTCGCCTGGCTGCGCTCTTGAGGCTCAGCGCATGCGACAGGCTCTTGCGCTCTATCTCCGGCAGACCCGAAACGCGGGCTAGCGGTTCGAACTCGTCCACGCAGACTGGGTCAACGATAAAGGCGGGGATGCCAGCCTGCACCGCAATTTCGTGCGCAATCAGCGCTCCCAGATTCACCGCATGATCCCGTTCCTTGTTCGGATTCCGCAACTCCTGCAGCATGCGCTCGTTAACGCCATACGTGCCACTGGCCAGAGGCCGCAGGATGCCACCCCGTCCAACTACGGCGTCCAAAGAATGCAGGGCCACGCCATGCCTTTGCAGGAAAGAGAGGACTGCATCGCGACGGAAAGCATATTGGTCTGGAATACGCGGAAAGGCAGCGATTTCTTGATGCGCGTGAGCAATCGTTTCACTGCAGAGGGGCCTCTCATCCTCAAACACAGCCAGTTTTGTGGATGTGGACCCTGGGTTGATCACCAGAATGCGCCAGCGTTTCTTTTTGTCAACGGGCATAGTCTATACCCCCAGTTACCAGTTGCCAGTTACCAGTCGTCGGTTAGCTGTCGTCAGTCAGCAGCGCTCTCAGACTGCCAACTGCGAGCTGTCAACCGCCAACTACTTCTGACAGTTAGGGCAGAAATGCGTTCCGCGGCCACCCACCTTCGTACGCTGAATGGGCGTGCTACAGCGGGGACAGGGCTCGCCGGAACGATGGTACACGCGCAAGCTTTCCCGGTGGCGGCCGGGCTGGCCCTCTGCATCATGGTAGCGTTCATCGGCCAGCGTTGTGCCGCGGTTGCCGATGGCCTGCTGCAACACCTCGCGGATCGCTGCGTAGAGGCGCTCGGTTTCCGCAGGGGAAAGCGTGTTCGCTCTGCGCGACGGGAGCAGACCGGCCAGGAACAACGCTTCGTCAGTGTAAATATTGCCCAGCCCTGCCAGCAATGCCTGGTTGAGCAGCAGAGGCTTGATGGCACCCCTGTGCCTGGACAGCAAGGTGGCAAAGGCATCCAAAGTAAAGCCTTCAGCCAGAGGCTCTGGCCCAAGATTCCCTACAACCTGGGCCAGGTCTGCGATCCAATAGACACGGCCAAACTTGCGTGGGTCAGAAAACACCAGACGCCGGCCATCGGACAGGTGAAAAATGAGCCGGGCGTGACGATCTACCTTGCCTGGAGTATCGTTGCAGGGTGGTGCCGTAGTTGGCTCAACCCGCAACTGCCCGCTCATGCGCAGATGGATCAGCAGATAACTTGCACCGGATAGCGACAAAAGCAGAAATTTGCCCCTGCGGCTGACGTCTCGGATTTTGTGGCCCGGCAAGTACTGCACCAGCTCGTCGGGAGTAGGCATCGCCACTGCACGTGGCCAGAGTACCTCCACGGCCTTGAACTCAGCGCCTAGCAAAAGCCGTCGCAAATCACGGGCCAGCGTCTCTACCTCAGGAAGCTCTGGCACACCTCCTCCTCCAGCGGGCAACAGCGGCTGCACCAAGCAACCCGCCAAAGAGCACACTAGGACATGGTATGCACCTGCGCTCGACAGTGCGAGGCACGGGTACGGACGGGGTAGGCATCCCCCGCGGCTGCAAACCCAAACTCTCGCGCCATTGCGTATCCAGATCATCCAACCCCAACCCATACACACGCTGCAGCGCTTCCTCCTGGTAAAGCCCTTGGTGGATGGCAGCGAGCAACTGCGCCATTTTCTCTTTACCATAGGTCCGTAACAGGTACTCGACCAGGTTGTAGACTTCACCATAGAAGAGGTCTACCTGTGCAGGATCGCCGGTGTAGCCAGATAGAGAACGCACTGAAATCAACTGGTCGCGGCGAATCGCATTCTCCAGAGCAGTCTTGTTTTTAGCAGGAAGCTCCCCTTCGGCATACATGGCCAGGCCCTCATCCAACCAACGCGGCAGTTCAGCATACGGGTTGTCCGTGGCCAGTTCCACCACAACATGTGCCAGTTCGTGCGCTATCGTGTGCTCGACATCGGGATGGGGACCCAGGATCAGCAAAGTGGCCTTGTCAATGACCACTCCCAGGGTGAGGATGCGCTCGTCATAGGCCTCGCTCTTGCGCGGAAGGGCAAGGCTCATATCCGACTTGCTCTGGTAGACATAGATTTTGACCGGCTTGTCCAGCGTGACGCCCATCTGATCCTGCAAACGGGCCAGCGACTTGGTCGCATGGCCCAAAAGGCGTCGTGCCTCGCTCTCACCTGAGCCGTACCAGAAGAGGATAACACGGTCTTCCTCCAGCGTTTTCCAGGTGAAGCGGTTGTCCTCATGGTCAAGAGTCAGCGGGAAAGTCTTTAGCTCATTCCCGGCCTCGTCCACAATGTGCCAATAGTACTCAACGCGCGAACCTACCGGCACCTCGCCAGGTTCGAACTCCCAAGTATAGGTGAAGACATTCTGGTTAGGAGTAACGGAGACAGGGACTTTGACCGTCAGGCTCTCACCCACTCGCCGGTAGTACAGCGTCACTTCTTTGATTGCGTTCTGAGTCTCGACTTGCAGGCGGAAGGTAATGCTCTTGGAGAACTGGACCTCGTACGTATTCCCCACAACCTGAATGGCCTGGTCCGCACGAACTTTCAGACCACACCCGCCGAAACAAAGCGATACGAGCGTCAAGAGAGCAATGATCCACAGCGCGCAGTTGGACCTCTGCCTCGTCCTGCTCACAGCCACCCTACTCCAGCTCTTCCACAGGAGTGCTCCGGTATTTGTCCCCAATCTCGATCAACATCTGTGGAATATCGTCTTCCACTGGATACTTGCGTTGGCAATCGCGGCACACCAGCCATTTGTTCTTGACCACCTCAAGCCGACCAGGATCCTTGTTGTCTGGCGAACGGTTCGGGTCGCTGACGCAGGCCGGACAGCGGAGGATATCTTCGTCCAACATCCACTGAGTCGAAGGACCGATCATCGAACCTCCTTTAAGTCATGGGTGCTGTCAACGGGCCTAAAACGGATCGTCGGACAGGCTATACGCCGTCTGTTTGTCCGATTTACAACCCGTTAACAATGTTACTTCTCAAGTATACTCGAAACAGACACGGAAACCAAAGTGGGAACTGCAAGCAGTAAGCAAAAGTGAAGTTGGCACCAGAGCACGTAAAGGGCTATAATGTGATCAAATCCCATGGCTAATGATCAAATCCCATTGCAGCCTGCCCCTTCCATTTTGAGGTTGGGATTTTGTCTTGTCATTTGGATTTAGAATCTGGTTATCACAGGAGAGCATCATTCCCACTATGGACAACGACGTTACAAACATTGCGAAAGCGGAAGGCCTAGCAATGCCTCAGGCTAGCGGATCATTTCAAGCTGGCCGCGTGCTCACTATCGCTGCCGGGCATGCAGTGCACGATACTTATACCGGCTTCCTGGCGCCCCTCTTGCCAGTTTTTATCACCAACTTATCCCTATCCAAGACAGAAGCTGGGCTGTTGACCGTTTTCATGCAAGGGCCGTCGCTGCTTCAGCCCGCCATCGGCTATCTAGCTGACCGCGTCAGCTTACGTTATCTGGTTATCCTGGGACCGGCAGCGGCCGCGGTGATGATGAGTTTGCTGGGTATAGCACCGAGCTATGCCATGCTGGCTCTTCTTCTGACAGTGGTCGGCGTCAGTTCGGCTGGATTCCACGCCGTGGCACCAGTGATGGCCGGCAACTTATCGGGACGGAGGCTGGGCCAGGGCATGAGCTTTTGGATGGTCGGCGCTGAGTTGGGCCGTACTCTGGGGCCAATCGTGGTCGTTAGCGCGATCAAGCTCCTGACTCCGCAGGGCCTGCCGTGGTTGATGACCTTTGGCTTGTTGGGTTCGGCTGTGCTTTACACTCGGCTCCGAGATGTGTCAGTCCAGTTGCCGAAAGCTGGCCAAGGGCTTCCTTGGTCACAGGCTTTGCGGGGCATGCGACGGTTTGTGGTCCTGCTGGTGAATATTACCGTGGTGCGGGCCCTGATGATCGCCGCATTGACCACCTACTTACCCACCTTCCTGAGCGAAGAGGGCGCTGACCTGTGGTTTGCCGGCGTCTCTCTTACAGTGTTGGAGGCCGCAGGCACAGTTGGTGCGTTGCTGGGAGGTTCACTGAGCGACCGGCTGGGTCGTCGGCTAGTGCTCTTAGCCTCTTTTCTGGCCTCGCCACTGCTCATGTTGGTTTTCCTGACTGCCAATGGTTGGAGCCGACTCCCCATCCTGCTCCTGCTGGGCTTCACCGCCCTCTCCAATATGCCAGTGCTCATGGCCCTGGTGCAGGAAAATTTCCCGGCGAACCGGGCCCTCGCTAATGGCATATACCTGGCCCTGACCTTCGTTAGCAATTCAGTAATGGCCGTGGCGGTGGGGGCACTGGGCGACCTGTTCGGCCTGCGCCTGGCCTTCACCGCCAGTGCTATCGCCCCACTGCTGGGAGTGCCACTCATTTTGCTGTTGCCAGGAAAGGCAGGCAAGCAGCATGAAATGGAGAGGTGAGGCGCGGCGAACCTGGTCGAAGACTACTGGTCTATTGCCCGGCGGGCTTCTATGTTTCTAAGAATGAGATAGAGAACTACCAGCACAGAGAAAGCAATGAGCCCCCACTTGATCGCTGCGGCAATTGAAGCCAGAAGCACCAGCGAGGCCGAAGGGTGATGGACGTCGCCCAGCAGGATGAGATGCAGCGTGTTCTCGATCCAATCCAGTGCTGCGGCCACCCAGGGCAAGCCAAATAGTGCGAGAACGACGCTATCTGGCTCTCGGCCTGGCCTGGAAGCCAGCCAGGCGATGCTACTGGCGAGGCATAGGGCATAAGCAATAGGGAAGAGATAGTCAAGCCCCAAAGTGCTCCTTTGATAGGCCCGCACGCCCGCTGGCCCCCATTCGGCAATGATCCGGGTGAAAGCTTCTTTGGAGAATGCCAGTTGCAGAGCTACCGCGCCCGGGCTTCCTGCCGGGCGGGCCGTATCCAGCGTAGAGAAAGCAGCAAGGCCCACTATAGTCAGAAGCAGGGAGAACAGTACAATCCACGCTCTTGCTATCCTGTGATACAAAGAACGTACGAGGTTGAACATGTTTTCAATCCTCTAAATGCTCGTAGAACGCCCTCGGTTTCAGTTCCTTAAACTGACCAGTTCTTACCAGATGCCTTCTTATGTCTACACAGAGATGGCATTTGGAGATGTATCCCACTTGCTCTGCATAGCCAAATTCCTTGCCCAGCCGGTAGAGCTGTTCCAAACCCGTTAGCAGTGCTTGCAGGATGGGGAGTTCGTCCAGGTTGATCCCTTGATAGAGCGCATCCAAGTCTCGGGCATCGCCTAGCGATATACCTGCGCAATAGCCAGGGATAAAGTTGCCATAGTTGTCTACGTGGATATGCCAGTCTCGGATCAACTCTTGCCTGCAGGTTTCGGCAAAGAACTGCCTCGCCGGATACTTATGGAAAAGGTATGCCAGCTTGTAGGGAAGCCTACCAGAGGGGAGCAGTTCGGCATACGAAAGGCTATAGCCTGCCTTTTCCAGGTATTCGTCAAAAGGCAAAGTGCCTTCCAAGCCCATCCCGCGTAACTGCTCATAGAAGAAGCGTTGGTACACCATCACGTTGCCGGGGAAGACTTCTGCACTGATCATGACCGCCCGTTTGATCCGCTCAAAGGGCACCTGCGCAACGATAAAAGGGTTGACGCTGATGAGTATGCCATCTAATCCTGCTTCTTTGAGTTGAATCAGCTTCCCCCTGGTCGTTTCATCATCCGTGCACCAGAAGCAATTGGTCTCGACAAACGTTGAGGGAATGCCCAGTCGGTGAGCTATGGCCGTCACCTCGAGAAGGAGATCGAATTTGAGAAAAGGCTCACCGCCCGTGAAATGGATTCCCTGGTTAATACCAACACCACTGGGATAGGGATACTTGCCGCACAACCTGGCGGCAAGTTGGGTCAGGATGACTTCGGCATCGGCCACCGAGAGCCAATCCGCCTTCCATTTTGGCGAGCAAGCGTAGAGACAGTGCTTACAGCTACTTGTGCACTTGTAGGAGAGAAGGATGCCACCAGAGAATGGTGCTGGCACGGATAATTTGTCCACACTGCACGTCCCTTATGAACTCTTTACCGCTAATGCGCCCACGAAAGCGCGGCCTGGTTGCGATCGGGCCAGTTCAATTTGTCGAAATGCGGGTAGCACTGGTGCTATATACAACTTAGAATGTCTGTAATTCTAACCGCTCTTGGAGGCATCGGTAATCACCTCACATGCCATGGTGGATTTCGATTCACTGCTCCCACTGATAGACATGATGAACACTGAATCAGAGTCCTCATCCCTTTCAGTGTCTCAGTGATTCTATTTCCCTCTAATTCGCCAGACGCTTGCTCTCCAGCTTCACTGCGCCAAAGTTGAGGAGCAGACCAATCTTGTAGCCGGATGCCTTCAAATAGGACAGCGTTTGGATGAAGTCTACTGGCTACAGTTCAGCTTTGGCCTTGATCTCTACCATGACCTCTTTAACGACGAAATCCACTCGTTTGGTACCAACTTTCTCGCCCTTGTAATAAATGTCCATCCAGACCTCGCGGCTGAATTCCAGGTCGTGAGATGGCAACTCTCGGGCCAGGGCTCATTGATAGATGAGTTCCTCAAAACCTGGACCGAGTTCTTGGTGGACTTCCTTGGCGGCAGCGATGATCCGTGCCGTCACATCCGCAAGAGGATATTCAGCCTTCACATACGGTTCGGTCACCTTATCCCCCTCAGTGATCTCATCATCCTCTTCATTTCAGTGCTTCAGCCTCCCCCCGCTCCAGCGAGGTGATGACACAGCAATCCCTGCCGCCGGTTGCCCAGTAGAAATTGCTCAGGCGCAAGAGCAAGAGACGTTCTAGTCCTTTCTCCGCCATCAGCCGGCGGATCCATCGTTCTTTCTCTTCCAGTTCAGCCATGACCTACTGCTCCAACCCAAATGCCCGAGCCGCGTCAGTGGGTGACACCCTCTCCTTGACTACAGCCTTGAGCGCTTGCAGAAACTGCCCTGGGTCCTCAGCCTGGAATACGTTCCGCCCAAAGACCACGCCTTGGGCACCTGCTTTCACTGCTGTCTCTGCCAGTTCCAGAGCCTGGATTGGCCGCTCTGTCTTTTGTGCCCCTAGGGTGAAGATGGGAACAGGCGTTCCCTCGACCACTTCGTGGAAGCGGGGGCCGGTGTAAAAGGTCTTGATGGCATCAGCTCCCAGTTCAGAGATAATGCGGCAACCTTTCTTGATGTAGTCATGGAAGGACTCCTCGCCCGGTGCAGCCTCGCCAGCAGGAAACACCTCGCCGATAAGCGGCAGACCCAGCCGGTAGCATTGCTCAGCGATTTGAGAGAAGATGCGCACGTTCTCCGTATCCCGCCATTCGCTGCCGGTCTGCAGGATCAACCCAGCCATAATCGCGTCGGCTCCAAGGGCTAGCGCGTATTCTGTAGACATCGCCTGTGCGACCTGAGCTTCATGATAGCCCCATGGTTCACACAAGCGAGTGTTCCACGTCAGGCGGGCAATGGCCATAGGAGCTCCCCGTACCCTGAACAAGCTTCCCGTGAAGCGGAACATCTGCGGGGCCAAGAGCACTCCGTCGGCCTCTGCCAGTCGTTCAGCCGCCGCGGTAAAGTCGGTAAGGCCTTCCAATGAGCCGAAGGTCTGACCGTGATCAATAGCCACAATGACAGGGCTTTGACCCTGGGAGAAAAGCCTGCTCAAACGAATGTCTTTGCCGTTCATAGGTCCTCCAGTTCTTGTTTTACCACAGCTCATCCAGTGCTTTATATAGGGTCAGGTACTTGCGATAGGCTTGCTCGTAGGCTTCCCTGTGTCTGCTATCTGGCTCGACGCGTCCCTTCACCGAGATCATCCGAGAGCTGGCTGCAGAGATGTCAGGAGCTATCCCGCAGGCGACGCCAGCCAGGATGGCCACCCCCAGCGAGGCTGCTTCCGCGCAGGTCATGATCACCAAGGGCAGGCCGAGCACGTCAGCTTTGATCCCGAGCCACAGAGGGCTTCTGGCCGCGCCACCCAGGGAGCGCAGTTCCTCCACCCGGATGCCCAACTCCTGCAACGACTCCACGTTCTCACGCAGCATGAAAGCTACTGCCTCCATAATAGCGCGTACAAAATGCCCCTTGGTATGAGCCAGGGAGATGCCAAAATAGATACCTCGCGCCCGGGGTTGAAGTGGGGGCTCGTGGAACCGGTCAGGTGCGGAAGAAGAACGAGCCCGTCGCTGGCAGGAGGGACGACGGCAGCCAACTCACCCAACAGGTCGTACGGATCGCGCCCGCTGTCCTGCGCCCGAGCCATCTCCTCCTGGCCAAACTGGTCACGGAACCATTTGAGAACCATCCCCGCCGCCTGACAATAAGGGATGAGCAAGTAACGGCCGGGCAGGGCATGGTAATAACAAGGGAAGCGCTTGGAAGGGTCATAGGTAGGCTGATCCACCGTGGCCGCCAGTACCAGGGCAGTGCCTGTAGTCTCAGTGACAATGCCAGGGGCAATGTTACCGGAACCAACGGCAGCCGCCACCTGGTCCATAGCCCCGGTAACTATCCGGGTGCGGGTGGAGAGGCCAGTTTCCCGGGCTGCCTCAGGCACCACTGTGCCGATGACCTGGCCAGAGCGATACAACGTGGGCAGTGATTCAGAAGAGAGGCCCAAAAAGCCCAGCATTTCTGGCCACCACTCGCCACTGCGGATATCAAAGTAGCCGGTAGTAGTAGAGACCGAGCCTTCGGTAGCGAAACGACCACTGAAGCGGTAGAGCAGGTAGTCTTCCACTAAAAGGTGTTTTTTGGTGCGAGCGGAAACGGCAGGCTCATGGTTCCTTAGCCACAGGATCTTACAGGCAGGCCAGGTAGGGATGACCTCCGGCAAGCCGGAGACCTGGTAGAAGGCATCCGGGTCGAAGGACTTGGCGACGTGCAGAGCCTCTTCCTTAGCTCGGTTATCCAGCCAGACAATGGCCGGGCGCAAGGGACGCCCAGCCCCGTCCAGGGCGATAAGCGTTTCACCCTGGCTGGATACCGAGAGAGCGGCGATGGCATCAGGATGGATAGCGCTGTTGCTCAGCACCTGGTGAATGCCATCCAGACAAGCCTGCCAATACTGGTCAGGCTCCAGTTCCACCCAGTCTTCGGCGGGGGTTAAGAGATGGTATTCCTGAATGGAGGTGGCCAGGGAATGTCCATCCTTGTCAAACAAAATCACTTTGGTTGAAGTGGTGCCTGCATCCAAGGCCAGAAAGTACGACATGGCAAAGGTCTCCTAAACGATGATCACCTCGACGCCTTGTTGCTGCAGAGCTTGAGCAAAGTCCGCGGGGATACCTGATTAGAGGCCATGCACCCCGCTCCTGGTTTCGTTTGTGTTTGAATATATGTACACTAATGAGCGAATAAGAGCTCATTCGCAAGCAATCATATTCATAATTAGTCGGCCGTCAAATCATCGCATTGTTTCACGCAAAAGGTCACTAAAATGGTATGGTTTAGGCGGATGATAAGTGCTTGAAGCTTTCATCTCTAGCTCCGCAAACTGCGCCAGATAAACAACTGCACGCGCCAGCAACTTCAGCGCCTGTTTCGCCGTTGCCAGGTCCCTGACATTGCTCTCAAACCATAGCTGGCACTGGCGATGAAGTACGGTGCCTGAGACCAGGGTGTTGGCGCTCTGCGGCAGCACCTGGGTCACTTCCTGAACCTTTTGCTTGTACAGCTCAAACTGTTCCGCGGTTGAGCCAGTCATTGTGCGCGCCGCGGTCATTTCCTGGCAATGTGAAGACGAATTCAGACGTGGCGGTGATCCTTTGTGTCGTCCATCTGACTTCGAAGTCGAGTAACGCGCCATTCAAGAGCGTTCGGCTCTCAAGGCCCGAGCCGCATTCTAGGACCGCAACGGGAACCTGGTACCCTGAGCAGTCCTCTGTACGCCTATGCATCTGCCGTCACGGATGGCGATGGCCAGCCCTAGGCCGCTGCCGGGGTAGGCGCCCGTATTGTGCCCCCGGTGGAATCGCTGGAGCAGGTGGGGGCAAATCCTCCGCGGCGAGGCCGATATCCGTGTCCTCGACCTAGAGCATGGCTGTACCACCATCCCGACCGAGGCCCAGGCACACGCGGCCACCCTCCGGGCAGCCGGAACAAGCTCTGGGACTGCCACTGAACATGTCACGTGCCAGGAAGAGCGACGCGCCTTGCTTTGGCTGCGACCATCACAGGGGGTCCGCACGTGTTCGTGAAGCGCCAAGAGCGACCTTCACCTCCACGTCGCTCTGGCCGCCTGTGGGCAAAGGCAGGACGTTCCCCTGAATCAGGTGCCCGTCTACCGTGACGGAAACCCCGTTGCCCTCGCCGACCCTTTGCACCGAGATTCGGTACCGTACATGGCGAAAGATGCGCGTGGCCTCAAAGCCAGTCCACCCATGCGGGAGGACAGGAGCAATCTGCAAGCCGTCGAATGTAGGCTGAATGCCCAAAATCCACTGGGTGATGGCCACATAGTTCCACGCCGCTGTGCCGGTCAGCCAGGAGTTCTTAGCCTCGCCATGGGTCGGTGCGTCGCGCCCGGCGATCATCTGGGCGTAGACATAGGGCTCGCAGCGGTGCAGGTCGGCGATCTCCTCTCGCGCCGAAGGGTTGATGCGCAGGTAGTAGTCATGGGCTTGATCGCCGTGTCCGAGGATGGCCTCGGCGATCATGATCCAGGGATTGGTGTGGCAAAAAACTGCGGCGTTCTCCTTGTACCCAGGCGGATAGGACGAGATCTCGCCCAGATGCAGGTAGTAGCGGGAGTAAGCAGGCTGGTGCAGAAGAATGCCATGAGGCGTGGCCAGATGCTCGCGCACAGACGCCAGCGCCTTCTCCGCCATGTCAGCGCCACCGTCCAGGCCAATGCCGGCCATGACGCAGAGTCCTTGTGGCTCCACGTAGATCCTGCCCTCCTTGCACGCTCGGGACCCGACCTTATGGCCAGAGTCATCGTAGGCGCGTAGGAACCACGCGCCATCCCAGCCGTGTTTGACAACTGCGGCTTCCATCCCGGCTGCTTCGTCCTCGTACTGCCGGGCCTGTTCCTCCAGGCCCTGCCAGCGGGCCATGGCCGCCATCTCTTTCGCCGCCAACACGAACAGCGCGGCGATGAACACCGATTCGGCCGTCTTGCCATCCTTGGTAGTTGTCGTCTGGAATGATTCACCGGGCGTGTTGGAGAAGGTATTGAGGTTCAGACAGTCGTTCCAGTCAGCGCGGCCGATGAGGGGCAGGCCGTGCGGCCCTAGCCGCTCCAGGATGTAGCGCAGGCCACGCTGCAGGTGCTCGTAAAGCGGCGTCTCGGAACCGCACTGATTGTCATAGGATACCGGCTCGTCAAGGATACTGCGGTCGCCCGTCTCTTTCAGGTAGGCGGCGACGCTCAGGATCAGCCACAGCGGGTCGTCGTTGAAACCACTCCCGATGGCATCGTTGCCCCGTTTGGTGAGGGGCTGGTACTGATGGTAGGCGCCGCCGCTCTGTAGTTGCGTCGCCGCCAGATCCAGGATGCGCTCTCGCGCCCGTGCCGGGATCATGTGCACAAACCCCAGCAGGTCCTGGTTGGAGTCGCGGAAGCCCATGCCTCGCCCGATGCCCGATTCGAAGAACGAGGCCGAGCGCGACAGGTTGAAAGTCACCATGCACTGGTAGGCGTTCCAGATGTTGACCATGCGGTTGGTGTGCACGTCCGGAGTCTCGACCTGACAGCAGCCCAGCAACTCGTCCCAGTGGGCGCGTAGGGCGTCGAACGCAGCATCCACGTTCTCAAACTGGAGGTACTGGGCGATGACCGGCTGCACGGTGCGCTTGTTGATCGTCTGCGATCCGGGCGGGTCGAACTTCTGATCGGCAGGGTTCTCATGATAGCCCAGCAGAAAGATAATCTGGCGGCTTTCGCCGGGTTCGAGGGCGATCTGGACGTGGTGCGAACCCATCGGTGCCCAGCCGTGGGCTAGCGAATTGAACGACTGACCGCGCTGCACCGCCACCGGCTCTTCCCAGCCATGGTACGGTCCGAGAAAGACGTCGCGCTGGGTGTCAAAGCCGGCCAGTTCCTCGGAACAGGCGAAGTAAGCAAAGTGGTTGCGCCGCTCGTGGTACTCGGTCTTGTGATAGATCACACTGTCGGCGACTTCAACCTCACCAGTGCTCAGATTGCGCTGGAAGTTGGTCGCGTCATCCCAGGCGTCCCACAGACAGAACTCCACCGCGGAAAAAAGAGATAGGTTGCGCCTGAGCTTGGGGCTGCAATTGGCGAGGGTTAGTTGCCAGATCTCCAGGTTCGCGCCCAAGGGCACAAAGTAGCGGATACTCGCCTCGATGCCTGCATACCTTGAACTGATGACCGTATAACCCAATCCATGGCGACAGGTGTAATGCTCCAGGTCATGACGGGTGGGCTGCCAGGAGGGGGACCAGAATTGACCCGTGTCGCGATCGCGCAAGTAGACGTAGCGCCCACCACAATCCAAGGGAACGTTGAGGTAGCGGTAGCGGGTGATGCGCCGCAGGCGCGCATCGCGATAGAAGGAATAACCGCCTGCGGTGTTAGAGATCAGTCCGAAATAGTCCTCGCAGCCCAGATAGTTGATCCAGGGCAGGGGTGTGTCGGGCCGCGTGATGACGTATTCGCGGTTTGCATCGTCGAAGAATCCGTAACGCATACTCTCTCCTGTCGCAAGCCGGACAGTTCTTCAGCGACCTGTCAGCTCTACTTGGATGTGATTTACTGTGTCGGCCTCCAGGATCGGCACAACGTTAGACCCGACCTCCCGGCCGTTCACCTTGACCGATTTGATCCCCCGGCAGACGTGCTTCGGGTTCCGGACCTCGATCTCGTACACGGCCCCCTGAAACGCTCGCCTGACCGAGAAGCCATCCCAGGCGGTAGGGATACACGGATCAATCAGCAGCCCGTCGTAGCTCGGCCGGATGCCCAGGATGTACTGCGTCGCGGCTTGATAGGCCCAGGAAGCGGTTCCGGTCAGCCAGCTATTGCGGGCCAGTCCAAACTGCGGGTGCTCGTCGCCCAGGATGTTCTGGGCATAGACGTATGGCTCGCACTCGAACTCGTCAATCCTCTCGTTCTTGGCTACAGGATTGATCTGGGCGTAGTACTCAAAGGCCCGATCCCCGTTGCCCAGGATGGCCTCAGCGATGATGGCCCAGGGGTTGGCATGCAGGAAGATGCCACCGTTCTCCTTGGCGCCGGGCGGATAGGTAGAGATCCCGCCGACATGCGGATCAAAGCCATCGTAGGACAGTGCGCTCAGCTTGATACCACAGCGCGTGTTGAGCCGGGCGTATACAGCATCGAGGGCCTTCCGCGCCCGATCCGGCGGGGCAAACCCTGAGATCACCGGCCAGGATTGGCCGTTGGCATAGATCTGCCCGTGGGCATTGGCTTTTGAGCCGAGAGGATGGCCATCGGCGTCGAAGTAGCGCACGAACCACTCGCCGTCCCAGGCGTGTTTGTTAAAGCGGGCTTTCATCTCATCGTAGTAGGCTGAATAGCGCGCCACAGCCTCCGCATCGGCCAGGTACCGGGCCAACTCGATCATCTCCCGCAGAGCCTTGCCATACAGGTTGGCAATAAAGAGCGACTCTGCGCCAGCGGGCAGGTTGACGGTGTCGTTCCAGTCAGCAAAGCCCAGCAGCGGCAGTCCGTGCGCCCCCACGTTGTGGCGCGTGAACTCGATCGCCCGCTGCAGGTGCTCCAGCACCGTGCCCGCCTCGATGGGTTGTCCCTCACGGCCCTTCTCGTAGTAGGGGATCACGGTGTCGAGGAACGCACGGTCGCGTGTCTCCTTGAGGTAAGCGCCCACGGCCAGGATGATCCACAGGTGGTCGTCGCCATAATAGCTTGGAGCGCCCTCTATCTCTCTGGAATCCCCGGCATCGGCCACCATCGTCAGGGGGTTGAACTGGTGCATGGCCGAGCCATCCCGCCGCTGCACGTGTAGCAACTTGGCGATGAGTTGCCGACCCTCCTCGGGCGCATGGGCCATGACGCCAAGCACGTCCTGAGAGCTGTCGCGGAAGCCAATGCCCCGCACACCAAAGCCAAGCTGGTAGAGCGAGAGATAGCGCGACCACTGCTTGGTGATGTAGCACTGTCGCGGATTGTAGACGTTGAGCATGCGGTTCATGTCCACGTCCGGCGTATCCACCTGTATCTTGGACAGATAGCCATCCCAGAACTGGGTCAGTTCGCCCAGCGCTGCGTTCACCGTGGCCTCGTCCCGGTAGCGCCGTATCCCCGGCAGCGCCTGCGAGAGGCTTTCGGCCTGGCCAAGCTGAGTGATGAGTCGAACCGTCTGGCCAGGGTGGATCTCGCCGAGGGGATGCATCAGCGCGGCGATGTTATCCCCCCGCTGTGCCTCATAGTTGGATAGCTCTGCCTGCTGCAGGCTCAGCGGGCTGGCCCAGGTGCCGTATTCGTGGTCCCCTAAGAAGCGCACGCGGCTGGTCTCGAAGGAAGAGGCCGGCCGGTTTGCAGTGAAGAAGTTGACCGCCGTATCACGGCGCATAAAGGGGTACTGGATCAGCGTGGTGTACCCATTGTCGTCGAGGCAGGCGCGGCTCACCATCGTCTGCGGCACCCAGTCGGCGTTGGTGAGCTGCTTGAGTGCGTCCGGGTGGGTGTACTCGACCACAGGGATGGCGTCCACAGCCAGAGGGCGGTCGGAGAGGTTGGTGATGCGCACGTCGCGGATCTCGCGGTCTCCTCCCAGTGGGACAAAGATGATGACCTCCGTGCGCAGACGGTAGAACTCGGAGACGATGCGGGTGTAGCCCAACCTCACATGGCACTCATAGCGGTCGTAGCGATCGAGCGTAGGCACGAAGTACGGCGAAAAGACCCGGTAGCCCTCTCCCTCCCGGAAGCGGAGGTAGAGGGTTTCCCCCTTGAACTCGGAGCTGGGCAGTTGGGCGATGTATTTGGTGATGCGGTGCAGCGCCGGGTCGCCTTTGCAGATCAAGGCCCCGCCGGTGTGATCCACAAAGCCGCCAAACTCCAGTGTGCCCACGTAATTGATCCACTTGACCGGCGTCCTGGGGTTCGTGATGACGTATTCTCGCTCGTCGTCAAAGTAGCCGTAGCGCATGATGTGCGGTCCTCTTTTACTGTTACGCTCTACCAGTCAGTTTCTGGATGCGTGCCATGACTTCCAGGCAAGCTCGGCCGTTGTGATATGCGGCTTTCCAGGGCCCGGCCTTCTCGCGGTCGTGTGGGCG
>Ga0172364_10001749_pt1 | contig 16950 bp, 14 predicted proteins | sample LakKivSesite10cm_FD_114545 | JGI IMG/M metagenome (GOLD analysis project Ga0172364, IMG submission 114545) | Sediment microbial communities from Lake Kivu, Rwanda - Sediment site 10cm | ecosystem: Environmental > Aquatic > Freshwater > Lake > Sediment | place: Rwanda: Western Province, Lake... | reverse complement strand
ATAATAAAAGAGGACTATATTTAGAAACTAAATTCTGCAACCCGAAGGCAAAGAAACCAAGGCTAAAACATCCAAAGCATAAAGGAGAAAAGTCCAGAGATTTGCCCGAATGCTTAAGAAAGCACTTTGACGCTTATTTTCAAATTTGTCGCGTGCTGGGCTGTAAGCAAGGGCAACCGAGCAATCAAGTTGAGATGTTTGAGGATGAGGAATGAATGAAGTTCGGCTTTATCCGGATATAGTTAAATGGCTTAAGAGCTATCTTAAAGACCGACATTCTCATTCCGAAATCCAAGTCTATGATACCCACAAAATCAACCTCTCTCGCTTTATTGTTGACCAAAAACTTCATAAGTTTTTCTCAGAATATAATGCCTTTGAAATTAAAGTTGATATTACTGCAATAATTAGAGCCAAAAAAAGAATTTCGCTGGCTTTCGTAGAATGTAAGGTGAAACCGATTACCTTAAGGGATGTGGGACAAATTTTAGGATATAGCCTGGTCGCCAAGCCTGAATATGCTTTTATTGTCTCGCCAGAAGGGATTTCTGACTCCCTAAATGCTCTATTTCGCAGTTTTGGAAGGTATGATATTTTGGAATATGCGCCGGGGAGGAAAATCAGAATTGTTCAATGGGATTTGACCAGAAAAGAAATAGATTCCAGGACATTATTGCCACCGGGGGAATTTATCCCTTCCAAATAAATAATCGTGGATTCTATTAGTCAGGATAAAGAATTTTTCAGACTAAGTTTTGTTTTTTAGCTAAACTGATTTAAAATCTCTTTGAAAAAATGGGTTCTTCAGTGAAAGTTTTATTAAGCTCGGTTTTTAAGCCCTTTGCAGTGGATGACCTATATAGTCGGTCGGATTCCAAGATAGAGCTGTTCCATAATCAAATCACCAAGTATCAGGGGGTGTTCAGCCCTCGGATAAATTATAACACCTTTGGTCTTCATATTATTGCCAATAACATAGAGTCTCCAGCAGTGGTTTTAGATTATCCCACCTTGCCTCGGTTCATAAAAGAGGTTAAGAAAGGCTATGATTATGTGGGCATTGGCTCTATTGTCCAGAATTTTAACAAGGTGAAAAGGATGGCTGAAGAGGTTCGGAGGCATAGCCCAAAGAGTAAAATTATTATTGGCGGTTTTTGCGCAATGATTGAGAACCTAGAGCAGATGATAGATGTGGATTATGTTTGTCGGGGAGAGGGCATCAGCTTTATGAGAGAGCTTTTGGGTCAAAGCCCGGAGTTTCAGTTCCGCCAGCCGGATATTTTTTCTTATACCCGGGAGCTTTTAGGGGTGCCGGTCTCAGGCTTTGATTATCATCCATTTATTGCGGTTGGTTTAGGCTGTCCTTATGGCTGCGATTTTTGCTGTCCGAGCCATTTTTTTGGGAAAAGGCATATCAAGCTATTGAAAACCGGGAGAGAGATATTTGAGCAGATAGTAAGATTGGGTAAACGGTTCAAGACCACGAGTTTTGGCTTGGGAGGGGATGACAATTTTTTAGCGGATGAGGAGCGGGCAGAGGAGTTAAGAGAGATTATGGTTGAGAGTGGTTTGCAGGTGAAGCTATTTCTATTTGCCAGCGCGGATTTGGTGAAGAAATTTGGAGCGGAGAGACTTGCGGAGATGGGGACAAGCTCGGTCTGGATAGGGAGGGAGAGCGGGTTTGCGCCTTATCCTAAAAACCAGGGTCTGGATTTAAAAGAGCTGATTGAGGAGCTTCGGAGAGTGGGCATTAAGGTAATTTTAAGCTCTATACTTTTGTTTGACTTTCACACTAAAGCCAATATCTGGGAGGATATAGAGGAGCATTTAGCCTGTGAGCCTGCGTTTAGCCAGTTTGCTTTTTATGCGCCCTTGCCCGGGACACCGCTTTATGAGCGGATGAAAGAGGAGGGGAGGTTGCTTTACAGTATTCCGCTTGAGGACTGGCACATTTTTGGAAAGCCCTGGTATATCCATCCGGAGTTTGGTTTAGAGGAGGCAAAAGCGGTTCAGGATAGGGCGTATTTAGAGGATTTTTATCGGTTAGGACCGAGCATGGTTCGCTTGATTCGGGATGAGCTGATTGGATATTTGAATATGCGAGATTCGTCCAACCAGTATTTACGAGCGCGGGCAGAGTTCTATGCAAAGGATTTTCCAGTGTATCGGGCGATACTGAGGGGCTGTTTATATCTGGTAAAGAGGGAGGAGCATAAGGAGTTTATCAAAGGGGTGATAGCTGAGCTGGAGCAGGTGATAGGAAAGACTAAAGTTTGGGAGGAGATAGGAGGATTTGCGCTTTATGGATTTGGGAGGCTTCGGGAGTTTCGCACTCGGTTCTTTTCAGACACGATTCAGCCCAAGACCAGAATCAGTTATTATAATTGGTGAGAATATGGCAAGGGATAGACCGCGGATTCTTTTCAGCTCTGCATTTAAGCCTTTTGGCGAGGCTGATACTCTTTATAGTCGGGTGGATTCCAAGATTGAGTTGTTTCATAATCAAATTACCAAGTATCAAGGCGTGTTCAGCCCCAGAATTGAATATAACACCTTTGGCTTGCACACCATTGCCAATAATATAGAAGCCCCAAGCCTGGTGCTGGATTTTCCCACTCTGGATAGGTTCATTCAAGAGGTAAAAAAGGGTTATGAGTATGTGGGCATTGGCGCGATAATTCCTAATTTCAATAAGGTTAAAAGGATGGTGGAAGAGGTCCGAAGATGTAGTCCGGGAACTAAAATCATTATTGGTGGTTTTTGCGCGATGATTGAAAATGTAGAGAAGGTCTTGGAGGTGGATTATGTTTGTCGGGGAGAGGGAATTAGTTTTATGCGGGAGCTTTTGGGAGAGAGCCCGGAGTTTCAGTTCCGCCAGCCCTTGGTTTATGGCAAGACCCGATGGACTTTGGGGGTGCCTTTTTTCTGGGGGGATTATCGGCCCTGTATTATTGCCAGTTTAGGCTGTCCTTATGGGTGTGATTTTTGTTCCCCGAGCCATTTTTTTGGAAAGAGACATATAAAATTTCTTAAGACTGGTCAGGAGATTTTTGATGAGATAGTTAGGTTAGGGAAGATATATAAGACCGATTCTTTTGGGATTTTGGGGGATGATAATTTTTTAGTGGATGAGGAGAGGGCGGAGGAGTTAAGAGAGATTATGGTAGATAGCGGGCTTCAGGTGAATCTATTTATCTTTGCCAGTGCGGATTTGGTCGCAAAATGGGAGCCGGAAAAACTTGCGGAGATGGGCATATACAATATCTGGATAGGAAGGGAGAGCAAGTTTGCTCCTTATCTTAAGAATCAGGGTATCAATATGAAAGAATTGATAAATGACTTGAGAAAAGTGGGAATCAAGGTGATTTTAAGCTCTATTCTGTTATTTGACTTTCATAATAAAGCCAATATCTGGGAGGATATAGAGGACCATTTGGCTTGTGAGCCTGCGTTTAGCCAGTTTGCTTTTTATTCGCCGGTGTCGGGCACGCCTTTTTATGAGCGGTTAAAGGAAGAGGGGAGATTATTGCTGAATATACCGCTTGAGGAATGGCATGCGTTTAAACAGCCTTGGTTTATTCATCCGGAGTTTAGCCTGTGGGAGGCGGAAAAGGTTCAGGAGAAGGCGTATCTGGAAGATTTTTATAGGTTGGGACCGAGTGTGGTTCGGATGATTCGGGATGAGCTGATTGGATATTTGAATATGCGCAATTCTCAGAATGTTAGATTGAGGAAGAGGGCTGAATTTCTGGCAAAGGGTTTTCCGGTTTACCGAGCGGTTCTTAAAGGATGTTTATATTTGGCAAGAACCAAGGAGCAGAAGGAGTTTATCAAAAGGGTGATAGCTGAGCTGGAGCAGGTGATAGGAAAGACTAAAGTTTGGGAGGAGATAGGAGGATTAGGGCTTTATGGATTTGGTAGAGCCTGGGAGCTCCGCACTCGGTTCTTTTCAGATGCGGTTCAGCCTGGGACTAAAATCAGCTATTATTCTGGAGATAGAAAGGATTAGAATTTTTAATAAGGCTATACGGTTTTTATTCTGGAAAAAAGTTATCAATTCTTCTTGACAAAAGGCTCAAGAAAAGCTATAAGCAAGATTTAAAGGGAGGGGCGAGTTTTTAATTTTTGGGTTAAAGGTGAGTTCAAAAATTTAGCTTTAAGAAAGGAGGAGTAAAAAATGGGTATGAACAAAGCGGTTATAGGCAAGGAGCATCCACCTCTGGAATATGAGGTTAATCCCAAGGATTTCACTTTTTATGCGGTAGGCACCAATGATTATGACAATCCTTATTACTGGGAGGAGAGCAGGCCCGGGGGGATTATGGCGCCGCCGATGTTTGCGGTGGTCTATGGTGGGATTTGCGTGCCGGCGGTGATTCTGGATAAGGAGTTAGGGATGAATGTGATGATGATGGTTCACGGGGAGCAGGACATTAAGTTTCATAAGCCGGTAAAGTTCGGAATGAAGCTCAAGAGCCAGGCAAAAGTGGTGGACATTATAGATAAGGGCAGTGGCGAGCTGTGCCAGTTTGTGATTACCAGTAAGGATGAGAAGGGGGGGCTGGTAAGTGAATCCACCTATGGATTTTTTGTTCGGGGCGGGGGCAGTGGCAAGAAGGATGAGAAGAAGGAGCCGGAGCCGGTTCCGGGCAAAACTATTTTTGAGGTGAAAAAGAAGATAATGAGCCATCAGTCTTATATTTATGCCTTTGCCAGTGGAGACCATAATTTTATTCATGTGAATCCAGAGATGGCAAAGAAGGTGGGACTGCCGGGGATTATCTTGCAGGGGCTTTGCACTATGGCGATGTGCCAGAATTCCATAGTTGATAGCCTTTGCGCGGATAGAAATCCTGAGCTTTTGAAAAGGCTCTCGGTGCGGTTTTCCAGACCAGTGCTTCCCAATGATGAGATAACTATTTATGGCTGGGAGATACAAGGGGGCTCACCGAGAAAAATAGGCTTTGAGGCAAAGAAGCAGGATGGCACGATTGTGATTAAGAATGGTCTGGCAGAGGTGGCCTAAGTTCTGGGTCTAATTATCCCGGGGTGGATAACAGAGGGAGTTTTTTAAGTGAACTTCAAAATAAGGAGGCATTTTTTTAGATACATATCATTAAGGAGGAGATAGCGATGCCGGGAAGTGGTATTGGATTCGCGGTATTAGAGGTTATAGTATTTGCTTTAGCGACCGGGCTTTTCTTTTATAGTTGTTGGGTGAAAATCAAACTGCTTAGGCAAGGACAGCCTGAGGTAATCAAGCGCTGGGACCAAATACCCAAGCGGATTATGCTTTTGGTGAATGAGGTGATTGGTCATACCAAGCATTTTCGGGACTGGTATGCGGGTCCGATGCACCTGTTTATTTTTTATGGATTTTTGATTCTTTTCTTATCCATCGTTAATTTCTTCTGGGAAGGCTTAGGCATCACCCCTTTGGTCTGGGAAAAGCTCAGGTTAGGGGTGATTGGCAAATATGTAAGTGGCACTGCGTTTCCGTTTACTGAGGGGTTTCTCTGGTACCATCTCTTGATGGACACATTTTTTGTGCTAGTGTTAATTGCGCTGGGAATGGCTTTTTTCCGGAGATTGATTCTTCGTCCGGAACGGATGGAACTCACTGCAGAAGCGCTATTGATTCTGACCTTGATTGCTGGGGTGATTATCACGGATGTAATGATAGAGGGCGCTAAAATTGTCAAGGAGGGCGCCTCTGCTTTTCCCGGGGCTTATTTTGGGCAACTGATGGCAATTATCTGGGAGAAGGTTGGGGTAAAAAGTGAGCATAATGCAGGGATTGCGTATGCGGTAAGCTGGTGGCTTCATGCTGGGATTTTGCTCGGATTTCTTAACTATCTTCCGATTTCCAAGCATACTCATATCCTATCAGCGGCGCCCAATGTATTTATGCAGAGTTTAGAGCCAAAAGGCGCAATCCCGCCGATTCCCAATCTTGAGGAGAGAGAAAGCTGGGGAGCGCATACCATTCCGGAGCTTAGCTGGAAGGCGCTTTTGGATGGGTTAACCTGTCAGGAATGTGGACGGTGCCAGGAGCAATGTCCTGCCTATAACACCAAGAAGCCCTTAAGCCCGAAGAAGATTCATTTAGACATCAAGCATTTATTGAGCGAGGAAGGGCTTTTGCCCAAGGATAAGGAGCGGGTTCCGATTATCAGTGAGAAATGGACTACTGCAGAGGAGGTCTGGTCTTGCACCACTTGCCGAGCCTGTATGACCGAATGTCCAGTGGGCAATGAGCATATTCCGAAGATTATCGAGTATCGCAGATACCTGACCTTGATGGAGGGGAATATTCCTGGGGAGGCGCAACTTACGCTTCAGAATTTAGAAAAGAACTCTAACCCCTGGGGAGTGGGATTTGACCAGAGAGGAAATTGGACTGAGGGGTTAGATGTGCCGGTTTATGCGGATGGTGCGCAGGCCGAGTTCTGTTATTTTGTGGGCTGTGCCGGGTCTTTTGATGATAGATATAAAAAGGTTTCTCGGAACTTTGTTAAAATTTTGAACAAAGCTGGGGTGAGTTTTGCGGTGTTAGGGGTTGAAGAGGGATGCTGTGGGGACACGGTTAGGAGGCTTGGAAACGAGTATCTGTTCAAGATAATGGTGGAGCAGAACATAGAGACCTTTAAGCGCTATAACATTAAAAAAGTTATCACCACCTGTCCCCACGGATATAATGCGCTGAAGAATGAATATCCGCAGTTTGGTTATAAGCTTGATGAGGTCTGGCATCATAGCGAGTTTATCTTGAAGCTGATTAAGGAGGGGAAAATTAAGCTGAGCAAAGCTGTGGATGGCAAGCTGATTACCTATCATGATTCCTGCTATTTGGGACGGCATAATGATATTTATGATGCGCCCAGAGAGATTATTAAGGCTATTCCAGAGACCGAGCTAAAAGAGATGTCAAGGCGCTATGACCGGAGCTTCTGCTGTGGAGCTGGCGGAGCTCTGATGTGGATGGAGGAGCATGGAGAGCGGATGAACTTTAACCGCTCTAAAGAGGCGATTCAAACCGGCGCAAGCACGATTGCGGTTGCCTGTCCGTTCTGTATGACGATGCTGGAGGATGGGGTGAAGAATGAGGGTAAGGAGGAAGCGGTAAAGACTTTAGATTTGACCGAGATTGTGGTCAAGGCGATGGGTGAGGCATAACGCCCGGATTTGACTATTTTTTTTCTGCCTGTTATATAAGCTCTTAATGACTGAATTTAGCCTGGCAAAAGGCTCTGGCTCAAAGGCTTTCAGCATCATTCAGAAAGAGCATTTGATTATGTTTTTCATCTGCCTATTAGTTCTATTATTCTCTTTTGTGCTGAAAGTGGAGCGGGGGCAGGTTGATTTCCCTGGCTTCAAGATTCATCTGCCCCCAGCTTGCCTGATGAAAACTTTATTTAAAATTGAATGTCCGTTCTGCGGGCTGAGTCGGAGTTTAGTGGAGAGCGCTCATCTAAATTTTAAGAGCGCAATAAGTTATAATTTAGCTGGTCCTGCTTTTTTTCTTTTTCTGCTTCTCCAGATTCCTTATCGGGCTTATGGCTTTTTGGGCAAGGGTCTAAATTCTTATTCTGGAAAACTTGCGGTTTTGCCTTTAGGTTTGATATTATTGGCTTTGTTTTCTCAATGGCTTTTTAAAAATTTTTTATAGATAGGAGGGGTTCAGTAGAATAATTTAAGCCAAAAACCAAGAAAGGAGGGGAAAATGTTTTGTCCAAATTGTGGCAAGGAGATTCCAGAAGGGAGCAATTTCTGTCCGCATTGTGCGGGAGCGGTTAAGCCAGGGGGTCCTGCGCCAGCGGTTCCCAAGACCTCGGGACTGGCGATAACTTCGCTGGTGTTGGGTATTTTAGGGATATGCTATGGACTTACCGCTATTCCGGGGCTGATTTTGGGCATTATTGCTTATCGGGACATTAAGCGCAGACCCAAAGAAATCAGTGGAGAAGGGCTTGCCTTAGCAGGAATTATCACCAGTGGGATTACTTTTATTTTAGGTCTCGGAATTATTGCGGCAATTGCGATTCCCAATTTTTTGCGTTTTCAAGCCAAAGCCAGGCAGTCTGAAGCCCGAGCTAATCTGAGCTCAATTTATAATAAGCAGATGGAGTTTTATTTTCAACAAAATCGGTATGCGCAAAGTTTTGAGGAGTTAGACTGGAGTCCGATAGGCATAACCAGATATGCTTATTTTCTCAATGAAGGGAGCTCAACTCAGCCTGCGGATAAAGTTTATCATCTTCCTGAGGGAGTTGAAGCCTATGTTGATGAATATGGGTTTCAGGTAATCGCAGTAGGGAACATAGATTCTGATGAAGAGCTGGATGTCTGGATGATTGACACCAATGGAAGCCCGATTATGCTTATGGATGATATACGAGGACATTAGCTTATGGTTTAGCTTTTTTCGCTGAGCAGGTAAATTTTATTTCTGGAAAGGATGGTAAGATGCGCTGTCCAAGTTGTGGAAAAGAGATGGTTTCGCCGGGTCGGTTCTGTCCGGATTGCGGGACCAGGCTATCAAGCCCAGCACCATTGTCCCAGAATCAGCCGAGCCAAATTTCTCCTAAAACCTCTGGCTTGGCTATTGCCTCATTGGTTATGGGTGTGATTATTATCCTGGGCTATATCTTTTTCAGGGTTTTTTTATGGCTGGGGTTTAGAGTTGCAGGAATGTATCAATGGGGATTGCTAACAATGCTCGGGAGTGTCTTTTTAGGATTCTTTTCGGTATTGGGTTTGATTTTGGGGATTTTAGCCCTTGTCCAGATAAACCAAAGTCAGGGGAAGATAGCGGGAAGAGGAATGGCAATTATCGGAATAGGAATTGGTGGATTGATTTTAATTCTTTCGGTCTATGCTTTTAGTTTATGTATTTTTCGGTTAATTGAGCTCATCATATAAAAATTTTATCTTTAACTTAATCCAATTTTTAGATTTTTGAGGATTGCTCTATTCATTCTTGACAGAGTTTATTCGGGTGATAAAGTAAAACCGGGAAAAATCCAGATGCGAAATAAATTGGTCTTATGGCTTGCCAGTGGCTTGGGCTTGGGATATGCGCCGCTTGTTCCCGGCGCTTTTGGGAGCCTTTTGGGAATTGGTATTTATTATTTTGCCGGTCGGCTGGAAATCTGGGTATATGTAGCTTTTGTGCTTTTATTTTTTATATTTTCGGTCTGGGTGGCTGAAAAGGCAGAGAAAATCCTTCTCACCCATGACCCGCAGATTATCACCATTGACGAGGTGGTCGGATACCTTATCGCAATGCTCGGTTTTCCTTATAGCTGGAAATGGCTACTTTTAGGTTTTATCTTTTTTAGATTTTTTGACATCATCAAGCCCTGGCCCGCAAGTTATTTTGATAATCAGGGCAAAGGCGGGCTGTCCACTGTGTTAGATGATGTGGTCGCAGGGATTTATGCCAATGTTTCTCTCCAGATTATTCGGCTGATTTTTTAAGAGGAATTGATGAAGATTTCTTTTTTAGCAATCGGCAATGAGCTGATTCAGGGGAAAACCGGGGAGGCTAATGGCAGATTTTTAGCCCAGGAGCTTGACCTGTTAGCCCTGGAAATGAAATTTATGCTACTGGCTGGGGACAATCCAGAGGAGATGACAAACGCGTTTAGGTTTCTGGGAGAGCATTCTGAGATTATTATTTGCTCCGGGGGACTGGGACCAACCCCGGATGACCTCACCACCGAGGTCTTTGCTCAATTTGCCGACCTTAAACTGAGCTTAGACCCAAAAATCCTTGACCAGATTCAAGCTCGGTTCAAAATCCGGGGGATAGAAATGCCTCTCACCAATAAAAAACAGGCATTGATTCCAGAATCCGCGAAAATTATTCCAAATCTTTTTGGCACTGCCCCGGGATTTGAACTGGAGCATAATCATAGATTCTGGTTTTTTCTTCCCGGGGTGCCGAATGAGTTTAAACAGATGACAAAAGATAGTCTGATTCCAAGAATTTTGGAGATTGAAAAAATAAAAAAAGCGACCAAAAGCAAGACCCTCAGGGTTTATGGAATAACAGAAAGCGGAATCGCGGACCGGCTTTCTGGATTAAAATTTGACCCTAAATTAAGGCTTGCCTATTTGCCAGAGTTTCCAGAGATTTATCTGAGATTGAGCGTAATCACTGAAGAGAAAGAAGACGCAGAGGAGATTGTCAAGCTTGCCTCAGAGATGATTAAGAAGGAGCTTTTAGAGTATGTGGTCTCTGAGCAGGGAGAGCCTTTAGAGCTGGTGGTGGGGAGATTATTGAAGGAGCGAGGTTTAACTATTAGCGCTGCGGAGAGTTGCACCGGCGGATGGTTAGCAAAAAGAATCACAGATATTGCTGGTAGCTCTGATTATTTTTTAGGAGGGCTGGTCTCTTATTCCAATCAGATGAAAATAAAGGAGCTGGGGGTCAAGGAGGAGACAATTAAGAAGTTTGGCGCGGTTAGCAGAGAGACCGCAAAACAGATGGCAGAAGGGCTAAGGAGCAAGACCTCTGCGGATATAGCTATTGCCATCACCGGGATTGCTGGGCCCAGCGGAGGCACCAAAGAAAAGCCAATTGGCACTGTGTATATGGCGCTTCTGGATGATAAAGGAATCTGGGAGCAGAGGTTTCAGTTTTTGCCTTTAAGCAGGGAGACGGTAAGGAGTCTGGCAACTGAAACCGGTTTAGAGGTTATCAGGAGAAGAATTTTGGGCTTAAGGATGCCGGGAGAAAAAAAGAATGAGCAAAAGTGATGAAAAAGAAATGAAGCCGGAGTTAATTCGCTCCTTTATTGCGATTTCCATTCCAGAGGAGATTAAGCAGAAGTTAGCAGAGCTACAAGCCAGACTCAAGAAGGCAGATGCGATGGTCAAATGGACCCGTGCCCAGGGGATTCATATCACGCTTCGGTTTCTTGGCAATGTTTCAGTGGAGGAGATTAAGGAGGCAGGAGAGGCAATCAGCCAGGTCGCTCGGCAATTCTCTCCTTTTTTAGTTGAGGCTAATGGCTTCGGCACTTTTCCAGAGCGAGGGAGACCAAGGGTAATCTGGGTGGGATTGAACCAAGGAGTTAGCCAGCTTAAAGCCATATTTGAGGAGCTGGACAAGGAGCTTATAAATAGAGGGTTAGGCAAGGCAGATAGGGCTTTTAGCCCGCATCTAACTTTAGGTAGAATTAAAACTGGCAAAAACCTTAATAAGCTGTTAGAATATCTAAAAGCAGAGCCAGAGAAAGCTTATGGAATTTTTGAGGCAAAAAGTATCTGCTTATTCCGTAGCCAGCTTCGTCCGGAAGGAGCGATTTACACTCTGCTCCGGGAGGAGTTTTTCTCGGCTAAATAAGGAGGGGCGCTAAATGGCAAAAGAGAAATCAGAGAATGGTGAGCGGGAGAAAATTAAAGAGGAAAAGGAAAGAGCCATTAAGCAGGCGATTAGCTTAATAGAGAAGCAGTTTGGCAAAGGCGCAATTATGAGATTGGACGCAGGGATGAAAATTCCGGATGTGGAGGTGATACCCACAGGCTCTTTAGGATTGGATTTAGCCTTAGGGGTGAGCGGAATGCCCCGAGGCAGAGTGATTGAGATTTATGGACCAGAAGCCAGTGGCAAGACCACTTTAGCGCTTCATTTAATCGCAGAGGCGCAAAAGCAGAAAGGGATTTGCGCATTTATAGATGCGGAGCACGCCTTAGATATTAATTATGCGCAAAGGTTAGGGGTAAAGATAGAGGACCTTTTAATCAGCCAGCCGGATTATGGAGAGCAGGCGCTGGAGATAGCAGAGCAGTTGGTTAAAGCTGGAGCGGTTTCTGTGGTGGCGATAGACTCGGTTGCCGCGCTCACTCCCAAGACCGAGCTGGAAGGGGAAATGGGCGAATCCCATATGGCGCTCCAGGCTCGGCTGATGAGCCAGGCGCTTCGGAAGCTGACCAGCGCAATCAGTCGTTCCCGGACTACGGTTTGTTTTATCAATCAGACTCGGCAAAAAATTGGAATTCATTTTGGTAATCCTGAGACCACCACTGGCGGAATGGCTTTAAAGTTTTATGCCAGTGTCCGATTAGATATAAGAAGAATTGGGCAGTTAAAACAGGGCTCTCAGATAATTGGCACCAGAGTAAAGGTTAAGGTGGTGAAAAACAAATTGGCTCCACCTTTTAGACAGAGCGAGTTTGATATAATGTATGGAGAGGGAATCAGCCGAGAGGGAGAGGTGGTGGACCTGGGACAGGCTTTGGGAATTATTGAAAAAATCGGCGCCTGGTTTTCCTATAAAGGAGAACGGTTAGGACAGGGCAGAGAAAACACTAAACTTTTTCTTAAAGCGCATCCGGAGCTCCGAGAAGAATTAGAGAAAAAAATCAAAGAGAGTTATAAGGTAGATTTTTTAGCCAGTGATTTAGAAGCAGAATCAGAGGAATAGAAAGGAGGAAAGAAAATGACCAGCCAGATGCCAAATTCAGGAGCAGGTGGAGGAACGCCCAGAGTCCCGGGTTCGCCTCCTCAAGCCCCGGCACAAGCCAAGCCTCAAGGCCTAGACCTGAATGAAATCCTTCAGACCGCTATGAAATATGGCGCCAGCGATATTCATATCAAAGCCGGCCTTCCTCCGATTTTCAGAATTGATGGTCAGCTCTTCCCCTATAAAGAGGTCCCTCGGTTGAACCCGGATATAGTCAATAAAATGGCTTTCGGGATTATGACCAAAGCCCAGCAGGAGAAATTTAAAGAAGCTGGGGAAGCGGACTTAGCTTATGGGGTTCCGGGATTGGGAAGGTTTAGAGTAAATATCTTCCAGCAAAGAGGCACGGTCGGGATTGTGCTTCGGGTGATTCCATTTGGAGTAAAGACCATAGAGGAGCTTTTTCTCCCTCCGATTATCGCTAAATTAGCTATGGAGAATCGGGGCTTGATTTTAGTCACCGGCACCACCGGCAGTGGAAAAAGCACCACTTTAGCCGCAATGATAGATTTAATCAATTCCACCCGAACCTGCCACATTGTCACCATAGAAGACCCGATTGAATTCTTGCATCGGGATAAAAGAAGCATCGTTAACCAAAGGGAAATCGGATTTGACACCAAAGGTTTTGCGATTGCGCTTCGGGCCGCGCTTCGCCAGGACCCGGATGTGGTGTTAGTGGGAGAGATGCGGGATTTTGAAACTATAGAAACCGCATTATTGGCTGCGGAGACCGGGCATTTAGTTCTCTCCACCCTGCATACCCTGGACGCGACTGAGACCATTAACCGAATCGTGGCGGTGTTTCCACCTTATCAGCAGAAGCAGGTTCGGCTTCAATTGGCAAGCGTGTTAAAAGGGGTGATTAGCCAGCGGTTAATGCCCAGAGCAGATGGCAAGGGCAGGGTGCCAGCAGTGGAAGTTCTGGTCAACACCGCCCGAGTTAGAGAATGTATAGAGGATAAAGACCGCACCAAAGAAATCCGGGACGCGATTGGCAGTGGATTTATCGCTTATGGGATGCAGACCTTTGACCAGTCCATTATGCAGATTTACCGCAAGGGCTTAATCACTCTGGAAGAGGCGCTCAAGCAATGCTCTAATCCAGATGACTTTAAGCTAAAAATTTCTGGGGTCTCCACCACCAAAGATACTGAGCAATGGGACTATTTTGACCAGACCGGCGGAGGAAAAGAAGCGCCCAAGGGAAAGGGCAGACCTGGCGGAGGTGGAGATAGCGGGTTTGAGATTGAGCGGTTTTAGGCATAATCCCGGATATTGTAATTCCTGTAGCGAGTAAAAATGAAGCTGGATGAGCTAAGAAGTAGATTTCTTGACTATTTCCAAAAAAATGGTCATACCATAGTTCAAAGCTCAAGCCTGATTCCGGAAAATGACCCCACGCTTCTTTTCACCAATGCCGGGATGAATCAATTTAAGGAGGTATTTTTAGGGATTGAGAAAAGAGCCTATACCCGCGCCTGCTCCAGTCAGAAATGCTTCCGGGTCAGTGGCAAGCATAATGATTTGGAAAATGTGGGTTATACTGCTCGGCATCATACCTTTTTTGAGATGTTAGGCAATTTCAGTTTTGGAGATTATTTCAAGAAGGAAGCAATAGCTTTTGCCTGGGAATTTATCACTAAGGAATTAGGTTTAGATAAAACTAGGCTCTGGATAACTGTTTATGAAAAAGATGATGATGCGTTTGAGCTTTGGCAAAAGGTGGCAGGGATTGCTAAAAAGCGGATTGTGCGGATGGGGGAAAAGGACAATTTCTGGAGTATGGGCGAGACCGGTCCCTGCGGACCTTGTTCTGAGCTAATTTATGACCAGGGGCAAGGGGTGGGATGTGGAAACACGGATTGCAAGGTGGGCTGTGAGTGCGATAGATATTTAGAGCTATGGAATTTAGTGTTTATGCAATATAACCGAGAGGAAAACGGAAAAATGACCCCCCTGCCTAATCCGAGCATTGATACCGGAATGGGGCTGGAGAGAATAACCGCGGTTATGCAATCGGTCTATTCCAATTATGACATTGACCATTTTCAAGCGATTATCTCCAAGATAAAGGAGCTTTCCGGAAAATCATTTTCCAAAGAGGATAAGCTCAATACCTCCATCCGAGTAATTGCAGACCATACGCGAGCCATAACTTTTTTGATTGCAGATGGAGTGCTTCCTGCTAATGAGGGAAAGGGGTATGTGTTAAGACGGGTGATGCGCCGTGCAGAGAGGCACGCCAAGCTGATGGGATTTGAAAAGCCGATTCTGTATCTGGTTTCAGACCGGGTGATTGATTTGATGAAGTCCGCCTATCCGGAACTGAATGAACGTCGGGCATTGATTATGGAGGTGATTCGGAATGAGGAGGAGCGATTTCTCCAGACTTTGGATTATGGCTTAAGCCTGATTCGGGAAGAGATTGAGAAGCATGAAAAAGATAGAAAAGGCTGGTCGCTTCCGGGAGAGGTTGCTTTTCGGCTTTATGACACTTATGGATTTCCGCTGGACCTGACTCAGGCAATTGGAAGGGATGAGAGGTTTGAGGTGGATTTGGAAGGGTTTGAGCGGGAGATGGAAAAACAGAGGGAGCGGGCAAGGGCGAGCTGGAAAGGCTCTGGCGCGGAGGCAATAGATGCGCTTTATAAACAGCTTAAAAGCCAGGGGGTTAAAACTGAGTTTAGTGGCTATGAGCGATTAAAAGATGAGGCAAAAATTCTCATTTTGGTTGAGCAGGGAGAATTAAAAGAGGAAATTTCTAAACCGGGCGCGGAATTTCAGTTAGTTAGTGAGCGGACCCCGTTTTATGGAGAGACCGGCGGTCAGGTTGGGGACCAGGGGATGATTCGCGGAAGGGAATTTGAGGCACGGGTGATAGATACCCAGAGACCTCTGGAAGGGCTGATTGTTCATCATTGTCAATTAGTGAACGGGAGGGTGAAAAGCGGGGAAGAGGTGGAGCTAATCGTGGATGAGGAGCGGAGAAAAGATATAGCTCGGAATCATAGTGCGACCCATCTGCTTCAAGCCAGCTTAAGAAGAGTATTAGGAGCGCATATTCAGCAGAAAGGCTCTTTAGTTTCGCCGGAGCGATTTAGATTTGATTTCACGCATTTTTCTCCGCTCAATGAACAGGAGTTAAAACAGGTAGAGAAATTGGTCAACGAGATGATTATTGCCAATAAAGAGGTTCGGGTGGAATATCTTGCTTATCCGGAGGCGTTAAAGCGGGGAGCAATGGCATTATTTGGGGAGAAATATGGAGAGGTGGTTCGGCTGGTAGAGATGGATGATTTTTCAAGGGAGCTTTGCGGAGGCACGCATTGCCAGAGGACCGGGGATATAGGCTTTTTTAAAATTCTTTCTGAAGGAAGCGTTTCTGCTGGGGTGAGAAGGATTGAGGCGATTACTGGCAGGTCTGCGGTGGAGTTCGTGCAGACGCAGGAAGAGTTGAGCAAAAAATTAGCGGAATTATTAAAAAGCTCTTTAGCGGAATTACCGGACCGGGTTCAGAGGCTTTTGGAGGAGAATAAAAAGCTTCAGCGGGAGTTAAAACAGGCTCGGGAGGGAAAATCCGGGTTCAGCCCAGAGGAATTTTTAAAACGCGCAAAGGAGATAAATCAGGTTCGGGTGTTAAGTGCGGAGCTTGAGTTTTCAGATTTTGATTCCCTGTTAGAGTTTTCAGACCGGGTTTTTGCTAAATTAGGAAAAGGGGTTTTGGTTTTTGGGATGCGGGACAATGAGAAGGCTTATCTATTGGTTAGAGTGAGCAAGGATTTAAGCAAGAAAATAAGCGCGGTTAAAATAATCAGCGCTATTTCCGAGATAATAGGAGGTAGAGGTGGAGGCAAGCCGGAATTGGCGAGGGGTGGAGGGAATCAGCCGGAAAAGCTGAAAGAGGCTTTAGAAACCGGAGAGAGATTGATTCTGGAGCAACTAAAAGAGGAAAGCTAAAGATGGCTCGGATTTATTCAATAAAGCCACCGAATATAGTTGACCTGGAGCTTAATAAAGAAATAGTTAGAATCGGCAGACTGCCGGATAATGATATAGTGATAAATGATGCTCTTATCTCCCGAAGGCATTGCGAGCTTCGCCAGGAGGGGGAGAGATGGAAGATTTGTGATTTAGGGAGTTTGAACGGGGTTTTTGTCAACAATCTAAAGGTTCAGGAGGAGTTTATAGCCAGCGGGGATATAATTCTGGTTGGCAATGTTCAGTTTATTTTTGAAGAAAAGGCGCAGGCTCAAGTAGGCGCTAAAACTGGTTTTGAGCGAGAGCTGGTCAAGCCGGTTAAAGAATTGGAAGCGGAGCTGGTTCTGAATCGGGAGATGAGGTCTGATTACGAGAAGGCGATTCGGGACCGGGAGAGCAGATATTTTTATATACTTTATCAGATAGCCCGGGCGCTGAACTCAACCAACCGTTTGGAAGAGCTATTAGATTTGAGTCTGGAGCTGGTTTTTGAGGT
>Ga0172364_10001742_pt1 | contig 16978 bp, 9 predicted proteins | sample LakKivSesite10cm_FD_114545 | JGI IMG/M metagenome (GOLD analysis project Ga0172364, IMG submission 114545) | Sediment microbial communities from Lake Kivu, Rwanda - Sediment site 10cm | ecosystem: Environmental > Aquatic > Freshwater > Lake > Sediment | place: Rwanda: Western Province, Lake Kivu... | reverse complement strand
TGGAGGTCGGTGTGGATGTTGCCGGCCAGGGACCCATATTTTTGCGCCCGCTCAAGAAGCTCCTCAGAAAAAGTGAATTCCTTTCCAAACGGGGACTTGAGCGAGGACTGGTCATAAGCGTAGGTGATATTCTCGATGGTTACGGACTTCGAGCCGTGGTTTTTGCGGATCCAGTTGGCATTCGGCAGGTTGATGCCGATCGGTGTCGAGGGATAGCAGTCGCCACCCAGCATGGCCGCGGTGATGACCTTGGCTGATACGCCTTTGACCTCTTTTTTTTTGAAGCGGGCGTCGACGGGCGAGTGGTCCTCAAACCATTGGGCGCTGGCCGAGATCATATCGGCCCGCCGGGTCGCCGCCAGGTCCTTGAAGTTGACGACCGATTCCCAGCTGGCCTTCATCCCGAGCGGGTCGTTGTAGACTTCGATGAAGCCGTTAACGAAATCGACAAGCGAAGAGTGGTCCTGGACCCAAAGGATGTTGTATTCGTCGAATTTTTCCAGGTCGCCTGTTCGGTAGTAGTCAATGAGAGTTTGGATAACCTTCCTCTGGTGGTCGTTCTCAGCGACGCCGGCCGCTTTTTCAAGCCAGAAGACAATCCTGGCAATGGCGGGTCCGTAAAGGCCGTCAATTCTGGCGACCTCTTCAACAACTTTGCCGTCTCTCTTTGTGACCCTGGTATTCAGTCCGTAAGAGATTGGCGTTTCGTCTTTTTCATCTATCCGACTTTTATAATAGGCCTCAACCTCGGCCTGGGTGACGCCCTCATAAAAGTTCACAGCGGAGTTCACAACCAGGTCTCTGGTCGAATCCTGAGAGACTTTCTTCGAATCGACGGCCGGGTCGAAGAGGATAGGCCAGAGGAAAGCCAACAGGTCGTCAACCGACTGCCCCTCGTCGAGCGGGAAGCTCGCTCCCTCTGAGCCCTTGACCAGGGCAACAAAGTAATCGGCGTCAAAGCCGGGCATGATTTTGTCGGTCGAATAGTGATGGTGGATGCCGTTCGAGAACCAGACCCTTTTGACATAGGTCATGAACTCGGCCCAGCGGGGGTCCTCCCGGTCGCCTTTATAGCCTTCGACGACGGCATCCAGAGTCCTGCGGATCTTGAGGTTGTGTTTGTAGTTCTGGTCGAAGATGATATCGCGCCCGCAGAGAGCGGCCTCACTCAGGTAATAAATCAGTTCCTTCTGGGCGGGCGAGAGGGCCTCAAACCCCGGCACCTGGTAACGGAGGATTCTCAGGTCGGCAAACTGGTCGATTTGCCAGCGGAACTCCGGAGCGGCCGCGGCCGATCCGGGTTCCCTCTTTTTGCATCCGGCCCCAACGACGATAAGGCCAAGGCAAAGGGTGACAATGAGTGGTCTTTTAACCTTCATGGATGGGCACCTCGTCTGTGGTTTTCCGGCTTCTTGTGCGCCGGGGCCTTATCATATCCAAATGCCAACTCCGCGTCTACCCCTTTCTCCCGCTTCGTCAGGCTGAACTCGGAAAAATGGAGTTCCGTTTGTTGCATGTTTGACAGGAATCATGCTATAGATAGCGTTCATGACCGGCGTGGAGGTCTCCATATTTTATCCCCCCGGATGCCCACCGGATCGAGGAGATCTCCGAATCCATTTTGCTTAAGGAGTCGCTGATGGAAGGGTTTTTGAACAACCTGGCCCAATGGGTCGACAAGACCGCCTACAACATCTGGTCGTTTCTTCTCTTCTTCCTGCTCGCGGCAGGACTCTGGCTGACCATCCGGACTCGTTTTGTCCAGTTTCGCCATCTCGGCGATGGCTTCCGGATCATGTTCGCCGGCCTTATTCGAAAAGGGAAAAAAGTCAAAAGAGAAGGCGACGTTTCGGCCTTCCAGGCCCTCTCGACGGCCCTGGCCGCGACGGTCGGCAACGGCAATATCGGCGGCGTCGCCTTCGCCCTGACGACGGGCGGCCCCGGCGCCATCTTCTGGCTGTGGGTGTGCGGCTTTGTCGGCATGGCCACCAAGTATTCAGAAGCCCTTCTCGGAGTGAAATTCCGCGAGCACTACCCGGACGGCAAGATCGCCGGCGGCCCGATGTATTACATTAAGAACGGCTTCACCAACAAAAGATTCGCCGCCATCCTCGCCCCCGCCTTTGCCATTTGCGGCGCCTTCGCCACCCTGTTCGGAACCGGGAACATGATGCAGGCGAATCAGATGACGATGGTGCTCAACAGCCAATTCGGCATCCCAAAGATTGTCACGGCAGTCGTCATCACGCTACTTGTCGGCATCGTCATCATCGGCGGAATCAAAAGGATCGGCGCCGTGGCCGAGCGGATCGTTCCCACGATGATTTTCTTGTATCTCATCGTCGGCACGTTCGTCATCCTCTCCAACATCAGCGTGCTGCCTAAGGTTTTTGTCCTCATCTTCGAGCACGCTTTTTCGCCCTATGCTCTGGGCGGCGGAGCCATCGGCTACACCGTGAAGATGGCCATGCAGATGGGCTTCCGGCGGGGGCTCCTGACCAACGAGGCGGGATTGGGGAGTGCGCCCATTGCCCATGCCGCTGCCCAAGCCAAGTCTCCGGTCCACCAGGGTCTCATGGGCGTGGCAGAGGTTTGCATGGACACGATCATTGTCTGCTCGTTTACGGCTCTCATCAACCTTTCCACAGGTCTCTGGCAGACGAAAAAGGCGGCCGACGCGATTCAGGGGACCGCCCTTACGGCCTCATCCTTTGCCTCGGAGGCGGGAGTAATTGGGAGTCTCACCGTCGCCCTCGGGTCATTTCTCTTCGGCTATACAACCCTCATCGGCTGGTACTACTACGGCGAACAGTGCATGAAGTTCATTTTCGGATATCGAGTGACTCAGGTTTACCGGATTATTTACATTGGGCTGGGTTTCATCGGGGCCTTGATTTCTATCCAACTCGTATTCTATATCGGCGACATCGCCAACGCCTTCATGGCCATTCCGAACCTCATCGCTCTGTTCGTCCTAAGCGGGGTCGTCGCCCGGACGAGCCGGGAGTTTTGGCAAAAATACAAAACTCTCGACGGCTTCGAAAAAGAGCTTCCTCCCGAAGCCCGGGGCGCGGAACCGTAGCAGGCCAACGGAAACAGCTCATCTTCGCGAGGGTGTTGAGACGACTATTAGGCTGCTGGTCCTAAATGCCGGCCTCTTGGCCATCGCCGAGCGCCTCTAAAACCCGCTCAATCGCTTCGCGGTGGCTGAGCCGCGGCTTCCCGGCGAGGATATTCCAGCCGGTGGCAACGAGAATCAAGTCGTGTTCCGGAATGATAATCGGCATCTGGCCGCCGAAGCCGGAACCGGCCCAGGCAAGGCGCGACCCGTCGCCATAGGGGTAAAGCCACCATTTGAGCCCGTATTTAATTTCGTTCTCGCCCACCTCGACTTGCGGCGTTACAGAATCCGTGACCCATTCCGGATCAATAATCGCTTTTCCCTGCCAGACCCCTTTATTGAGGAAGAGGCAGGCGATCTTGGCCAGGTCATGGGGGTTCAGGTAGAGGCCGCCTTCCGTGTCGATCGGGCCAGACGGTGTCCTCTTCCAGAAGAAACGGTCTATTCCCAAAGGAGTGAAAAGATACCGGGCCGCGTACTCTTCGATGTCCCAGCCCGTGGCCGCATGGAAGATATGGGCCAGAAGCTCCGACTCGCCGCTGCTATAATTGAAAACCGTCCCCGGCTCTCGCGCCATCTTCCGATTGATCGTGAAATCAACCCAGTTGCAACTCGCTTCCATCAGGCTGGCCGTGTTGTTCGGATCGTTGTAGGGAAGTTCTTCGTTCCAATCAAAGCCCCCGGTCATCGTCAGCAGGTGACGGATGGTGACCCGACGTTTGCGCGCGTCAACGTTGGCCACTTTCGACTCATCGAAAAATTTCAGAATCGGCGTCGCCAGGTCGGGAAACTCCCCCCGGGTTCTGGCCACTCCGATAATGACCGAAGTCACGGTTTTCGTCACCGATTGGAGAGAGTGCAGATCGCCGCGACGATAGAATGGATGCCACCAGGAATTGAAATAATTGTAGGGGCCCGTCGGATGAAGGGCGTTGAGCGCCCCGGGTTTTTTGGCCTCCTGGCCGTATATTTGATCGTAATTGTGCCGGAAGGACCGATCATAGACAAGCCGGCCGTGCCGGATGACGAGCAGGCTGTCCACATACCCATATTTTCCGGCGGCGATATCCGCCTCAAGCCGGGCCAGGACTTTGGGATTTAAACCCTCCTTCTCCGGTGTCGATACGGGCCAAGATTCAGGATTCTGAAGGGAAAAGCTTGATGAAACAATCGTCAGCGCAAGGACCGCTCGGATGACGACTCGTAGACGCATAGCCAACTCCTTTTCCGAATTTCTCAGTCCAACGACTTCCCAGAAATCATAGATTCACTCTAGAATTAAAGTCAATCACGCCTTTGCTTTTGACTTTTTGCGCGGTCTATATCAAGATAGTATCCCCAAAGGAAAAAAGCGGAGGCGGCGGCTCAATCCGCATGACCGACGAAGCTCTCGTATCCATTAGGAAAATCACCCAGGTTCGGAGCGAATACAGCAGCGCCCGACTGATTTGCACAAACCTGGAAGGCCGCATGACCGGCCGGCGATTCGAGCGGGCCCCGGGCTACCTACCGGCGGAAATCGATTACGTCGCCGCCGACGGCACCTCGGGGACGGTGCGCGTCAGGGATTACGACGTCCGTTTTCTCGACCGCGTGGCCGTCGAAAAAGCGACCGAACATCTTGAGTCAATTCTGCGGGCCCGGCGCGGCGATCCGGAAGCGAGCCATAGGCTCGAGCGGAAAACGCGCGATACCTGGGCAAAGATTTCAGGCCGTTTTGTCGGCACGGCCCTCATCGAGACAGACGAAGTCATCCCCTATACGACGTCCCGAAGTTTTTCCGAAACGCAAATCAGCAACAAGGGAAGCATACTGCTGGATCTTTCGGCACACGGATTTGCCACGGCAGATTTCTGTCTCCTTGCGGCGAGCGCATACCGCCTGCCCCCGGAGAGCCTCCAGAAATGCCTGAAAGACGCGGTCCGGAATCTCGAGATTCTCAGCGGACGGAGGCTCGAGGACCCGGAAAACCCTCTGCTGATCGCCATGCGCTCGGCTCTGCCCGAACACCTTCCGGGTTTCATGCCCACTTATTTGAATGTCGGCTTAACGCCGGCAATTCTCCCGGGGCTGCCGAAGCGATACGGCGAAGAAGCCGCGGTCCGAATCCGCCTGTCCAACCGGAAGACGCTTCTTGAATGCCTGGACCCGGTGGCCTTCCCCGATATTGAAAAAGAAATCCATCCCGGCCGGACGATGGCCGAAAACATTCGGCTCGTCTCGGCGATCGAAGCCATGATCGAAAAACACGATTCCCGGCTTCTGACCAGCGCCGCCAGACAGATCCAGTTTTTCCTGGCGAGGATCTATGCCTACTACGAAACCCATCTCGATGCCCTCCGCAACTTCATGGTCCGCGAAGTCCATTACCCCACCGTCATCTTTCAAAGGATGGTCTGCAGCGTCATCGACCGCGAGTCTTATGCGGGCGTTCTCTACAGCCGGCATCCCCGGCTGGGGACCGGAGTGCTGCTCCAGTTCGCGCGGACTATCTACGGCGAAGACCTGATGACGGGGCGGCTGCCGGCCGAACAGAGACACTTTCAAAGCCGAGAGGAAACAAGGGAAGAATTCCCGGCTATCTACCATTTCTGGAACCGGCTGTCCCAGCTTGAGGAAATCTACCGGTCTCCTGTGATGGTCGAATTCACCGGCGTCCACGGGACATTTACAATTCTCCAGGTCAACCCGGCGGAATTGACCGGAGCGGGAATGATCACAGCCGTCATGGATATGCACAAGGCCGGAAAGATTTCCGCGGAGAGAGTTCGCGAACTCATTAAGCCTTACCATGTCCGACAGATCGAGTCCGATGCCATCGACCCCAAGTCTCTCGGCACTCTCACCCCCATCTGCCAGGGGCTTTCCGTCCTGCCCAGGTCCGCCGTATCGGGGAAGGCGTACTTCTCCATCCACCGGGCCACCCAGGAGGCCGGTGGCGAAAAGGTCATCCTGATCAAGGATCGGTTCACTCCTCAGGACGCCGTCGACATGCAAAAAGTGAGCGCCATTTGCAGTCTGAGTCCGGCGGCGATTCACGTGGTCACCGCCGCGCAGAACCTGGGGATACCGGCCTTGCTCAACCTCGAAGAAGCGGGCGTGCGAATTGATCCCGAGAACTCACTTCTGGTCAACCGCGACGGGCTCAAAATCTGCGAGGGCGACTGGGTCACGGTATCCAGCCGGCAGAGGACTCTCTACGCGGGCAAGGCTGTTTTTGCTCCCGCCCGCCTGCTCCGGTTTATGGCCGGCGAGGACGTCCCGCTCACTCCCGCCGAAAGGGTTCGCTTTGAAAGCCTGGCCTTCTATTACCGGGAGTACCGGAAAATCCTGGAAAACGTCGACGCGGCAGCCTTCGAAAGCCTTCTGGACCTGGGACACTCCATCCGGTATGGGAGACTCCAAGAGGATCCTCAGGGAGCAGCCGCCCTTGTCAACAAGAGCTTCGATATCAACTATAAAAAAATGGTCGGGAGACTGCTCGAGGTCACCCTGGGTACGCATCTCATGAACCTGGCGGCCTACGAGCTTCTCACGCCCGAAAGGAAGATTAGGCTCCTCAAGGAGGCGCTGGCGATGCGCCGCGAAAGAGGCGTTTCCGGCTATCAGGCCGGGGCCTTCGTCATCGGCAGCCTGATCCGCCCGGACTCTCCGGGAGTTTTTTGGGAAGCTTTCACTCCGGCTGAAATCGGCGAATTGATCAACGAGTGGGTGCTTCATCAAAAATACTTGGACATCCTGAATGACGTCGGAGAACAGAAGATCAGCCGGGCCAGGACTTTTCTCCTCTCTCAGGGATTGCGCTCATTGAACATCCATCACGGAATGCTCAAAGAGTTCATGCCCTTGAAGTTGAGCCGGGTCAACCTGGCCGATGTGAGGCGACAGCTTGCCGTAAACATTGACCCGCAAACGGTGGAAGTGCTCGAACTTCTCGCCCAGCCTTTCGGAAAATTCTACGATTACGGAGACCCCGGGAGTCTCGCCCGTCTCAAGAGCGTTTGCAGCGCCGAAGGGGTTCCCTTGCCCGGACCAGAGGAAACATAGAAGAGAACCCCGGGGGACGACGCCCTCAGGAAGGTTGAAATTGGGGCACCCCGTAGGGGCCTTCGCGAATAACTGCAACAGAAGGGCGCCGACCCATCCCGCGGTGCCGCGAGAAAGCATAGCGGAGCGCGTTTTGGACCATTGCCTGAGCCGCCTCGCGCCCGGAATGCGTCTCATTTTCCTCCAAGAAATCACGGCCCGATACGCCGGGCAGCCGGGAAAATTCATGCGGCTGAATTTGGGGCGAGCAATAGATGAGTCCGGTCTCTCCGACCTTCCTGAGGACCCGACCCCAGACCTCGGGCTCCCACTGATCCTTCGTGAATGACCAGGAAGGATCCGTTATCATTCTCAAGTATCCGTCGACGCCGAGGGCTTTGAGCCGTCCGATGAGGTCACGATAAACGGGGCTTCCGATGGGTTCCTCATCGCGGTTGTCAGCGGCAATGATGATGGTCCCTCCACGCTTCACGGCAGGAAGGGCCGAACAGCCGGCCTTGGCCGTCTGATAGTGGTTGCGTCCAACATAGCCGCCATGAGTCAGGACGATGTCGAAATCCTGGGTTATGGGAATCGCCGTGTAGGTCTTCATGAACCGGAAGGCTTCCAAATGGGCATCCTCAAGGTGGCCGGCGAAAACACCGGTGAGGCGCATATCTTTGTCCAGGGTGACGTTCACCGAAAAGTCCACTCCAACCGTCCGGGCTACGTCCAGAGCTTCTTCGTGACAGGGATTCCCTTGCAGGATGAGGTTGTCAGCGCCGGGGGACTCCAGGAATTCCGGGCCGTGGAATTTTTCAATCGTCCGCCTGTCCACAAGGGCCGGGCAGACCGCCTTCCTTCCCCCCGACACACCGGCCATGAAGTGGCTTTCGACGAGCCCCGTGATGATGCGAACATCCGCTGATAAGAAGGCTGAGTTGACATAGACATCGGTCCCCTTCCTTGTCTTTCCCAAATAGGCCAGCGAATCCGGCTTTTCGCATTGGTGATCGAGGATGCGGAAATCCCTAACCACGGACTCGCCGAACATCTCCGCCTTTTCCGCGTGGGTGCTCGGCCGGTGCGTTCCCGTTCCGACAACAATCTTGATGTTTTCATTCCGAATGCCCGCCCGCTTAAGCCTCTCCAGCAGCGGGATCAAGATGCCTTTTTCGCCCTTATATGGGACCGGCCGGGTGATATCGGATACCGCGATGGCCACGGTGATCTCCCGAGCGGGATGCTTTTTTCTCCTGATGATCTCTTCGATTGAGGGACTGCCGATCGGCCGCGACAGAGCTTCATCGATAGAGCTCCGGGGGTCAGTGAGGACGGGAATCTCTTTCATGCTCAGGATCACACACTCCGGGGGAACGGCGAGGTCCAGAAATGCGCTCCCAAATTCCAAGGAGAGCTTCTTCCAGCCCGTGATATCGACCTGCTGGATAGCCTTTCTGATATCAGGTTTCATTTTGGGAATTCGCCGCCAGTAAATTCTTCGAGTGATACCGATGTGTCGGGAAAATCGGAGAGGATTTGTTTGTCTGTCGTCACCAAGGGGATGCTGAGTTCACGGGCTAAGGCAACGAATTCGCAGTCGTAGGCGGAACAGCGGCTCTGGGCGGCCAACTTCAGGACATCCAGCGAGCTGACCGAATATTCTCCACCTTCCATGAGGAGCTCCGCCTCGCCCGCAATTTCGATGGCCGCTTCGAGGTTGACGATGCCTTTCCTGAGACAGGCCGCAAGAACATTCAAGAATTCGCCACGCCAAAGCAGAGGCGCAATCCAGTCGGAGTCCCTGAGGAAGGCTTTATCGGCCAGGTCCGACATTTCACTTCGCAGATAAAAATACGCCAGAAGATTCGTATCGACCACGATCACGGCCGGCCTTCCCGCTTGGCCTTGTCGATGAATTCCTTTTTCAGCTCGTAACGTCCCGTTTTTTCCCTGATGGCTCTTGCCGATGCCAGGAAATCTTCGGGCTTTCTTTTTTTTGCGGCAATCCCGGCCTCGATGAGGGCGATGACTTCGGAATTTATGCTTCTGTGATGGAGAGAAGCGTTCTGTTTAAGCCGTTCGTAGAGCTCCGGCGGGATATTTTTCACCGTTATCGTCGTGCTCATACCTAACCCTTTATGGTTTCATTATGGTTCCATTATGGTTTATTTTCATTTCTTTGTCAAGCTTTCTAATTTCAGTGTTAACATCTTTTATTTGATTAGGATGCCAGACAACTTTGGAACGTCCGCGCATCCCCATCTAGTTCTCAAGACGATCCGGTTGCGAACATTTTCTCTAATCAGGGGACACCTCACTTAATTCCCCCAGAATAAAAGTTAGTGTCCCCTTAATTCGGGTCCCCTTAATTCCTTTCCCTCAACTTCCCACACTATTTCACGACCAGACGCGTGAAAGGAAAGACATAGGCCTGTAGAAACACCATCAAAGCAACCAGGGCCGCCAAAGCCAGACTGTGGAAAAAGACATAGCGGAGGATATCGCCTTCATGGCCGTACCAGCGGGTGGCCGTGCTGGCGACAACAATGCTCTGGGCGTCGATCATTTTGCCCATGACGCCGCCGCAGCTGTTGGCCGAGGCCATGAGCGTCGGGCTGAGGCCGATCTGTTCGGCCGAGATCTTCTGCAGGCTGCCGAAAAGAACATTGGATGAAGTATCCGAACCCGTAAGCGCAACGCCCAGCCAGCCAAGAAGCGTGCCAAAGAAAGGATAAAACCTGCCGGTCCGGGCGAACATCAGACCCATTGCCGCGTCGAGGCCCGAAAAGCGGGTGATAAACCCAAGCGCGAGCATGGCGGATACGGTGAGCAATGAATACCGGACGCGATGCAACGTCGCCCACCAGACCCGATGAATTTCAAGCGGCCGGCATCCCATGACAAAGGCGGAGAGGAGGCCAGCGACGAGAATTCCGGTGCCCGTGAACGACAGCCAGTTGAAGCTGAAGACGGCAGCTTCGGCCGTCGGTTCGGCCACAACCGGAGGCATGCGCTCCACAAGTTGATGGACGAGCGGGACAGTCACCCTGAAAGTTGACAGCCCGTCAAGGAATGCCTTGACCCGGGGAATCCCCCAGATAAAAACGACGATGCTGAGTATGGCCCAGGGCGTCCAGGCCCGCACGACCTCGGTCCGGCTGATGCGGAGACCGGAACGGGCGGGGGCTCCGACCTCGTGCCCGTTGAGTCCCCAGATCCTCCGGGGATGCCAGACCAGCAAAAAAACAACAAGCCCAAGAATGGAGACGACAGAGGCGATGATGTCCACGAGCCAGGGGCCGTGAAAATTGGAGATGACGAATTGGGGAATGGCAAAGCAGCTGCCCGCGACGACAAGCGCCGGCCAGATCTCAAGCATTCCGCTAAGCCCGGCATACGCCCAGACCAGCCAGAACGGGACGACGATCGAGAAAAACGGCAGAATCCGTCCGGCCTGGGCGCTGAGGTCATGGAGCGAGAGCCCGGTCACTGCCTGGAGAGCGATGATGGGCGTTCCCAGCGCTCCGAAAGCGACCGGCGCGGTGTTGGCGATGAGCGAAAGACCGGAAGCGGCCAGCGGAGTGAACCCGAGCCCAATCAGGATGGCAGCCGTAACTGCTACCGGTGTCCCAAACCCGGCCGCACCCTCAAAGAAAGCCCCGAAACAAAAAGCGATTAGCAGCAGCTGGAGCCGGCTGTCGCGCGTTATTCGGGTGAGGCTTTCTTGAAGGACTTTGAAATGGCCCCTCTCATTGACCAGGGTATATAGGAAAATGACATTGAGGATGATCCAGCCGATGGGGAAGAGCCCATAGGCGGCGCCGAAAAGAGTGACCGCGCCCGCCTTGGCAGCCGGCATCCTGAATATGCCCACAGCGATGGACAGGGCGGCGGCCAGCCCGAGCAAGGCCGCGTTATGGGCTTTGAGTTTGAAAAAGGCCAGCGTGCCGAGGAGGACGATGACCGGCACGGCCGCTACGAGCGCCGAGAGAAGACCGCTTCCCAGGGGATTATAGACCTGCTGCCAAGCCATTTCCCCCGCTTATAACACAGCGGCAGCCAATGGTCAAAAGCGCATCACTTGAGGGCGGCGGGTGTGCGCGGGAACCAGACCCGCATCTCCCCCGGACCGCGGTTGGCCCAGGCGAAATATGGAACGGCCATGAACGATTGCGGCCTCTCGATCAAGGTCTTTCCGTCGGCGCTCCGGTCAACGGCAGCGGCCGTGGAGGTGATGATAGCCACTCCGCCGAGGAGGTCCGGTCGGAACCAGTGTTGCAACTTCGCCTCATCCGGAAGGACGAGGTTCAACGCTTTTCCTCCGTTGTCGATTCCCTCGGCGCAGAACACGATCGGCCCTCTCTGGAGCGCGACTCTTCCGCTGTTCTCCTTGACCAGGTCATGGGCAACAACCCTGCGGTTGGGCATGGGGAGGATGAGCTCGACGAGGTCGTTTGACCGCCATTTCCGCCACAGTACAGCATAGCCTTTCTCAAGTTTATAATCGACAGGCTTCCGGTTGATCCAGAGCCGCACCGGTTGTTCGCTGCGATCCAGGAAACGGTAGAGGTCGGTCGGCACGGGTTCGTTCCTGGCCCATCCCGGAATCCTGAGCCTGATGGGGAACTTTCCCCCCGGCCGGGCATTGACCAGGATCTTGACCGTTCCCTCCCATGGATACTTGGTTTCCTGGATAATATCGACCGAACGGCCACGAAGCTCAATTCTGGCAGAACCGGCGGCGAAAAGATTGATATAAACACCATCCGCGTCCGAGGCATACATATAGCCGGGCATCGTCGGCAGAAACCGGGCCACGTTGGCCGGGCAGCAGGCGACCTCAAACCAGGCGCTGCGCTCATACTTGCCCGGAGATTCGAGCGGGTTCTGGTAGAAGAACCTGTCGCCGCTCAACGAAACTCCCGAGATGAGGCCGTTATAGATGATGCGCTCCAGAACATCGATGTACTTGGCGTCCCCGTGGAGCTCGAAAAGCCGCTGGTTCCAAAGGGCATTGCCGATCGAAGCACAGGTTTCGGCGTAGGCCTGGGCGTTCGGGAGCTCATAGTCGGCCCCGAAGGCTTCGTATTCGCCCGTCGCGCCGATGCCGCCCGTTATATAGAGCTTTTTTCCGGCAACGTTTTCCCACAGCCGGCCGCTGGCGGCCGCGTATTCCGGCCAGCCGCCGAGCGCCGAGACATCGGCCATCCCCGCATACATGTAGGTGGCCCGGACCGCATGCCCGACGGCCTCGGCCTGCTCGAGAACGGGCTTATGATTCTGGAGATACTCCTCGCTATTGTAGATAACGAACGGCGAGTCAGACGGATAGGTTTCGCCACCGTGATAATGACCGCGCTCGTCCAGAAAGAACCTGGCCAACTCAAGATACTGTCGGTTGCCGGTGACACGATAGAGTTTGGCCAGACCGATCTCGATTTCTTGGTGCCCGGGAAAAGCGCGGCGCTTCCCCGGCCCGAACGTGCGGACAAGAAGGTCGGCGTTTTTGATGGCGATCTCGAGGAAAGTCCGCTCGCCGGTCGCGTTGAAATGGGCGACGGCCGCCTCATACATGTGGCCGACGTTGTAGAGTTCGTGGCTGACCCGCAGGTTTGACCAGCGCTCGGCTCCCGCTCCCGGAGCTGGATTCTTGGGCTCGATGGTTCGAGCCGTGAAAAGATAGCCGTCCGGTTCCTGCGCTTTGCCGATTATCGAAATGAGCTCTTCCAATTTGGCACGAAGTTCCTTATCAGGAAAAGCGCGGAGCGAATAGGCGGCCGCTTCCATCGCCTTGAAGACATCGCTGTCATTGTAGCGCTTTCCGGTGTGCTTTCCCTTCTTGAGTCCGGCGGCGATCCGGAAATTGTCCGTCCGGCCTGTCTCGTCATCCAGCTTGAAGAGGTAAGGGATCGTCACGGTCCGATTGGTCTTGAGGCGCGGCGCCCAGAAATCATCTTCCAGCTTGACCTGGGCGAAATCCGCCGGCCGGATTGGGTAGTCCGGCTTCATCACCGGAAGCTGCCCGCTAAAAAAGAAAAGAGCCAGCAGGCTCAACAGGAAAAGGTTGATGAGTTTTGGCTTTGACATATTTGCCTCCGTCCTCGAGCCGGATTCATGGGCGCCCGGCGGATCTCCCAGCATGGCCTATTTCGTGTCACTCTCCAGCACATAGATCGAGGCGCTGAGCGGGGGGACGGTCAGTCGGCGCGAGAAGGGCGCGCCGGCCGTTTCCTCGATCCTGACAACCGGATCTTTCCCCGGTTCATTATAAGCCAGGGGGTCAGTGCCGGCGATGCGATAAAGGTTTACCGACCTGGAAATGCTAATACCCTTGAGGCTAATGGCTAGGAACTGTTCCTCTAACGTGGGGTTTACAACTGAGATCGTCAGCGCCTTTTTCCCCTCCGTCCAGGCGGCCATGACATCCAGTGGCTCGGGCGCGCCCGCGACTTTGACTGGAAGACTCCCGAACTGCGCCCGGTAAAGCTTGAGCACCAGTCCGGTCGTATCAAAGGCAGCCGCGGTCTTCGTCGTCTTAATGGCACCGATGACGTTCACCGTCTGGGCGTAGTTGGCCATGAAGATGACATCGCTCTGCCGGGCGTATTCGTTGATTCCCGCAGCGATGCCAAGCGCGTCCCTAAGAAAGTAGCGGGTCCCGATCTGGCCGTAAAGCTCCGGCCCGTACCAGTAGTTCCACTCGTCGAGGGCCACTAGAATCTCCTTGTTCTTGAGCGCGGGAATCGATTTCCGGTAATGCCGATGAGCTTCCGCGATGCGCCGAATCTCTCGTGGGACCTGGGAGACATGACTGAGCAGGCCGGGCATTTCACCGACATAAAAATGCTCGCTGATCAGGTCCATATAATCGGCGGACCCGGCCAGCATTCCCTCGCTCCAGGGGCCGACCGCTCCGACCCCGATTATCTTGATCGATGGGTCCTCAGCCCGCATGACTTCGGCGAAGCGGTTGTGCTTCTTGATGTAATCCGCAAGCGGCATGTGGCCGAGCTGCCAATCGCCGTACATTTCGTTTCCGATCGACCACCATTTCACGTGCCAGGGTTCAAGCCGCCCGTTTTCAGCACGCCACCGGCCCATCGGAGTGGAGGAGGCGCCGTTGATATATTCGACCTCTTCGGCGGCCAGGACTTCCGAGCCCTGACCGCTGTTGACCGTGATGTAGGGCTCCGCATTGATCAGGCGGCACAAGTCCAGGAACTCGTGAATGCCGACATCGTTATGCTCTATTCCGAGCCAGGCGGGGTTTTTGCGCGGAGGACGGCGGTCAGGGTCGCCGATACCGTCTTTCCAGTTGTAGCCGCTGACGAAGTTGCCGCCCGGCCAGCGGTAGACCGGCGAGTTGAGCTCCTTAAGCAGGGCCAGGACCTCGGGGCGGAAGCCTTCGATATTGTCAGCCGCCATCAGCGAGACCGCACCCACCCGGAAGGACTCGCTTCCTCTCGATGAGATTTCCAGGCGGCCTTTTTCGGTTGACCCGCCCGCCATGAAGGACAAGGGAAAGGTGCGATAGTCATTCGCTATGTCCTCGAGGATCACCGTCTGCCTGTCATCTGCGCCATCGCCCCAGACGAGGCTCACTGCAACGGGTGACGCACCCGGGTCGGCGGTGAGGACAATTCGGCCGGTGTAGGCCTTCCCATTGATGAGAGCCAGATCGCCCTGGAAAATGCCGCCCAGCTGGCCGTCTCCTTTCAGTCGAACTTCGACCGCGTGTGTGCCGACATAGGCAACGACCGGGTTCATCCGGACGCTCAGCGGCTCTCCGTATATTTTCCAAACAGATTCAGGCGTGTTGACAGGATAGAAAAACTTGCGATCTTCGAGCATTTCCGCCCAGATTCCCTGGTAGATGCAGCGGCCCAGGTGTTCGATGAACTGGCCGTAGATGTAAGGGGACATTGGCGAAAGCATCTTCCCGGCTTCGATCGTCACCTCCGGATTCAGGTCGGGCGACCGGATCAAATCGAGCTGGATGTCATCATACCAGGCGGTCCCGGTCGATTTCCCCCAGCCGCCCAAAAGACAGTTGAGCCGTAGAGCGTCGTTGGCTCCGCTGTCGAAGACGAGCTCCAACCGGGTCCAGTCATGCGTTCCGACGAGCGTCTGTGATCGAAAATCGGTGCCGTGGAAGGTGAATGAAGCGCCCCGGCCCGTTCCGGGCTCGATGTTCTCGCTCTTGACCCAGCCGCTCAAGCGGTATTTGGAATACGGCCTGAGCGGAACGACGGCATACCAGGATGCGTCGGCTCCCTCGACCGAGGAAATCCGCACGCTGTTCCTCCCGGAATGGGCGACAGTCGAGTCCACCGCGAGCTCGGCTTTCCCGTTCCAAGTCCCCGATGTCCAGCCCCTCGGTATGTTGCCCTCGACGTCTTCAAATGAGGAATTGACAACGGCGGATTGGCTTTGAGAGATAGGTACGGACATACTCGAGGCAGCCGCCGCAACTCCAAGCACACCAATCATCAAAATTAAACTCAAAAAAATACACGCCGATGGCAATTTTAGGTATCGCACGTCTCCTCCGATTCCTGCTCTAAGACTTAGATTCGAATCCAGCCGTATCCTGTCCGCCACACCATATTAATATTTCGCCCTATTATTCCACAAACGCGATCTTGTCCCGCCCTATTTGATTGGAGACGGAAAAGGCCCGATAGACCAGCCCAGCCGTTTTCGGACAACGGCCTTTTGAGTCTGCTTGCCGCCGCCGGCTTCGAGCGTAACCACATATTCCCCCGGCTCGACGAGCGGGGCCCGTCTCCACTGCCAGAATTCCTCGCTGGCCGCGCCCTCCTTCTCTCTCTGCGGCCTCATATCCCAAGTCACCATGTTGAACCCTGCCTCTCCCTTGCCCTCGATCTCCCGCAGCACTTTGCCGGAGAGGTCGGTGATCGTAACTTTGACCTTATCCTTGGCTTTCTCCTTAAGATAGTAGCGGATGACAAAATCATCGGATTCGTTCGGTGTCATCAAGTGGCTGTCGCCTTGAAGCTGGTAATTTCCGTAAACGGTCGGCTGGAGTTGAGCGCGGGGTTCGATGCCAAAAAAATAGAAATCCTCGGAAGGAATCTTCTCGTTCCACTCCTGAAGAAGCGTGATGTCCGCGATCCAGAGCCCGCGGCCGTAGGTGGCCACGACGAGGTCGTTTTCCCGGGGATGGATGACCAGGTCAGTGACCTTGGCCCAAGGGATGTTGGTCTTGAAAGGAAGCCAGTTCCGGCCGCCATTGAGTGAGACATAAAGCCCGCTGTCGGTGCCGGCGAAAAGCAAACCGGCGTTCTTCCGGTCCTGGAGGACGACGTTGATATTTTTTGCGGGCAGGCCACTTGCAATCGCCGTCCAGGTGGCTCCGAAATCGGTTGTCCTAAAAAGAAAAGGCTTCTGAATGTCCTGGCGGAAGCCCGTTTTGGCAACAAAGGCCGTGCCCGCATCGTGAGGAGAAGCGAGAACCCGGCTCACCCAGAGCTCCGTCGGGCCGCCTGCGGCCGCGATCCCAGGCGTGCAGTCGGTCCAGGTCGCCCCATGATCCCGAGTCACCTGGACCTTGCCGTCGTCCGTGCCCACCCAGATGACACCCGCTTTGAGCGGCGATTCAGAGGCCGTCGTGATCGTGCAGAAGGTGATATTGCCCGCGCCGTGCTGTTTGGAGTCGTCGTCGGTCGTCAGGTCGGGACTGATCTCCTCCCAATGCTCCCCTCGATCGAGCGACCGCAAGAGAACCTGGGCGCCCGTGTAGACGATGGCACTGTTATGGGGTGATAGGAAAACCGGCGGCGTCCAGTTGAAGCGATAGGGCTCTTT
>Ga0172364_10001741_pt1 | contig 16995 bp, 9 predicted proteins | sample LakKivSesite10cm_FD_114545 | JGI IMG/M metagenome (GOLD analysis project Ga0172364, IMG submission 114545) | Sediment microbial communities from Lake Kivu, Rwanda - Sediment site 10cm | ecosystem: Environmental > Aquatic > Freshwater > Lake > Sediment | place: Rwanda: Western Province, Lake Kivu... | reverse complement strand
GAAAAATATAAATGCGATCTGGTCAATATCCGCGATTCCTGGAGAAAATATCTCACTGATAACAGCATTGAACCATCACGTCTTCTGAGGGATGGTGTACATCTCAATGAATATGGGAATTTAATTATGGCTGAACTGGTTAAACCTCTCTTCACCTTCCGCCCCGGGTATTCACCCGATCCGTTTGGTTTATGCAGCACTTTTACAAAAGGGAAGGATTTAAAATTCCGGGGTAAAAACCTGGTGCTTCCCTTTTACGGTAACAGGGCTGAAGTAATTGTTGATAAAGAGGTCCTGCATTCTGTCGATTCAGTGAAAGTACTTGTGGATGATCAGGCTCCGTCATCTTTTCCCGGAAGTTATTTCATGTCGAGACCCTTCAACAATACCGGGAAAGAATGGCCCTGGGAGTTGCCTGTAATGATCCATATCAGCCATTCCGCTCCATGGATAAATGAAGAATGGATATGTACTTTTACTCACGCGGAACCGCCATATACTGATTTTTCTTTTTCCATTGTTGGATCGGTCACGGGCAATGACGGCGAGGGCAGATCCATAATGGATTTCCAATCACGTTCAGGCAGGATCATAATCCGGGGAGGAGATGCCGGAGAGGGCGGAGACTGGCACCTTCACCGTTCCTATACAGTTCTTAAAACAATCGTAAACACCGGGGATGCCGTGAAGTGGAAAACTTATAATATCGGGATGGATTATTTCCCGACACATATCATCACCGTCAACCAGAGAGCAGACTATCCTGTTCTCTTTCAGGGCATCCCGAATTCAGAACATATCCTTAAGCTCGTCAGAACAGGCAACAGAGTCCCGCCTATTAAAGCAATCAGGATCTATAAACCTTTTCTTGACTAGTAGAAAACTGTGTATGAAAAAACACAACTTAAAATCTTCTCTTATTGTACTGCTGATTGCATTTCATGTCATGATTCAGGCGCAGCTTCCGGGTATGTTTGTCAGCAACCGGTTCCTTTATTCGGCAACAGGTGATACCGTTATCCTGAAAGGATTCAATGCAATGATCGTTTACTGGGACATACACGGAAACGTTAATTTCCCTGAAATTGAGAAAACCGGGGCAAACTGTGTCCGCATTTTCTGGAAACTAGATTTTCCTACTCCTCAACCTTCAGATCTTGACAAGGTCCTTGACAACTGCATTAAACATCATATGATACCTATCATATGTCTGTGGGATGCTACCGGCAACTGGAGCAGGATACAATTCTGTGTTGATTACTGGTGTTCACCTGCCATAGCAGCTATTTTGAAGAAATATGAAAGGCACCTTATTGTGAATATTGCCAATGAGCCGGGCAACACAGTGATGGAAGCAGCTGTTTTCAGGAATACATACTCTTCAGCTGTTCAGTTGATGAGAAATGCAGGTATCCATACCCCCATAATGATTGATGCCGACAGCTGGGGCAGGAATGCTGATTCAGTACTGGATAACGGGGAGTACCTTCTGGAACAGGATCCTGATCATAACATTATCTTTTCCTGGCACCTGTGGGATCCAAAAAACTGGGGATGGGGCACCCTGCAAGAGATTGACAGGATAATTGCCAAAGCAGCTACAAAGAAACTGTGCTTTGTTGTTGGAGAGTTCGGGCCCTGCGAGCAATGTGACAGGTGCGTCAGCACACAGATCAACTGGGAATACCTTATGGAAAAAGCTTATAAAAACAAAATCGGGTACCTTCCATGGGTCTGGAAGTGGGCAGATTGCCATTCGATAGTAAATAATAACACAGGGGCATACGGTTCATGGGTAAATCCGCCATGGGGAGCAACTGTCGCAGTTACAAGTTCTTACAGCATAAAAAACACGTCAAAAAGACCATCTGAATTATCAAATGCCGTGGAAGATATCTCTGAATACATCAGTGAGGTAAAAGTAAAGCCGAATCCGTTCGCACGGGAGATAGAATTCAATATTAAAGTTGAATCTGAATCAGATGTCGAGCTTGGAATATTTGATATTAACGGCAAGCAAGTAGCTGTAATAAAAGAAACAAGAGTTATGCCCGGAGACCTGGTGATGCGATGGGTCCCGGACTCAGATACCACACCCTCAATCAATGCCTTCTATATTTACAGGATCAAGATCACGAACTCAGCAGGAATTATTTCAAGAGCCGGTAAAATAATCAGGGGGTGAAAAAAACGGTAAATTAAACTTAGTTGCAGATAAACTACTTCCTCATTAAATCAGCAATCCCCAATCCTAAATCCACAATGGAATATTTTATTTCTTCACCTGTTTAAATACAACTGTTCTTCCTCTGTTAATTCCTGCTACCACGAGGGTGGTATCTCCCTCAAACAATAAAAGTGATCCGGCCATACCCTGAAGCATAAATCCGCTTTTTGAAGGCGGGATAATATCAAACGTTTGTTGTTTGCCATTGCTTAACATAATAAAACCTTTGTTTGCATCGTAGTACCCTGTTGAAACATCATAATTATAATCATTGCCTGCGACGATCACATCAGGGTGATTATCTCCATTAATGTCCTTTACGATCATTTTCGTTACCGGAGAAACCTGCAATGACAATGGCAGCTTTTCCCATCTGAATTTACCACCGTTATTCCACAATATACAGCTTGACGGAGTATTGACTGACAATCTGAGCGATGATTTCCTTGTTGTCATATCGAAAATATCCCTGATGGTTGCATGGCTGAAAGCTCTATAGCTAGTGAACTTCATACCAAAAAATGCGGATTGTTCATTCAGTTCATCAAGGTAGTTGACAGGGAATTCTTTCATTTTATTTTTTTCATCCGGCCAGTATCCTGTCATTATCGGATCGATATTCCCGTCCAGGTCAATATCAATAGCATACAGATTAAGAGGGTATTTATCACTTATATTGAAGCGGTTATTCACTCCAAGATTTCCAACTATATAGTCGTCAAAACCGTTACCATCAAAATCACCTGCTTCAACTGTGTACCAGAATCCACTATGCATTTCATTTTCGGGCATTTTTAACTCAACAAGCTCCTCCCCTTCTGCGTTTTTAAGAATAATTATCGTATTCCATTCTCTGGTAATTACCAGGTCCTCCCAGCCGTCTTTGTCAAAATCACTCCAGGCTGCATCGGTCACCATTCCAAGGTCAAAGCCCGACCATGATTCAACCTTCAGCTTTCCATTATTATTGATTATGAGCCAGGATTTTTCAGAATAAGGGTACATTCCCTTTTTAACCCTTGAACCGATAAAAATATCCTGAAAGCCGTCATGGTTAAAATCACATATCCTGACTACTGAGGCCGGGAATGGTGGTACCGGTAATTCTGCCCGGGTGAAATAATCTTTATGATTCTCATACAGGTAATGCCTGTATTCGCTTTCTGACTGATTTTCGTATCCGCCTGCAGCTGCCACAATATCGGCAAGCCCGTCATTGTTGATATCCGCAATGGCAATAGCTGCTTCCGAGAATTCCTTCCGGGTTGTAAGTCCTTTGATTTCCGTCTTTTCAAATATTCCGCCCCTTCTCAAAAAGGCAGTTGTGGGCAGCTTGTTTGTTGAGCCTGCTATCAGGTCGTCCCGTCCGTCCCCGTCAATATCTCCTTTAGCCATGACCGGTCCGATCTGTGAAAATTTATGAGGAATTATTTTCTGCTCAAAAAAGAAATCAGGATAATCATTCTGTTCATGTACATAATCAATAACATTACAGCACCTGATGAACAACAGGTCATTTGTGTCTGATGCAGCAGAATTTTTATTTTCCGGTTGTGAATCACTTTCGCTGACCGCAATAAGCTGATCGGCCCTTATTTTCTTCAGAAGGGTCACATATCCTGTTGAAGGCCATATTACTTTTATTGAATCTACCAAAATCTCCTTCCCAAGGCCAAAATGAATTACAGGATCAACCGATGAAGCATACCCTCTTGTCAGGAACTGCTCTGTAAACTGGTATTTACCCTTAATCCATATTTCTGTCTTTGCACCTATTGCCAGTGTATTTCCCTTCGTCCCTTCAAGCTTTATCTTAATAAAGTGGGAATTCTCTTTTGATCTTTCAGCTGTATAGTTTCTCAGAATAAATGATCTGTCATTTACATTGTTAACTACATAGTCAAGATCACCATCGTTATCAAGGTCTGCAAATGCAGCTCCGTAGGAGAATGTAGGGACATCGGGAAGCCATTCTTTTGTTCTTCTAACAAAACGAAGATCGTCTGTATTTTCAAACGCATCATTCGGGATTTTTATTTCAGGGGCCATGTTCAGCACATCTCTTTCGATGGCACCGGAACCTGCCATTCTGGTTTTAAATCTGGTCCAGTCCTTATCAATAAGATCCTTTGGATAACCGTTAGTAATAATCAGGTCCTTATCCCCATCGTTATCATAATCAGCAAACAGTGGCGCCCATGTCCAGTTGGTCTGGTAAATGTCCATCATCTGTCCCATTTCGCTGTAAGGAATCATTTCCCCGTTGATGAATCCGTTATGAATGTGCATCATGTTCCTTACATACTGGTGTTCATAACCCAGTCTGTCTTCATATATATATGAGAGATAGCTGAATCCCCCGTTTGACTGTTTTCTTTTGGAGTACGTATCCGGCATCATATCAAGAGTATATATGTCGGGATTCCCGTCATTATTCACATCAGCCATATCATTTCCCATCGATGCTTTCGATTGATATGATATATATTTTGCAATTTCATTCTTAAATGTCCCGTTTCCCTGGTTAATATAAAGCAGGTCATTAGAGCTGAAATCATTTGATACATATATATCAGGGAATCCGTCCTTGTTGATATCACCCATTGCCATACCAAGCCCGAATCCTTCATATACTATCCCTGCCGGGATCGTCATATCAGTAAATGTACTGTCCCCGTTATTACGGTAAAGCCTGTCGTTGTTCGGGGCGCTTCCGTCTGTTGTCTTCGGACGGTAGAAGGCGTCCATTCTCCTGTTCAATGTATTATTCATAATATAAAGATCAAGATCACCATCCCTGTCGTAGTCAAAAAATCCGGCTGCAACTGAATGGCTCGTATCGGCTATACCGTACTTTTCTGCCATCTCTGTGAACGTGGGATCCTTGCCTTTTCCGGATCCGTTATTAATCCATAGCCTGTTCCTGCGTTTCTCAGGATCTTTACCTGCTGTTGAAGTAAGGTAAACATCAGGCCATCTGTCACTGTTAATATCCACAATTGCCACTCCGCTGTACCACTGGTCATTGGAAAGACCGGCAAAGTTTGATGTTATATCCCTGAACCTGAAATTGCCAAGATTCAGATAGACCTTCGAGGATACCTGGTTACCTGCAAATATTATATCTGCCAGACCGTCATTATTCAGGTCGCTGATACCAACACCGGCTCCATTATATATGTATTCATAATTTACCGCATTTACACTATCAGTTTCCACAATCCTGTTTTCAAAATTTATCCCGGTTGATATGGAGTTTAACAGACGGAACCGTGTTTTTCCGGAGCAGGAAACAATTAAAAGTGCTAGAAATAATAATAGGAATTTTCTCATAAAAACAGATTAAACCCTTTTGTGATTCTATTTGAATCCTGTAAAACTATAAAAAAAGAGTGAAATAACTTTTGACATCCCAAACGATCAGGAAAATTAATACATTGTAATATATAAGCCAGAAGTTCATCGTAAACAAATAAGTAAATGGTGTGTCATATATATTGAATTAAAATTCAGAACATGAGAAATCTTGCAGGAATTTTACTTCTTCTTTCGCTGTCATCAGAAGGACAGGATGTTAACTGGGCTGCACAGTGGATTATGCATCCGACGGTTCAACCGCAGGAACATGCAGTAATAATCTTCCGCAAGAATTTTGATCTGCCTTCAAAACCGGGAAGTTTTATTGTCTATCTTTCAGCAGATAATCATTACAGACTTTTTGTTAACGGGGATTACATTCTACGGGGTCCCGCCAGAGGCGACCTTTCACACTGGTTCTTTGAGACCATCGATATTGCCCAATATCTTAAACCAGGCAGGAATACAATTGCAGCCGAGGTGGTCAACTGGGGACCGAAACGCTCCTTTACCTTCTTCTCCCAGATGACCTCATTCATAATGCAGGGTGCTTCAGAAAATGAAAAAATGATTAATACATACGGAGGTACCTGGAAATGTTATCATAATCAGGCAATATATCCGAAGATCGTTGAATGGATGACTGACCGTAATACAATAGACTTCGGATTATATGTTGGAAATCCTACCGACAGTGTAAGAGCCTACAAATATCCCTGGGGATGGGAAAAGACTGACTTTGACGACAGCGGGTGGCCTTCAGCAAGATGGGCCGACATAGCCGGTGGAAGAGATGAACAGTTTGCAGGCGGCATCCTGTTCGGAGGAGGCAAAATGCTTATCCCGCGAAGAACAGGACTACTTGTTGAGAAGAAAGAGTTCTTTTCAGAGGTCAGAAGGGCTGAAGGCGTACCACTCAGCCAGGATTTCATAAAAGGGACAGGCATTCTAACCATTCCCGCGGGTAAAAAAGTTACACTTTTTATCGACAACAGGGTTGAAAGCCTGGGATATCCGGAGTTACTGGTTAGTGGCGGCAAGGACTCAAGGATTCAGGCAATGTATGCCGAAAACCTTATTGTGAAGAACCATGCACCGAAAGGTGACAGGAACGATATCACCGGAAAGAGAATGGTCGGAATAAAGGATGTTTTCATCCCCGACGGTGGAGACAACAGGCTCTTCAAACCTCTCTATCTCAGAGCATTCAGATACATCCAGCTTGATATCGAAACAAAAGATCAGCCCCTGGCAATAAATTCTTACTACAATATGAGCTCAAAAGCTCCTATCGAACTTAAAGCAGTATTCGAAACAGGAGATCCGCTCTATGACTGGATTATGGAGGCCGGCTGGCGTACAATTAGCATCTGTGCCCAGGACATGCTTCTCTCTGATGCAGCCTATGAGCAGATGCAGTATACAGGAGATTCGCGTGTCCATAACCTGTCCCTTCTTACCCTCTCAGGGGACGACCATCTTACCCGAAATTCCCTTATCCAGTTTGACCAGTCACGGATTCCGGAAGGACTTACATATGCCTGTTATCCAAATCCTTTTCATCTTATCATTCCATCCTATTCTCTTATCTGGATCGACCAGGTTCATGATTATATGATGTGGAAAGATGATAAAGAGTTCATTGCCGGCTTTGAACCGGGCATAACAAATGTCCTTGGCTGGTATGAAAGAAGACTGCAGCCGAACGGACTCCTCGGGAAAATCAGCTGGTGGGGAGCGCTCGCATGGCCAAGGCATTACAACAACGGGGAACCTCCGGATATCTACAAGGGCAATAACACCTTATATACATTGCACTATGCATATACGTTGCGTCATGCTTCGGAGATTTTCAGCTACCTGGGCGACAAAGAAAAAGCTGATCTCTACATTAACATGGCTGATGCGATTTGCGGATCAGTAAACAAGCTTTGCAAAAATCCTGATGGTTTTTATACTGAATCACCTGATAATAAACAGATCAGCCAGATAACCAATATCCTGGCCATACTAGCAGAAGCAGTTAAAGGAGAGGAGGCAAAACAACTTATGACAAAACTTCTTGAACCAAAAGACTGGTTCGGCCAGGTGGATCTGTTTCTCCATCTCTACCTGTTTGAAGCTCTGAATAAAACAGGATTGCAGAGTCACTTTTTTGAAGAGCTTTCTGAATGGAAACTGATGAAGGAACGGGGAATGACAACTTTTGCGGAAGTGCCGCTGGAATGGGGTGAGGAGAACCAGCGCTCGGAATGTCATCCCTGGAGCAGCTCTCCCAACTACCATTTCTTCAGAACAGTTTGCGGAATACGACCTGTTGTCCCCGGACACAGGGAAATAGTTATCGAACCACATTTTGGTAACCTGACATCGGTGAAAGCAGTTTATCCTCATCATCTGGGAAACATTTCGATGTCAGTTGAAAGAAAGGGTTCAGGCCTGGTAGGCGAAATTACAATCCCTGATGGCATAAAGGCGTCTTTTGCGTGGAATTCACAGTTAATCCCTTTAAAAAGCGGAAAACAGGTAATCAGATATGGTATTCAGTAATGTCGTCTCACACAGGGGGGATACTGCTCCTGATGAGTTCACGAAATGGGATTACGAATCGGAGCTTTATCTGTATGAATCAACAAATCTTTTTGGTTCCTGGAAGATCATTCATAACGAGAACCCCCGGAGCGGTTATGATCACACCCGCTATCCTGGACAAATCCCAGGGAAATGGTTCAGCAGCGACAATTTATCCGGAACCATTATGCTCGGAAGTGATTATACTCACGGGAAGGGTGAATACTACTTCCGGGTCAATTTTGTGTCATTAAGAAAATGCCTGCGGAAATGAAAAGAGTAAAAAATTCATTGGCTGTTTTGCTTATCGTTCTACCACTTAACATTGTTTCCGGACAGGGAAATGCAACAGATACAGTAGCCGGAATCGTCACATCGTTCAAGACCTTTCCGCTTAAGAATGTAACAGTAAAATCTATCCGAACGGGACTGAGCACGGTAACTGATTCTCTGGGAAAATTCAACATCGGAAAAACCGATGATGATGTGCTTCAGATCACTGCCAAAGGATTTCTCAGTCAGAGGATTAAGGCGAAGAATGTTCAGAAGCTGTTCATTAACCTTGAATATGCCTATAGGGAAAGCAGCGTTAAGGACGCTGTTGAGAATGGCCACATCACTGAAAAAATGCTGAACGAGGCACTCAGGATGTATCCGCAGAAGGGGATGAGGGATTATTCAACTTACCACGACATCTTCAGTCTTATCAGGGATGAATTTCCAACACTCAGGGTTCAGGATAATACCGTTTATAACAGGCAGGCAATATCATTTTCTTTGTCGAATCAGGTTCTTTATGTCGTAAACGGGATGGTGGTGAATGATATTTCCACGATAACTCCAGGCGAAATAAAGAAACTGGAATTCCTTCAGGATAATGATGCTGCCGAATATGGAATGAGCGGCGCAAATGGAGTGCTCAGGGTCACGCTCAAATAGTACCGAATTAAACATAACAGTTATAATAGAAAATACTTTGAAGATGTTTGAATCGAGACGTGATTTTTTTAAGAAACTCGCAGCTATCAGCGCTGCCGGAATCATCCCGGTAAAGATGAATGGCTTTCTTCCCGTAAATCCAATCCCTGCAGACGGAGTTATAAAAGATGATCCGAAGAGGGAATGGTACCGGAGATCTTACCGCAGACACTTTTTTGATATGCATATTCCTGACTGGAATCCTGGCTTCCTTTCTAAGCTGGACCCACAGGTCATCGTGGATAATCTCTTACTGGAGAATGTGACTTCCGTTGCATTAATGTTTCTTCCCCACACTGGGCTTTCTCATTATCGGGGGAAGGTTGGCAAGGTCCACAGCGCTTTTGCTAAAAGAGACTTCATGAGGGAGATCATTGAATTGTGTCATGCCAACGGTATTGACATTGTGATGTATTACTGCCTGCTTTATACAGAATGGTATTGGGATATGCACCCTGAAGCAAGGACAGTCGATGTGGATGGAAACTACCAGCAAGCCGTTGGATTGGGGAATCGTCATGCCGGAACATTATGCCCTAACAGCAAAGGGTACAGGGAATTTGCAATGGCCCAGCTTGAAGAGATCAGCCGTGGCTATGATTTCGAAGGTGCCTGGCTCGATATGACCTGGTGGCCTACGGTATGTTATTGTGAATCCTGCCGCGACAGATATCGCCAGGAACTGGGGAGTGAAATTCCGCAGAAAATCGACTGGCTCGATCCCATGTGGGTTAAGTTTCAAAGAAAACGGCAACAATGGCTTGCTGAATTTGGTAAGCAGATGACTGATACTGTGAAGAAATTTAAACCCGGAGTTACGGTTGCTCACCAGTCAGGGCAGTTTGCCTGGGGAGGGTGGCGTCTCGGAGCCTCCGACGAACTTGCACTTGCAACCGACTGGCTTTCAGCCGACACATATGCCGACTGGCCGACACAGTCATACATCAATAAACTTTTCTATAGCATGAGCCGCATCAGGCCATGGGAGCATCTGATGGGCTGGGGATACCCGTGGATGAAAGAAACCGTGGTCACCCGTACTGAGGAAGATCTGCGCTGCCGTGCTTTCGATGCGTTCATGAACGATGGTGTACTGACCTTCCTGGAGGCTTTTGACCCTGAAGGTACACTTAACCGGGATAATTATTTAAGAGGAGGCAGAGTCTTTGCCGATATTAAAAAATATGAACAATATGCAGGCGGAGAGTTTCTATGGGATTTTGCCATATACCGTAGCTTCGACTCCCAGTTGCCCAACCGTTTCGAACCTTCTCAGCGCAAGGAACTACTTGGCGACTGGCCGGTTTCCGGTGGCCCTACTGAGCACCTGTCAGCCTCGATTGCCATGGCACGGATCCTGAAGGATAATCATTTCCCATTTGGTGTCATAACCGGGAAAGACCTGAAGGACCTTGGGAAATACCAGGTGGTGATCCTGCCAAATGTGGCAATGATGTCACAGGAGGAGATGGATGCGATACGGAATTATGTGCAATCCGGCGGAAGTGTGTATGCTAGCAAGTACACATCTCTTATGACTACTGACGGCCATCGATTGAACAACTTCGGGCTTTCTGACCTCTTCGGAGTTGATTTTAATGGCGAGACCAATGAAGTTGTAACATATGTCAGGCCGGCAGTCAATTATAAGGAACTGTTCCTTCCCTTTAAGGAGCATTATCCGTCGACACTGAATGACACACAGGTCATTACCCGGCTGAAGGGAACAGCGGAAGCAGTGGCATACATCACTCTCCCTTATACCGATCCGGCCGGCAGAAAATATGCCAGCATCCTGTCAGATCCGCCTGGTATTGATACACAATACCCTTCGATAGTACTGAACCGGGTTGGCAAGGGGAAAGTAATGTATTCTGCCGGACCGCTCGAGATATGGGAATATTCAACGCAGCGCGATATTGTGGGTAGAATGCTGAAAATGCTGACCTCAAGGCCTTTATTCTTTGAAACTGATGCCCCAAAACCGGTTGAAATCACCATGTTCGATCAGCCTGACAGGAAAAGAATTATCCTGCATATGCTTAATTTCCAGCAGGCTCTGCCCAATATTCCAGTTCGGCATATCCGGGTGAAAGTATTCATGAATAAAAGGAAACCTGTTCGGGTAAATATTCTCCCTGATGAAAAAACGATAAAGTTTAAAATGAATGGCGATTCACTGGAATTCGCTATGGAGGAACTGGTATATTATGCAATGGTTGGTATTATGTATCAATAATAATCATTTTACTATGAGTAGACTATTTTTTTTAATCTGCACAATATCGCTGCTTTGCAGCTGTGCAGAAAAAGACGATGCGCTCGTTGCCTGGTGGAATTTCGATGCTGCATAAATCAGAATAAATATAATCGACTTATGAGAAGAATATCAGTTTTAGGCTTGTTGGTATTACTTATTAACAACCTTCATGCGCAGCCAGTTTCGCTGCATCCGGTAAACCAGCACTATTTTCTGTTTAAAGGAAAACCAACTGTTCTGGTTGCATCAACAGAGCATTATGGTTCGGTTGTAAATCCCGATTTTAATTTTGTAAAATACCTTGAAACAATACGGGGAATAGGTTTAAACCATACACGAATGTGGTGTGGTGATTATATCGAAGTAATCGGTGATTTCTGTATGGGTTCAAACACCAGCGCCCCGCTGCCCGGTAAGTTCCTTGCACCCTGGGCACGTAGCAACGAACCGGGTTTTGCCGCCGGCGGAAATAAATTCGACCTGGACAAATGGAATCCCGACTATTTTACCCGTTTACATGCTTTTATGAAGAAGGCCGAGGAACAAGGAATTGTGGTTGAGATTATGCTATTCTTTGTAGGTCCTAACTGGAAACTTCTTCCGATGAACCCAGCCAACAATATTAATAATACCAAAGACATTCCAGGCACAGACTATCTTACACTTAACAATGGAAATATATTGGACTATCAGAAAAAATTCTGTTTAAAAATTATTAATGAACTTAATAAATACGATAACATCATTTACAACATTGCCAATGAACCCTGGTTCAGTAATCAGGAACATCCTGGATTTGCCAGTCCTGCACGCAAAGAAACCAAAGAATGGATACAACAGGTTTCAGAATGGATTGTGAATGAGGAAAGACAATTGCCCAAACAACATATTCTTTCGGTTGATTACAGTAATGAAGGCTTCAAAATACCTGAAGCAGAAATGCAAACGTATTGGAAAAACATATCTGTATTTAACCATCACTACGACAAAGAAGCAAAATCTGTAAAACTGAATTATGGAATCAACAGAGCCTTGGCTTTTAACGAAACCGGTATTATGCCGGTGTCAACTCCTTTATACCGGATTCAGGGATGGCAGTATTTAATGTCGGGTGGAGCCTTGTATAATCACCTCGATTTCTCTTTTCAGGTTGGATATGAGGACGGAAGTGGCACCAGTGAATTTATTTGCAATTCCTATAAAGCTGGGACTGATAAAAACACCAAATATGAAATGGCTGCTTTGCTGAAATTCTTTAACTCCATTGAATTTGTCAGCATGCGCCCGACCGACCAACTACTTACCTATTATTGGGGAAATCAGACTGTATATGCACTTGAAAACCCGGGGAAAGACTATGCAGTTTATATACACGGAGGATCAAATGAAGGTGCCCTGGGTTTTCAATTACTCCCCGGCAACTATGAAATGTTCTGGATTACTCCATCGAACGGGAACATCATCCAACGTGATGAATTAAAAACAACACCCGAAGGAACTTTATGGTTTAACAAATATCCGCAGTATGACGAAGATCTCGCTATTCTGATAAAAAAACAGGTGCCTGCTTATGATGTTTTTCCTGTTTTTACAGAAAGAAAATTTTCCTCATACTGGAAACCTGAAAGCGGATGGAACCCCTTTACCAATGATGTGAAACCGGTTTCAGATTTGCTTCCTCTTTTTCATATATATACAGGAGGAATAAATACCGGTGAAAACGAAACCGGTAAAATTGATTTACAGTTTAAAGGCGATATACAAATTTCGGTTCCGGAAGGTAAATACTGCTTGAAATTCAGTCCTAAAGCTAAAATTTCAATTGCAGGTGTAACTTACAAAGACACCAAAACAATAAGTGTTCGTGAACACGGAAGTTCAAAATATGAAGAATATATATGTGATTTTTCAACCTATCAGTATTGCGGCAAGTTTCATTTTAAATACTGGTTACCTGTTGGCGCCAAATATAAAGTTATGGGCAAGGTAGATGAAGTAGAAATTACCGGAACCGGCAAGTGGGAAACAGTGGTTATCAATCTCCAGAAAGAACTTTTTACACATCATTCACTCATTTGGCTCGAAAATAAAAATGATACACCGGTAGATATTTACATTGATGATGTTTTCTTTTATAAAGGGGTATTACCGGCAGAAAATACCAGGTAAAAATAATATCAGACAGATATCGGATTAAAAAAACGTAATTGTAAGTTTTGTTTATAAATAGGGCCACTTCAGGAAGATAACATTTAAATACTTCTCAGATACATGGAAAAAATAATTAACATTTTAATTTTCAGCATTCTCATTCCTTTTACATCTTGTTCAAAAGGGAAGGATGATCCAAATCCGCCAGATCCTGATTTACCCGTTCAGGTAATTACCATTGATAAATCAGTAAAATATCAGACTATTGACGGGTTTGGATTCTTTGGCGGCTATGATGTCTGGTGGGGAAATGCCACCAATATGTGGAACGATGCCTGGGGCGATAAGGTAATCAGCGATCTGGGAATCTCAATATGGCGAAATGAGTATTATCCTCCTTCAACACCTGGGGTTACCCAGGATGCTGACTGGGCAAAACAAAAGCCTGTTGTGGAAGGCCTGAAAGCTAAAGCAACCAAGTATGGAGTAAGTTTAAAATATGTTTTTTCAGTATGGAGTCCACCGGCTGATTTAAAATGGGAGTGCAACTTTTCATGGGCAGGCGATGTCAATGCCACACGAAATCCCGGCAATGTTTCGACAAAAAATGGCGGAACACTCAATCCAGACAAATATACCGAATATGCTGACTGGCTAAAAGCGGGAATTAAACTGTATAAAGATGTTGGTATTGACTTGTATGCGTTGAGCCTTCAAAACGAATTGATGTTTCGTGAGCCCTATAATTCTTGCATGTACACCATTACCTGGTATAACGATATGGTCAATGCTGTAGTTCCGAAGATAAAGGAGACCTATGCAGATGTAAGGATTTTCGGGGCTGAAAATATGCTTGAGATGGAAGGTAAAGAGGATAACTGGAAATGGTTCTATCATTCTGGCATTAAAGCGAATCCTGCAACAGCCGGGAATATTGATATTCTGGCTGTTCATGGATATTCAGATGGTGTGGCTGCCACATCAGGCTCTGAACTTGCAAAAATGTGGACAAATCACACCGAACAATTTGCCAGACCGATGAATAAACCGGTTTGGATGAGTGAAACCTCAGGTTATGTTGATACCTGGGCAGGTTCAGGCTCAAAACCAGGAGCATTAAGTCTGGCAATGGACATATATTCGGCTTTGGCTTATGGAAATATCAGTGCATGGATCTGGTGGCAGGGAAGCCAGCTGGACGGGATGGGTGAGTTTAATCTGATGTATGGAAACAATGTTGGCAAAAGATATTATGTTTCAAAACATTATTACAGATATATCCGTCCCGGCGCTGTAAGAGTCAAAAGTACCCTGGCAGATGAGGATATCTTCTGTACCGCTTATGAAAACTCTGCAAAAAACACTATCACAATTGTTGTGATAAACTCTTCTTCGGCAGATAAAAAAATTGCCATAGAGGGGACAGATCTGCCACAAGCTTTTTCGATGTACAGGACCAATTCTGAATCAGATAACTGTTCAATGATCAAAGATGTAAAACCCGGCACTCCGAACGCATTTATTCTTCCTTCTAAGAGCATTATAACCCTGCAGGCAGGAGGAGATGCCTTGTAGACAATTATAAACTGTTATATGATGACAAAAGATCGGTGCTTATCGTTTCAAATCCATCGGAATGATTAAAGGAATTATTTTCGACATGGATGGTGTTCTGCCCGATCCTGAAATATTCATAAAGGCAGCTCGAAAATTAGGTTTAAAACCTGAACAGTGTATTGTGATCGAGGATGCACCAGGCGGTGTAAAAGCAGCAAAGGCCGCAGGGGCAAAATGCCTGGCAGTAACCACTTCTGTTTCACGTGAGGAACTTTCAGAGGCAGATTGGATTGTCCGGAATTTGACTCATTTTCCTGCCGAGATCCTTTATTAAATACATGAAAAAATCCTAACTAATCTGTAAAAATCATACAAAAGTAACAGGCAAAAAGAAAAGTATCCATGATTATCAAAAATCTCAGCATAGCGATTTTACTCTTCATTTCTGTTTCAGGTTTCGGACAAAAAACAGGAATCTCGCAATTACGAACCGAAAGGCAATCACTACCTCTTGGCATAGACAATCCAAACCCGGAATTCAGCTGGGTAATTGAATCGGATGAAAGGGGTTTAACACAAACATCTTATGAGATTCAGGTCAGTACCGATGAAAAAGTTTTGCAATCTGATAAAGGGAATGTGTGGCAATCGGGTAAGGTATCGGGAAGTGCAACTTTCGGTATTTTATACAACGGCAAAACTTTAAAACCTTTCACACGCTACTTCTGGAAAATAAGGATCTGGGACCAGAACGGAAAAGTTTCTGACTGGAGCCAGCCTGCCTGGTTCGAAACTGCCATGCTGAATGCCGCTGACTGGAAGGCACAATGGATCTCTGATAATAAACCGCTTCCTGAAAAAAACGAAGATTTTTACAAAGAACAGCCCAATCCATTGCTGCGCAGAACGTTCAATCTGAAAAAAGAAATCAGCACTGCAAGGTTATATATTGCAGGTCTGGGTTATGCTGTAACCAGGATTAACGGACATCGTGTAGGCGACCATAAACTCGATATGCCCTGGACCCAGTTTGGCAAACAGGTTTTATACAGCACATATGATGTAACCAGCCTGCTCACCAAAGGCAACAACGCCATTGGAGTCATGCTGGGAAATGGCTGGTACAACCCTATGCCAATTAATATGTTCCAGCGATGGAACTTTCGGGATTACCTCACCGTAGGTAAGCTGTGTGTTAAAGCACAATTGCGGATAGTATATACCGACGGTTCAGTCGAAACCATTGTAACCGACCAAAGCTGGAAAGCTGGCGAGGGACCTGTTTTGATGAACAGCGTTTACCTTGGCGAGACCTACGATGCCCGCCTGGAACAAAGAGGCTGGTCGGAGCCTGGTTTTGACGAATCCAGGTGGCAAAAGGCGAAAATTGAAACCGGACCTGCCGGTAGACTGATTGCTTCTTATATTCCCCCGGTAAGGGCAACCAAAATTTTAAAACCCGTAAAAATGTGGGAACAAAAGCCGGGTTTTTACATCTTTGATTTTGGTCAGAATTTTGCCGGCGTGCCTCGCCTGAAAGTAACCGGTCCTGCCGGATCAACAGTTAAGATAATCGGTGGAGAAGATATTCATGCTGATGGGTCGCTCAATTATCTTACAGTAATTACAGCTCAGCTAAAATCAATGTGGAACCTGCGTGGTGGACCTGGTTGTCCGGATGATCCGATGATGAGGATTACTTATACATTGAAAGGTGAAGGAACAGAGGTTTATGAGCCTGAATTTACTTTCTCGAGTTTTCGGTATGTTGAAGTTACCGGCTACCCGGGAAAGCCTGATTTGAATACGGTGGAAGGGCTCCGGATGAATACCGACTTGCAGGAAACGGGCAGCTTTGAATGTTCGAATCCCATGTTCAACCAGATACAGGAAG
>Ga0172364_10001735_pt1 | contig 17027 bp, 10 predicted proteins | sample LakKivSesite10cm_FD_114545 | JGI IMG/M metagenome (GOLD analysis project Ga0172364, IMG submission 114545) | Sediment microbial communities from Lake Kivu, Rwanda - Sediment site 10cm | ecosystem: Environmental > Aquatic > Freshwater > Lake > Sediment | place: Rwanda: Western Province, Lake... | reverse complement strand
GCAAGATCATCTTTCCTTGAGCCTGGCGAATATACGGCGGTCGGCATAGATGGCTCGATGGACTATGACGAAGTCTTGGAGATGCTACTATTCTACGTGTGCGCTACCGGCTTCAGGTGCAACTTCGCAATAGATAGAGGGATTCGTTTTCGGCTGGATGGAGTCAAGAGGGATACGCGTCTCGCGGCTTCAGCCTCTGTGCCTCTATGGACCGAAGATCTTTTCCAAGTGGCGGAGGAGACTGGGTCTGCGGAGCTTGAGTTTGAGAGGTCGGCGGACAGGATCCCCTTCGCCTTGATGACGATGGCTGAGTTGTCGCTTGCGGTTAAGGCAGTGGACGACGAAAGCGTGCGTCTCGTCTTCCTCGACAGGCCTTTGTCAGGGACCTTCGGGCCTCTGGCTCGCGACATCCGTCTATTTATGGCTCGCGGGAGGTCGGTACTTCTCGGCAAAGAGACAGCGTACGGCCCCGTGACCATGCTGGACTTTAGGTTGGCTTCCGTCTTAGGCTCTGGCGACGACTGGGCTTCGCGGAGAACGCGTTATCTTCCCTACGCGGCCATACAGAAGCTTCTGCGGGTGAAGGAGTTGTCGAGAAAGGAGCTTCTCGAAGAGTTTAATCTATCCGAGGAGCGTGGAAAGCAGCTCGTGAAGAAGCTTCTCCAGATGCACGAGTCTTCAGGTAAAGAGCTCTTCGTGGACGATGATCTGCTTAGAGATGACGCGGCCTTCGCGTTGAAAGAGAACGTAAGTAACTACTGGCCTAGAATAAAGGAGGCAGTTTCAACGGTAGTTGATAGGGTCTTCAACTCTTCAGAGCATCCTCTGATGATGGGCGAGGGCGAGTCTTGGCTAACCGTCATCGACCTCAACACGGTTAACACGATGCTGATGCACATGCTGAAAGAAAAGGCGTTAAAGAGGAGGGTGCTGGTCGTCGGCATCGCGAAGGATACTTCTGCCTCCGAGTTTGTTCGAGCCGTCATCCCCTATGCGAAAACTCAAGGCTTGATACCGAAAGAGAAGTTGCCCAGCCTGAAGCACGACCGCGCCTTCCTAACGATCCTAAGCAGCACGAACCCGCGTCTCTTCAAGGCGCCTTGGCGCACCATCGGCTACGACGCCTGCTTCACAACATTGATCGAGGAAGAAGCAGAGAAGGTTTTCAGGGCTGCTAGACAGACGGTTTCCATGGAACGGCGGTTTGTGAGAGGCTACTTCCAGCTGAGAGCGTTCGAGACGGACGAGGAGGTGAGGTCGCCCACGTTCCTTTACGACCGCTTCTATGATCCCAAGACAGATGACCAGTTCACTGTTGAGATGAGTGTCGTGGAGCGAGATAGGGAAGCAAAGATTAAGCCGTACTGGGAAGGGTCTGGGGAGAACTCCTTGGACACGCTCATACTGTGTTTGTTGTCGAAATGCGATAATCCTGAGGTCTTAGAAGCGATAGGTCACAATCAACTACTGTACCTCGCTGACAAAGCTGTTAAGACGGAGGTTAAGATGATGAAGGGTTTGCTTAGAGGGGTGGCGGATTTAGAGTTGGGAACCCTTTCTCGTAGACAGAAAATCTTTACTATAACGCGCAGGTTTAGAGACATCAGGAAGGAGACGGAGGGTGCCCGAGAGAAGGCGGTATCGGAGTCGATCTAGATATGAGTAAAGTCTTTGATGATATGAATGGAGAGTTCTCGGCTCGGCTTAGAGCTCATAGGGTTACGAGCAGGACCTCAAGAACGAGAGAAAGCGAGGTGACGTTGACCAGCCGGGTCGCGATTGTCGAGGCCGTGTTCAGTTTGTCCGTCCTTGACAGGTTGCACGAGCCAAGCTTCATTGCATTGAAGAGACCCACTGGTAAGGGCGAGACCTACATCATTTACGAGGTCATCGGCGTCAGTCCTATGCACTTCCAGATGCTTGGAATGGATGTGGCTGTTCCAAAGGTGATCCGGAAAGAGTTCTTAGAAACCATCGACAGAGGCTGGAAAGGTAGCGAGGAAACTTGGATCGACGTTGTGGCGGTTCCGACCAGCTACCGGCTGGATCTAGGCGAGAAAGGCTCAAGCTTCGAGCGGTCTAATCTGTCGCCTCTAGTTGGAAGCGAGGCCCACGTGTTGTCAAACAATACGGTGAAAGACTTCCTATGCGTCGAAGGCGGAGTCGAGGCAGGAACATTGATCGGTTTCAATCTTCCATTAACAGTTGACATCGAGGAAATGGTCCGGTACCATACGGGTCTCTTCGGCTTCACGGGGTGCGGAAAATCCAACCTAAGCTCCTATTTGCTGAGGAAGTCTTTGGAGAAGATGCCTGACTTATCTGTCGTCATCTTCGACGTTGCCGGAGAATACCTCGTCCACCTGCTGGACCTTGCTCCTAGAATGTTTTCGACGGAGGACTTGGGGCAAGACGTGCAGAGGATTGTGGAATCCCAGACGATTCCGGAGACGCTGGAGGAGAACTTGGAGAGACATGCCTTTCTTGACGCGGTTAAGAAGCTGGTTGAGGCTGGCAAGATTCAGCACCTCTCCTTGGCACGTCCACCGGAGCGGATCGCTCTCGATATGGGTTTGATCTTGCAGATGTTGGGTGAGATAGCGCGGAGGAGGGAGCGGGAATCCGTGCAGGCGACCATCGCCGTGAACAAGCTCAACAACTTCATTCTCGAGAAGGGATACGACGACGCCACATCTTTAGAAGAGGTGGCTGAGAACCAGGATGCTAAGACGAAGCTGGAAGAGATTCTGCTGGCGTTCACGGCGTCCGTCCACTCTATGTCGGGTACGGCGAAAGACATTCAAAGCATACTGAGCGTTCTGAGTGAGGGCACGCCGAGCGAGGAACCGGCGGCCAGAAAAGATGCTATCAAGAACGCTGAGTGGCTTGCTTCTTCAATCGTCAGCGGAGACATCTCCGGTTTAAACATCGTCTACACGCCTGATCCGGATGTCGCACGGCAAGTTGTAAGCCGCTTCATTGATCGGCTGCTATGGCTGAAGAAGACGCGAGGGATTGGAAGAACCGTCTTGACGGTTCTGGACGAGGCACAGGAGTTCATCCCGGATCGAACATTAAGAGAAGACTTCACATCCCGCTCAAACAAAGCGGTGGAGGCGTTGCTTCGGCAAGGTAGAAAGTACCGCGCCAACTGCTGGATCTGCAGCCAACGTGTAGCACATCTAAACGTTAACGCGTTGCAGCAACTCCACAGCTACTTCGTCAGCGTGCTACCGCGATTCTACGACCGCATGGTCATCGCCGACGCCTTCAGCCTCAGCTACGACCTCCTTGACAAGACGACGGATCTTGAAACCGGAGAATGGCTCTTCGTATCCTACAAAGCGACGAGACAAAGAAACGTACCCGTCTTTTTGAAGACACCGAACAACGAAGAAATCCTGACCTCAAAACTCAAGCGATTCTAACGCTTTCTAGGGAAGCTGATTCTGCTCACACCTTTTAGACCCATAATTCACACTGGCTTTTTTCCTCTGATCAGAGGCAAGTTCAACCTACTGAAGGCAGGCGCACGAGACTTGAAGGGCATGAGCCAGAGTATTCACAAACACGACATTTGGATACTTTCCGTGTCGGTATAGCTGTACGCTTAGATAACCAGTACCCCTCTGCCCATTGAACATCAGGAACGACATCAGTTCGAGCATAGTTGATTATATGGACAAATGCTCCGTTTTTCTTGTATTTGGCTAAATACCGTGTCCCTTTCAATAAGCTTGCGATCAGTGAATGTAGAAATTCCCTCTTGTAGTCTTTTGATAGATCGCCGTTACGCTTGTGTCTGACAATTGCCAGCTTCAGCCGTGAGCAGTCAAAACCCATCTCTTCTAGAATCAAACCATATACCTTTGCCTGCACCACTTGATCTCTCCAGAGCTTTGATACGTCACCTTCCGTGGTCTTCAATTCGACGATGAACGCGGGCTGACCTTTAACGAAGACTATCAAATCAGGGATACCTGCAAGCATAATGTTGGAGAACTCAGCCACTATTGGAAATGAAGCGACATAGACTCTTTCCTTTTGTATTCCATCGATTATCTCTTTGAGCGTCGTCTTCCTCATCTTCAGTAGAGATTCGTGGATCTCTTCCCCACGAGTCTTTGCTTCCGTTTCTATCGCTCCAGTGGTGTATTCCATTTCAACTTTCTGCTCACAGTAGTATTGTGAGGCGATTCTGGAAGCGGGAATCAAGGACAAACCGTGCCTAAACCGCTCGCTTTCTGAAGCTAGTTCTTCCATGATCTTCAACATAGAGTCAGCCCACTGCACTTAACAACACCCTCTCAAAGGTCCTTGCAGAGAGTTAGCAGCCTCTCGTCAGATTTTACTAGAGTTCGTAGTTGCTCGAGGATTCTTTTCGATAGGTCTTGCGGTAATCCTGATTTCTCGATGAATGCTTGCTCACCTTGGTGGAAGATCAGCTCGTAGATGTCCAGGAGATTTTCAAAGCCACGTTTGAAAAGTAACCTGGCCCTATTTCTGCCGATGCCTTCCAGCTTGAATAAATCAATAGCAGGGTCTTCATTCACCAGATCCTCCTTCGCTCCTCTTTTCAGCCTGATCGCTAAATTCTGCGCTATTTCCATTATCTTCCTATAGCCTAGTTCCTCAGAAAGCAGTCCTATCTTCCCCATCTCAATTCCCGCATAGTTTCCCAGTTTTCGCAAGTCCTCATCGTGCACAATGTTCCCAAATGCTGGCTCTTCTAACAATTTTCCTATCGGAGCCTCGTTGATCCAATCCATCAACAACGAAGCTACAGCCATGCCTCTGAGATTCCTCACTTCAGCAAGCTCCTTCTCCATGTTTGATTGCAAACGATCCATGAATCTCTTTATTATCAGGAGCGTCCTGTTTCTATCGAATCTCTTTACGAGCCCTATGTTGGCAGTAACGAAGAGGAGCCATCTCGCTATTGTTTCTTCGGACTTCTCGTCTACAATCTTTTTTAGTACATTCAGAACCCTATAGGCGTCTCGTGGTGTCCAATCTATTTTCGAAACATGCATACCTGCTTCCGTCTTCATTATCCCATTTCTAGATGTCGATATCAATCTCATCTCTGCAAGGTTTGCCAACGCTTGACTCAAGATCAGCTCAAGTTTCTTCTTATGAACATTCGACTTTGGATTCCTGCACACCAGCATACTCCTCAGCAACGACTCCGAGTCTCTGAGCACAGTTTTTCGGACCTTTTTCTTGTCGTCGTGACATGAGAGTAAGATTATCCACTCTACTAGTTCTATGCTAAGGGCAGGAGGAAAGACATCTTCAACAGGTTTGGCTAGAAATCCTCTGAGATCATCGAAGGTCGTGTATGGATCTTGTTCAGAAAGGACGTATACATTTCCTCCGCTGCTTTTGCCTATTCGTGCGGCTCTACCGCGATATTGAATATATTCTATTCTCTTGAGTCTTTTACCTCCGAAGGAGTCATAATCGACCACCATATGGTCTATCGGAAAGTCTACACCATGACTAAGCGTTGGTGTTGATATGACAATGCCAAGTTGCCTAGAATCAAGCAGGTTTTCAACAGTTTCTCTGGCCTCTGAAGATAATCCGGCATGATGGAAACTCACGCCTCTTCCTAGAACTGAGGCAAGTTGCTTCAGCAGAGGAGTTTCTTCGTCAGTCTGAGACTTAACATAACTGTAGAGCCTATTCTTTCGCCTAGGCAGCGTCTTAGCTATTTCCGACGCAACCTCTTGCGCTCTTTGTCTTGTGCCGACTAAAACCATGAGCGTATTATTATTCGATAGGTTACTGTGCTGAATAACCGCTTGGATACCTGAGATAGCTTTTTGATCGGTCTTTTGAGATCCTGTGAGATTCTCGATATGTATCATCAAGCCCTCTTTTTTCGCTATGAACTCTTCACTCATCTCATCTGGCGGATACTCATATATGTCCGCATCTAACCATTCCTTGAGAACCCCGGCATTTCCTATGTGTGACGATAGTGTGAGAATCTTGCTCCTTTTCTTCAGCAATGAAAGCAATAGATCCAAATTCTGTCCTCTCTCGCTGTCACCCAGCAAAGTGATTTCATCTGCTACGACAAGCGAGAGATTCTGAAGCCATTCTTCGCTACGGAGTACTCCTAACAGTGCCTTCTCGTAGGTTGATGCAATCAAGTTGGCTTTGAAAAGCTCACTCAATGAAGCGAAAGAGTCTCCATCGCTTCTTACAACATTGAATTCTTTGAATATTCGAGTAAAGAGATTGTACTTCTGTCGGTTGAGGGCCTTGTATGGTGTGACATACAGAACACTTCCACCCTGCTGTATTTCGTACAGCATACAACATTCAGCCATGAATGTCTTTCCTGCGCTTGGGGAGGCAAGAATCATGATGTTCCTGGATGGTGGAAAATGTCGTTTTAGGAACTCTTTCTGGGCTGGCAGCAAGATAGAGTATCCATGCTTCACAAATAGTTGTTTTGCTACCTCTGGCAATGTGTCAAGTTCTGTATCGCTTTCCAGTCTTTCGTATTCAGCTATTGCCTTCAGCCCTTCTGCAGTGATGTCGAATGTTTCGTATCCATTAACCTCTATTTTGGCGATCAAGCCTGCTGATTGAAGATTCGGCAATGTTTCAGTAAGGAGACGGCCTTTGAAGCCCATAGGCTTAACGACATCATTGTAAATGTCTCTCCATCTCGTGTTGGTAATAACTTTCCCCCGACATTCTCTGATGTACTTAAGCACATCGGGGGCTAATCGGTTATTGAGCAGAGTACTCAGAGCTCGTAACAGATTGGAACTGCCAGGTGTCATTTCTTCACCATTGAATATTCCGGTTGTGAATGTCTGACAAGCAAAAGGCAAGTTTCGAGCAACAAATCGGATTCGTTGTGATCCATAATTCTAAGCAGGTATTCTTTATCTCCGGTTCTTTTGAAGTCATTCCAAGCATTTATAGCCTGTATTCCCTCGCCATCGAAGGGGTCGTGAAGCAATGCAACCGCAATGGCATCCGATTTTTTCTCGTAGGATTTTGCTTGGAGCTCACCATCTATCTTTATGCCCAGCATCGCTTCTTCAAAACCCTTGTTGAATGCGTAGAAAGGTCTAGTAAGACCTGCCAATGCATTCTGAACAACTTTGGAAAAATCGTACTCTTGCGTCCTTTGTAGGATGAACAAGCGGTTCCCAGACACAGCTCCTAGCGTGATGAGCTCTGCACCGTCACTTGGCAGGCCTGTAGTCTCAATGTCAATAATCGCTCCAACTACATGAGCAGGGAGTATTCTTCTTCGAGTTAGCATGTTTTTCACATTACTTCTTACAAATCCAAACAGCCGTGCTTTCCGTTCGGTCATGGCGAACACTTATGGCATTCGCTCTAACAAGCCGAGATCCTCCAGCTCTCTTATTAGAGCAGAGATTGCTTCAATCGCCTTCCGCTTGTCCCTAACCCCTAAGCATACTATCGTACCGTCTGGAAAGAGCTGGAAAGTTACGGAGGGTTCTTTCATCTTGTAGACGAGCGAAGAGTATTTCTCTGGATTGTATGTAGTATCCCCTAAGATGTAACTTGCCTTCCAGAGTCTGATCCTTTTCCCTATCTTGCACATTGTAGCAACGTTATGAGTGAAAAGCTTGGGTTTTAAGTCGAATGTTACTCCCAATTCCCTGAGTGTCTTCAGTAACCTATCGGAAGATGATTTGACACGCTCTTCATTAGCCCCGAAAATAATGATGCTTCCACTAGAGTGCATACGGAATAAACATTTTTCAATTTTCACATCTAGTGAAGGTGAGGTCTCTGGCTCATAGACCGACCCATTGATTTTTGCCGCAAGCCTTTGCAAATCTATGCTACCTATTCTCATTGTCGCGAACACATTAAAGACATCAACCTTGAGTGTCGAGCTAACCCTCTCATTCACGTCTTTTTTGTCTTTTTTCGTTATCATGCTCGATCCTCAACGAATTCACCAATTCAGTACAGTTATTCATTAATGCAATAAACGATTCGAAAAAAGTTGATCTTCATTCTTCTCTAGAAGAAATCGTCTTGAAAACGTATTGGAACAAATTAGCTTATGTCGCGCGATTCTTAAGAAGAAGCTCAAAGACGAGTTCAGACTGCCCTACGATCGATCCTTAATCAACGAGCTGAACGTAGAGCGCTACGAGTTGACGAAGACAGGAAGGATAAGGTTCTCGCACCCTGAAGGCAGTCACGACGACCGGTTCTGAGCCATCGCCCTAGCCATCTACGCGACGGAGAAAGAGCCCAAGCTAGGGTCAATAGTCGCAAAGACATTCTAAGAAATAGCGCCAGACGCCAAGTTTGTTCCTCAATCTTTTAATGCAATCAGCCAGTCATAATTCGCTCTTTCATGAAAACTATTGGTCACAATATTTTTCATAGCCTTTAGAACAGAAACGTCGATTATGGAGAGAAGAAAGGAAGCGGTCTTCGGCGTAGTAATACTCTTTTGGCTCTATTTTTTCATCGCATATGTAACGTTGATGAACGGTTCTTGCCTTGGTCTTTTTCAAGTGTCTATCCTTATCATATTTTCCCAATAGCGGGCGGGTTCGAATCCCACCCCCCACACCACAGATAGACCCTTCACGGGCGGTATTGTACAAACTGCGATCAACTGACAGCAAGATACTTATGGCTTAGGTCATTTGTATATTATAATCGGGATTTAAGTGGGGTTTTGGCGCTTCAATAGAAGAGGGGTGTGAGCTAGTGTGTCCGTTGAAAAACGAACAGAAGACACTTTCCTGCCGTTTATTAAAGAAGAACTAGAGAAACGAAACGTCAAGGTAGACACACAAGTTTCTTATGTCGTCATAGATGGGCGGCGCTGTAAGCCTGACGCCAAACTAATGAATAGCGGAGTTCATTATTTGGAGCTTGAGTTGGGACCTGAGTCTAAGCTCTACTATGAAGGTCTCCCTCAAGCAGCCGATTATAGAAAATTTCTCAGAGGGGATGGTGCTTTTGCCGTCTTATTTCCTGAAGAATTGCGGAAGCAGATGCCTTACGACCGTATGAAAGAACTTGTTTATACACTCGACAATTTCAGGGCGATAGCTGTTTTCTCAGACGAAGACCCCAGACCTAGCTTACCCTTCGAAAAAGGAAATCTCACTCAACTTGCCGATTGGATAGCTGACGAAGTTCTTAGACCCCCGGTCAGGGAGCAGCCACCCGTCATATTTCCAGTTAGGGTAATAGCCAATGCTGTAAGTTACCTAACAGCAGCATTGGAAGAAATAAAAACCGAAGAACTGAGAGAAATCTTTGGCGGAAAATCTGTTTTCGACAACATTCTCCAGTACGGGGAGGGACAGTATCCCGAGGATGCTATGCGTAGAGCAGCGGCCTATCTGTTGGTTAATCAAATATTGTTCTATCATGTACTGCAGAAAGCTCATGAACGTAAGAAAATCTATGAACCAATAGACGTAAGCAGGATCAAGAGGCCAGGGGATCTTTACAAGTACTTTAGAAAGGTTCTAGCTGTAGACTACACTCCGATTTTCGGTTTCAATGTGGCTTCTAAATTGCCTGCAAAAAAAGACATTCTTCAAAGAATTCGAGAGGTCGTTAGGATGATTTTGTCGCTTGCCCCAGAGAAGATAAGTCATGACATATTGGGACAGATCTTTCATAACCTAATACCGATTGAGATTAGGAAGCCGTTGGCAGCATTCTACACTAACCCCGAAGCAGCCGAAATGCTGGCTTATTTGGCAATAGACAAACCCGATGCCAAAGTGATGGACTTGGCCGTAGGTAGCGGCACTTTACTTATCTCCTCGTATCACAAGAAGCGAATGCTTAGGGCTCAAGAAGCGAAGTTTGAAGCGAAAGATCATAAACGTTTTCTAGAAGAGGATTTGACTGGAATCGACATTATGCCTTTTGCAGCTCATCTAGCTGCCGTACATCTTTCATTGCAGGAACCTCTCTATGAGACTGAGAAAGTCAGAATAGCCGTGTGGGACTCAACAGAACTTAGACCCAGCCAGAGAATACCTTCTGTTTCCAGAGAGTTGAAAGAAGCCTATAAGCAACCGACTCTTGACGTGATCTTAAATGAAGGAGCGATTCCAAGACCTGGAAAAGATGCCTTTGTTGAAAAAGGATCACTTACCTCGGATAAGATTGGAGGCGAGGAGATCCCTCTTGAAAAGGTGGATCTCGTAATCATGAACCCCCCTTTCACAAGGCAGGAAAGACTCCCGAACAACTATAAACAAAAACTTGATGATCGTTTTAGCGAATATCGACGATACCTGCACGGCCAACTTGGGCTTCACGGATTTTTCATCTTACTTGGCGACCGGTTCTTGAAACCGAGTGGACATTTGGCATTCGTCTTGCCAGCAACCATTCTCAGAGTTAGAAGTACAGGAGGGATTCGACAGTATATTTCAGAGCACTACGAAGTGAAGAACATTATCACTGCATGGAAACAACTTGCTTTTTCTGAGTCGGCTTGGGTCAGAGAGATCCTATTGATTGCTAGAAAATTGACTAAAGACAAAAGAGATGGATGTTCAGCGAACATAGTAACGCTCCGACGTTTGCCTAGGAATCAAATGGAAGCGATTCAGTTTGCCGAAGAGATCAAGGCACATGAATTAGCTTTACCTGAGCTGAAATATGAAAGCCAAGACATGTTAATAACGTCAGTAAGCCAAGAAGAACTTGGGCATAATGTTGACAATTGGTTTCCCTACGTAGCTGCTTATGACCCTCGTATTCGTCAACTGTGGATGCGTATAAAGACAGCCGTTCCAGAAAGGCTCTGTCGCTTTGGCGATACCTTAACACGACACCAAATGACAGTCAATAGGGGTGTTGAAACTCGATCCAAAAACGATGTACCTGTTCAAGCTATGATGATTGGTTTACAGGAGGAGAGACTTCCCAGAGCAGCATACACCTGGGTAGTAGAGAAAATAAGTAGTCGAGCCTTAATTGTTAGGAATCGCACGACAGGCCAAACAATAGAGATTGCGCCTTCTAGAGTCGTTCCGGCACTATTGACCTATTCTGGGGTACGAGTCATGAATATCGATGGTAAAAATGATTTTGTAGTTACAGAATATTTTGATGAGATAGAGAGATTCTTGCCTATAATGGATCGGCAACGCATCTTGGGATTGCTCTCTGATTGGAGACAATACGTTGAGGATAGAAGAGGAAACTTGCTTGTTTGTCGGCGTTATGTTCCTTCTGCACCCGGTTTCTGTCATACGTGCTTCTACACTGATGAACGTGTTGCTCCTCCTGGGATGATGTGGAGTGTACATGGAGGGACACCAGACGATCTGAAAATATTGGCTCTCTGGATAAATAGCACTCTGCATTTGTCTCAGGTGTTGCTAGAAAAAATACAAGATGTATGGATTGATGTTCATGAATATGTACTTAATGACCTCTTAGTCTTGAATGTGGATAGAATTAGCTCTGAACAAAAACAGCATCTTGTTTCATTGTTCAATGAAGTTGCAAGAATAGAGTGGCCAAGTTTGAGGGAACAGGTAGCAGGACGTTTCGAGCCCCGCCTAAAGATGGACGAAGCTTTGTTAGAGATTCTCGGTCTTTCGGGAGAAGAGGTCAAAAGGACTCTCAAAGAGCTATACTCTGCAATAGAGTTAGAATTTAGAGCACTAGACATGCTTGCGACAGCAAGGCGAGACGAAGAGTATTAGGAAAACGTCTCATATCCATCATATGCCTACAATTTCAGTCTAAGGTAGACCAGCATTCTTCAGATTCTCTCTAAGACTCTTTTTTCAAATTTCTTGAAAACCCTTACGAACATCAGTGAGTTAGCGGGGTGTAGCTTGCGGGCGATGTCTCCGCGCGCGACCGATCCTTAACGATCCGATCGCTCAAACCATTTCCTCGTAATAGATGTCATAGTGGCAGTGGAAATCGGTTTTCTGCTTCCAGCCTAAGATGCTCCACATATCGTGTCCCCAGACGCCCATGTAGAGGGCATCTTCTTTCTTCAAGAAAATATACCTGCCATGCGGAAAAACTGTTATCTTGTTAGCCACGGGCGAATGCGAAGCCGCTGCTGAAAGCGACCACAGCAAACCCAGCCGAAGCGAGATTTTGGAACTGCTTCTGTGCAAAGGGCTTAGGGCATACTTCAAAATGATAGGAAATTATCAGAGAGCTTTCCATAACCTGATCAATTCATCTCGCTTCGCAAGAACGGTGTTTCTGATACTCCAAAGCATTCGTGGAGTACATATCGTGCTCGCGATCCTAGCCGAAGGGCACCGGCATCTTCCTGAGGATCTAATATGCAAAACTTCTTTGTATACAAAATCTTTTTTGTATATAAAATCTTCTTTATATATAAAATCTGTTTTAGTGTTCGCTTTTTAGTCTGTTCGAGCCCAGTTTCTTTAGATGAAGTAAACATTGTCTAAAGAATGTAGAGGCGATCGGTACGAACTTCTGAGATTATTCGAGGAGACGCCTATGCCGCTCTCCATCGAGTATGTTGCACGTCACCTCGACGTGGGGTGGGGTACTGCTCGGGCAATGTTGCTGGAGCTGGCGTTAGAAGGAAAAATAGCTTGCCAGAAGACCACGAAATCATGGATTTTCTGGGTTAAAGCGCCCACGAATGAGAGGACGACTCAGGGTGAGTAGGGAGGTGACCGTATGCCGAGAGGGAGACGCTGGACACCTGAGGAAGAGGAGCTCATAGCTAAACTGCATGCTGAAGGCGCCTCTGTCGAGGAGATAGCGAAGAAGCTTCCTCCTGGCAGAACGGTTAGAGCCGTGGATAAACAGATAGGCAGACTCGGCCTCAGAGGCGATAGTCAGACAATGAAAAAATCTTATTGTCAGACAATTGAGGGCGACGAGATCATGAGCCGGGAGGACGCGTTGAAGGTGCTCGCGGCCGTGATAAAGAAGCTTCAATCAGGGGGTGAGATTGATGATGTAGAGCTGATGCGTCTCCGCACGGTCAACGCGGTCATACGCAACTACTTCACGGTCTTCGACAGCTTCGAGAAGTACGCGGAGTTGGAGGCAAGGATGAACAGGCTTGCGGAAATTATCGGTGTAGACCTGAAGAAAGAACCGGAAAACCCTGCTGGACAAGACCCTCAAAATGGAGAACGCCAGAGGTGAACAACGATGAGTGAAGATCCCATTTCTTTGGTCACTGCCAAGATCCGTGAAATCCTCCAGACAGCTCTGAGCGAACTCGATGCCACTGAGAAGCACTGGAGGGAGACGCCCCCAGAAGCGAAGCTTGACGCAGACAGGTTGGAGGCTCTGCCCTGGACATCCTACAAGAGCGGGAAAGGTGATTGGCTGCTTTGGGAAAGGGTCGAAGAAGCCAAGATTTTCAAAGAAGCGCTTGAAAAAGCACCACACGGAACGCTGATCGTTGGAGCATTTCGCTACCGGCTGCAGGGAGATAGACGACAATTCATTGCGAAGTATCCAAAGAGCGTTTGAGGTGCAGAACGTTGAGTGAAGAGAGTGGCTCCAGGCTTTTTGTCCTTGGTGGTCTCCACGCAGACGACTTCCACTGGGCAAAGACCACTTATGAAGTTGACGACTGGATTTTGGTCGCTTTCGAGTTGGAGGAGGATCACTATCACTGGCGCGCAAAATTTGTTCAAAACGAGGCGTTGATTGATGATTAAGACGCTGAATGTTGAATTTGTGTGGGCGGAGCAGGTCAGGAAGCATCTGCAAACCTATCGTGAGCTGCGTTTGGCCGTGATACCGGCTATATATGGCGATAAGAAGCCGGAGATCGACTGGAAACAGTGGCAGAAACAGGCTCCTCCTTGGGATCAAGTTGACAAATGGTTCAATGATGGTAAGCCTCATAATGTCGCTATTGTTTGCGGGGAAGCCAGCCGAAACCTTGCGGTCATTGATTTTGACGACCCTGAGACCTATTCCAGATTCTTCAAAGTGGCCGAGCTTGAAAATGAAACTCTAGTAGTCAGAACTGGGAGCGGACGGTATCACGTCTACCTCTTCACACCTGACCCGGTCCCCAGCTTCAAGATACCGCAATTAAAGATTGAGATCCGCTCGATAGGCAACATCGTCATAGCGCCTCCGAGCAAGCATCCTTCCGGCGGCTACTACGCGTTCGTTAACCCGGAGATCCGGACAATAGTCACTGTCCCGGACCTGGTTGAAACGGTTTGGAAGGGCGCTGAAAGGCTGGGTGTAAAGAAGCCCGTTGACGTCTACAGCATCACGCAAGATGAAACATGCGAGGAGCCATATACGGGGCCTGATCCCCCATGTATCGCCAAGATATTGGAAGGTGTTGAGGCAGGTTTTAGAAACGAGGCCGGTATCAGGATAGCGTCGCATTATCTCGTTTTTCGTCGAGAGTCTCTCGGAGCTGTCGAGAACCTTCTCATTGAGTGGAACAGTAAGAATAAGCCTCCGCTTTCAGAGAGCGAGGTGAAAGCCATTCTGTCAAGCGCCTCTAAGATGGTGCGGGGCTACGGCTGCCGCTTAAATCAGGCATGGTGTGACAGGGAGAAGTGTCTGCTCAAGAGAAGAGAGCCCGTCGTCCTCGATCATTTGAACCTCATTGAAGATCCAAATCTAGCCGGGCGACCCGTGATAGTTCAAGGCGTCGTCAGCAGTACCAGCGTGTCATATCTCGTGCCTAAAGAGGTTGAGGCACGGATAGCGGAAAACGATGGCCACGTGACCACGCTTGCCAAGAAGATCAGCGAGAGAAACTCCGTCAACGTGAAGATCGTTGGGGTTACTGAAGAGGTAAAGTGGCGACGCCTAAGATGGCTGTTCAACAAGAGGAGCAGAGACGAAGATATCTCCATCGACGAAAAAGCGATGCGGGCAGTTTACCGGATAAGGGTAAGGCCGCCTGTCTTCACGCTTGAGAAGCGCGATGAAAAGATCGTCGATGAAAGGGGCTTCGAGTACAAGTGTTTTGACATCTACGTCACCGCTGACAAACCCGCGGCTTTTCAGCCAAGCGTGTTGATCCAGTTCGAAGGTATAGCGCTGCCCAGCCCTAAGACCCAGACGACCACGTTTCTGGCATATTCGGCAACTTTTCCGGAGGAAGTGCAATCCTTCGACGCAGAGAAGCTGGCTTGCCTCAAGACAAAGTTTCAAAGCATGACGGTTCAGCAGCGGCTCGACTGGATTCTGACCAATTTTGAAAGATACTCGAAGACCGTGGGCAGGAGAAATTTGGCTGAAGGCTGCTTACTATGCTATTTCACACCCATACAGGTCAGATTCAACGGAGAATCCCAGAAAGGATGGGGCAACGTGCTTATCTGCGGCGACACGACGACCGCGAAAAGCGAAACCGTGCGCAAACTGATCTCACTATTCAAGATCGGCACACTCATCACTGCAGAGACGGCTAGCGTGGTCGGCTTGACGGGAACCGCGACGCAGCTTGAGAAAGAAGGCTGGTTTGTGGACTGGGGCTTCCTCGTACTGCAAGACCAGAAACTCCTTGCGGTCGATGGCGCACATAAACTCAGCACTTCAAACTGGGCAGCGTTAGCCGAAGCCGAAAGAATCGGGATAGTGTCAATTGCCAAAGCAGCTAAGAACACGGCGTACGCCAGGACTCGACAGATCAAGATCGCCAACGCCGTTGACCGTGAAGCCGACAAATATACGACGAGGAGTCTAGCAAGCTTCCTATATTCATGTCAAGCCCTGACCACAATTCCTGACAAGACGAGCATAGCCAGGCTGGACTTAGCGGTCTTCGCCGACCAGAGAGACGTCAAGCCTGAAGACATAAACAAGCCTTTCCAAAGCGACTATGACAAAGAACTTGAGTCTTTAGGCGAAGCTTTGAAATGGTGCTGGAGCGGCCGGGCAGAAGTCAAGTTCACGGAAGAAGCCACCGCATACCTATTGACCGAGGCAACGAATCTCTATAACACATTCTTCACAGAAATGATCCCGCTTGCTAGCATCGATCTGAAGTGGAAGATCGCACGCCTCTCCGTGGGCTTAGCCAACTTAACGCTTTCAACCGACGACTTCAACACCGTCACCGTGACCAAGGAACATGTCGCTCAAGTTGTCGAATGCATGAAAGACGAGTACAGCAGGGCTGGGTTGAATACGCTTGCTCAAGAAGATATGTACGAAACACTGACGCTTGAAGACGTAGACGACATAATCAACAGCATCGTCCTCAAGACCCAAGACGCTCTAGATAAAGAAACGGTTGTCGCCGTCTTCAAATTCATCGTCTTGCAGGGACGAGTGACCCGGGACCAGCTGATGACGAAATTCGGATTAACCGACAACAGCCAACTGCGCCCCCTGATGGCGGTGCTTTCAACCGAGAAACTGGTAAAAACCGGCCGAGGACTGTATCCCACGCCCAAGCTGATACAGGCATACAAGCTAATTTTAACATACTTAACAACTTTACCAAGCTCAGCGAAGAACCCCCCAACTTTCTCACAGCCAGACTCGAAAGAAGAGGGTAAAGTGAGGGGGTTCTTTCCTGATATTGGTAACCTTGTTAAGTATGTTAAAAACAGGGGGGCTACCCCGAATATTGAGGCAAATAATCAAGATTACATATGCGAAGTCTGCCACGAACCCTGCACAACCGACCGGTTTCTGATCTCAGACGAAAACGATGCTGTACACGCATACCATCCGTCATGTCGCACGAGAATGCTCAAGGAGGGCGGCGAATGAGCATCTCAACCAAGAGGATAAAGGACCATCAACATAGCTACGCTGAGGCTTCTTCTGACTCCACACAATACGTTTGTCCCGACTCGCCGGAGAGCAGAGTCAAAGGTCTAGAGATTAGACTTCAGCAGTTGAACATGAAAGTGAAAGCTTTAACGATGCATCCTGGCCCGCCAATTCCGGAACCTCCTCACAGAAAGGAACATCATCATAAGAGGAAGCCTAAGCTAGGTTCAATCGTATACGTCAAGTATTGGGATCACGTGCTCTTTCACAGCAGTGACCCAAGTCTGCATCAGCCT
>Ga0172364_10001732_pt1 | contig 17037 bp, 12 predicted proteins | sample LakKivSesite10cm_FD_114545 | JGI IMG/M metagenome (GOLD analysis project Ga0172364, IMG submission 114545) | Sediment microbial communities from Lake Kivu, Rwanda - Sediment site 10cm | ecosystem: Environmental > Aquatic > Freshwater > Lake > Sediment | place: Rwanda: Western Province, Lake... | reverse complement strand
ATTTTCCAACGGGAGTAAACGGGCGGTGCAAGAGGAGGAGCTCCGCAGTCAGCTTTACCAGGAGATCGGTCAATTGAAGGTAGAGCTGGACTGGTTAAAAAAAAGTTTGGGTCTCTCGGTTGAGGAGGTATTTTCGGTTGGACAATCAGGAGCGGTATCATCAGGCGTTGGGCTATGCGACGCCGGAGGAGGTTTATCAGGGGAGGAGGTTTGCCGCTTGACGAGGATTGGGAAGAGTGATAGTTTGAAGATGAAGGGAAGCCAGTCCCGCGGAACGCGGGATTGGAATTGATTTTCAGGATAGCCCAATGCGGAACTGGAATGTTAACATAAATCGGGCAAAAAGTTGTCCAAACAATGGGGGACACCTCAAGGATAACTTCGTTGATATGCCTATTTTTCCTTTACGGAGATTGAAATATTAAATTCGGTAGAGCATAGAGGAAGCGATCATGACTGGTGGACATTTTGCAATCGGTGAAGATTTAATTGAAAAGGGAAACAAAAAAGTTGACCGCGAGGTAAAGCAGGATTTTGACTCCCTTGGCCGGAAACTGTCTCGCAAACGAGTCGACATCAATAAGATAATAAGGACGCTAAAGGACTTTAAGGTAGCTGTTCCTTCCTGGGGAATGATCTCGGGAGGAACGCGCTTCGGTTCATTTCCCTTGCCCGGACGGCCCCGGAACGTATTTGAAAAGCTGCAAGATGTTTCAACCGTTAACCGGCTTACCCGTGTAACTCCCCGGGTCTCGCTGCATATACCATGGGACAAAACGGATGATTACACGGCACTCAAGAGGTACGCGAAAAAACTGGGGCTTTCTTTTGACGCCATGAACTCGAACACTTTCCAGGATCAGCCGGAACAAAAACATTCTTATAAATACGGAAGCCTTTCCCACACAAGCAAGTTAGTACGCGAACAGGCCGTTGCGCATAACCTTGAAGTAATAGACATAGGAAAAAAGGTGGGATCAAAGGCCATCACCATATGGATAGCGGACGGCTCGAACTTCCCCGGCCAAACCTCGCTTGGAGAATCCTTTGAGCGTTACATGGAAAGCTTGCATCGAATATACAAAGCACTTCCTGAAGACTGGAACATGTTTATCGAGTATAAGCCGTTCGAGCCAGCATTTTACTATACAGTCCTTGCCGACTGGGGAAGCGCTCTTATAGCGAGCCAAGAAGTCGGAGAAAAATGCAAGGTTCTGGTCGACCTCGGCCACCACCTCCCCGGCACCAACATCGAAGCTATTGTTGCCAGGCTTATCGGGGCGGGAAAACTCGGCGGGTTTCATCTGAACGACAACCATTACGCAGATGACGACCTTACCACCGCCTCCATATACCCGTATCGTCTGTTCCGGATTTTTCACGAGCTTATTATTGCAGGCATAAAACAGGGCGGAAAGTTTAGTCCGGCCTATATGATCGACCAGAGCCATAACCTCGAGGATCCGATAGAAGCCCTTATACAGACGGTAACGGAGATGCAGAATATTTGGGCCAAGGCCCTTCTGGTAGATCATAATAAGCTGCAGGCGGCGCAAAAGACGAATGATGTGCTAATAGCCGAGATGGTGATGAAGGATGCCTTTAATACGGACGTGCGGCCTTTAACTGCAATGGCCAGAAGAGAAGCAGGCGGAGCTATAGATCCTATTACGGTTTATAGAGAGAGCGGATACAGGAAGAAGGCGGCCATGGAAAGAAAGGGAGATTTATAACTCATGCGTAATTTCCTGGCGATTGATCTGGGGGCAAGCTCCGGCAGGGCGCTGGTGGGAAGCTTTTCCGATTCGGGACTTGCCGCGCATGAGGTGCATCGTTTTGAAAATTACCCCGTAGAGGCAGCCGGCGTTTTATACTGGGACGCGCTCTATCTTTTCAGCCAGGTGCAGAAATCTATAAGGGCCGGGATTGATTATACAAACGGTAATCTGGAAAGTGTGGGCATAGACACTTGGGGCGTCGATTTCGGCCTATTGGATACAAACGGTAGACTACTCGCAAACCCCGTTCATTACCGGGACAAAAGAAACGAAGGGGCCATGGAGGAAGTCTTTAAGACCGTGCCCAGAGAAGAACTTTATTACCGCACCGGCATCCAGTTTCTTCCTTTCAACACCCTGTTCCAGCTCGCGGCCATGAAAGCTGGGGGATGGACCGAACTCGAAAGTGCAGAGACTCTGCTCATGATGCCCGACCTCCTTAACTACTTCCTGTGCAGAGAGAAAGTTTCCGAGTACACCATCGCGACCACCACCCATTTCTATGATCCGCGCAAAAAGGACTGGAACCGGGAGCTCCTTGAAGGGCTGGGATTGAACCCCCATATCCTCCCCCGCATTGTTGAGACCGGAACAGTCCTCGGTGATGTTTTACCAGGCTCGGCCGCGATAGCCAGAGGGCCGCAAGTGAAGGTCGCAGCCACCGCCGGCCATGACACGGCCTCCGCGGTTGCCGCGGTCCCGGTTGTCGGCGATGTACGGCCGGGAAGCTTTGCCTACATATCATCCGGAACCTGGTCACTCATGGGCATAGAGAACCATGAACCCCTGATAAACAAAAAGGCGCTTGAGTATAACTTCACCAACGAAGGAAGCGCGAGCGGAGCGTTCCGGTTCCTCAAAAACATCAGCGGCCTGTGGCCGGTGCAGGAATGCAAAAGAATCTGGGAACACCAAGAGGGAAGAGCAATAGACTACAACAAGTTGATCAAGGAAGCCGCGGAAGCCAGGCCTTTTGCCGCCTTGATAGACCCCGATCATCCCTGGTTCCTGCGGCCGGAAAACATGCCGGAGGCCATAGCCGAGTTTTGCGAGGAGACCGGCCAAAAGCCGCCCCGCGAAAAGAGGGAATATATCAGGTGCATCCTGGAGAGCCTGGCCTTGAAGTATTGTGAAGTAAAGGAACAGTTGGAAGAGGTAACCGGGGTGAGCATAGAGGTTATTCATGTCGTGGGCGGCGGCTCGCAGAACGATCTTCTGAACGCCTTCGCCGCGGATGCGCTCAACTTGCCGGTCCTTGCCGGGCCGGTGGAAGCCACGTCTCTCGGCAATCTGTCCGTCCAGGCCGTGGCCGCCAAAGCGGTGGAGAGCCTCTCCGCGGCCCAGGCTTTGATCGCCCGCTCGTTTCGGCCCGTGCGCCACCTTCCGGAAAACCCGGCTACGTGGGAAAGGCCGCGCGAACGGTTCAAGGAAGTAGTACAAAGGGGCGGTCAAATCATGGAGCGCAAGCGGTAAAAATGGACAAAGAGACGTTGTTTAAAAAAATCCGGGCGATCGGGCGGGCGGCGTTAACCATTGATATAGAGAACTCCCATTCGGGCAACATCGCCATCAAAACGGAGGACGGCGGCAGAGAGTTTCTGGCAATCACCTCCACCGGCTCGCAAAAGGGAGAACTCACCCCCGACAAAATCTGCTACCCCGAGCTCAACCGCACCAGCCACGGTCATTTCAAGTCCAGCTCCGAGACCGACATCCACGCGCGTATTCTCCAACTGCCGGGGGCGGCCGCGTCCATGCACGGCCATACCAAGTATGCCACCGTCGTTACCCTGGACGACGATCCCATGCCCAAGAAGAATCCGCGCAGTCCGCTGCTCCCGGTGGACGCCCTGGGCATGCGCTACCTGGAGGTCCTGCCGGTGGACTGGTTCGCCGTGGCCTCCGGTTCCAGGGAAATGGCGGATTCCATCTACGAGCGCCTCCAGGAACATCCCGCCTCCATAGTGCAGGCTCACGGGACCTTCGCCCGCGGGAGAAGCATCGAGGAAGCCCTGATGTACCTTTGCGTTGCCGAGCACGCGGGCAGCGTGATTTTTTACGCGCAGGTTCTGGGCGTGGACATCGCAAAGGCCAGGCAACAGGCGGAAAGTCTGCGAGACGGTCTGCGTGAACTTCTGCCGGACTTCGGTGTCGAGTGCGACGGCCAAGTGGACTTTGCCGACGAGCCCGACACCGTGGAGCTGTTTCTTGCCGAAGGGTTTCGGTGTTTCGAGTCGCGCTACAGCCCTTTCCACACCGGCTCCATGAGCATCAGGGGCTCCGGCTCCATGCTGTTGGCTCCCAAGGCATCCATGCCCCATGACCTTCCCGGACCATTGCTCGAGATTCCACTTGACGAAGACCTCCCCCAAAAGCTGAGGGCCGCCGAGTATCGGAACCATCAGGCGATCTACAAGAATACTTCCTTGAAAACCATTCTGCACTGTTACGTTCCCGAGGCCCAGGCCGTGGCTCTTTCGTTGATCCAACAAATCGAGGCGCCCGGGGACCGGGTTATTCCCATCGACGTGGAGGGCGGGTTTCTGTATCCTTCCGTGCCCGTGCTCTGGCCCGCTCCCGACCCCGACACACTGTGCCGGGCACTGCTCGATTACCGCATCGCCATTGTTCCTTTCGGGGGCGTCTGGTCCGCGGGCGAGCAGTCGCTGGGAGAGACGGTAAGGCACCTCTCCTCCATCAAGGACATCTGTTTCTATCGGATCATGGCCCGGTTGAGGGGCTTGGACCTTGCCCGTATGGAGCCGGCGCGCGCCAAGAGCTGGTAAACGGATCAAGGAGGAAAAATGAAGCGCAAGATACTGGAAATAAACTTAAGCGGCAAAGAAATCACCCGACGGGAGTACGACAGCGGCCTCTGGCTCGGCGGCCGCGGGCTGGCGACCAGGATTTTTTGCGACCTTGTGGACCCGCTCTGCGACCCGCTGGGCCCGGACAACACGGTCGTGTTTGCAGTGAGTCCCTTGACCGGCACAACCGCTCCCACCGCGGGCAGGGGCCACGTCGTATTCAAGTCGCCACTTACCGGCGGCATCGGCTCTTCCAACTCCGGCGGAAAGTGGGGAAAGGTGATGAAGAGCGCCGGCTGGGACGCGCTGGTGGTCAAGGGAAGCGCGCCGTCGCCGGTGTACATTGAAATCACGGACAAAGGCGACAAAGAGACCGCCCGGGTCGAAATCAAAGACGCCTCCCATTTGTGGGGCAAGTCCGTGCATGAAGCATCGCGAATGCTTTTGCGCGAGCGCGGTTCCCGGAGCGCTTCCGTTCTCGGGATCGGCCCGGCCGGCGAGAACAAGGCCAGGTACGCGTCCCTTATGAACGACATGAACCGCGCTTATGGCCGGGGCGGTTCGGGAGCGGTGTTCGGCGCCAAGAACTTGAAGGCCATAGTTGTGGAGGGATCGAGGAAGACCGAGGTCGCGGACCCGGACCGGCTGAAGAACGTGGTCGAGCAGACCCGGCACGTGATGAAGGCGGTGCCCGCCACCAAGCGAGTGATGCGCGAACTGGGCACTGCGGGACTCGTGCATCTGATCAACATCATGGGCATGCTGCCACACCGCAACTTCCAGGACTGCACTCACGATGAAAACCTGCTGGAAAACATCTCGGGGGAGGCCGTGGCCGAGCGCATCCTGGAGAGGGCCGGCACCTGCTTTGGCTGCCCAATCATGTGCCAGCGCCATACCAGGGTGGGAGACAAGACCGGCGAGGGTCCCGAGTTCGAGACCGTGGTCCTCATGGGAGCGCTTCTCGATGTGTATGACCTCGATAGAATCACCCTGGGCAATTACGCGGCCAACGAGCTCGGCCTTGACACCATGTCTCTGGGCGGGACCCTGTCCTGCGCGGCCGAGCTGTTCGAGACGGGCACCCTTCGGCCGGCCGACTTCAGCGGAGAGTCGGTCCGTTTCGGCGACTCGGGCATCTACCCGGAAATGGTTGAAAGGATATCCCGCCGGCAAGGGCTGGGCGGCCTGCTTGCCGAGGGTTCCAGGATCATGGCGGAAAAGGCCGGGCGTCCCCAAGCGGCCATGCACGTCAAGGGAATGGAGATACCCGCTTATGATCCCCGCGGGATGCCCGCGCAAGCTCTGGGATACATGACCTCCCCAACCGGGGCCTGCCATCTGCGGGGAGGATACTCCATCGGTCTGGGCTACTTCGGCGGATTCAAGGAAGTGCCGCGTTTTTCGTTCAGGCAGGCAGCCCTCACCGCCATCAACCAGCAAAACCTCGGCATCATCCATGACTCCATGGGCATATGCCGCTTCACCGGCTTCGCCGTGGGGGCCGACCACTGGGCAAGGATCTACTCCGCCGTTACGGGCGTGCATACAAGCACCGATGAGCTGGAAAAGACCGCGGAGCGCATAGCAACCCTGGAGAGACTCTTCAATCTCGAGGCGGGTCTTGCAAGGGCCGACGATGATCTTCCCGGGCGTTTCAAGATCGAAGCCATAACCATTGGAGGCCGAAGCCGGATCATCTCCGAAGACGACCGCGACCGGATGCTTTCCGACTACTACCGGGAACGGGGATGGGATGTGAATGGAGAACCGTTGCCGGAGACCCTGGAAAAGCTGGAGATAGAAAAGGGGTAATGTCCCTTTAATTGGTTGATAAATGCTAATTTTGTTAATGTTTTCAATCGGTTGTGTTAATTTTGGGCTCAGGTTGATTCTTTCGTGAATTCAATAGGTTATACGATGTCAACCAATTAAAGGAACATGACCAGAAAAGGCATAGCGGGCGATAATGCTGCCATGAAAGGCCCGTCCAAAAAATTCAAAGAGCGTCTGAGCAGGGCCGCCTTGGACCCGTCGGTGGCAAAGCCGCTCCGGATGCTCGCCAGGCGCCAGGCCGCGCTCCGCAAAATGCGCATGGAAGAACTCGGCAACTTTCCCGAACTCAGGCGGCGCTTGAACGACATCAAGGAAGAGGCGCTCGCAAACCACGAGAACTACATTGCGCAGATCAAGAAGCAGGTCGAGTCGCTTGGCGGTGTGGTTCACCTGGCACACGATGCAAAAGAGGCCCGCGAGATTATCTGCGGGATAGCCCTTGACTCCCACGCCCGGTTAATTGTGAAGTCCAAGTCCATGACCACGGAGGAAGTCGGACTGTCGCCCGCCCTTCATTCCTACGGCATCGAGGTTTTCGAGACCGACCTCGGCGAGTACATCATCCAACTGGCCGGCGAAAAGCCGTCTCACATCGTGCTTCCCGCCATTCACAAGACCAGGGAGGAAATCGCCGAGCTCTTTTCCGCAAAGCTCGGCATGGAACTCACGGAGAACCCGGAAGAGCTTGCCCGCAAAGCCCGGCAGGTGCTGCGCGAGAAGTTTCTGTCCGCGGACATGGGCATAACCGGGGCCAACGCCCTGGTGGCTGAGAACGGAACCATCGTCCTGGTCGAGAACGAGGGAAATATACGCATGTCCACCACCCTGCCCCGGGTCCATGTGGCCCTGGCCGGAATCGAGAAAATCGTTCCCACAATGGCCGATCTCGCGGTGTTGCTCAAGCTCCTGCCCAGAAGCGCCACCGGCCAGAAGTCCAGCGTGTACGTGTCCATGATAAGAGGTCCTCGAAGGGATGAAGAGCAAGACGGAGCCCATGAGTTCCACCTGGTGCTCCTGGACAATGGAAGGTCCCGGATGCGGGAAGACCCGGTTTTCCGGGAGGCTTTAAAGTGTATTCGGTGCGGAGCATGTCTCAGCGCCTGCCCGGTGTACCAGCACGTTGGCGGACACGCCTACGGATCGGTGTATCCCGGGCCCATCGGCGCGATGATTACCCGCGCGCTCGCGGGGCCGGACGAGTCGTGGCTCTTTCCGTTTGCAAGCTCCTTGTGCGGGGCCTGCACCGAGATATGCCCCGCCGAAATACCTATTCATCACATCCTGCTCGAACTCAGGGAAAGATGGAGCCGCAATGGTTCATATCTTGAGAGCGTCGCCTTTCGCGCATGGAGCGAAACCTGGAGCAGGCCATCTTGGTACTGGGCTTCCATCAAAGCAGGCGCAATCGCGGGACAAGTCCTCTCCCGCGGTGGCGTGATCCGAAAACTGCCGCCCCCGGGAAATAAATGGACCCGTGATCGAGACTTCCCGGCTCCAGCTCAAAAAACCTTCCACCAGAGGTGGGCAAAGCGTATACCGACGGAGCCCGCCGGCTTGGAAGTTTTGGCAAATATTGCCGAGGCCGAGCGCCCTGGTCCTTCTCTCCGCCCCTTTGAAAAGATCGAGGCGCCTCGCAAAGGAGAGCCGGAAAAGTTTGCCAAGGAGATTGGGTTATCGCAGGCCGAGGTCTATAAAGCTTTTGGCATAAAGGAGGCCCGCCGGCAACTGGAAAAAATCCTCTCCCGGTTCTCAGGGCAAGGCATGGTTAGGTGGGACCATCCGGACATGCGGCTCCTTGCAGTTGATAAGCTTGCGCAAAGAGCCGAAGTATCCTCTTCCATGCCGGGCAATTATCTGGTCAGCGCCGTGGCCAAAGCCGGGGTCGGTGTGACCGCCTGTGATTTCGCCCTGGCCGAGACTGGGACGATTGTGCTGCTTACCGGGCCGGGCCGGGAACGATGTATCAGCTTGCTGCCGTCCGCGCACGTAGCGGTGGTCCGCACTGAAAAAATCCTTGCGGATATTGATGACCTGTTTCCCGCTCTCGAGCGGCTCGATTTCCGGGGACTCACCTTCATCAGCGGGCCCAGCATGACCGCGGACATCGAGATGGCGCCGGTGGCGGGCATCCACGGTCCGGGAAAAGTAATCGTGCTGCTGTGGACTGAAACCGAGGATATGACCGGGTAACAATCATGCGGGTGTCATTGTTCATTCCCTGTCTTGTCGACGCTTTTTTACCGGAGGTCGGAGAGGCCACCGCCGGGGTGCTGGAGAGGCTGGGCTTTGCTCTCGATTACCCGAAGGGCCAGACCTGTTGCGGCCAGCCGGCTTTCAACGCCGGCCACTGGCAAGAGGCCCGCAAGGTGGCCCGGCAGTTTTTGCGAGCTTTCAGCAATAGCGAGGTTATCGTGTGTCCGTCGGGCTCATGCGTGTCCATGGTCAGGAACCACTACCAACGGCTTTTCGAGAATAATCCACGCGAGCTTGAACAGGCCCGCGAGATCGGAAAGCGGGCCTTCGAGTTCACCGAATTCCTGGTAAGGCGGCTGGGGGTAACTGACGTGGGGGCTTCTTTTCATGGCAAGGTGACCTTGCATGATTCCTGTCACCTGAATCGCGAGCTGGGAATCAAAGAGGAGCCAAGGACGCTTATCCGGGCGGTCTCCGGCGCGGAGTTAATCGAAATGGACGAACCGGAGCGTTGTTGCGGTTTCGGCGGAAGCTTCTCCATCAAGTTCCCCGAGGTCTCCGTTGCCATGGTGAGCATGAAAGCGGAGAGCATTATAGGGTCCGGCGCCAATGCCGTCGTGGTCTGCGACCCGGGGTGCATGATCCAGATCAGGGGATATCTATCAAGGATAAAGAGCAACGTAAAGGTGATGCACATCGCGACGCTTCTGGCAAGCGGCCCGAGCAGACGCTGATCAAAAAGGCTTCCAACCCAAAGCGGCGGGGTGAACTTCGGTTTAGGGACTTGTTTGAGCAAGGGCGAGTTGGCGGGAAAGTTGATGCCGTCGAATTCTTACTCGATTATCCGCATCTAGGGGAGCGGGTACTTTCCGTATTTCTCGAGCGCCCTCAACATCGCCCTCAGGTTTCGCGGCTTGACGTTCGGGGTGATGCTGTTACTGGAGCTTAACATGTAGCGATAGCCAGGGCCCAGGATTTGTATCTTCTCCTGAACCTCTCTTTCAATGTCCCCTATCGAGCCCTTTTCCAGGTTGGCGAGGTCAATATTTCCGACCAGAGTAATACGATGGCCATACTCTTTTTTAATTTCCTTTAGATTCATGGAGCCGGGCTCAAGCGGATGGATGGCGTTCATGCCCTGGCTCAACAGGTCGTCCATGATGGGCATGAGGTTGCCGTCACTATGATATATCCAGGGCTTGGTGATTTTCGCCGCGACTTTGCGCGTATGAGGCAAAAGGACTTCACGGTAAGTCTTGGGAGAGAAGAAGGGATTCTGGTGATGAGCGATGTCATCCGCGGCCCAGATGAAATCGAAGTCCAGTTTGCAGACCTCCTCCATGCACCGGGCGTACCAGTCGCAAATACGTCCCAGCACCTCGCCGACGAACTCCGGGTCCATCGCCAGGCTCAGGCTGAAGTTCTCGAAACCCATGCTGTGCCAACAGGGGTCGATGCCGAGGAATACCATGGCGCAGGCGGCGAAATCTCCCTTGTGCTCGACAAATTCCTCGCACATCTCGACCACCTCGCCGATGTCGGCGAAGACCATCTTGTCAAGGTCATCACGGGTTTTGATAACACCGTCCGCGCTCCAGCCCTTGCTTCTTTCCGCGTAGTTGAGGCGGTAGGGTTGGAAATTTTCAAAGCAGCCAGCCGGCCCCCAGAAGGTGATGTTGTCCCTGCTCAGGAGCCTTGAAAGACTGGGCTCAAGCGCCCCGCCGATCCGCATGATGGCCTTGCTCTCGGCCGCGGTCCAGAAGGGAGTATCTTCACCGAGGTTTTTTCCCGCGGCCTGGGCAAGTAAAAGGTCTCCTACTAGACCCTTAAGGCCCAGACGTTTCAGGGTGGACGCGACCGTGCCCAGTCGGTCTGCCCAGCCGACCGATCTCATAGCGACGTACACGTCAACCAGGTGCTCGCAGTAGGGAATGCGGTCAACCGGCTCTCCGGCCAGAGCGGCCATGATTCTTTGCCGGGGCGTCATCGGCCCGGTTTTTTCTATGGAGGCAACAGACATATTTTACTTCTCCATGCGCTTAAAATAAGTCAGCTCAGTTGTCCTTCCAGGGCCTTGAGATCAAGGTCGGGGTTGTCCGGACCGAAGTGCTTGAGCATGACGATAGGGTCGGTAGTAGAGGGATTGGTTATTTTCACTCCCTCCTTGGCCGCCGCCTCGCTTACGAAGAACTCGTCATTGGTGAGTTGGCCGAAGCGAATCAATGCTGGGGTTTCGATGTCCCATACGCTCATCTTGCCATGTCCCTGCATCATGATCATACCATAGGCCGCGCCGTCCCGGATGGTTACCGTCCGGCCCGGAAGGATGGTCAGTTCCTTGGCGCTGAACGCCGCCGACTTGTAGCAGATCCACTGGTCGATGTATCCCTCGGCCTTCATCTCTTCAATCGGCTTTACCGGCAGCGGCCTCATCAGCCGGTGTTTGGCGAAGTCCGGGTCAAGGTTCAGGTCCCAGTCAATAACTTCAAGGAGGTAATCGACATCGCCGACGCGTTCGGGAGGAGTGTCCTTCCAAAGCAGATTCTCCGGCACGATCTGGTCGCCGGTGAGGGACTGGAACATGGCGAAAACGTCGGAAGCCCTCTGCGGCTCATAGGTGCAAAGGCTGCCGGGAGCGTGGAGGATGCCGGGAGGTACGTCCCATCCCGTGCCCGGCTCCAGCCTATATGCCTTGGAGATATTGGTGATTTTGTTATCGCCTTTTGCGAAATTGGCCAGGCACTCTCTTACCTGCTCCTTGGTCGTGCCGGGCTCAAAGCCGAAGAAGGTATAAGGGAAATCCCCACCGTGGTTGTTCACCTGAACCGGGAAAAAATAGGCTTCAGGCTTGCCCAACTGTCCCACCCGGGCCGCATGCTGATCGCAATGATGGATGTGGTGAGGAAGCGCCCCCTTGTTGTCGAAAAACTTGGAATACATCGGCCAGCGGCCATGCGCTTTCCAGAGACGGTCGCCAATGATTTTATCTTTTAAGTGGTCAATGGCTTCGCGGAGCAGTACCTTTTCCATCCTGCCGCCATCATCAAACACAATAAAGCTCAAACCTTCGTTCGGGCTGGTCTTGGGACCGTTATCCGCGGGCGTGGTGGAGGAGAACCAACGTTCGTCAATCCCGCCCCGGTCGCCGCCCAGGGCATAGTAGTCGTCCGGATGAAGTTTGATCCTCCTCCCCGGCACGCAGAACGACCTCGGCACCCAGGCCGGAGCCAGTCTAACGATTCCCTTGCCCTGATCCAGGGCCAGATCGCTCAGGCGTCCAGCTTCCATAGTTACCTCCTTGAAAAGTCAGTTCGACTTTAATCTTAGAATCATATCCACCGGGTCATTATCCTCGGGGCGAATTACTGTTTTGATGACGTTCTTGACTTTCTCCAATTTTAAATCTTTCTGCGAAGGCTCCAGGCAAATTTTTGTGATATTTTGCCATCTTTGCCCTTTAAACTCGACAACTATCGGACAGGTAACTCCGTCCATATTTATCAGATGCACGAGTATGTCCTTGCCGTTGTGGCTGGCAATTGGTTTCACGCTTTTGGGTTGAACTTTAACGCCCGGAGCCTGTTCGCTTCGATAATACATAGGGAAGGAATCCGTGAAAAGCTTTTTTCTGGGCTTATACCATTCGCCCAACATTTTTAGCTGTTTGATTTGATCGGGGTATATATCTCCGTTCATTTGAGAAGTCGCGCCAATACAGAATTTACCACCGCTTCCCAATATAACCGCCGTCATTCTAAGTATTTCATAAGGATCGTCGCGCATGGAAGGATCCTGCCACCATTTGCCGGCCGGCGAGATAAGCTCGACGCTCTTATGCATTACTCGCCTGCCCAAATTCGCCCACCTCAAAGCGCCGGTAAAAACTGGCAGTACCACTGATTCGATTTTCAAAAATCTAACAAAATTGCCTCTTAATTCATGAGATTCGCCGCTAGTGTAATTGAGCTTTTCATGAGCGCTCGCGAAAAGATGCGACATATTGAAAGTTATCGCCGTGTCTTTATAGTTGGTTCGGAAAAAATCTATCGCGAGTTTCGTCGCATGATCCGGCCAATACCAATCCAACCACATCCCGTCGGGGCGATATTGTTCCATTATCTCGCGGAAATGACCTCTTAAATAATCTTCATATTCCGGTTGATGATCCATGCTTAAATCGGACCACGTCGAATGCGGATTAGGTTGTATCGAGTCGAATTTGGGATTATGGTCGAATACAGTCGAATAATAATACATAAAAGGAATCCCGGCTTTGCGGCTGGAGTCCGCGAATTTACCGCAATAATCGACTTCTGTTTTCCAATCGGTCTGTTTCGTGTCAAAGTAGCAAATCCCGTCATGCCACTTGGATTCAAAAACGTGATAATCCAGCCCCACTTCTTTGCTTAACCCGACAAAGTCCTCGACTTTGGGGAACGGACCGTTGAATTTCAATTTTCCGTTCTCGTCCGTCATAGAAGCGTTGAATTTCACATAATCTCGATCCCAGTCCATTCCAGGACGATATTCAATCTGATACATTACCCCAAGCCCGGGCTTTTTCCACCACGGATCACCGGGACCAAACGTCGGCTTGGCGGGCCAAATAAACCCCCGGAAGATTTTTGCGAAACCCCACAAAGATTGCGGTACAACCCATAGTAAAACTCTCAAATCGTTCTTGGTTTTAGACATATTACCTCCTCTTTAAGTCAAAAATGTTAACCGCGGGGGCTTGACAACTTTTTCATAGACGTTTCAAAACCGTCATTTTTCTCGTCCAGCCCTCTTGTTTATACTTGTTATCATAAAATCTCTATTTTTCAAATCCCCTCCCCTCTCGCGGAATGCGCAGGGCTAAATTGCCCGCCTGCCCCTCAATAAAATCCTTTATACCATATCCCCATAAACCTGTCACTTTTCATCTCCACTTGTAATCAATTCCAATTCTGCAATCGCAATGGCCTGCTCGCCAGCGCAGGAATAAAGTAGGTAGATTTTGCCGTCATCCTCAAAGATTGCTGGATCCCTCAGTTGATTAGCCGGACCCGTGATCTCACCTCGGATTGAAGGCTCAACCGGCAAGTCCGCTCCTTCCCAGGGATATTCAGGTCGCAAGACCTCCATCGGAGCAGAAGGCCGCCATTGACGCCAATCATCCGCAGAGATATCCATCACTGAGCAAAGAATCCTCTCCGGGGCGTCTCCAACCCGGGAGAAAAAGATATATAACTTTGAGCCCCGTAGCAGTAGCCCGGTATGTCGCATGTTGACCCCAAATAAAAGTCCAGGCCGGGCTTTAAAATTTGACAATCCATCCTGGGAGCGATAAAGGATGCCCGGCATCCCTATTCCATAATACATTCCCCGATACTTGAAAACCCGCAAATAGGGGCTGGTCAAAAGCTCAAGCTGCGCCTGGAAATGAATCCCATCGTCGGACACGGCCACCCGGCTCATCTGCACCGTGTCTTCCAGCATTCCATGATAGTACATCCTAATTTTCTGATTGCTCTCATCAATGAGCAAGTCCGGGCTGGCGATGTGGGGGCGATCCTCGCTTGAACCATATGCCCCCGCGGACTTGCGTTCTTGCACCGCCACCCGCGCAGCCAGGCCGACCTGAGTCAAGGCCCATGCTGCTGCCGGAGGATTGCGCCGCCATACGCCGACCGCGGCGGCCAGAGCGCTCCCCGGACCCGGCGGTTCCGTGGGGAAATGGGAATCGGATAATTCCAATGCGCCTGGTTCATATATCTTCCAAGGCCCGGATAACTCATCAGCATAGGCCAGCCGGATGTATTCACCCTTGTGATGAGCGAAATAAAGATAGTATTTTCCAAGGGGGTTCTGCACCCAGGAAGGCACCCGGATCAGCGATGGACCATTGATGTTAATGTAACCGTAGCGCTCCGCTTCCTCCTTGAGGCGCCGGTCCATGCCAGGAATGATTATGGGATTGCCGGGCAAACGTCGGACCCTGAAGCGAGGTAAGTCATTTTCGGAGACGGCAACCGCCCGGTTCCCAGCCGTCATTGGTTGGGGCTTTAAAAGATAGACCAAGCCTGCGATTCCGGCAGTTATCAAAAACTGACGCCGTCCGAAAACCTTTTTTGCCCCAATTTTTTTCCCGGTTTTGCCTCCTTTTTTTATCATTCCAATTGGTATTTTATTCCACTCCAAAGTGGGGGTCAATTCTAACGAAATTGGATGAACCGTTTCCCTTTACTTGACCAGTCCAATGCTCTCAACCGAAACCTCAATGACGGTTTCATTCGGACCGAGCCTGCCGGAGAGCGGGTGCTGAGGCCATGAACTCTCAATTTATGATGGGAATCCGAAAAACTTCGGTGGGACTGCCAAAGCCGGGGTTGTTTCGGCTATGGTCGCTAAAACCCGCACATCCTTGATAAGTGACCAGCAGTATGAGACACTTTACAGAGGATGAAATGGCAGAGACCAGCAAACGGTCATTTGTGAAATCATTTTTGCTTCCTGGAATGGAATTGCTTGTTGTTGTCACTTTACTCTTGGGATTTGCGTTCCATGGCAGATATCATCTTGAGGATACGAATCCACGACATGATTTTGTTAAGCTTCTGTTCTTTGCCTGCGTTTTTGGTGGAGTGCTAATCATGGAAGCCAGACTCCATGCGCTATTTGAAAAACGGGGAGTGTTTATCGTAGAAAAGAAGCCCTATTCTCCGAGAAGATTGATGATGGCGAGGCTCTACATCGCGGGGTATGTCATATTGATTCTGTCGGCGATTCTGATGGTTGTGTTAATCAACCTCTAACAAACTCCTGCAAAAGTGGCATTTCGGTTCCAATCAACCTGACGGAAAGGAGTCAAAAACAATGACTGGAAAAGCAGTTTGGCAGATGGTAATTATGATTTGCGCAATGCTTTGCACGACGGGCTTGGAAGCTCATAACCCCTTGGTGTTTAAGGGTGATACTAAAGGGTTTGCAGATGCTCTAAAAATTCCCCGTCCTGCCATCTCCTACGCCATTTACTCTAATCTAGAGACAGCCAGCGATGTGGATTTTTATTCCTTTCAAGTGAATAAACCCATGCTCGGACATGTCACCCTGATCGTGCCCGTGCTTGAGGGATATCAGAATTTTTATCCAGTTTTCGCAGTTGTCGGTCCGGGCCTACCTGATCCGAAAACTGACCTGCCTTTTGCGCTTCCTTCCGGATATGGAGCCGTGGTAGAGTTGCCCACTAGGCAAGATCCAAGGCCAGTATTTTTCGAGCCATTTTCCCGCAAAAGTTATTACCGGGGAATCGGCGAGTTCAAGCAGCATCTGACCCAGACCGGAACCTATTACATAGTGGTCTGGCATCCGGGCTGCGAGACCGGCGCTTACGTGGTCGGATATGGTGACAAGGAAATGTTCACGCTTCGGGATTGGGTCAATGTGTTCAAGGTCATGCCCACTATTAAAAATGACTCCTGGATGGTCAAGCGCAGCAAACCTGCGTCGGGAGAGTGCCCTCGCACAATCCCCTAAAAGAATCTTCAAGCCTTGAGAGAATGAAGGTGGAGGCAGAGGTAGAAAGTGGAGAGAAATCGCAAAAAATAGTTGGGCCTTGAGAGCATGAACAAGAAAATTGAATCTGTGGACAGTTCCTGCCAGATTTTGAAAAATATATTATCAAGGCTAAAATAGCAATAAGGAGACTTGAGCATAAGCCAAAATCATATAGCTATCATAGGCGCAGGTCCGGGCGGTTTGACCGCGGCAATGATTCTGGCGCGCCGCGGCTTTAAGGTATCGGTTTTTGAAAAAGAGCCTGAAGTCGGCGGTCGCAACGCGGCGATCCGGGAGGGAGGGTTTGTATTCGACATCGGTCCAACTTTTTTGACGATATTGATATCCAGGTTACCAGCGACCATGCGCGGATAAGGTCAAAGGCGTTGTCACCAGGTTAGAATGGCAAAGGATTAGTTGAAGCGCCTGAGAATGATTCCCCCATTCCCAACCATAATCTATATACTCTCAATTTTTTGAAAACAGATGCATTTAAAAAAGTTAGGCAAGCCTAATTTTTGTGCTCAAAATGTGCTCAGTTTTTGTAAAAATGGGGTAAAAAAGGCTAAATTATCAAGATAATCAGGAACCGCGACCAGCCCGCTTTTCTTTTATTTATCAATAAGTTATTGGAATTTAACAGATTTCTTGAAAATCGCTAATTATGATTTTAAGTCCCCTGCGTCTACCTTTCCGCCACCCGGGCAAAAATAAATAAAATCAATTTTTAGAAATGTTAGCATAAAGAGCGCAAAAAATCAATTAGCCAGGATTATCCGGTTTTAGCCCGGTTTCTCAAATTTTTTATCCCACGCCTTATCCCTTTGCTTAAAAAGAGAAAACTCGGGATTCAGCCTGATTCAATAATAGCTATCTGGAGGATT
>Ga0172364_10001730_pt1 | contig 17041 bp, 13 predicted proteins | sample LakKivSesite10cm_FD_114545 | JGI IMG/M metagenome (GOLD analysis project Ga0172364, IMG submission 114545) | Sediment microbial communities from Lake Kivu, Rwanda - Sediment site 10cm | ecosystem: Environmental > Aquatic > Freshwater > Lake > Sediment | place: Rwanda: Western Province, Lake... | reverse complement strand
TTATATTGCAGTTGCCTGAGGGATATAGAGCCGCGGCTGTTATTGCCCTGTTTCTTGCTTGGGGAGTTGCCGCCGGGTATAAAGATTATTTGCTTGTAGAAACAAAAGATTGAGCTTTGGGGAGATTTTTCGTTTTGCGGTTGCATATAAGCTTTATGGAAGATTGTTACCGTAAAACTTTTAAATCTCTAAAAGTCATACTTACTGTGAACATAAAAAGGGGAGAGAGAAATGAAGAAGGAAATGACTGCTTTAATGGTTTTGCTGATGGCTTTAGGGTTCATTGCTTTTCCATTGTTTGTGTCTTCAGCCTCTGCGACTAATGGTCCAAGAGCAGGTTATCTACACATTCAAATCTACGCATCAGATGTCGCTGAATTCGCAGCATTTGAACTTGGCGAAATCGAAATCGTGGACTGGCCTTTAGACCCAACAAAAGTTGTAGAATACTCTACTGCTCCGAAAAATGAAAGCATTATCTTGGCTAAATTTAATGAAATTGGAATGTTCGAATTCGATGTTAACAACAACGAAACTATTCAAGCGCTTCCAGGCGTGTTGTCACCTACAAGCAACGCATATTTCCGTGCAGCTTTATCCTGCTTAGTTGATAAAAACTATATTATTAATGATATTTGCCAGGGTTACGCTGCAAGGCTTGACGGTCCAATTATGCCTTGGATGGGCGCCTTTTATGACCCAACAGTTCACAAATATGAATATGACCCAGCACAGGCACGCGCATACTTGATTGCAGGCGGATTCGATGATCGTGACAGCAATGGAATCTATAACTATCCAGTTGGCTGGCCTGGAAGAGAATCAGGTCCTGACCTTGACCCGCTTATATTCTATATAAGAGCCGACGATGTCGTGCGGAGGAAGCCAGCAGGCGAAGACTATGCAGCTAGGCTTCAAGCAGCAGGCATACCTGTAGACGCACGAGTAGTTGACAAATCAGTAACATCTGTGGACGTCATGGAGCAGCACAATTTCCACCTTTACACTGGTGGCTGGAGTCTTAGCAGAGACCCAGACTGGATGTGGAACCTCTATCATAGCGATTGGCACTGGCATCCAGGTCCAGACTACAACTACAACAACTTCCATGATGCTGAACTTGATGGATACCTGGAAGATATAGCCTATGCTACAAACATTCCTGATGCAACTGTAGCAACCCATAATGCTCAGAAGAGAATGATTAACCCACCAGACGATCCAACCTTCCCAGGAATTGCCGCATTCATTCCATTGTGGGCAACTTCAGGCTACACGGCATATAGAAGACCAATGGCTTACGCTGTTAATGCAGCTGCAACTGGCACAACCAACGGGTGGACGATGCTCGTATCATATCAGACAGACGCATGGGAAGGCCACACTATAAACTGGGGTTTCAAGAGCGACGTTAACCAGCTTAACCCATTGTACTCCAACTGGGTATGGGATAACTATGTTCTAGGTGAAATATTTGATGGAACATTAGCAGTTTGCCCATACAACCTTGCATTAGATATGCCTTGGATCTGCAGCGACTTCGAAACAACAACTTATCTTAATGGAACTGAAGAACTGTCACGTGTAATTCTCACTGTGCGTGATGGCGCCACATGGCATGATGGTCAACCAGTCACAGTAGAAGATTTGAAGTTCACGTACGACTATATTGCACAATTCCCTGACTGCTGGTTATACTCTGCAGTAGTAGACATTGTGGACACACAAATTATTGGCACTAATCAGCTGCAAATAGACTTTGACGTTCTTAGTGTGTGGGCACTCCACTGGAGCATGGGCGTATACCTCCTACCGAAACACATATACGAGGGAATAGCTGATCCACACGGTTTCACACCTGGAGGCTTACCCCCAGAACAAGTACTAATAGGCTGCGGACCATACAAGTGGCACCTGTACAGCTCCGGCGAATACTTCACGCTCGCAGCAAACAGAGATTACTTCAAAGAAATACACCCAGAAGGAGACGTTAACCTAGACCAGACATGCGACATCTACGACGTCATCCGCGTAGCTGCTTCATTCGGTCTCAGCCGAGGAGAGGCAGGCTATGACATAACCGCAGACGTAACAAGCGCATGGGACCTCGTAGACATTTACGACCTAATCCTTATAGCAAGCGATTTCGGATCAAATTGGAATCCGTACCCATAAAACAAATACATTCCAATCCCTCTTTTTTTTTATTTTGACAAAGTTTCTTTGGTTCGCCAAAACTTATATACTATGAATTATTGACTATTTATTGTCGTGAATGGAATTGGGTTTAAGGCAATTCATCATCAAAAGAGTCGCGACAACGATTGCTATAGTGTTTGTAATAATAACTTTAAATTTTATAATATTTGACTTAATGCCAGGAAGCCCCCTAAACACCTATGTTCAACCTGGGAAAATTAGGGACCCAGCACAGTTGGAAGCTTTGAAGGCTTTATTTGGGCTAGATCAACCTACACATGTTAGATATCTAATATACGTTAAAAACATGTTAACATTTAATCTTGGTATTTCTTTTCAGAATCAAAAGCTTGTTGCAACAGAGATGACTGAAAGACTGCTTAACACTTTTATGCTAATAGGGATGTCAACTATACTCTCTATAGTTCTTGGCATAATTATTGGCGTGTATGCCGCACATAAAAGAGGCTCCACCTTTGACTCAGGGTCAGTTCTTTTCTCGTTAACATTCTATTCGTTGCCGTCATTCTGGATAGGGTTGGTGCTTTTAATGGTGTTTTCTGTATACTTGGGTCTGTTTCCAATAGCTGGAGCAACGCCCAGAGAGTGGGGTGATCCTAATATTTGGCCTACGCCTCCGCAATGGCCGCAAGATTGGCTCGAAATACTAAGAGGACGCCTTTACCATATGATTTTGCCTGTTTCAACTCTAGTTCTGTTCCAAACAGGAGGGTATATACTGTTAACAAGAGCTGTTATGATTGAATCACTTACTGATGATTATATACTTACAGCAAGGGCAAAAGGACTAAACGAAAGAGTAGTACTTTTCAGACATGCACTTAAGAATGCAAGTTTGCCTCTTATAACAAATATTGCACTAGCTTTTGGTTTTATGTTCTCTGGTGCTATAATAACAGAACAAGTTTTTACATATAAGGGTATGGGATGGTGGATCTGGAATTCAATTGCTTTCTATGACTATCCTGTATTGCAAGGGGTCTTTTATGTTATTGCATTATGTGTTGTAGGTGCAAATTTCATTGCGGATGTTCTATATGGTTTAATTGATCCAAGAGTCAAATATGGATGAGGAAACTCTTATGACACAAACTGCCGCAACTTCGAGATTTCAATTTAGACTAAAACAAGTAAAGAATTTATTTGGAGCTATTTTTAGATCTAAAAGGGGAGCTTTTGGGGTTGTTATAATAGTATTTTTTTCATTAGTCGCGTTGCTTGCCCCAATAATCGCCCCTCATGATCCTGTTAATGATGTTGGTTTAGCTGGAAGATTTGCAGCCCCTGCATGGTATCCAATGCTATTTGGGGGTACTTACAGTGAAAACATGTACTTACTTAGTGATCCATTATTTGATACTTCTTATGGACTATCATATTGGCGGGCACCATCAGACAATAGCATTAATATTTCATGGACAAACTTCACTGGTATTCCTAGAAACCTGCAAGGCAAGACCTATAATGATCTTGGTTGTCTTTTGTTTAACCTCACCGATCCCTCTAGCGATAACTTAACAGTTACTTTCCTTGTAAGTTTTAACTATTCATATACTGCTCCGCCAGAAAGAGTAAGACTTTCATTTTATTATTTAGCTAAAGCTGTAGAGTTATCTCCAGTTAATGTAACTGTTTCAATATATCAACCAAATTCAGCTACGCCTCTAGTTTTGTTGGATGCCCCCCGTTCTGCAAGTGCGAGAATTTACAGTACAACGAAGCAGTGGGCAGAACTTTATGTGGAGAGCAAGGCAGAGCGCGCATGGGTTGATGCCTATCTAGGCCCAGATGTCCAAGACCCTACGAGATATATATTTCCAACTCAAGGGCAATATAAGATTGAATTAAAGATGGACTTTTCTAGGAATCCCGAGCTTGAACCTGGAAAAGTATTTATTTTTATTGACAATTTCCAAATCAAACTCTATGGAACTGTTTATGGTCTTCTCGGAACAGATCAAGTTGGGAGAGACGTTTATTCCCAATTGATATGGGGCTCAAGACTATCTCTATTTGTAGGTTTGTTAGCAGCGGTAGTTTCAGTAGCTCTTGGATTGATGTTTGGTTTGATAGCTGGATATATTGGCGGAGCAGCGGACGAAACTATAATGAGAATAACTGATGTGCTTCTAACATTACCCGGTCTTCCACTTATGCTCGTTCTTATGACCGTATTAGGAGCTTCACTGTGGAATCTTATAATCCTAATAGGCTTTTTAGGCTGGATGGGGTTCGCAAGGACGGTTAGATCAGTAGTGCTTAGCGTAAAAGAAAGACCTTTCGTAGAAGCGGCTAAAGCCGCAGGTGCCGGGTCAGGATACATAATGATTCGACACATTATTCCTAATGTTATGGGCCTTGTTTATGTCTCTCTTGCGACGTCTGTTCCTGGAGCGATTTTGTCAGAAGCAGCTTTAAGTTTTCTAGGATTATATGATCCATCTGTAATGACTTGGGGTAGGATGTTGCATGATGTTGAAACCTCGCCTGTGGGTGTGAAGATGTGGTGGTGGGCATTGCCTCCTGGTCTTGGAATTGCAGCAATATCTTTATCCTTTATACTTATTGGATACGCTTTAGATGAGATATTGAATCCGCGACTTAGACAGAGACGCTGATGTCCACTCTGAAGTCAGATATTTTAGACTGGTTAATTCGCAATTGTGTTTCTTTGAGTTGCTCGTGATGCTTTGGTAAAAAGTGTTAATTTCTAGAACCGTTAACTGCGAAATATACCATATTAATATACAATTAATCTTCCTCAAAAGCTAAAACTTAAATGCAAACGTTTCTATTCTGTTTTTCCAGAGAGGCACTGAGTATTGCAATCATTACTCGATGTTAAGGATTTAACAATTTACTATGAAATATTACGTGGGCAAGTCAAAGCTGTTCAAGGCGTTAACTTCAAATTAGAAAAAGGAGAAAGTTTAGGTCTTGCAGGGGAATCTGGATGTGGCAAAACAACTACTGCGCTTTCCATCATGCGATTGCTTCCACCAAATGGAAAAATAATCAAGGGAAAGATCCTCTATGAAAATAAAGACTTAATCAAATTATCTGAGGCTGAAATTAGAAAGCAAATTAGATGGAAAAAAATTGCAATTGTCTTTCAAGGTGCTATGAACGCGCTAAATCCTGTATACACTATAGAGGCTCAAATAACTGAAGCTATACTGCTACATGAACCAACAGTGAATAAACGTGAAGCTATGGAAAGGGCAAAGAAACTTTTCGAACTTGTAGGCATTGAACCGTCACGTGTAACCAATTACCCTCATGAATTCAGTGGAGGAATGAGACAAAGAGCTATGATTGCAATGGCATTAGCTTGTAACCCCGAACTGGTTATTGCAGATGAACCTGGAACCGCTTTAGACGTTATTGTTCAAGCGCAAGTTCTAAAATTATTGGTTGAATTGAAGAAAAAATTGAAATTATCAATGATTTTGATCACCCATGATTTGTCAATCATTTCTGAAACATGTGAAAGAGCTGCAATAATGTATGCTGGAAACTTGGCTGAAAGTGGAAGTGTTGCTGACATATTTAAAGAACCTTTACATCCGTATACCCAAGGTTTAATTAACTCATTTCCTAACATATATGGTCCACGAACTGAAATGAAGCCGATTGAAGGCCAACCGCCAGATCTTTTTAATCCACCCTCCGGATGCCGATTTCATCCAAGGTGTAAATATGCAATGGAAGTCTGTAGAAAGCAAGAACCGCCTTTTCTCGAAATAGGAAAGGGTCATTATGTCGCTTGTCATCTAATAAAAAGTAAAGGTGAAGGTGTTTAGTTTTTGACAGATACTATTTTGGAAGTAAAGAATTTGCGAAAATGGTTCCCAGTACGCCTAGGATTCTTCAGTCAACTTATCAAAGGAGAGAAATTGTATGTCAAGGCAGTTGATGGCATAGATTTTGATCTAAAGAAAGGTGAAATACTAGGTCTTGTCGGAGAAAGTGGAAGTGGCAAAACTACAACGGGCAGATTAGTCTTAAGACTTGTAGAACCTACAAGTGGTTCTATCTTATACCAAGGCAAAGACATTACCAAACGACCTGCAAAAGAACTGCGTCACTTGAGAAGAAAAATGCAAATAGTTTTTCAAGATCCCTATGAGTCGTTAAATCCTAAGATGCTTGTGGGCGACATTGTAGGAGAACCATTGAGAGTTCAAGGATTGGCGAGACAAGGAGTTGATATTGAAAAAAAAGTAATGGAAACTTTGGAGAGCGTAGATCTAGTTCCACCAGAAGAATTTTATTATCGTTATCCTCATGAATTAAGTGGCGGGCAAAGACAACGTGCGGCAACTGCAAGGGCATTTGTGCTTGATCCAGATTTTATTGTTGCAGATGAACCTGTATCTATGCTTGATGTATCAATAAGAGCCGGTGTTCTTAATCTGATGTTGAAACTTACGAAAGAAAGAGATGTTTCGTTCATATACATTACACACGATCTAGCCTTGGCAAGGCATATGTGTAACAGAATTGTTGTTATGTATTTGGGGAAAATCATGGAAAAATCAGGTGCTGATGCACTCGTTAAGGATCCGCTACATCCTTACACTAAAGCGTTGATGCAGGCGGTTCCTGTGCCTGACCCAGATGCACGCAGAGTCGAAGTGGTTATTAAGGGAGAGATTCCAAGCCCTGTATCTCCACCATCTGGATGTAGATTCCATACGCGATGCCCTTCTTATATTGGTAATATTTGCAAGGAAAAAGAACCGCAATTGATTGAAGTTGATAAAGATAGGTTTGTAGCGTGCCATCTGTATTCTGGAAGTAGCACAAATGAAATGAAGGATGAAGAGCAAAAGCTTAACTATCATTAAACTTGGATTTAATAAGTGAAGGTGGAAAGTTTGCTCAAAACTGAAGGTTTCAAAAAGCTCTCAATAATCATCTTGGTTTTACTTCTTGTCACAAGTTCATTTTTAAACTTTCCAAATGTTAAAGGCGTACTTAATTATGTCTTTATAGAACCTAAGGAGCCTAGCACTGCAGGTGAAGCATCGTTTGCAGTGACTCCAGGACAGGTCATTATGGTGAATGTTTCCATTCAAGATGCGGATGCAATATATGGCTACAATATCACGATATATGTTGTTAATACGATAATTCTTGAATATTTGGAGTGCATTTTTTCTTCATTTCTCAATGAGCCATACACTTCATCAATTACAGTTGTTGGAGGCCGTTTCACAATTTATGCCAAATCTTTGCCTCCTGCGACTCCTGTAAGTGGTTCAGGTTGTCTTGTGACGCTATTCTTTAAAGCTAAGAGTATAGGTCAAACATTGATAAACTTTGAAGCCTCAATCACTAAACTTATAAAGGAAGATGGCTCCCAAATATCGCCAAGCACTTTTAAACGAGGATCTGTAGCCGTAACAAATACACGTATGGCTATTGAACCGATAGAACTTGCTGGGGATTTAGGCAGCGCTGTGGATGTGAACATCACAGCATACCAGGTCCAAAACCTATACGGTTTGGAATTTAAGATAAGATGGGACTATGAAATACTTTCTTTGATTAAAGTTGAAAACATGATTCCACCTCTTTGGGGGAATAAGTATTTTGTTGTGAAAAATGAAACTGGTCTTGGATACTACTGGTATGGCCTTGTTGCTATGTATCCAGCACCAGCATTTAATGGAAACTTTACGTTCGCACGGTTGCGATTTAACGTAACTGGGATAGGATTAACTTTGATGTTTTTTGAAAGTTTAAAGCTTGGGGATACTGCTTCGAAGCCTATAATTAGTGCGAAACTTAACGCTGTTTTTTCAAACGTTAAAACTGCAGTGGCATTTAGCCCTTCTGAAGTTGTTGATTACGAGTTAGCTCCTCCTGACAGTTCATTCGCCGTTAATATTACTGTGAATGATGCGGTAGATTTGAAGGAATTCAAAATAAAAATAGCCTATCCTTCTGCAATAATAAATTTCGTGAATGTCACCTTTAATGATATAATAGTGAACAACAACTATACGTCAGACAACATTACTGGAACTGTAGATCTTGTAGGAAGTTTTCTTGTAGGAATTGTTGGCAATATTACAATTGCAACGGCATATTTCATGGTTGTAGGCTATGGTGATGGAAAAATTACAGTGAGAGATACGCAGACCTACCTGCGATCTAGCGAAAATGAAGAATTAATGTTTAAATCCTCTTTTTGCAGGTTCATTAATTGGAGAAATGTAAGAATAGATAGGTTTGATTTGAGCGGTAAGTTGACTGGAAACGCCTTTGTAATTGATAGCATGCTAGATTGTGCTGTTGTAGTAACTAATGTTGGCGCACGCGAGGAAGTTGTTACTCTAAATGTGACATATGTAGGCAATGTGGAAATTAACGAAACATTAACATCGATTAACGGAACCATTTACAATGGTACTTTTACGCTTGCAAAGTTTGGAGCTATCAATTCAAGTGTGATCCTGACTTTTAGCTGGAATACTAGTGGATTGGAAAAAGGAGTTTACAACATTTTTGCGAATGTTATTGCTGATGTTGACAACTTTTTAGCTGATAATATTGCTATTAAAACAGTGCAACTTGTCTTCGATGTTATAGATATTTCCATAGCCAATGTTTTAGTAATGCCTCCTAATATCTATGCTGGAAATACAGTCTCCTTTGTTGTGATTCTATTAAATCTAGGTGGAAAGTCTGCTGCTTTTGATTTGATTGTCTATTTGGATGGTAATCTTTTGCAAAAAATCGAAAACATTACGCTGTTAGGGGGCACTGGTGATTTTAAATTTCTGACGTTAGCATTTTCTTCACCCGGGTCTCATACACTTAATTTTACAATACCCGCCATTCCTAAAGAAGCAACACTGCGAAACAATGTTTATATCGTACCCCTAAATATTCAGGCCACGGGGTTTTTCTTACCATATGATGTAATTATTATTGTGATTGTGGTTTTAATTGCTTTTGCTGCTGCAATTGTATATTTGAAGCGTAAAAAACATTGAGTTACGTTACAAAGGTTGTTTATAAAGATTTTTTTTATTTTCAAAATATTTTTTGCTAGAAATAGAAGATTGTTTCAGAAAGTTTTAAATTTCCCTATGTGAAATAAGCTATTGAATAAAAAGAAGGAGAAGGGAGAAATTGCAAATAAAGAAAATAGGAATGCTGCCATTGATTTTTGTGCTATTGCTCGGATTCTTCGCTGCTATTCCAGTTAATGCATATCCTGCGAATTCGATATGGGTTGAGCCAGGAGTATACAATGCCACAACTAATGGCAAGACCATTGGCGATACCTTTACTGTAAGCGTCTGGATTAACGTTGGCGACCTCTATGGTTTTGAGTACAAACTAAAATGGGATGATACACTGATTAACTATGTAAGCCACACATTGTATCTCCCATGGACACCGAACTTCGTTGCAAAAGATCAAGCAACAGCAGGACAGTACTGGTTTGGAGCCAGTGCATTGGCACCAGCTACCCCATATACTGGCGAAATGAAAGTTTTAGATATAACCTTTCAAATCGTCTATCAACCCTACTATCCAGAGCCAGACATGTCATGTTTATTAGACCTTGCAGACACTAAAATGGGTGACCAAAGTGCAAATCCAATTCTGCACGTAGCTTATGATGGTCTTTATGAAATAAACACTGTTTTACCACCAAAACCGAGTCTCAGAGTATTTCCAGCAATATATGATGCTGAAGTTGCAGGTAAGACTATTGGCGACACTTTCAGTGTAGACATTGAGATTTTGAACTTAGCTAGTGCATGGGATCTCTATGGTTGGGAAGTCAAACTTGGATATGATCCAATGTTGATCACTGTGGAAAACGTTGAGTCAGGCGGTTTCCTGCCAGGTTTTGCTGGACCATACGGAACATTCTTTACCTACCTTGATCGCCCTGTAGATCACTATGTGGTTATGGCTGAACTCTTCTTGGGTACAGGACACACCATACCTTTCGGCTCAGGTAAATTAGCAAAGGTGACTTTTAGAATAGTTTACGAAGAAGCTTATCCCAACAAAGCCAGTTGTATACTTGACCTGTTTGATGTAAAGCTTGTATCTTCAACGATGAACACAATTCAATATGACGTAGTAACTGATGGAAAATATTTCAGCCCAATGTCGACGCCTCCAGGTCCAGTTCTTGATGTTTATACAGAAGACTTCAGGTGGCCAGGTTACGCTACAACAAATACTGGAGAAAGTGGTGTAGATGATAATCCTATTGATGCTGATGCTGTGGCACCACAGGAAGAGATAACCCTGTTTAGCAAGCTAACTTACGGTGGTGCTCCAGTGCAGTACAAAGAAGTAGCTTGGGAAATCACTGCCCCAAATGGTGAAGTCTACTATAGGCAATCAATAACCAATGATAAAGGATTGACAAGCATAACCATTCGTATACCTTGGTATGAAGAATACTTCGGCGAATGGACCGTGCTTTCGAAGGCAAGTATAGCTGAAACTAAAGTTAATGATACAGTGAAATTCAAGGTGGGCTACATCGTGGAAGTTGACTCGTCTATAACATCAAGCCCAGTTAACAGAGGCGAACAAGTTTCAGTTACCTTAAACATAACCAACATAGGCACCATTGATAGGACTGTGTTCATAGCAATAACAATATACGATGATGTTGGTATGCCAATCGCATCAAACGGATGGACCGAAACGATCACACCTGGAACAAACACCTATGGACCATATACGTTGACGCTTGCAGAATGGGCCCACGTTGGCGAAGGAACAGTCTATATTAACTTGTTCACAGATGTGCCGCCATCACAATGCGGTGTTTGCTATGCACCAGAACACGTGCAGACATTCGCAATAACATTCATTGACCCATAAAAACCCTAAAATACTTCCCCTCTTTTTTTATTTTGTCAATTGAATCTTTGAATTGAAAAGAGATGAATGAGTATGTTAAAAAACAAAAGACTAATAGCGATCTCATTCTTACTCTTATCATTAATGCTGGCAGCTTGCTTCATAAATGAAGCATACTCGCAATTCTTAATTATTGATTTATACTCTTCCAAAAATGAATATTTCCTTAATGAAGTCATTTTACTTTTCGGAAATTTAACTCATCTCGGACAAAAAGTTAATGATGGCTTAATTGCAATGCAAATACTAAATCCATCGAATGAAACTTCAACAATAAGGATAGTTAGCACTGGTGCAGTTTCACAGGAAAATTACCCAGTTAGAATAACACAGTTTTACCCAAGCGACAACCAAGGCAACCCAAGATCAACACCCTACAATAAGGGAACCTTCGCACATTTCACAGCATATGTACAAAACAACGATATACAATCGCATAATTTTTATTTTGCAGTTAACATTTATGACAAAAATGGTAAACCATGGGCGTTATCTTTCTCCGGTAATGGAACAATTATGCCCGGTGAAAACAAATTCATTATATCTAGCTATCCAATACCCTTTGATTTTCCAAGTGGAACAGCTGTTGCTTATGCAGTGGCGTTGACAGATCAGCCAAAGAATAACGGAGTGCCACATTGTCCCGAGGCAGCTGCAACTTTCCAAATTGCAACTTCAACAGTGACGCCAATAGTGACATCAAGTTACCAAAACGGTGATTTTTACTTTAACTTTTCGATGCCAATCAACAACAAACCGGGAAACTACACAGTTTACGCGTCATCAACCTACAAATATGTAGATGCATACAAACAGCTAATTTTCAAAATACGAGTGCCTGACCTTAACAACGATGGAACAGTGGATATTTACGATCTAATCATAGTCTCTGCAGCGTTCGGCTCTACACCAGATAGTCCAAATTGGAATCCAATGGCTGACGCTAACGGAGATAATGTAGTAGACATTTACGACTTGATACTCGTATCATCCCACTTCGGATGGGAAGACTAAAAGAACACTCTTTGTAATTTTCCGCAAAAAATATATTGCTCCACAGACACATTAACTTGAAGAGAAGGGAGAGTAAAAATTTGAAAACAAAAAGAACTCTAATACTTATATGCATATTGTTCTCTTTGATTACAAATGTTTCATTAATTGTCAACCAGGCAAATGCTCAAACACAAACAACTACCATGGAAGTGAACCCTAAGTTAATAATAGACCCCACTTTGACGCCAACTAAAACTTTTCAAATTGCAATAACTGTAAACAATGTCACTGAACTCTACGGGTGGGAATTCAAGCTTTATTATCTAAAATCAGTCATAACACTAAATCAAGTTACTTTTGGACCGTTTCTCGAGACAGGAGGAACAACATTTACAATAGATAAAAGCAATAACAATTATAATGCTACTCATGGGCTGGTTTGGCTTGCTGACAGTCTTTTGGCTGCTCCAAAAGGTGTGAATGGAACTGGCACTATAGCATCAGTAAAATTCACAGTCAGTCAACTTGGAAGTACCAAACTTGACCTTAAAGACACAAAAATGGGTACAAAATCAGGCGAATCAATATCCCACGAAGTTGTTGATGGATACTTCAGCAATGTTATTTCAAATGCCAAAATTGCTGTATCCCCAGACAAAGTAATAAACTCGGCACTTGAACCATGCCACAACTTTACAGTGAATATAATAATCACAGACGCAGTGAACGTGAATGCATGGGAATTCATACTATTCTATAATCATGATGTACTAAACGTTTCCCAAATAGAATTCGGCTCATTCCTGCAATCAGCAGGATTAACAAACCAAATCGTCAAGCAATTAACAGATGATTACAATGAAACTCACGGCATAATCTGGCTGAGTGAAGCATTAACTCTACCAGTAAGTGTGTCTGGAAACGGAATATTGGCAACAGTTACCTTCCATGTAGAAGCAGTAGGAGAGAGCTATCTCACACTTACAGATACCGCATTAAAAGATCCAACTGGGCAGCTGTTGGACCACACATACACTGGTGGATACTTCAATAACATGCTTATAGCAAAAATCCTCTTTGACCCTGAGGAAATATTTGACCCGACACTAATACCAGGCGCAATCTTAAATGTGACCGTAAAAATAACTGAAGTCACAGAATTATATCATTTCAGGTTTAACATAACATTCGACAAGGAGATCTTAAACTGCTTGGGAGTGCTTATAATTCCCTACTTGAACGAGCCCCACTTTAATTCGAAAGTAGCATGGAGCGACGATTTGGGAGAGATCTTTGTAGACATTAGCTACTATGATCCGGCAATGCCGATAACAAGTTTTACTCCATTTGAAGTGGCAAAAATCTTCTTCCAAGTTGAAAATATGGGTGTGTCGCCATTACACTTTCATGATACACAAATGACTGATTACCAAGGAAACGAAATTGAGCATGAAACGCGAGATGGATTAATATTCATTGCAATACGTGATGTAGCCGTAGTTAATGTGACAACAGACAAAACGAATGTATACCCTGGAGAGATTATAAAAATAAATGTAACCGTGGAAAATAGAGGAAATTTGACAGAGTCTTTCGTTGTTACGCTAACTTACAACGGGCGTTTCATAACAAATCTTACAATAACAAACATTCTTCCTGGTGTTCAGTTGACGATTGGCTATGTTTGGGATACAACTGGGTTCGGCCCATGCTATAATGCAAATCTAATAGCTTATGCTGTTCCAGTGCCGTATGAAAGAAACTTGGATGATAACACATTTACAGACGGCTTAGTCAACATCACCTTGATAGGTGACGTAAATGGCGATGGAATAGTTGACATATATGACGTAACACTTGCAGCCATGTCATTCGCTTCAAACGTTGGCGACCCTGAATATAACGAGAGAGCAGATATAAACCATGACGGAACCGTTGACATCTTTGATTTGATTCTAATTGGTCTTCATTTCGGGGAAAGCTACTACTAAGAGACTCTCTTTTTTTATGTTCCGACACAAAATCTATATACCTCAAGAGTGACCTTATTAGCAAGAGGGTTTAATATGAAAGGGAAAATATCATTTGCAATAATTGCTTCTATGTTTATCTTCATACTGCTGCTTTCCTTCACCAAGACTGCTAATGCTCAGACAGCCACTGTTACAATTGATGCGCCAGACGATGTTGAATTAGGGACATTTCAAGTAAAAATCAATATCACAGATGTAACTGGCTTATATGGCTGGGAATTCAAGCTATATTTCGAAAACGACCTGCTACAATATAAGTCCTACAGTGTTACTGGTCATTTTCTGGAAACTGGCGGTAGTACTTTTCAAGTGGATAAATGCAATAATGCTTATAACTCTACTCATGGGCTAGTTTGGCTTGCTGACAGCTTACTAGGCGCACCTTCAGGCGTTAGCGGAAACGGAACCCTAGTGACTTTAACTTTTAATGCAACAAGCTTAGGCACAGCCAACCTAGTCTTTGAGGATCAATCCGCTGCTATGGAAGGCAAAAACATAAAACTTGGCGACAAAAGCGCGAATCCAATAGCTAACCTTGCCTATGATAAAGTCACAAATGTAATTCCTGAATTCACGTCAACAATGCTACTTATAACACTGTTTGCCGCAGCAGTTACTACTGCTTTACTGACAAAGAAAATCAGAAAATAGAATAAAAAGCGACCACCAATCTCTTTTTTTCTGTTTGCAATCAACCAACCATCAAAAATAATGTTATTTTTCAATCATAAAAAAGAAAAAAAAGAATATAATCAACTACTAAGTGAAGTTAAGTGATATCAAGACAGCATCGAAGAGGTCTATTGTTCCATCCACGTTAACATCAACAACTGAGTCAAAGCCATCTTCCCCATCACTATATCCAAAGGACTCGCTCCACTTGATTATGTCAAGTATGTTGATGTTGCCGTCACCATTAACGTCGTATGGTGATTGCCCTCTGACAATACCAGCAAGGAACAGCTGAACAGCAGTCATTGAAAGAATCAAACTCAAAGCAAGTATAAGACCGAAAGCATTTTCCTTTTTCATATTTCCTTCCTTCCATTGGTATTTACATATATTCCGAAGCTTATTTATCTTTCTTTAAACGTTTTTTGTCTGTGCAGCTTATACCATCATTGCATTCTATTTTTACTTTTCTCAATGATTCTGGGAAATAGAACAATCACCATTACTGTGACACCCAATATAATAATGCATAAACCCACTGGCAAAAGAAACCAATAAGGATATCCGACAAGCCTCTCCCCTAAAGCAATGCGCGAAGGCGGCTGATCTGTTGGGGCCGGCATTGCCCCAAAAGCTGAAACTTTCAAAGTATAATTGCCCGAGTCTTTAACTCCTTCCGGAGTTAATACAATCCAGCTTGTACCCGTTACTGCTTCAACAGGAAAGTATGAACTTAAACTGCTATTTTCAGGCAAATAAGTCATATTATAAATATACAAGTGCAAATTCACCGGTGGTTTCGCGTTGGGGTCATTAATCCAAATCATCTCTATCTTCGAGATCAATAATCCATCTTCGTAATATAATTCAAGATAAACGGCAATGTTGGGATACAATATTTTTCCATAACGAGGGTGATTTAACACCATCGGCTCCAGAATATCAAGCCATCCTGGCTCTCTATATGTAGGTTCCAAAACAAGTCCGCAGATAATGTCTCCTGCATCAAATTTGCCTGTAACATTCCATTGGGTGCCTGTAGAACCATTTTCGGTCGCGCTAACCTCTTTAACAATGTTTTGTGGTACCAGAATATTATAATTAACAACCGAAAAAAGCCCAATAAGAACCAAAACCATTCCAAGGAAGCCAAGTTTCATGCGTCTTCTTTTTTTCATATTAATCATAAAACTTAACTATCTGCTGATAGATAATCCTTTCTCAGAGAATCCTAAAAGGTCACAAAAAATGAACAGACAAAGAGCCATACTACTCATGTACATTGTTCTATCATTAAGCTCTGTTATATACTTAATAATCGAAATCATGAAATATCTAAATGCTTTTCTAGCGCATTATTAATCCAAAATCATCTCTCTTAAAAAAACACCAACGACTCCTACGAAAAGAAATAACACTACAGGAGCTATAACAAAGCTTTTGCCAATATAATTCAATGCGGCATAATCATAAAAAGCAAAATATTCAATAGGCAAAATGCCCACATAAATTGGCAAAAGGATCAATAAATACATCAGCAAGCATGAAAAGATTAAACCAAAAATATAGAATAAAATAAAAGCAGTGAAATCTCCGATAAGAACACCCATCAAAAGGACTGAAATGCTCAATATAAGATATTGAGGCCAATCCAAAATAGGGACATTATACGGCTCAGTCATTCCATGTCCAAGTGCATATTCTATCCTGAAATATATCCTAGGCGTGATTATAGAAGCCGATGTCAAACTCCAAAAGACAGCAAAAATCAAATTCTTTACTTGTTCTTTAAAGTTTATTTTCAACCTTTCTAAACCGACCTTTACTTAACATTATTTTAGGAAAGGTAAATTTAAGTGTTAGCAATATTTAAATCTACATTTGGCTCTTCTTAGTAACGCGCTAGTGTGCAACTATGAAGATACAACGCATTTGGGCAGATAAAAACGTGAGTCTAGACTCATTAGTCGCTTCTGTGGAACAGTTTCTTAAGTTAAAAGGCTTCGCAGTTGTGAAGAGAAAGCAAATCCAATTTGGTGAACAATACCTTATTGTCGCTATAGGAAGCCACGAAGGTGGTTCCAGAGTGGTAATTGAGGGAAGAGTTTACAGAAGCAAAAACGAGATTTTTGTGGAACTTTCAGCAGGGGAAAGAGCTGTTTCCAAGCTGAGCGCTCTAGCGAATCTGTTTGGCGCGGGTTATGTTG